>OIZV01000027.1_pt1 | contig 104667 bp, 98 predicted proteins | sample 1588681 | NCBI WGS metagenome assembly OIZV01 (sample SAMN03283281) | human gut metagenome | biome: human-associated habitat; material: feces | host: Homo sapiens | place: Peru | collected 2012 | reverse complement strand
TGTTTTTGGGAGGATAATTTAGCGTTAGCTAAATTTCAATCCCCGACCGACACTCTGCTAAACCATAATATATCAAGATTATCCCAAAAATTAAATCTATAATTGCAATAATATTTAACACACACTCATAAAATCAAATAATTGCATATATATTTTATAAGAACAAAAATCACACCGACAGTTTAAATTAACTGTCGGTGTGCCCTACCCTTTTTTAATAATAATTAATTATTAAGTGCATTGATACAATTTGAGCATATAAATTTGCCCTTAAGACATTTCAGATTTTCGGACGAATTGCAGAAAATGCATTTTTCTTCTGCTTTTTTTATTGTAATGCAATCATTGTCAGCCTCGATATGCAACATATCGCCCGCTTTGATATTAAGATGATTGCGAATATCCTTTGAAATTACAATTCTGCCAGCTCCGTCAATTTCTCTGAAATTGGTAAATATCATTATATCATCTCCTTATCTGAACAGTTTTCTGTTCGTATTTTTTAATTGTAAACCTTAACCGAAGTTATAGGTTGACAATTTTTATTGCTGTACCATTATACCATTTTACGGTTAATATGTCAATAATTACCAAATAAGAATTGTAAATACAATTTTGTAACGATTTTTGTCATATTTGCTTTATTTATGATATTATATTTAGATTTTTGAAGTTAGGTGAAATCAATGCTTGGTTATGTGTGGGCAGGTCTGATAATTGTCAGTGTGTTGTCGGCAATTTTACTCGGTAATACCGAATCACTGTCTACTGCCCTTATAGAAAGCGGCTCGTCATCAATAGAACTTCTCTTGACAATGGCAGGCATCCTATGCCTATGGTCAGGAATAATGAAAATAGCAGAAGAAAGCGGCTTTACCGCACTTATTTCAAAAATTTTTGCGCCTCTTTTGCGACCGCTTTTTCCAAAGCTTGATAAAAACAGCGAGGCTTTTAAAAGCATTACTATGAACATAAGCGCAAACCTGTTAGGACTTGGCAATGCCGCCACTCCGTTTGGTCTTAAAGCTATGGGAGAACTTAACAGACTAAACAACTGTTCCGATACGGCAAGCAATGAAATGGTCATTTTTGTTGTGCTCAATACCGCCTCTCTGCAGCTTTTGCCTACTACCCTTGCCACACTTCGACAAAGCTACGGAAGTAATGCTCCGTTTGAGGTTATAACAGCCATTTGGATAAGCTCGGCAACCGCTCTCACTGTGGCCCTTACAGTTGCCTGTACACTAAATCTGAAAAAAGCGAGGTGAAATTATGGCTATTATAATGCCTCTATTTGCGACCGTTGTGGTATTGTACGGGCTGATAAAACGAGTGCCTGTTTTCGATTTGTTTATTAAAGGAGTGCGAGAGGGCGTAAAAGTTCTGTACACAATTGCACCTACTATAATCGGATTGGTTTTTGCGGTAGATTTACTGCGTTCGAGCGGTGCAATTGATGTTATATGTAACTTTATCTCCCCTGCCGCAGATTTTTTAGGCTTTCCAAAAGAAATTGTACCAATGGTTCTCTTAAGACCTGTATCGGGCAGTGGTTCAACAGCTTTGTTGACCGCTTTGTATGAAGATTGCGGCCCTGACAGTTTTGCAGGCAGGGTAGCTTCTGTACTTGCAGGATCATCCGAAACCACATTTTACGCTGTGGCAATGTATTTTGGCAGTATTAAGGTAAAAAAAATCCGCCATACCCTTGTTGCCGCTTTGCTTGCGGATTTCACCGCCGCAGTGATGAGCGTGCTGACCGTAAGACTTATTTTCGGGCAAAGCTAAAGGAGCTGTAAAAAACAGCCCCTATGAAAATGAAATATATTTTCTTTTATTGCTCTCGCAAATACTTTCGCCTATTTGTTTGGCTATCGTTAGATTGCGTAAACTGAAAGTATTTGTGGGCTTTGCCCACACCCACAACCTTTGAAAAGGTTGACCAAACTTTTATATATTGACTTTAATTTTATCGAGTAACTCTCCGACCTTTTCATGAAAAACAAGGTCGGCGGCGCTGTCCATTGGTGTTGCATCACGATTTATCAGTACAAGTTTATTTCCTTTAAAATATCTCACCATACCTGCGGCAGGATAAACCGTGAGGCTTGTGCCTGCAATAATAAGCGTATCTGCATTCGCAATGGCATTAACCGCACCGTTTACCGTTTTATCGTCAAGTCCCTCTTCATACAGCACAACATCAGGCTTGATGATTCCCGAACATTCGCATTTTGGAATACCGTTGCTCTCTTTAATAAACTCGGCAGTATATGCTTTGCCGCACTTCATACAGTAATTTCTCAACACACTTCCGTGCAGTTCATACACTCTCTTACTGCCTGCCGCCTGATGCAAGCCGTCAATATTTTGAGTAACTACTGCGCTGAGTTTTCCTGCTTTTTCAAGCTCGGCAAGTTTTAAATGCGCTTTATTCGGCTTTTTGTCAAGGCAAAGCATTTTATCTCTGTAAAAGCGATAAAACTCCTCTGTCTTTTTTACAAAGAATGTATGGCTTAGTATGGTTTCGGGCGGATAATCGTACTTTTGATTATAAAGTCCGTCCACACTTCTGAAATCGGGAATACCGCTCTCGGTAGATACTCCTGCGCCGCCAAAGAAAACTATTCTATGGCTTTCGTCAATTACCTTTTGAAGTTCGTCAACACTGCTCATTACTGCATTGCCTCTTTCATCTGCTTTACATACTCACAAACAGGCTCTACGCAATCTTTGCCGTACTTTGCAACTATTTTTACAATAGCCGAACCCACGATTACACCGTCTGCGTACTGCGACATATGCTTTGCCTGCTCAGGAGTTGAAATACCAAAACCTACCGCACACGGGGTATCGCTTACAGAACGAACAAGGTCAACCATTTCGCCAATATTTGTTGTAATCTCTTTTCTTACACCTGTTACACCCATTGAAGAAACACAATATACAAAGCCCTGCGCTTCTTTGGCAATGGTTTTAATTCTGTCGTGTGAAGTCGGTGCAATAAGCGAAACAAGCTCTACACCGTGCTTATCGCAATAAGGCTGTAACTCTGCCTTTTCCTCAAAAGGAACATCCGGAACGATTACGGCGGAAATACCGCACTCTGCGCACTTTGCCATAAATGCGTCTGTACCGTAAACAAAAATAGGGTTCATATATGTCATTACGGCAAGAGCCGCCTTAATCTGCGGACGGATTCTCTTTACCATATCAAAAATCTTATCGGTTGTTGTACCTGCCGCCAAAGAACGGAGGTCAGCCTCCTGAATTACAACGCCCTCGGCAATCGGGTCTGAAAAAGGTATACCGATTTCTATGATATCTGCGCCGTTTTCGCTCATACCTATAAGGAGTTTTTCGGTAGTTTCAAGGTCAGGATCTCCTGCGGTTACAAACGGAATAAAAGCCTTGCCGTTTTTGAAGGCATCTTTAATCTTACTCATAAATATTCTCCCCTCTGTATCTTGCAATAGCGGCAACATCCTTATCGCCTCTGCCCGAAAGATTTACAACAATAATGCTGTCTTTGCTCATTGTAGGAGCAAGTTTAATGCAGTGTGCAACAGCGTGTGCGCTCTCAATAGCAGGGATAATACCCTCTGTGCGTGAAAGATACTCAAATGCGTTTACTGCCTCTTCATCGGTAACAGGCACATATTTTGCTCTGCCTGTATCGCTTAAGTTAGCATGTTCAGGGCCGATACCCGGGTAATCAAGACCTGCTGAAATTGAATATACAGGTGCAATCTGGCCGTACTTATCCTGACAGAAATATGATTTCATACCATGGAAAATACCGAGTGTACCGTTTGCGATTGTTGCGGCATTCTTCGGATTATCAACGCCAAGACCCGCTGCCTCGCAACCGATAAGCTGTACGCCCTCATCACCGATGAAGTCATAGAATGCGCCCATGGCATTACTTCCGCCGCCAACACAAGCCATAACCACATCAGGAAGTCTGCCCTCTTTTTCAAGGAGCTGTGCTTTGATTTCCTTACCGATTACGCTCTGGAAATCTCTTACAACCATTGGGAACGGATGCGGACCCATTACCGAACCGAGTACATAATGAGTATCGTCAACTCTGTTAGTCCACTCACGCATAGCCTCGTTTACGGCGTCTTTAAGAGTCATTGTGCCTGTTTCAACGGCATTTACCTTTGCGCCGAGAAGTTTCATTCTGTATACATTAAGAGCCTGACGGATTGTATCCTCTTTGCCCATAAAAATCTCACACTCAAGTCCCATAAGTGCGGCAACAGTTGCTGTTGCAACACCGTGCTGACCTGCGCCTGTTTCTGCAATTACTCTTGTTTTGCCCATCTTTTTGGCAAGCAGGCACTGACCAAGACAGTTATTGAGTTTGTGTGAACCCGTATGATTTAAGTCCTCACGCTTTAAATAAATCTTAGCGCCGCCTAAATCCTTTGTCATTTTCTCCGCATAATAGAGGAGTGACGGTCTGCCGGCATACTCACGCATAAGTGTGTCAAGCTCTGCGACAAACTCCGGATCGTTTTTATATTTTTCATATGCTTCTTCAAATTCATTAACGGCATTCATTAAAGTTTCGGGAACAAACTGTCCACCGTGAATACCAAACTTACCCTTCGACATTGATTTATCTCCTTTTCTAATACCTTATATATTTATAACTTATCACCGTTAAGTTCTTCAAGTGCTTTCTTTTTATCGGCATTTCTCATAAGAGTTTCGCCAATAAGCAGTCCGTTTACTCCTGCTTCTCTAAGCTCCTGCACATCTTCGGCTGTTTTTATTCCGCTTTCGCCGACAAATAAAATTTCCTTTGGTACAAGTTTTCTCAATCTTGTGCAGGTTGTGAGGTCAACCGTAAAGTCCTTTAAATTTCGGTTATTTACGCCGATTACTCTTGCTCCTGCGTCTAATGCCGACTTCACTTCTTCCTCTGTATGTGCCTCTACCAAAGCTGAAAGTCCGAGCGAATCACAAATTTTAATCCATTTTCTGATTGTTTCGGTATCGAGCAACGCACAAATCAAAAGCACCGCAGACGCTCCGATTACTTTAGCCTCATATATCTGATACTCACAAACTGTAAAATCCTTGCGCAAAAGCGGAATTTTTACATTCTGTGATATTTCCTGCAAATATTTATTTTCACCTTTAAACCACTGCGGTTCTGTAAGTACGGATATCGCAGACGCTCCTGCGTTTTCATAATCCTTTGCAATCTGCACATACGGGAAATCCTCTGCAATTATTCCTTTAGACGGAGATGCTTTTTTTACCTCGCAGATATAAGAAATACCGTCCTTTGCAAGCGCCTTTTCAAAAGGAAATTCATCGGTAATGTTCATTGAAAGCGCTTTGCTTTTTATCTTCTCAAGCGGAATTTGTTTTTCAATTTCCGCATATCTTTCTCGGTTTGCCTGTGCTATTGTTTCAAGTATCATAATATCACCGTTATTCATTAGTAGCCTTTACAAACTGCTCAAGTTTTTCATAAGCCTTGCCGCTGTCAATAAGAGTTTCTGCAAGACGGATACCCTCGGCAATATTCTCTGCCTTACCGCCTGCGCAAATACCGAGAGCCGAATTAAGCAATACAATATCTCTCTTTGCTCCCTTTAACTCGCCTTTTAAAATCTGCTTTGTAATCTCCGCATTCTCTTTGCCGTCACCGCCTGCAAGGTCTGCACTGCTGTATGTCGGCATACCGAACTGTTCCGGAGTAATTTCGTATGAGCTGAATTTACCGTTGTTGATTTCACAAACCTTTGTAGGAGCAGTAACGGTTACTTCGTCCATACCGTCTGTACCGTAGAATACATATCCGCGCTTTACGCCAAGGTTTGCAAATACTCTTGCAATCGGTTCAACTAGTGCCTCTGAATACACACCTGTTACCTGCAAGTTTGCAAAAGCAGGGTTTGTAAGAGGTCCTAAAACATTAAAAATATTTCTGATTCCTATATCTTTTCTTACAGGGCCGACAAATCGCATTGATGAATGGTAGCTTTGTGCAAACATAAAGCAAATACCTGTATTTTTAAGGATTTCTTCACTTTTTTCCGGGCTTATTGTAAGATTAACTCCAAGAGCCTCCAGACAATCTGCCGCACCGCTCTTGCTTGACATTGAACGGTTGCCGTGCTTTGCAACAGAAATTTCTGCGGCCGCAACAACAAAAGCCGCTGTTGTAGAAATATTAAAAGTACCTGTTCCGTCGCCGCCTGTGCCTACAATGTCGAGTACATCGGTATCTCTTTTAACATGAAGTGCCTTGTCACGCATTACTGTTGCGCAAGCTGTAATTTCGTCAATGGTTTCGCCCTTAATTCTGAGTGCTGTCAAAAAAGCCGCTGTCTGTGCTTGAGTGGCTGTACCGCTCATCATTTCGTTCATTACGGCTGTTGCCTCATCATAAGTTAAGTTATTACCGTCTACTACCTTTTTTATTGCTTCCTTAATCATTTCTGTCACCCTTTCTATGTGTTATCCGTAATCATATATTAATAAAATTCTTTATCATTTCCATACCGTGAGAAGTCAGTATCGACTCCGGGTGGAACTGTAATCCGTAAATTTCGTAATCTCTGTGGCGAACTGCCATAACCTCGCCCATATCGTCCTCTGCCGTAACTATAAGCTCATCGGGAACGGTATCCTTTTTGGCAATCAAAGAATGGTATCTCGCACCGTCAACTACCTTTGGCAAATCGGCAAAAATCTTACAACTGTTGTCAAGATTAATATTACTCTTTTTGCCGTGCATAAGTTTTATTGCTCTTGTAATTTCTGCGCCGAATACCTCGCATATTGCCTGATGTCCGAGGCAAATACCGAGTATCGGATACTCGCCTTTAAGCTCTCTTATAACATCTTCACAAATGCCTGCGTCCTTTGGATAACCCGGACCCGGAGAAAGAATAATGTGGGTAGGATTAAGTTTTCTGATTTCATCTACCGTTATTTCGTCATTTCTTACTACCTTTATATCGGGATTAATACTTCCGCAATACTGTACAAGATTATAAGTAAAGCTGTCGTAATTATCTATAAATAAAATCATATAGCTTCAACCTCTCCTGCATTTTTAACTGCATTTATTACCGCAAGTGCCTTGTTGTAGGTTTCAAGATACTCCGACTTAGGGTCGCTGTCTGCAACAATTCCCGCACCTGCCTGAACATAAACCTTATTTCCTTTTTTAACTGCCATTCTTATTGCGATACAAGTATCAAGATTTCCGTTAAAATCTACATATCCCAGCGCACCGCCATACACTCCACGAGGAGTTTTTTCAAGTTCGTCTATAATCTGACAAGCTCTGATTTTCGGTGCTCCCGAAAGTGTGCCTGCCGGAAGAAGCGACTCAACCGCATCAAAAGCGTCAAGTCCGTCTTTAAGCTCACCCTCAACCTCACTGCAAATGTGCATTATCTTTGAATATCTTAAAATCTGCTGATATGAAGTAACCTTTACAGAATTGAATTTTGAAATTTTACCTATATCGTTTCTTCCGAGGTCAACAAGCATATTGTGCTCGGCAAGCTCTTTCTCATCTTTTATAAGCTCATCTGCAAGAGCATCATCCTCCTGCTTATCCGCACCTCTCGGTCTTGAACCTGCAATCGGGAATGTATTAAGCACACCGTTCTGAAGTTTAACCAAAGTTTCAGGTGATGTACTTATAATCTCATCGCCCTCAATATTCATATATACCATATAAGGCGATGGGTTTGTAATTCTCAATACTCTGTATGCATTTAAAAGCGAACCTTTGTACTCGGTTTCAAATCTGCGGGATACAACACACTGAAAAATATCGCCGTCAAAAATATATTCCTTGGTTTTATTAACCATATCGCAAAATTCTTCTTCTGTGTATGTGCTTGTAAATTCCACATTTTTATCGCTTTCAAGCTTTGCAAGCGGAGCAGGGTCTGTAATTGTATTGATAATTTCGTTTATATCGTTTACAGCCTGCTCATACTGTCTTTCAGGGTCATAAGTTTTCATATTTACTATGACTGTCATTTTTTCACGAAGATGATCGTATGCAATAATTTTATCAAAAAGCATTAAATCAAAATCATTGGTTTCGCTTTCCTGTATTTTCAAAATCGGTTCGCTGACTGCAATCATAGCATATCCGTAATATCCTACAAGTCCTCCTGTAAACGGCGGCAAATTTTCAAAACGAGGATTTTTGTAATTTTTCATATATTTTCGGATTTCTTTGTATGGCTTGGCGGTTTTAATTGCAGCCTCACCCTCGCCTGTAATGGTGAGAACTCCGTTTTTATAAACAAGTCTTGCCTTAGGATTACAGCCGATAAACGAATATCTGCCCCACTTTACGCCGCCCTCGATACTTTCAAGAAGAAAGCACTTGTCTGACTTTTGAAGAATTTTTCTGAGTAATGTAATCGGAGTGACTGAATCGGCGTAAACTTCCTTGTAAACAGGGATAACATCGTATTCATCCTTAATTGCCATTACCTCATCATAAGACGGTTTAATCATTTTTCTCACCCTTTATATTTTTTATAAACAAAAAGACCTTTGCCCCAACTAAGGGACAAAGGTCTGAAACAACTTCTGTGGTACCACCCAAATTGACGGAAATTCCGCCCGCTCATACAGCATACTGACATATGCCTCCTGCTGTAACGGTCAGGTTCCGTCGGAAACTACTCGAATACTCTTTCGGTCCGCCCTCACAAGTCCATTCGGAAAAATCTCAACTATCGGCTCACACCAACCGCCGACTCTCTGAAAGCGCCGATTAATCTTACTACTCTTGCTCAATGGTTTATCTTATAAATTAATACTATTATATAGCGGAATTTTTTAAATGTCAATAGCATTTTAGCACTTTAAAGCGAAAATTCAAAATTATTTTGAATTTTCTGCTGTCTTTAAAATTACCGTTGACTGTGCAGGCATTGTAAGCACACCTTCTTTTATAGCTGTGTGCTGATAAACGGCATTTTCATCTTCTGTCGAAGTAAATGCACCGTCCTTATCCACAGGGAAACTTGCAACAAGCTCTGCTCTGATTTCAGGATTCGTTATCATATCGTCTGTAATAGTAAGTTCCGCACTTTCTTCGGCATTCATATTATGAATAATCATCAGCTTTGTGCCGTTATACTCAACATAGTAAGCACAAATTGCAGTATTGTCAAAGGTTTGAAGTCCTGTAATTTTGCCACGAGCAATCTCAGGGTTTTGATTTTTAATTTTTATAATTCTGCTGTAAAAGCTAAGTAAAGAATTGGGGTCAGCCTGCTGTTGCTTAGCGCCGCCGTATTTAGTATCTTTCGCAACATCACCTACACCGTTTACCCAAATATTCGGCAAATTATTGCTGTCAAATATCATTGGTGTACGATAAGCCGAATCAGAAGTTGTATTTGGAGCAGTAATTCCGATTTCCTCGCCGTAATAGATAAATGGATTGCCCGGGAACAACATATACACTGAGGCTGCCATTTTCTCATAACTAAGACCCTTAGGTTCAAGCGAGTTACCGCTTCTCACCATATCGTGATTTGACAGGAACATTGTCGGAATGTAATTCTCGTTATTGTTGTACATCTTATCGTTATACTTCATTACCTTTTTAGCGATAGCCGTACCACGCTGTGCTATGACCTCGGTTGTAAGTGTGCCACTTGTCTGTGAGAATTTAAATGCAAACTGACTGTCAATTCCCGACTTAAAGATTTCCTGAATCTTTGAATCATCGTCCCAGTTTTCACCTACTACATAAACATCAGGATTTGTTTCCTTACATTTATCACAGAACCAGGTCAAAAATTCCGTGCCGTTGGTGGATTTATTAGAAAAATATTTTACGGCGTCAAGTCTGAAACCGTCAACACCTCTGTCAAGCCAGAATTTTGTAATTTTTGCAAATTCTTCTCTTGTTTTTTCAGAATTTAAATTCCATTCAGGCATTTCCTCAGTAAAATTAGCCTCACAAGCCATTGCGTGTGACAAATAATTTGTCTGTGTATCAGAATCAAAATATGAAGTGGGATGAATTTCAAAATACTGTGCATAACCGTCAAGATTGCCCTCTTCCACCTCTTCGACAGCCTTTAAATAATAAGGATGCTGTGAAGATGCATGATTTAACACAAGGTCAAGTATGATGTTAATACCACGCTTATGACATTCTGAAACAAGTTTGTCAAAAGTTTCAAGTGTGCCGAAATCAGGGTCAATATTGTAATAATCGGTTACATCATATTTATGATATGACGGCGAAGGCATTATAGGTGTTAGCCATATACCGTCAACACCAAGGTCATTGCCTGTATTTGGATCTCCGTCATTAAGATAATCAAGATTATCAATAATACCTTGCAAATCACCGACTTGATCGCCGTTTGAATCTGCAAATGAATTAACAAAAATCTGATAATAGTTACGGTATTTATCGGTTGATGCTGTGGCTGTAAGAGTATTTACCGGATCATCATATTCTTTAGTACCGCAGCCTGCAAGAATTGCACTTGTAGAAATTGAAGCAATAAGTAAAAGTGTAAAAATTTTTTTCATAAATCCTCCTTATAAAATCAATAAAGTTAAGTAAGAATTGAAATGTATTCTTTATAGGCTATAAATATTATGGTTTGCAAAATATTTCATCAATCATAAAAGTTCGGTCAAACTTTGCAAAGATTATAGGTATGTGTAAAACACACACAAGCCTAAAAAGGCTTGACCTAAATTTTAATTTTTTTAATCTTAACTATGCTGCAAGCCATAATTTAAAACTTAACTAAAAAGGATGGCAGCCAAAGACTGCCACCCAAAAATGTGCAAATAAAGATTAACCCTTTACGCCGCCGGCTGTTACACCTTCGACATAATACTTCTGCATCTTAAGGAAGAGGAGGGTAATCGGAACAGCAACTACTACTGAACCTGCAAGGAACTGCTTGTAGTACTGTGTCTTAAAGTCAAGGTCAACCATAAGCTGCAAACCGATTGCAACAGTGTAGAAATCACGCTTATCACCCATGATGATCTTAGCAAGAATAAAGTCTGTCCAAGGTCCAATGAATGATGTAAGAACTGTATAAACTACGATTGGTTTTGACATAGGAAGAATAATCTTCCAGAAAATCTGGTTCTTAGTTGCACCGTCAATAGTTGCCGCCTCGTCAAGAGCTCTTGGAATTGTATCAAAGAAGCCCTTTGAAATCTGATAACCAAGACCTGCACCGGCACTGTAACAAATTACAAGTGCTACGAGTGTCTGTGTAAGACCCATTGCCTTTAAGAGGTAATAGATAGCAATCATTGTCATAAATCCGGGGAACATACCGAGAATCATACCAACATTGATAAACTTTTTACGGGATTTAAATCTTAAACGGCTGAATGCGTAACTTACCATAAGTACAGAAATTGTAGAAATTACGCAGCTAAAGCATGCAACAACAAATGTGTTTATAAACCATTTTGTAAAGTTAAGTGTACCGTGGCTTGTAAAAAGGTCAATGTAGTTCTGGAAAGTCCATTCACGAGGAATGAGATAGTTTACTACAGTAACACCTTCTGCACGGAACGAGTGCATTAAAAGATAGATGAATGGGCAAATCCAAATAAATCCGAGAATAGCGAGGATTATGTAGATAAAAGTATTTGCCAAACCTCTTCTGAGTTTGTAGCTTTTTATCATGAGAACGCCTCCTCGTCTTTTGCAGATTTAGATGAGTTAAATACAATAAGTGAAAGTACAGCGCAGATAATAAATACAATGATACCGATCGCCGCAGCAAGGTTGTAGTCAGAAGAGTTCATAGTAAGTTTGAACAACCATGTTACGAGGATATCTGTATAACCTGCCTGATAGAATTTCTCCGTTGTTGGACCACCGCCTGTGAGGAGGTAGATAACGTTAAAGTTATTGATGTTGCCAACGAACTGAGTAATAAGCTGTGGTGTTGTTACGAAGAGCATGTAAGGAAGTGTAATGCTTGTAAATGTTTTTACAGGGCCTGCACCGTCAATACGGGCTGATTCGTAGAGGTCTTCAGGAATATTCATAAGAATACCTGACATTGAAAGAATTGTGTAAGGAATACCTACCCAAAGGTTTACAATGATAACTATCATCTTAACGATGTTAGGGTCAGTGTTAAGCCACTGAATTTCCACCACCGCGGCATCAGGATTGAACCATCTGCTAATATCTGTAAGTAATACATTAAATGCACCGTCAGTCTGGAGCATCTGATTCATAAGAAGAAGTGATACAAACTGTGGTACAGCGATTGCAATAACAAAGAGAGTTCTCCACAAAGCCTTGAACTTAATACCCTTTTTGTTGATCATAAGAGCAATAATCATACCAAGGATGTAGTTTGTGAAAGTAGCGCAAACAGCCCAAACAAGTGTCCACTTAGCAAGTTCTACGAATGTTGTAGCTCTTGTTGCAGAGTTAGCTACATCAAATACAGATGCAAAGTTTTGGAAACCAACCCAGTGGAACAATGTTCCCGGAGGCATATGCTGAAGGTCATAGTTTGTGAATGCTATAAGTATCATAAAGATGAGTGGAAGAATCTGGAAAATACCAATCATCAGTACAGGGAAAGACAAAAGTGTAATGTGATACTTACCGTCAAGGAATTCCTTGATATCAGTTCTTAATGAAGTTGGCTTTTTGCCTGCTGCAACAAGAAGCTGATGCTTGTAAGCATCTTTTATATTTGCTATGTAAATGGCAAATACAACTACTGTAATTACAATGGTAAGTACAGAATAAAGGAGGATAAGCATTGAGTTATCACCGTAAACAGTTACAGGGAAAATGCCGTCCATCTCTGTGTGAGTCTCAACAGTACCAAGTGAACCAAACTTGGAAATGTAACCCCAACCAAAGAATACCATATAGAGAATGTACAAAACTTCTGAAAGAAAGAATAAAATACCCTTATAGAACTTACCTTTTGAAATGTCACCAAGGCCGAAAATAAGGTAAGAAAGCTTTGTCATAATATCTCCGTTTACAAAGGTTTTGCCGTAATTAGCAAATCCCTTGACAATGCCAACAAAAAACTTCACAATAGCATTTCCTATTGCTTTAAAAAAGCCTGCCACTTTACCGGGCAAAGCTTTGAAAAAGTTTTTAGCATTATAGGCAAACTTCTGGAAAGGATTAAGCTGTACATAATCAATATATTTCATTAATAAGCTCTCCTTAAAATAGTTTGCAAAACCTACACCAAACTAATAATATATCTGCGTTATCAATTAGCATCATAAATACATTAGTAGTTTGGTGTAAATTAATTACAATGTCTGCGACATTGATAACGAGTTTTCACTCAATGGGGCTCTCAGCTACTTGAGAGCCCCACGAGTATGAGAAGATTTATTTTGAAAACTAAAATTATTCGTCTCTTACGTTTGCGATTGTGTCTGTGAGTAACTCCTTGAAGAAGTCAGCGTTTGAAGGATCTGTTTCGTCAGCAATGAGCTTGTTACCGAGGTTTGCATTTGGATCCCAGAATGTTGAAGCTATACTTACCTGTGGTACAGCGAACTTACCCTGCTCAGCAATAGCTGTAAGTGCTGCACTGCCTGTAACAACTTCTTCACCGTTTACAGTCTGGTTTGAAGGACCCCAACCGAGCTCTGTAGCTCTTTCTCTCTGGCACTCTTCGCCTGTGAGATAGTTAGCAAGGATCTGAGCTGAACGCGGGAACTTAGAAGATGCGTTTACACCGATGAACTTGTAACCGAGCATTGAAATTATCTGCTTAGCTTCGCCGTTTACATCGATTGTTGGGAGCTTAGCTGCACCGAAGTTGTCGCCAAGAGCTTCCTTGTCAGCAACTGTGTTCCAAGAACCGTCGATACCGGCACCGCAAGACTTCTGTGCGAAACCTGAAGAAATAGCGTCTGTTTTAAGTGACTGGAATGTACCCTTATAGTCGTGCATAAGCTTTGAGAAAGCCTGGAGTGTTGAAACTACCTCGGCCTCATCATAATCTGTGTACTTCTGAGTAATGCCGTCATCCTCAAGGCCATCGGTCTTAAGACCGCCTGTGAATGTGAACATACATGCGTAGAAGCCGTCACCTGCGTCCATGATGAACTTCTTACCTCCGGCCTTACAAGCTTCGAGGATATCCTCAAATCTGCCTGCCTGCTCGTCAGAAACTACTGACTTATCATATACGAGGTAGTAACCGTTATCACCTGTTTCCGGATAAGCGTAAATCTTACCGCCGAGTGTTGCAGCTGAAACTGCCTCTGCTGTATCTCTCTTAGAAATATCATCAGCATAAGCAGCCTGTGCAATAACGCCTGCTGTCTGAAGCTTGTTGAGCTGGTCACTTGCGAAACCGAATACATCGGCAGCAGCTGAGGCATCGTTAATAAGGTTTGTAGCAGCATCTTTCTCAGTCTGAGCAACTACTGTAATATCAATCTTCTTGTCCGGATAAAGAGCCTTGAATGCTTCGCACTCTTTTTCAAAAGTAGAAACTGCCTTATCAGGAGCCCATACTTTAAGTGTAATGTTGTCTTCGTCACCAAAGTCGCTACTTGCTGCAGAAGCACTGTCACCCTTTGATTCTGTTTTTGAAGCTGTACTGCTGTCACCTGAACCGCCGCAGCCAACAAGTGCTGTAGCAGCCATCATACTTGCCAAAAGAACGGCAAAAATCTTTTTCATCGGATATTTCCTTCTTTCATAAAATATAAACTTTCATTCCGTTTGAATGATGTGAGGACAGTCCCTCTGTCCTTTCACTACATTTATGATACCAAAAAATCATACAAATTGCAACTACCTTTGTACTTTTTATACAGAGTGTTAAAACTTTAAATTATTTTTGTGCATTTTGCAAGTTAAATTTTGAAATTTTGATTTTATTTACAAAATTATCTCTGGCTTTTTGTTAATAATAACAATATTATCTTTGTGCAACTTGTTCATTTGGAGATTATCGTTTTATTTTCGTAAATTACTTAAATTCGTTTCATATCAGCTAAATGCACATATTTTCGTTTGCATAGGTGTTTTTTGGGTAATTTTCACCAAAAGATAAAATAAGTCTTTTCGCACAATAAACACACTCCAAAAAAATTCATTATTATTGTTGTATTATTTTCCCTGAATTGTTATAATGTAATAGTAATCACAACTAAAAACGGAGTGAATTTATTATGAAACTAAGCAATTTACTTGCAAACATTGAATATACCGTAATAAATGACGGCAATCCCGAAATAACCGATATTATATATGATTCCCGAAAAGTTACCGACGGTACAGCTTTCGTATGTCTTAAGGGATACACATCCGACGGTCACAAGTATGCGCAATCCGCTGTTGAAAAAGGTGCGGCTGCCCTTATAATAAGTGATAACCTTTCATTCGATGCGCCGAAGAATGTTGCGGTTATTAAAGTGGAAAACACACGAAAAGCACTTGCGTATATCAGCGCCGAGTTTTTTGGCAGACCCGCCGAAAAACTAAAGACCATTGCAATTACAGGTACAAAAGGCAAAACAACCACAACCGCTATGATTGCATCTATTCTTGAATGTGCAGGAATCAAAACAGGCACAATCGGCACTCTCGGTATTTTATATGACGGAAAAGTTGTAAAAACAGACAACACAACTCCGGAATCATACGAAATTCAAAAAGCTATGCACGATATGCTTGAGTGCGGCTGTAAAGCTATGGTTATTGAGGCAAGCTCAATCGGCTTAAAGCATTACAGACTTGCTGATATTACATTTGATGTAGGCATATTTACAAACTTTTCACACGACCATATCGGCGGTGTTGAACATAAGGATATGGCTGAATATCTTTACTGTAAAAGTCTGCTTTTCGGACAGTGCAGACACTCTGCCGGAAATATTGACGATGAAAAATTTACCGAAATCACAAAGCTTGCAGTTGAAAAACCTGTAACATTCGGTTTCTCAAATAAAGCCGACTTTGTTGCGTCCGATGAACATTTATTATTTGAAAACGGATTTATCGGCGTTCACTTTGAATTAAGCGGAAAAAAGAAACTTTCGCTTGATGTAAATATCCCCGGTAAATTTAATGTTTATAATGCGCTTGCCGCAATCAGTGCCGTATCTTTCTTTGATATTCCCGACAAAGCTATTGTCGAGGGTCTTCACAAAGCAAAGGTTAAAGGCAGAGTTGAACCTGTACCCGTACCGGGCAACTATTCGCTTATAATAGATTACGCTCATAACGCACTTTCTATGGAAAATGTGCTTTCAACACTTCGACTTTATAAACCTAACCGCCTTATTACAATGTTTGGCGCAGGCGGCAACCGTCCAAAGGTGAGAAGATACGAAATGGGCGAAACTTCGGGCAGACTTTCCGACCTCTCCGTAATCACAGAGGATAACTCCCGTTTTGAAGATGTTATGGATATTATCGAGGACATCAAGACAGGTCTTGCAAAGACAGACGGAAAATATGTAGTTGTTCCTAATCGTAAGGACGCAATAAGATATTGTATGGAAAACGCACAGGACGGCGATATTATCGTTCTTGCGGGCAAAGGTCATGAGGACTATCAGGAAATCAAAGGCGTAAAATATCATATGGATGAGCGCGAACTTGTTGCCGATATTATTAAGGAAATGGCAGAGGAAAAGAAATAAAATCGCTATACTTTAATTAATATGTTTCTTAGGCAACGGTTTTGAAAATTGAATTTTTGAAAAGAGAATATAAAATGTCAACTATCAGAGATTTGAAAATAGATGAATACAATCTTTTTGCTCACGGAAAATTTGATTCACAGTCTTTATTCCAAGGAGAGATGAATCTTTCTATATTTATAGATAATGGTGCAACAGAAGAAGATGCTATTAAATGTATAGAACATTATAATGGTTTACTATGCAATTTGCAGATATGTAATCAAATTCAAAAAGGTTTGGAAAAGTTTTTTCTATATATGTATCACGAGTGGATTGATTTCGGTGACATATATGACAATATTGCTAAATCCTTAGAGCCTGTTATGGATGGATATAAATCAGGAAAGCAATTAATTAAATATTTGTATAACCCAACATTATGCGTCTTTCCGCAATTAAAAAATGAAATTGGTTATGGACTTGAATGTGAGTGTCCGTGGGAACCTGAACATCAATGTTTAATTCTTATTCGCAACGATAAAGTCGTTTATGTTGGACCTTCCGAAGGCAATGATCCCTGGGGCGATGAAGACGATTATTATTGTATTTGGAATGACGAAGACGAGGAATAAATAATCTAAACAATTTCGGTTTCTACAACACAAACATCATTCTTTCTTGTTTAGCATAGATTACAATAATATCTAAAAAATAAACGCTTAAAATTCATCAGCCGTCATCTTGCGATGACGGCCGCTTTGTTTTGTCTGTAAAATTGAGATAAAAAATGACTTCACATATTATAGTTGGAGTGAAGTATGGTTTTGCGAAATACTTAGTCAAGAAATCATAAAAGTTTGGTCAACCTTTAAAAAGGCTTGACCTATTTTTTTAATTATTTAGCTTAATCTGTGTGTTAAACCGGAATTTATTATTGCTACCCCAACATTTAGAATAAAACCTATTCAAAACAGGAACAAAAAGTGATGCAACAAAGCATTTACAAAATAAACATCATCATTGCATCACCAAATATTTTATTCGATTTACCTTAATTCAGGCACTACGGCAAAGAAGACTAAGTCCTCATCACCGTCATTAATCAAACTGTGGCTGTGTCCCTTTGGGCAATAATGGCAAGAGCCTGCGGAAAGTTTTTCTTCCGTATCATCATACTTTACCTTGCCGTTGCCGCTAAGAATATAAATAATCTCGCAGTTACCCTCATGAGTATGAAGTCCGATTGACGCACCGCTTTCAAGTCTGCCACGCATAATTTTGGTATCGCCGTCATCAAACATATCGGCTCTGAAAGTTTTTTCTCCTCCCTTAAAATTAGGAAGTTCCTTTGTTTGCATACCGTCAAAATCTATATACATTACATATCACCTTTCTTTATTATTATACGAAACAATCACAAATATGGTTTCGCCTTGATTCAGTCCGAGAATTTTTCTCTCAATTTTCGGATTTTTATATCTGCGCACCATATCTCGCAGTGCAGTTCCGCCGTGAAATCCGTGCAAAACGGTAACTTCACGCACATCATTCGGCAATTGCTTTAATCTTTGCGTTAAAACTTTTCCCGCACTTTCCACGGTGTGACCGTGCAAATCTATCTCTACAGAATACGGCATCACTACACCTCTTTTCTAAAATTTTACCTCCGCACAAATGTACGGAGGATTTTTTATAAATTATTCGGTAGCTTCCGGTTCTGTCGGAGTAGGTTCCGGATCGGGTTCCGGTTCTGTCGGAGCAGGAGTTGGTTCCGGATCGGGTTCGGGAGTTACAGTAGGTTCCGGATCAGGCTGCGGAGCAGGCTCCGGATCCGGGGTAGGTACATCAGGTGTAACCTGTGATGACGAGTTATTGTTTGAAGATGAGTTATTGTCAGAAGAGTTCGAGTTATTATCGCTCGGTCTTGAAACTACACCGTTGTCGCCGTCGGCAGAGCCGCCGCCAATACCGCCGCTGCTCTCATAAGTGGATGACGGGAGTTCCTCACGGTCAACTTCTTTGCCGTCCTTATAATATACTCTCCACGCTCTTGCAGAAAATTCTTTTCCGCTTGTAGAGCCGATTTCATTTTCTGTTCTTATTTCATCATAATCAGGGCTTTGCCATCCCCAAAATGTAGCAGAAAGCGTTGTACCGTCCATTTTACATTCTATAAACATCTGGTAATCTGTCTGATTAGAGAACTTAAGGTCAAGGTTAGGATAATCAATTGTTGCGTCAAGACCTGTAGGAACATAATCGGATGCCCAAAGGTGGCAGTATCTTTCCTCAATCTCAACATTTGCTCTTATTGCGGCATTATAAATAGTTGAACTTGCCTGACAAATTCCGCCGCCGTTGCCCTGCACAAGTTTACCGTCTGCAATCACACCTGCAGGCTTGTAACCGTTTTCAGAAAGGTTTGAATCGCCTGTGCATTCGTTAAACGACCATACTTCCCCCGGTTCAAGTACAGAACCGTTGCAAGCCTCAAGCGCAGTTTTCATATTTGAATTACCGTTTGCGTTGTTGTAAGAAACGGTTTCGTATGTAGAAAGCTTCACAATATTTTTCTTAACCATATCAAGAGAAATATCTGCGTCAACATCTTTAACTACAGCATTGAGTGCCATTGTGCCCGTACCGCTTTTTATAGCTGAAGAAAGCTGTGTAACAAGGTCTTTTTCGTCAAGCTCCGCACCTTTTTCGGCATCGGCATATTTAAATCTGTTGTCACCGTCATACGGATTAAATTCAGAAACACGGGCATTTGTCGCCTTTACATCAACTTCTTTTTTAATCTTTTCGGCATTGCTCTTGATAGAATCATCTGTGCAAGTGGCAACGACAGTATATGTCTTTGCGGTTTTGCCCGAACTTTCTTTGTTAAGTTCGTCATTCTTAAGCTGTGTAAGAACACTCTCTGTATTGTATGTATATTTTAAGTCTTTCTGTGTAATTGTGTATGTCTTTTCTTTCGCCTTTACAGAAATTGAAACAGGAGTTATAAACGACTCCTGCTTTGAAGTCAAAAGTTTGAGCGCCTCATCATAAGTTTTGCCTGCAAGTGAAATTCCCGACACCTGTGCATCATCGGAAAAATGGAATCCCAAGCCAAGATTATCGACAGTAGTCTGTCCGTTTTTGCTTGGCATAAGCATAACCACACCCGCAACGGCAATACCGATAACTACCGCACCGGCTGCGCAGCTTGCAATAATAATTTTTTTCTTATTACTTTTTTTGCCGTCTTTTTTATTGTCTTTATTATCGCTTTTTTCCTTTGGTTCAGACTTTTTATTTTCTTTTTTCTTTTTGCGTTTGTTTTCATCTTCGTAAGAAAACACACCTGCATAATGGTGAGCGCCCGAAGGTGAATGTTTTGCGCCTTTTTTAGAATTTGCAGATTCTTCGGCAGTCTTAATACCGTTTGAAACATCTACAAGTTCATCGTCCGAATCATCGTAAAAAATAAAATCCTTGTCATAATCGGCCATTAAAAAATCCCTCCGTTTGGGAAATGAACATTTACAATTTCTTTATTATGTATGTTACCAATATAATTTTACTACACTTTTTGGTAAAAATAAAGACATAAATTCAAAAATCATCCTAAAATAATTCCCAAATTTTAATTATACTTTCAGCCTTAATTTTTATGCAATGCTACATTTTTGTGACAAATATTTATTGCAAAAAATTATTTATTAATCTTTTTTTACTTTTCGGTTGAAAATTGTTTATATTAACGATATAATATAGTTTACAGACATTAATATTTAATGGAGCTTTTTATTATGAAAATATTGATTTTTACCGCCTCAACCGGCGGCGGGCACAAAAGAGCCGCTGCCGCACTTGACGCCAAAATAAAAGCGCTCGATGCAAACAATGAGGTAAAGGTCGTTGACGCATTAAAAGCAATCGGCAAAGTTTATGACAAAACAGTCTGCGGCGGTTATCACTTTATGGCTACAAAAATTCCGAAGGTTTACGGTGTGTGCTACAAAGTAACAGACCGTAAAACCATAGTCTATGACGCAGTTATGAAATCAAATACCGCAATGTCAAACAAGCTTTTGAGCATTATAGATGAGTTTAATCCCGATGTTATCATTATGTGCCACCCGTTTATTACAACGATGGTATCAAGATTGAGAAGAAAGGGCAAAATCAGTGCAAAAGCAATCAGCCTTATAACAGACTATGACGCACACCGCACATATTTTGTACCGAACATTGACGCTTATGTACTTGCCGAACCTCAAATGGCGGAAAAATTAGTCAACGAATATGATGTAGATAAAAATATAATTTATCCGCTCGGCATCCCGATTTTTGACAGATTTTCCGAGCCGTTTGATAAAGCTGAAATCTGTAAAAGAGAGGGACTTGACCCCAACATTCCGACTGTTTTGCTTATGGCAGGCTCTTTCGGCGTTACAAGCGTATTAAAATTTTATAAAAGCCTTGTTTTGCAGAAAAAGCAAATTCAATTTATCGTAATTACAGGAAGAAACAAGCACCTTTATACACATCTTAAAGAAGTAATGGAAGAACTTAATGCCCAGGACTGCACAAAACTTCTGTACTTTGTTGACAATGTTGAGGATTATATGCATATATCCGACCTCATCGTAACAAAACCCGGCGGACTTACAGTTACCGAAAGTCTTGCTTGCCGACTTCCGCTTGCAATTTACAATGCTTTTCCCGGACAAGAGCGTGATAATGCAGAATTTCTTGTAAAAACGGGTGCCGCAATTATGCTTGATAAATTAAACGGTGCCGAACAGGTTTGCAGACTTCTCGGCAATCCGGACAAACTTGCCGAAATGAAAAGGTTTTGCGGCAATCTTGCACAAGAAAATTCGGCAGAAAAAATTTATGACCTCGCTAAAAAGCTCGTCAATGAAGATTAACGAAAGGACCGTTCAAATAAATGAAAAGAACTATATCAGCCCTGCTTTGCGCAGGCTTAATCGCAGCAACATTTACAGCCTGCTCAAGTGCAGACAGCTTTTCAGACAAGGAAAATCTTTCAAAAAATGTTGAAAGAAACAGCGATACTGAAACCACATTTAATTATTCCGACGGAGCAGTTAGCGCTCCTACGGAATATAATTCTTACTCAAGCGAAGTAAGTGATTTTGAATTAAAACTTTTCCGTAACTATTACAAAAACAATTCCGATAAAAAGAGTTTTGTGTTTGCGCCTGCCAATACTGCTCTCACACTCGGATTACTTGCAAACGGTGCCGCAAAACAAAGCCAGACAAATATTGTCAATGCGCTGAGTGATGAGCTTGTACTTGATTCCGAAAATCAATGTTCGTCATATTTTCAGAGCAGACTTAAAGCCTTTTCTTCTGACGGCACAAATACAGATGAAAACGATAAAAATTCAGAAAAAGCTTATGTAAAACTTAATCAATCAATGTTTTTTAACGACACGGTTGATATAAGAAAGAATTTTCTGAAAGCAAACGCTGACTTTTACGGAGCAAATATTTTCAGATTTGTATTTTCAGATGAAAACGCAGTTAAAAAGGTTAATTCCGTACTCGGCGAAAATGCCGTGACTTCTCTTGACAACTCAAATAACCTTTTCTGTACAAGCACATCGGATATATATGACGAATGGCTTAACGCTTACGAAAAAGACGCTGTTGCGGACGGTACTTTTTACTCCGAAAGCGGCGAAAAAACAGTAAAATATATGACTTCTGCAGAAAATTATATTCATACAGACAAAGCGCAGGGCATTATAAAATATATGCGCAACACACCTGTAAAATTTGTTGCAATTATGCCAAATGAGGATACTTCGCTTGAAAGCTACATATCCTCAATGACATATCTTGAGTATTCCGATATGCTCGACAGCTTTAAAATAACATCTCTTACAAATGCCTCTGTTCCCGAATTCAGTATAAAGTCAGACGGCAAACCTACAAGCCTTAAATCCGAACTTGAGGATTGCGGCCTTGCGGATATATTTACCGACAGCATTAACCTTTCAAATATCACTCTTTCAGATGACCTTTTCGTAAATGATATTTCCGAAATTCAGCCGTCTGTTACCGTAAATTCAGCAGGTGTCGGCGGCAGTGAAAGCGTTAAAGCAACAGTTACCGCAAACACACTTAAATCCGACTCCAAAACAGCCGACAGCACTCTCAAGTTTGACCGTCCGTTCATATTTATGCTTATAGATAACGAAAGCAACATTCCGCTTTACATCGGAACAGTTGATTTCTGATTATTCGTTATCAGTCAATTTTACAGCAAGCACCGTAATGTCGTCATCGTGACCGTCATTGCGGTGCTTTATTGCTTCCGCAACAACCGCCTGCGCAAGTTCCTGTGTGCTGCCCTTGTTCCATGTTCTTATAAGATTTTCAAGCCATTTTTCGTTACCTGATAATACACCGTCAGACACCATAACCACCATATCTCCTGTTGTCAAGTTGACCGTATCGGTCGAAAATTTAATATTGTTAAGTATTCCGGCAGGAAGTGACGGCATTTCTTTTGCAATCACTCTGCCGTTTTTCTTTATATAGGTAAGCGGTGCACCTGCTTTGTTAAGAGTTACTCTTCCGCTGTACAAATCTATTTTTGCCACATCAACGGTTGAAAGCGATTCGTCCTCGCTCTTTACCATAAGTGCGGAATTTACAATCTGCAGTGAGCTTTCCGGTGTAAGTCCGGACTTGAGAAGTCTTGTCATAATAGAAGTTGCCATATTGCCGTCAACCGCCGCTCTGCCGCCTGTGCCCATACCGTCACACACAATGGCATAAGTATTGCCTGTGCCGTCGTTAAAATAATTAAGGCAGTCGCCGCAAAGTTTGCCACGATTTGCAATATGCTGTTCCGTACCTATTTCCACATCGTAAACAGGCATTTCGCAGAATTTTGCCATTATACTGCCGCCCTCTTTGGTAATAAGAGGCAAATCAAATCTTCTGCCGCAGCATTTTGAAATTTCACGCATTAACTGTCCTTTTGAAAAGCGCTTTGATTTGGGAGAAATTGAAAGTTCAACATTCATTCTTCCGCCCGAAGTTATAAGGCAAATACATTCCATGGGAATAATTCCGACAGCCGACAAAGCGGAAATTACCCTTTCTGCCGCCTCGGTGTCACATTTCATTGCACTTTTAAATTCATCAGATAAATCGGATAAAATATCCCCGATTCCCGAGAATTGTCCCGCAACGACGCTGCGTACATCATCTACCCTGCGTTGAGCCTCCAGACAAGAAATATATTCCCTGTAATTGCTGTTCATACTGTCGGCTATCTCACGCTTTTTGCAGCACTTTTTGACAAAGACCTCCTCAATATCGTTTTCACTCACTCTTCCCTGTTGTTCAAGCCTTTCCTCAAGGCGGCGAAAATCATCATAGGTCACTCCCTCCTGTTTATCGTGACAGTAAACTTTTAATCCACAGCCTGAACAGACATTTTTCCTGACATTGTCGCATACCATATCAAGTGTGGGCGAATACAGCCTTTTAAGTCTGTCGGATACTCCGTTGACATCGTTTTTAACATTATTAATGGCTTTTGAGGCAAAATCAAGCCTCATAACCACATTTTTCCTCAAAGTTTCACCGAGAGAAGCATTTTTTTCATGAGAAAAAACAGGTGCAATAAAATTACCTACTTCTTTGGGCAGAATCATAAAAATGACAGACGCCGTAAAACTTTCTATAAGTACCTCGGCAAGAGCCACCCTGTCGCTGAAAGCAAGGCACATAACCGCATCGGAAATCATAAACGCTATTGCGCAGGCAAATTTGCCGACAGTCGAAAACAATCCTGCCATAAGTCCGCCAAATGCGTATCCTCCGCAGATAAAGCCTTGATTTCTGCTTGCAATACTGAATATTGCTCCCGTTGCAATTCCGCAGACCGAACCGCCTGCAACACCACCGTATCTTGCACAAAGCAAGGTAACAAGAGCGGCAAGTATTCTGCCGACAGAAATACCCTCAATGGCAACACTGCCGAACGACAGCATTAAAACACAGCCTGTAAGCACAAGACTTGCGGTTTCCTGTTGGGAAAATGCGGCAATACTGCGTCTTTCGGTTGAAAGCCTTACCGTACTGCTGAAAAAATAAGCCGCCGTACCTGCAAGCACCGCCTCGATAATGCAGTCGGTAAGCGAGGAAAGCGTGCTTGTGCTGACAAATGTGAGTACAATACCCGTTGCAAGAATAGGCAAAAATGCAACAAGCGGAGCAAAAAGGGCGCTGTTCTTCACCCTTTTTATATCGCTTGTAAGCCACCTTATACCTCCTATCGCAACCACAACAGCTATGTACCTGAAACTGTCCGAGGGCGTAAGCAAAATATAGCCAAGCCCTGTGCCTGCAAGTGCCGACAGCAAATATTTTTTTGGTACAGCCGCCGCAAAAGACGCTCCGAAAGGAGATAGATTTCCAAGCATTGCCCCCTTTGACACAAGAACACCGCTGACAAAATATACTATGTTTGTAATCACCGTTCTTGCAAATTCAGCCGAGCCATCAAAATTTTTGCGAACCAGAGCTTTTTTTGCCTCCATTTTTAACATCCTTTTCTTTTTTATATTATAATAGATAGCATTGTCTGCAACCTTTACCTATATTATAAAATTTTGCACTCAATCGTTTTGTCAGTATGTGGAAGGCAGTTTATATATTCTTTTGTAGAAATAATATTGCTTGCTAAATTAATTAATTTATATTCGGTAAATATAACTCTTATGCTTATTTTTATCAGTATTTAAGCCGTTATTAAGTAATTTTTAAACATTAACGCAATCAAAGAGTTAAATAATTTTATCTTACTGCATTATGTCACAATAAATACAGAAAGCGCAAAAAAGCACAACTGTCATAATGACAGCCGTGCTTTTTGATATTATATGTTAAATTTTTTGCAAAAAATCAGAATAAAAATTTTAAAATCTGACACCAAGCCGACAATTTGCCAAACAGTTTATATTCCCTTAACATATTGTCTTAGTGTCGGTAAAAAGCCGATTTTATCGGGTGCTTGCAACGGCATTTGCGGTAAAGCGTCGTGTCCCGGCATATTATTCGCCTCAATAAACAACGGTCCGTTCTCTGTAATTGCAACATCCCAACCGATATATCCGAGTTGCGGGAGTTTTTCCGCCGCCTCACAACACATAGCCATTGATTCCTCCCAGAACGGAATTTGATAACCTTTAAGTTCACATCCCGAGCGTGGGTGTTTTTCGTAAACTTTTCTCTGTTTATCACAAGCAGGAAATGCAATTTTGCCCGTTTTCATATCAATAGGCGAATACATACCGCCTGCGTTAATATTATCTACAGGGCGATCGCTGTTGCCCATACGGATACACGCATATATAGCATTAGCCTTGCCATCTGTCAAAACAGTATAAACACGAATTGTGTTTACGGAATCGGGGTTGATTCTGCTCATATCGTGATGCTGTTTTACCACTTCTTCAACAATACTGATATGCCGTCTTTTCAGTTCGTCATACATATCGTCAAGACTGCCAAAATCCGCTTTTTTCAGCTTGTCTACACCTTCGCCGCAGCACAAATCATCAGGCTTACATATAATTTCGTCAAATTCCTGCATAAAATCAACAAATTCACTTTTACTGCATTTTGCAAAATTAAGCCACTTGCGGTGAAGATAATCGTTAAACATAGTGTAAAATTCAGTTTTATTATCAAGAATATGATAGTAATCAGGGTCATTCAAGAGCTTTACAACGGTATTGTTTATACCTCTTGTCACAAATGTTGCCCTCTGTTCGCTGTTGAGATTATAAAATTCACAAAGCAAATAATCCTTATATCCTGCACCGTACTTAAATCCGCAGGAAACTATATCGGCGAGTATAACCGCTCTCGGTTTGCCTGAAAGTTTATGCACCTGCTTTACAGTATCAAAAAGTGCGCTGTAATCCATATGTGCAATACATCTTACAATATAGCCAAGCTTTCCCATTAAGAAAACTCCTTTATCACTTCAAAAATGTTAAAAAATTGTATCTAAATTATTACCGATTAGTAACTATTTTAAAGCCTGTATTACAAAATGTCAATAGAGATTTTGTGTTTTATATATGAAAGTTTTGAAAAGGAAAACTCACAAAAACATCATTAAAAAGAGAAAAACGGCGGATTCACAATGAAATCCGCCGTTCGTTACAGCTTAAAAAAATATACAAACTATATTGGTTTTAAAACAATGTCTTTTAAAATCGCTATAATAAATATAAGTCTGTCTGTTGTTACTTTCTCTTTGCAAAGCAATCGCTGCAGTAGTAAGACTTGCCTTCCATTGGCTTGAAAGGAATCTTTGCAACACCGCCGCACTCTGCGCAGGTTGTTTCAAAAAGTTCACGAGCCGGTTTAGCAGCATTCTTACGAGCCTGTCTGCAAGCTTTGCAACGCTGTGGCTCGTTTACGAAACCTTTTTCAGCATAAAATTCCTGCTCGCCTGCTGTGAAAACAAATTCATTTCCACATTCTTTACATACTAATGTCTTATCTTCGTACATTGTTTTTTACCTCACTTTTGTACTGTATAATTGTTTTGCCCTTTTGCGGAATTGCACCGCTTAATCTTTTAAGGACATATAATGTAAGGAAATTTTCTTTTTGGCTCTCTGCAACGCATTGTCGGCTGACTTTGCGGATATGCCAAGTTTTTTTGCAGCCTCAACATAACTCATTCCGCCGCAGTACAGCATCAGTACCATATACTCTCTTTCCGAAAGCAAGGTTTTAAGTTCGTCTAAAAGCAAAGAATAATGTTCTTTTGCAAGCATCAGCTGCTCCGGGTCTGTACTTTCGCCCTCAAGCTCGTCGTTGTCTGCATCAAGCGACACAAGGCTTGAACTCGGCACGGCTTTTTGCCTTTGAGCTTTACGCACAATAGAAATAAATCTGCGTTTTGCAACAATATCAACATAACTTTTAAAAGAGGCTTTGTTGTTGCTGTCAAATGTTCGACAAGCGTACAAAAGTCCCAAAAGTCCTTCCTGAACAAAGTCGTTGCGCTCGTAACCGTCCGCAGAATATTTTTTTGCCAAAAAGCCAATATTTCGCAAGTATCTTAGCGTAAGCACATCAAAAGCACTGTCATTTCCGCTTTTTACAAGCTCTGCAAGCTTTGCATCCGAAAGCTCTGAAAGATTTTTTAACGATTCAGACACAAGCTCACCTCAAAAGACTTTTCCTTACTGTAAATAATAACCTATTTCCTTTTATTTGTCAATAAGAAAGTAAATATTATTTGTAAATTTTTTTAATCCGTTCGTCAATAATTGTGCAGAATTTACATATTTATATATTTTTTGACTTGTAAGCAAAAAGATAAAATGGTATAATATTATGTAGTTTTTAATAAGAGGTGCTTAAAATGGTTGTGAAAATTAACAGTTTCGGTCTTATGGGAATGGACAGCTATCCCGTAGAGGTTGAGGGCGCAATTAACAAAGGATTTCCCGCATTCGATATGGTAGGACTGCCGGACGCCGCCGTAAAGGAAAGCCGTGACCGTGTTAAAAGTGCAATGAAAAATTGCGGATTTAATTTTCCGACCGCACATATCACAATTAACCTCGCCCCTGCCGATATAAAAAAGGAAGGTCCTATATACGATTTGCCAATTCTTATTGCAGTGCTTAAGATGACAGGCGCTGTAGTTGCGGAAATTTCCGACTCGGCATTTTTGGGAGAACTGTCACTCGGCGGAGATGTACGACCCATAAACGGCGTACTCCCTATGGTAATAAAAGCCCGTGAACTCGGTTATCAAAAGATATATGTACCTTTTGCAAACGGCGCAGAGGGCGCAGTGGTTGACGGCATTGAAGTTTATCCCGTTAAAAATATTTTACAACTGATTGCACACTTGAGCGGCGATAAACCTATTGAACCTGCCGTTGCGGAAATTGATGAAGATAATACAGACAAACAGTTTGTGCCCGATTTTTCACAGGTTAAGGGGCAGGCAGAAGTAAAAAGAGCGCTGGAAATTGCGGCTGCAGGAGGTCACAACATACTGTTAATCGGGCCTCCCGGATCTGGTAAAAGTATGCTTGCAAAGCGTATTCCGTCAATTCTGCCCGATATGACATTTGAAGAAATGATTGAAACCACAAAAATTCATTCAATAGCAGGTTTGCTCGACAAAAACGGACTTGTACGCACACGACCGTTCCGTTCGCCGCATCATACGGTAACTGCCGTGGGTCTTGGCGGAGGAGGTACAGGAACAGTTCGACCGGGTGAAGTATCGCTTGCTCATAACGGCGTACTTTTTCTTGACGAATTACCCGAATTTTCCCGAATGTCGCTTGAAGTGCTCCGTCAGCCTATTGAGGACGGAAAAATTACGATTTCCCGTTCGCACGGAAGCTACACTTATCCTTGCACCGTTATGTTGGTTGCGGCAATGAATCCGTGTCCGTGCGGATATTTTAATGACCCGTCAGGAAAATGCACCTGTACTCCGCAAAAGATACATAATTACCTTAATAAAATCAGCGGCCCGCTGCTTGACCGTTTTGATATACATATAGAGGTATCGGCAGTTAAATTTGACGAGCTTAGAGATAAAGAACAGACGGAGCCGTCTGCCGAAATTAAAAAGCGTGTTGACAAAGCAAGAAAAATTCAGTCCGAACGCTACAAAGGCACAAGTACAAGCTGTAACGCAAATATAAATGCCGAACAGTTTGAAAAAGTATGTATTATTGATGACGAGGCGGAGCAAATGCTGAAAAGTGCGTTTGAAAGTATGGGAATGACCGCAAGAGCCTACGACAGAGTGCTTAAAGTCGCAAGGACGATTGCCGACCTTGATAACAGCGAAATCATTAAATCCGACCATATTCTTGAGGCAGTGCAGTATCGCAGTTTGGACAGAAAGTATTGGGGAAAATGATTTTCGGTTATAAAATTCAGATTGGATAATAAAAATTGTCTGACTGAATCGCAGATCAGATGCAGTCAGCCATTTCGGAGAACAGCCGGGTAGCACTTGAACAAAATGAATATGAGAGAAGATATGCTGACCTTACCGAAAGGTACAATACCATCAAAGCAGATTATGACAAGATTTCAGAACAGATTGAAAGCAAAAAGTCTCAGAGGGAATTATTCAAGGGCTTCATCCGGGCATTGGAAAAGCAGGGGGCTTTAGTAGAAGAATTTGATGAGGGACTTTGGAGCAGCCTTGTTCAGGAAGTGGTGGTAAAGTCAAAGGATGATATACTATTCATCTTTAAGAACGGATTTAAGATAAAAACGAGATAAATTAAATCCTGATTTGACACATATTATAATAGAAGAAAAAATTCAGAAATTTGATAATAAAAGGTCGTATTCGTCAGTAACCATCGGGCTTGACGGGTTTAACCTTTTATATTGCAGAAATATAACATAAAATGGATATGCGAATCTGCCGATATAAGGTATAATAAGTGTGTTGAGTTTTACAAATCGGAATTGACAGAGCTCTTTGAGCGAGGGATGATTCTTGTCCGATGGGCAAGAAGATGGGAGCAAGATACAGAAAAATTGGGATTTGTTTATGAGGTGACTTATGGATATAAAGATTGAAAACGGCAAAATCATTTTTAGCGAGAATAATATTAAATATTCTTTTGATGCTCACGGAGAGTATCCTCGTCCGTCAATAATGCCTGCAATCAGCGTTGGTGGAAAGCATTTGTCAAACAGAAGCGAGGATATAAAAATCGAAAAGCATACAGCCGTTCAGGACATTGCTATCGGAAATAATATGGCTGCATGGTATACTCAGGAATTTCTGCCCGACGGAGCCGATTACAAGTTAAGCAAAAAAGCAAGCATATATATTGGAGATTTCTCTACGGGAAAAGAAAAGCTGATATATAAAGGTGAATGTTACGGTGATCTTTGCTTTTACGAAAACGATTTGTTTTTCAATATAGGCAACAAAGTTGCTGTATATCACTTAAACAGCGGAGAATCCGAAGTATTGTTCAAGCATTCAGGCATCAAGAAAAGCGGCATAGACTTGCATATTACGCCAAAGCGTATCTTTTTTCAGCACTGGACACATAGTAATAACAATACAATGTGGTATGACCGTGAAACACAAAAACTTATCAATCCGCATTTTGATGGATCTGTTATGTTTTTCCTTGATGATGAAACAATTATCTACAAAGGTCTTAATCATACCTGGATTTATGATACTAATTCTATGAAAAAGAAATGTTTTTTCAGTAATAAAGACCGTAATAAGATAATTGAAATGGTAGGAATGTTTTTTGATATCCCTAAAGAACATATTAATAAATATACTTCTTCTTGGACAAAAATAGAGCTCAACGGTTTTGAGAATGGCAGATTATATTTTAAATGTTTCCTTGACTATTTTGAAGAAAGCTCTTCTTTTGAAGATGACCAAAGAAATTGTCATTCATTGGGGCTTCCATCAATAGCTCAAACGCAGATATCCTGCGATCTTTCCGGAAAAAACATTATAATAGAAGCAGACAAATCTGACATCGTAATTGAAGAAAAGCCATATAACACACTCCACATGGAGAAATTCGATTTCACAATGGTTACAAAAAAGGCTTTTCGCGACAAACAAGAAATTAACGAATAATCTATTGGTTGTTTATCATAGTGATAAATTCAAGTTTGTCGGGCTGACGAGATACAGAAAACTAGATAACAATAATCAACAGGCAGGTGGTCTTGTAACGAGACCGTCTGCCTTCTTTTATGCCTGCAAGTGCCATTTCTCAAGGGGTGTTCAAATGAACCCCCTTTGAACACCCCTAGGGGAAATAAGGTTAAATTGTATCAAGTTCAGTGTTCCAACGAATCCGTGTCCGTGCGGATATTTTAATGACCCGTCAGGAAAATGCACCTGTACTCCGCAAAAGATACATAATTACCTTAATAAAATCAGCGGCCCGCTGCTTGACCGTTTTGATATACATATAGAGGTATCGGCAGTTAAATTTGACGAGCTTAGAGATAAAGAACAGACGGAGCCGTCTGCCGAAATTAAAAAGCGTGTTGACAAAGCAAGAAAAATTCAGTCCGAACGCTACAAAGGCACAAGTACAAGCTGTAACGCAAATATAAATGCCGAACAGTTTGAAAAAGTATGTATTATTGATGACGAGGCGGAGCAAATGCTGAAAAGTGCGTTTGAAAGTATGGGAATGACCGCAAGAGCCTACGACAGAGTGCTTAAAGTCGCAAGGACGATTGCCGACCTTGATAACAGCGAAATCATTAAATCCGACCATATTCTTGAGGCAGTGCAGTATCGCAGTTTGGACAGAAAGTATTGGGGAAAATGATTTTCGGTTATAAAATTCAGATTGTATAATAAAAATTGTCTGACTGACTATAAAATTATCATACTGTTATTAATATAAACAGCCACACCTTGCGGTTCTTTTTTGGCAAGGTGCGGCTGTTTTAATCTGTATTTGAATTAACCATTTCCGCAAAGGACGAATACTCCGGCTTTTTTGTAAAACTTTTCAAAGTATCAAAAAAGCCTTCTTCCTCACTCTCCCTTTTTATTTCAAACGGTATCTTCTGTTCTCGCAAGGACTGCTTTAAAAACAAATTAACCGCTGTTGACAAATCAAGCCCTAAATCCGAGTACAATTCCTGTGCCGATTTCTTTAACTCGCTGTCTATGTTTATATTTGTACTGACAATCATTTTATCACTTCCGTTTTTATTTACTATACTTATTATATGAAGTATTTTTCATTTGTATGTTTTTAAAAGTCAAGAAAATATCGGCAATTTTAAAAAAGGTCAGAAAAAGTCAAAAATATTTTAAAATTTAGTATTTGCGAGTATTCGGGAGTATTTGCGAGTATTTTTTAAATTAGCATTTGATTTTTGACTTTATTTGACTTTGACTTTCTCTGACTTTAGTTCTATAATAAAGTCACAATCTGAAAGAGAGGCGAGAAAAGATGAGAATGAGCGATTTGGTCGCTAAATATATTACAGAAATGCTCGACGAGCAGAACGGCAGTGCGGAAATTCAGCGAAATGAACTTGCGGGAAATCTTGGTTGTGTGCCAAGTCAAATAAATTATGTTATCACCTCACGCTTTACTCCGGAACAAGGTTACATTGTTGAAAGCAGACGAGGCGGCGGCGGTTACATAAGAATAAGCCGTGTAAGTATGGATAGAGGTACTGCTATAATGCATATAATTAACTCTGTAGGCAATTCGCTTGACAAAGCTTCTGCCGAGGCAATGCTTAACAATATGGTCAACAGATCGATTATTGAACTTAGCGTTGCAAAGGTTATGGCGTCTGCGTTGTCGGACAGAGCGCTTCATACAATCGAGCAGGAAAAAAGAGATTCGCTCAGAGCTGATCTTTTTAAGAATATGCTTTTAGCAATATCATAAAAGCAGGAGGTATTTATTATGAAATGTCAAAAATGCGGTGTTAATAACGCTAACACACATGTTAAATCTATAATCAACGGAGAAATCAAAGAATATGACCTTTGCAGTGAATGTGCAAAGAAAATGGGATACACAAATGTGTTCTCTGACATTGAGGATGAATTTTCAAACTTCCTCGGCAGCTTCTTTGGCAACGCACTTCCGGCAAGAACACAGGCAAGAAGATGCGAAACCTGTGGTAGCACTTATTCGGAAATTGCAAAAACAGGTCATGTAGGCTGTGCCGATTGCTATGATGTATTTGGCGATGAACTCTTCCCACTTATCAGAAGAATTCACGGCAACACAACACATTGCGGCAAGAACAGCGACAGAACGGTTCAGAAAGCCGAAAAGCACGAACCTACAAAAGAAGAAAAAATTGCTCAATTAAAAAATGAACTTGACGCAGCGGTTAAGGAACAGAATTTTGAAAGAGCCGCAGAATTAAGAGATACAATCAAAGGAATGGAGGCATAATAATGAGTGACAATTCAGTAATTTCCACAAGAGTAAGACTTGCAAGAAATCTAAAGGATTTTCCTTTCCCCTGCAAGCTTTCACCCGACGGAATGGAAAAGGTTATTGAAAAAGTAAGATCGGCTGTCAAAAACAGCAACAGCTCAATTGCCTCCGACTTTAAATTCATTAAGATGAGCGACCTCACCGAGGCACAGTGTGTTTCTCTTGTAGAGCGCCGAATAGTAAGCCCCGAATTTATAGGGAATACCGAAGGCAGAGCGTTACTTGTAAATTCCGATGAAAGCCTTTCCATTATGATTAACGAAGAGGATCACATCAGAATACAGGCAATTACAAAAGGTCTTGCGCTTGAGCAGACATATGACCTTGTCGATAAACTCGACACCTTGCTTGATGAAAGCCTTGACTTTGCTTTCAGCGAGAAACTCGGTTATCTTACCCAGTGCCCTACAAACCTCGGCACAGGTATGAGAGCGTCGGTAATGCTGCATTTGCCGGCACTTGAAAAGAGCCGAGCAATCGGCAGAATTGCAGGCAATCTTTCAAAACTCGGTCTTACCATAAGAGGCACTCACGGCGAGGGCACAGAGCCAAAGGGAAGTTTATATCAGCTTTCTAACCAGGTTACACTCGGCATCTCCGAAAAAGCTGCCATTGAAAACCTTAAAAATATAACATCACAGCTTATCTCGCAAGAGGAGCTTGCAAGAGAGCGTATTTGTTCAAATATTGACATTCAGGACAGCATCAGCCGTAGCCTCGGCATATTGAAATATGCCCGCACAATCGCACACGATGAGGCTTTACAGCTGCTTTCAAATGTTCGTTTGGGCATAGTTTCGGGACAGCTTAAAGATGTTCCTTTGCTTACAATCGACAAGCTGATGACAGATGTTGAACCTGCTACGCTTATGGTAAACAGCGGTAAAAATCTTTCCGCTGCACAGCGTGATGTGGCAAGAGCGGATTTGCTCAGAAAAGCACTTGAAGAAGTGTAAAAAATAATCAGTAAAAAATTATCGAAAGGACTGACGATTATGTATGAATTCAGAGGATTTACTCAAAAGGCAAACAAGGCATTAAACCTTTCTATTGAGTCAGCTCAAAATTTCGGTCACGACTATATTGGCACCGAGCATATTTTGCTTGGTCTTATAAAAGAGGGCAGCGGTGTTGCCGCCGCAGCTCTTGAAGAATGCGGCGTAACGGCGGAGACACTCGAAAAAGAGATTGCCAATGTTGACGGCAGAGGTATTCAGACTTCCCTCTCACCCGACAGCTTTACTCCCCGTACAAAGCGTGTTCTCAGAACCGCAATGATGATTTCTGCAAGGGCAGGCAGCAGCTATGTAGGCACAGAGCATATTTTGCTTGCAATAGTTTCCGAAAGTGACAGCTACGCTACAAGTATTTTAAGAAAGCTCGGCGTAAGTTCTAATGCTGTTGCAAATGCGGTTGCAGGCGGCTTACAGAAAGGCTCATCCGAAAATCAGTTTTCGGGTATGGAAAACGGCTACCCACAAGGCAAAGAGGAGGGCGGCTCCGCACTCGAGAAATTCGGCAGAGATTTGACAAAGGCTGCCAAGAACGGTGAAATTGACCCTGTTATCGGCAGAGAAAAAGAAATAAAGAGAGTTATTCAGATTCTCTCAAGGCGTACCAAAAACAACCCTGTGCTTATCGGTGAGCCGGGCGTAGGTAAAACAGCAGTAGCCGAGGGACTTGCCCTTGAAATTGCAAACGGCAATGTACCTGAAATTCTGCGTGACAAAAAGGTTGTAAGTCTTGACCTTACAGGTATGATTGCAGGTGCTAAGTACCGTGGCGACTTTGAGGAAAGAATTAAATCCGCCATTGACGAAGTTAAAAAGTCAAAGGACACTATCCTCTTTATTGATGAGCTCCACACCATTGTAGGCGCAGGTTCTGCCGAGGGCAGTGCCGATGCGGCAAACATCTTAAAGCCGTCGCTTGCAAGAGGTGACTTCCAGGTTATCGGTGCAACAACCATTAACGAATACAGAAAATACATTGAAAAGGATGCGGCTCTTGAGCGTAGATTCCAGCCTGTAAAGGTTGGCGAGCCTACAAAAGAGCAGGCTGTTGAAATTCTTAAAGGCTTGCGTGACAGCTACGAGGCGCACCATAAGGTAAGAATTACAAACGAGGCTATTGAGGCCGCCGTAAATCTTTCTTCCCGTTACATTGCCGACAGATACCTCCCGGATAAGGCTATTGACCTTATTGATGAGGGTGCGTCTAAGGTAAAACTTAAGGGTCTTACCTCTCCTCCGGACATCAAGTCGCTTGAAGAGTTAATTGACAAACTTGAGCAGGAAAAAGCAAGTGCCATTAACGAGCAAGACTTTGAGCGTGCCGCAAAATTAAGAGATGAACAGAAAAATGTTCAGTCACAGCTTGACACAGCCAAAAAGGAATGGTACGAAAACAGAGAGAACCGCAACGGCGAAGTTACTCCGGAAGTTATCGCCGAGATTGTATCGGAATGGACAGGAATCCCTGTTGTTCAGCTTACAAAAGAGGAAAGTGAGCGACTTCTCAACCTTGAAAAAGAACTTCACGAAAGAGTTGTCGGTCAAAACGAGGCAGTAAGCTCCGTTGCCAAGGCAATCCGCCGTGGCAGAGTAGGTCTTAAAGACCCTAAGCGTCCTATCGGTTCATTTATCTTCCTCGGTCCGACAGGCGTAGGTAAAACAGAACTTTGCAAGGCACTTGCCGCCGCTATGTTCGGTGATGAAAACGCTATGCTCCGTATTGATATGAGTGAATATATGGAGAAGCATACGGTATCCCGTCTTGTAGGTTCACCTCCAGGATATGTCGGTTTTGACGAGGGCGGTCAGCTTACGGAAAAGGTAAGAAGAAAACCATACTCGGTAATCCTCTTTGATGAAATCGAAAAGGCACACCCGGATGTATTTAACATTCTTCTCCAAATCCTTGATGACGGCAGACTTACCGACTCACAGGGCAGAACGGTTGACTTCAAAAACACTGTTATCATTATGACATCTAACATAGGTGCAAAACTTCTTACGGAAAATCACAGTTCACTCGGATTTACCGATGAAAACAGTGAAAACAAGGAAACCGAAAACACCAAGGAGCTTGTGCTCGGCGAACTTAAAAAGGCTTTCCGTCCCGAATTTATTAACCGTATTGACGACATCATCGTATTTGACAGACTCAGCAAGGACGAGATTAAAGAAATTGCAGTCAAGATGCTTGCAGGTCTTAAAAAGCGTTTGTCCGATATGGAAATTGAAATTGAATTTACAGACGAGGCTGTTTCCGCAATTGCCGACAAGGGCTTTGACGAAGTCTACGGTGCAAGACCTCTTCGCCGTGCCATAACATCAGACATTGAAGATCCGCTTTCGGAGAAAATGCTTGACGGCACAATTAAAGCAAACAGCAAGGTTAAATGCGACTTTGCAGACGGAAAGTTTACCTTTGCCGAAGCAAAGTAAAAAATTCTAAAATTTAATATATATTTTTTGACTTTCGGTTAAAAAATATGTTATAATGATTTATCCGCTAAAATACCGTTTTTGGCGGATAAATCTGCTTTTAGATTTAATTTTGGCTTTGCCGACAAGGAGGTTTTTAATTTTGGAAATCACAAAGAATTCTATCATCGGTGATGTTCTCGACAAATATCCCGAAACTGCCGAGGCTTTCTTCAGCATTGGTATGCACTGCCTTGGTTGCCCTGCATCAAGAGGCGAAACAATTGAAGAGGCATGTATGGTTCACGGTGCAAATGCCGACGAGCTTATTGATGTTCTCAACCGGATTGTAAACAAATGATTTGTCCGTTTATCACATTCGGGCTGAAAGGATTGATTAATTTGCAAAATAAAATATCTCTTGACCAAAGGCTTAGAATGTGTGCGGGCTTTGTAAGGCAAAACGCAAGGCTTGCCGATATTGGCACAGACCACGCCTATCTTCCGCTGTGGCTGTGCCTTAACGGCACCTGCCCGTCTGCCATTGCCGCCGACATTAACCCCGACCCGCTTTCAAGAGGTCAGGCGGCAATAATGAATTTCAATGCCGAACATTTGATTTCCGCAAGACTTTCAAACGGACTTGAAAACATAGCCGAAAACGAAGCTGACGATTTTGTAATAGCAGGTATGGGCGGGGAACTTATCGCAGCCATTCTTGACAGCTGTACATATGCAAAAAGCAGTGAAAAGCACTTTATTCTACAGCCTATGACAAAAAGTGAAGTTTTGATTAAATACCTTTTTGACAACGGTTTTGAAATTTTAAAACAGGACTGCTGTACCGCCGCAGGCAAATGCTACACCGTACTTCTTGTATGCTACAGCGGCAAAAAGCACGAATACACGCAAACCGAGCTGTATTGTGCAAAGCTGCAGCCGTCCGTAAAATCCACACACAGGCTTTTTACAGAAAAGCAAATAACAAAACTTGAAAAACAGGCAAAGGGCGATGCCCGTTACGCTGAAATCGCAAAAAAGCTAAGGGAGATGCTCTGATGACTACAATAAAAGATATACTTGAATTTTTTGAGGAATTTGCACCCGTTGATACCGCTATGGATTTTGACAACTGCGGTCTGCTTATAGGCAGTAAAAACAAACCTGTAAGCCGTGTGCTTGTTGCTCTTGACATAACAAACGAGGTCGTTGACGAAGCAGATAGGCTCGGCGCAGAGCTTATCATAAGTCATCACCCCGTTATTTTTAATGCAATAAAAAAACTTGATTCCTCCTCTGTTCCCTACCGTCTTGCGGAAAAAAACATTTCTGCCGTTTGTATGCACACAAACCTTGATTTATCCGAAAGTTTTGGTGTAAACCTTTGCCTTGCAAACACAGTGGGACTTAAAAACACAAGACTTTGCAAAAGCGGCGAATGTCTTTTTATGGGCGAACTCGACACTGATATTGAAAGTTTTGCAAAAACCGTAAAAACAAATCTCAATTGCAGCGGACTGAGATACACTAATGTAAAAAACGAGATTCACAAAGTCGCAGTATCATCGGGAGCAGGCGGTTCCAATGTGGAAAGTGCATTTTATGAGGGAGGCGATGTTCTGCTTACAGGTGAAATAAAACACCACGAAATTCTGCTTGCAAACGAACTCGGAATTTCAATTATTGACGCAGGACATTTTAAAACCGAAGATATTGTAATATCTCCGCTTTGCCGTAAACTTTCTGAAAGATTCGGTAACACCGGCTTTACAAAATCGGAAGTATGTAACGATAAGATTAAATACATTTAAGCAATGTATTATTTATTAAATATTCGTTGCAATATCTGTAATAATTTGATATAATAGTATGATGAATATTTATGAGGAGATGCACATTAAGTGCATAATTTTACATTATGAGAATCAGAAAGAAAAAATGGGCAGAGCCTGAACTTGCGGTTTGCGATTTTTTTGTAAAAAATCCTGAAGAACACGCAGGCAAATGGAACGAAACTTTTAACAACGGACTTCCTATTTACCTTGAAATAGGCTGCGGCAAAGGCGGATTTGCAGGACAGTTTGCCGTTAAAAATCCGGATAAAAATATTATTGCGGTTGACATTAAAATTGATATGCTCGGCGTCGGCAGACGAAATATTGTTGAAATTTTCAAGAACGAGGGCAAAACAGACGCCGATATTACAAATCTTTTGCTTGTAAATTACAATGTAGAGCAGATTGATAAAATCATTACCAAGGACGATAAAATCCAGGGTATGTTTATTAATTTCTGCAACCCATGGCCTCGCCCAAAGCATAACAAGAGAAGACTTACATTTCCCAAGAAACTTGAAATGTACAAAAATTTTCTTGACGAAAATGCCGAAATTCGATTTAAGACCGACGACGACGCACTTTTTGCGGACAGTCTTGAATATTTTGAGCAGAGCGGATACGAAATCATTTATAAAACCTACGATCTTCACAACAGTGATGTTACAGACAATATTGAAACCGAGCACGAAAAAATGTTTTCTGCCGAGGGTATAAAAATAAAGTATTTAAGAGCTGTTGTAAAACACGATTAATTTTAACTTTTTATAAAGGGGGGACGGATATGAAAGTCAAAGCGGTTATTTCCGCTGCACTGTTGTGTGCGTTTGCAATTTCCGCAAGCGGCTGCGACGGCGCAGACATAGGAACAGACAACCTTATCCGCCCTCCGAAAACTGTCGGTGACGAGGCGGAAATCGAACAGCTTATTGCCGACACCGCAGGCAGCGGATACACCTTAAAATATCCTAAGTCGGGCAACTACCGCAGTGCCATAGTTATGAAAGACCTTGACAATGACGGTACCGACGAAGCAATTGCTTTTTACCGCACGCCTAACGAAACCAAAGCGGAAGTGCATATGCTTGTAATGTACTGCGCAAATGACGAATGGAAGCTTTCCGAAAACTGCGCCTTAGACGCAACCGATGTTGACTGCGTTGACTTTGCCGATGTAACGGGCAGCGGTACGCTTGAGATTCTTTCGGGCTATACTACATATAACTCAAGCATTAATAATCTTGCCTGCCACTCATACTCAAACGGCAAGACAAACAGGCTTACGGTTGAAAGCAGTTATTCAAGTTTTTACTGTTCCGATTTTGACAGTGACGGTGTAAACGAAGTAATGCTGCTGTCACTATATACCACAGAAAATGACGCAACGGCAAATATGCTTGTTTACAGCGAGGAACGCAACTGTCTTTACTCAAAGGCAAGCGTAAAAATGGACCCGAATATTACAAGATTTAAAAATATTACGGTAACAGCTGCCGAAAATGGACAAAATGTGCTTATAGTTGACGGTTGTTTTGCCAATGATGATACCGTCACACAGATTATTTATTTTAATACCGAACTTTCGGTTTTGAGAAATCCGCTTTTTAAAGAAAAAGATAAAAATATTACTCAACGCTCTGCCGATATAATCTGTACGGATATAAACAACGATTCCGTTACGGAAATTCCTGTCGTTGACAAATTGCCTTCAACAAGCGATGAAGATAAATTGGCTGTTGCGGATAAAATAAGCTGGAACAGTTTTTATCCGCAGAGTGAAATTTTAAATCACTTATCCGACCAAATTCCCGATTACCAAAACGGCTACAGCTTTACCGTTCCCGAAAGCTGGGCAGACGGTACATATACCGTCAGACTTGACAGTGAAAAACGGGCTATGAGCTTTTTTGAATGGGATTCCGACAACTTAGGACAAAAAGTATTTGAAATCAGAGCTTTTAAACTTGAGCAATGGGATGTTGGCGAGGATAGTGACGCTTATACATTAATATATAAGAACGAAAGCACAGCATACGCTTTTGCGGATGTAAACGAAGAAACATCACTTTCAATCAGCGAAGATGATATAAAAACAGCTTTTTCACTGATGACAGTTAATAATATATAATTTTTTTGGATAAAACACATTACGGAGGTTTATTATGAAAAAAATTCTTGTTTGTGAGGACGAAGCTGCAATTCGTGACTTTGTCGTTATCAACCTTACAAGAGCAGGCTATGATGTAGTCGAGGCTGACTGCGGCGAGGCTGCACTTCAAAAATACGAAGAACACAACGGCGACTTTGATGTTGCCATTCTTGATGTTATGATGCCGGGTATTGACGGTTTTCAGGTTTGTAAGGAGCTTAGAAGCCGCAACGGCGGTATCGGCATTATTATGCTTTCCGCAAAAACACAGGAGATGGATAAGGTAACAGGTCTTATGCTCGGTGCGGACGATTATGTTTCAAAGCCTTTTTCACCAAGCGAATTGCTCGCAAGAGTTGACTCCCTTTACAGAAGAGTGGCACTTGCACAGTCACACGCCGAAAACAACTTCAAAGAAGAGCTTAAAAGCGGCGAATTCACACTTAACTTAAGAAACCGTGCACTTATGAAAAACGGTAAGATGATTGAACTTACACAGGTTGAATTTCAGATTATGGAATACTTTTTCTCTAATCCGGGTACTGCCCTCGACAGAATGGACATTTTAAACCATGTTTGGGGTGACGCTTATGTCGGCGAGGACAAAATCGTTGATGTAAACATCAGAAGACTTAGAATGAAAGTTGAAGACGAGCCGTCTAATCCTAAGTACATTATCACCGTATGGGGACTTGGCTACAAGTGGAACGCCTGAACTTAAGGAAACACCTTTAAGGAGGGCGACAGCGTAATGTTTAAGGGTATTACAAAACGCTGGATGTTAAACACATTGAGCGTTATATTTACAATAATAGTTCTGATCGTTGTCAGCCTTATCTTTGTTATTACATATGTTTACCAAAGCAGTGTTGAACAAACACTTTCTTCGGCAGGCAATGAATTGTCGCTTGTATTTTCAGACTACGAGAGCGACAACACAACAAGTTTTAATTCATCTGCCCGTGAATATGTTGAAAACTTTGACCGTAAAGAGCAAATGGAAGTTATTGTAATAAATTCATCGGGCAGAGTAATAATGACTTCCACGGGTTTTACCCCGTCGGATAAAACTCAAATGCCTGATTTTCAGGACGCTCAAAACAACTCAGACGGTTACGCCATATGGAACGGCAAACTTCTCTCCGGAGAAAGAGCAATGAGCGAAACCCGCATTATCAGCAATTCAAACGGCGTTATGCTCGGTGCCGTAAGATACATCGTGTCTATGGAACCCGTGCACTCAAGAATCTTATTTATTTCTGTTCTTTGCGTTGCGGGCGGTCTTGCAATAATGGCGCTTGTATTTTTGTCGGGACTTATGTTTATCCGCTCCATTGTTAAACCGATAGGCGAACTTTCACTTATAGCCGGTCAGATTGCGCAGGGCGACTTTTCCGCCTCCGAAAAAATCGAGCATAAGTACGATGACGAAATCGGCGACCTTTGTGACGCTATATCGGATATGGCAAAGGATTTGCAAACTACCGAACAGACTAAAAACGATTTTATTTCAAGAGTATCTCACGAATTAAGAACCCCGCTCACGGCAATAAAAGGCTGGGCAGAAACCATGCAGCTCAACGAAAAAGGCAAACTCGACAGGCGCACCTTTGACAAAGGTATGGGCGTTATTATAAAAGAAAGTGCCAGACTTACAAGCATAGTTGAAGAACTCCTTGATTTCAGCCGTATTCAGAGCGGCAGAATGGTGCTTAACAAAGAGAAACTCGATATTCTTGCCGAATTTGACGAAACCGTATATATGCTAAAGGACAGAGCCGTAAACGAGGGCAAGCATTTACTCTATGATGAACCTATGGACGCAATGTATCCGCCTGTTTACGGTGACAGCAACAGACTTAAGCAGGTTTTCCTCAATGTAATTGACAACGCACTTAAATACACACCAAAGGGCGGTGTGGTTGCGGCACAGGTTATTTACAGTAAGGATGACCCCGACATTATAAAAATTATAGTTACCGACACCGGCTGCGGAATACCTGCCGAAGACTTGCCAAAGGTTAAAGAAAAGTTCTATAAGGCAAATCAGACGGTACGAGGCTCGGGAATCGGTCTTGCAGTTGCAGACGAAATTATGAATCTGCATCACGGCTCTCTTGACATCGAAAGCGGAGAGGGCGTTGGCACAACAGTTACTCTCACCTTCCCTATCTACAAAGAGGGTGACGAGGATCAGCCGCAAACAGAAAATGTAAAACTATAAACGAAAGGATTGTACGATGAGAAAAGTCAGTACAAAAAAAATCACTTCAATAGGCGGCAGTGCTCTTATTGAAGGTATTATGATGCGTGGACCTAAGCGTACTACCGTATGCGTAAGAACAGGCGAAAACGAAATTTACAGCGAAGACATAAAAATTACCACTATTCCCGAAAAATGCAAACTTTTTAAATTGCCGCTTTTACGAGGAATAGCAGGACTTATTGATTCAATGCGACTTTCTTATAAATCGCTTATGCTTTCGGCTGACAAAGCAGTTGAAGCGGGCGAAGTGGAAGAAGAAGAACCGAGCAAGTTTGAAAAATGGCTTGACGAAAAATTCGGCGACAAACTTGTTAAAGTAATAATGGTGTTTGCTTCAATCTTGGGTGTGGCACTTGCGGTCGGTCTGTTCTTCTTTATACCGTCTTTCCTGTTTGACCTTACGGCAAATGTCGTACCCGTCTTTCAGGGTGACGGCGAGGGCGCTGTTTTCTGGAAATCAGTTTTTGAGGGTGTATTAAAGATAGCCCTCTTCCTCGGATACATTGTATTATGTTCACAAATGACAGAAATGAAGCGTGTATTTATGTACCACGGTGCAGAGCACAAAACTATTTTCTGCTATGAAAACGAAGAAGAGCTTACCGTTGAGAATGTAAGAAAACAGATTCGTTTCCACCCCAGATGCGGAACAAGTTTTATGGTGCTTATGCTTATTGTAGGCATTGTAATCGGTCTTTTTATTCCCGTTGCTCCGTTCGGCATCGGATTTTTAAGACCTGTATTTAAAATTCTTCTCCTCCCCGTTTCTTGCGGTATCGGATACGAACTTATTAAAATTTGCGGCAAACACGACAATGCTTTTACAAGATTTATCGCCGCTCCGGGACTTTGGGCACAGAGAATTACAACAAAAGAGCCTGATGACAAGATGATTGAAGTTGCCATCGAGGCTATGAAAGCTGTTATCCCCGATGACGGCACAGATATTATTAACAACAAATAATTGCGAGGCTTTATTATGACTGTCGGCGAGGCTTACAGAAAAACTAAAGACATTTTAACAGAGGCAGGGTTTGAAGCTCCTGCCTTTGAGGCTTTGTGCCTTACGGAAAAAGTTTTCGGGTTTAACCGTCTTGCACTCATTACAAAGGGCGAAGAAACTGTTGCAAGCGAAGAAAAACTTGCGGTTCTTGCCGAGCTGACAGAAAAACGCCTTAATCACGAACCGCTGCAGTATCTCCTCGGAAAGTGGAGTTTTATGGGAATTGACTTGCTTGTGGGCGAGGGTGTTCTTGTTCCGAGAGATGACACAGAGGTAGTTACTTCGCTTTGCATAGATTACTTATCATGCAAAGAAAGTCCGAATGTAATTGACCTTTGTGCAGGTAGCGGCGCTATTTCACTTGCGCTTGAAAAATATGCAAACTGCAAAGTAACAGCGGTAGAACTAAGTGGCAAGGCTTTTTCGTATCTTACACAAAACATTAAATTAAACAATTCTGCGGTAAACGCCCTGAACGGCGACATTTTTGAATGTCACAAAGACATTGCCGATAACAGTCTTGATCTCATAGTATCAAATCCCCCGTATATCAAAACTGCCGATATTGCATCATTACAGAAAGAAGTTCAACACGAACCTGCAATGGCACTTGACGGCGGCGAAAGCGGTCTGGACTTTTACCGAAGAATTGTTCCTTTATGGAAATCAAAACTTAAAGCAGGCGGTGCGCTTGCTTTTGAGCTTGGAGAAGGTCAATATGACGAGGTAAGCCGTATTTTGGCAGACAACGGCTTTGGCGGAATCACCGAAAGTATAGACTTCGGCGGTATTCAAAGGGCTATAATTGGGACTTTGCTCCAAAAATAGAAAATTAGTTCGATTTTTTAGCCTTATACTTATTGCATTTTTTATGACGATATCTTATAATATACAAGTAATCAAACGGATTAACTAAAATTTAACCTGCATATACGGGAGGTACTTAATAATGGCTTTAGATAAGGAAAAAGCGCTGCAAACTGCGCTTACTCAAATAGAAAAGCAATTCGGTAAAGGTGCAGTTATGCGCCTTGGCGAAAATAAACATATGAATGTTGACCACATTTCAACAGGTTCTCTCACACTTGACATTGCACTCGGTATCGGCGGTCTTCCACGAGGCAGAATCGTTGAAATTTACGGCCCGGAATCTTCGGGTAAAACCACGCTTTCACTCCACTGCATTGCAGAGGGACAGAAAAACAACGGTAATGTTGCCTTTATAGATGTTGAGCACGCACTTGACCCTACCTATGCGGCTGCACTCGGAGTAGATGTTGACTCTCTCCTCGTTTCACAGCCTGATACAGGTGAGGACGCACTTGAAATTGCCGAAGCACTTATCCGAAGCGGCGCTATTGATGTAATCGTTATCGACTCGGTTGCCGCTCTTGTACCAAAGGCTGAAATCGAAGGTGAAATGGGCGACAGCCATGTAGGCTTACACGCAAGACTTATGTCACAGGCATTAAGAAAACTTGCGGGCGCAATCAACAAGAGCAACTGCGTTGCTATCTTTATCAACCAGCTGCGTGAAAAAGTCGGCGTTGTTTACGGCAACCCGGAAGTTACCACAGGCGGCAGAGCGCTTAAGTTCTACAGCTCGGTAAGAATAGATATTCGTAAGCAGGAAGTTCTTAAGCAAAACGGCGAAATGATAGGTGCACACACAAAAGCAAAAGTCGTTAAGAACAAACTTGCACCGCCGTTCAGAGAGGCAGAGTTTGACATTATGTACGGCAAGGGTATTTCAAGAACAGGCGAATTGCTTGACCTTGCGGTAAAGGCAGATGTTGTTCAGAAAGCAGGCGCATGGTTCAGCTATGACGGCAAGCGCCTCGGACAAGGCAGAGATAATGTAAAGGAACTTCTTGAAAACGACAAAGAACTTTCAAAAGAAATTGAAGATAAGCTTATGGCAAATATAGACAAGGTTGTTGCGGCAAGCTCTCCTGCCAAAAAGGGCGCAAAGGCAAAGATAACCGAAGTTGCCAATGCTAAAAAGCCCGCCGACGCTCCTGCAGAAAATGCAAACAGCGCAAACATTGATGTGCTTGTTGACGAATAATGAAAATTACAGAAATCAAACCACGCAGAAAAAGGCTTAGCGCTGTTTATATTGACGGCGAATTTGCCGTTTCTCTCGACACACAAACGCTGATTGAAAACCGCTTTGATGTCGGCAGAGAGATAGACGACGAAGATTTGCACGAAATTATAAAACTAAGCAATGAAAGGCGTGCAAAAGAAAAAGCTCTTTGGCTGTTGTCGTACAGAGAACATTCAAAAAAAGAGCTTGAGGATAAAATCCGCCGTACGGCAGACGAAGATTCTGCACAGAAAGCTGTTGACAGAATGGAAGAGCTCGGCCTTGTGGATGACGAGCGTTTTGCAAGACACTATGCCGAAAAACTGCTCAACTCCAAGCATATGTCAAAGCGTGGCATTGCCTTTGAACTTACAAGAAAGGGCATTGATAAAGAAACCGCCGAACAGTTATGCGATGAACTTGATATTGATGTTCACGAACAAATAAGAGCGGTTATTGAGAAAAAATATAGGAATCTATCCGATGAAAAGGTAAAGCGAAGAGCTGTTGCCGCACTGCAAAGGCTCGGTTACCGCTGGGACGACATAAAAAGCGTTCTTTCGGAATATAATGAGGATGAAACAGATGAGTTCTAAAGTTGGTATTGTATCACTCGGTTGCCCTAAAAATCAGGTTGACGCTGAAATGCTGCTTTTTACATTAAAAAGCAAGGGCTTTGAATTAGTAAACGACCCCGCAGACGCAGATGCGGTTATTGTAAACACCTGCGGATTTATTGAATCGGCAAAACAGGAAAGCATTAACGAAATTATAGAGCTTGGCAAGCTAAAGCAAGAGGGCAAAATCAAAGCCATTATTGTAACAGGTTGTCTTGCAGAGCGCTATAAAAACGAAATCACCCGTCAGCTTTACGAAGTTGACGCAGCACTCGGAATCGGCGCTAACTCTCAAATTGCGGATGTTGTAGCCGAGTTGCTTTCGGATAATACAGAACATAAAGAAAAAATCGAGGAATTCCCCGACAAACAGCTTTTATGTCTTGAGGGCAGAAGAATACAGTCAACTCCTCCCTACACCGCTTATCTCAAAATTGCGGAGGGCTGCGACAACCGTTGTACATACTGCGCAATTCCTATGATTAGAGGTAAATTCAGAAGCCGCCAACCCGATGCGGTTGTTGAAGAAGCAGAACAGCTTGCCAAAGACGGCGTAAAAGAGATTATTCTTATTGCTCAAGATACAACACGCTACGGTGAAGACCTTTTCGGTGAGCCTTACCTTGCAAAGCTTTTAAAAAGGCTCTGTAAAATTGACGGATTAAAATGGATAAGAGTGCTTTATTGCTATCCGGACAGACTTACAGATGAACTTATCGACACCTTTGCAGAGGAAGAAAAACTTGTTAATTACATAGATTTACCGCTCCAGCATTGCGACGGCAACATTTTAAAGCGAATGAACAGACACGGCAATCGTGAAAGTCTTACCGCTTTGCTCAACAAGTTGAGAGCAAAAGTGCCTGATATGATTCTCCGCTCAACATTTATTACAGGTTTTCCGGGCGAAACCGACGAACAGTTTGAGGAACTTGCGGAGTTTGCCGCTGAAATTAAATTCCAGCGCCTGGGTTGCTTTGCCTACTCGGCAGAAGAAGGCACACCTGCGGCAAGTTTTCCCGACCAGATTGACGATGAAATCAAACAGCACAGAGCCGATATTATTATGGAACATCAGCAGAGCGTTATGGCAGAATACTGCGAAAGCCTCATCGGCAAAGAAATTGAGGTGCTTGTAGAAGGTTATGACAGAATTGCGGAATGTTTCTACGGCAGAACCTATGCCGACGCACCTGAAATTGACGGATGCGTATTCTTTACCGCAAACGGCACTAAACCACAGCCCGGCAGTTTTGTAAAGGTTAAGATTACAGATTATACGGATTGTGACCCAATCGGCGAATTGGCAGAATAATTTTATTTACATATAACCGACATCGGCATATAATATAATGGTGTCAAAAGGAGATCAGAGGGCAATTATGAATTTACCGAACAAACTTACTTTAAGCAGAATAATACTTGTGCCGTTCTTCGTGGCATCCTTGTTAATAAATTTTCCTTTTCACACAGCAGTTGCCCTTATAATTTTTGTTGTGGCAACTTTTACAGATATGTTTGACGGTAAAATTGCAAGAAGCAGAGGACTTGTAACCGATTTCGGCAAGTTCGCAGACCCGCTTGCAGACAAAATTCTTGTATTAAGCGCATTGCTTTGCTTTGTGCAAACAGGTTGGTGCGACTGCATCGCAGTTATTATCGTACTTTTCAGAGAATTTTCAGTAACCTCTATCCGCCTTGTTGCCGCCTCAAAAGGCAAAGTCGTTGCCGCAAATATTTTCGGCAAAATCAAAACCGTAACCCAGCTTGTAGCTATTATTGCCGTACTGTTAATGCAGTTTTTAATTGAATTATTTACCGTAAAATCTGCATTTTCCGTTGATACAATTTTGTATCTCCAAGGCATATTTACAGTAGTTTCACTTTGCCTTATTTGGATTTCAACAATTATGGCTCTTGTTTCGGGCGTAATTTATATTGTTCAGAACAAGCAGTTTATAGCAGATATGTAAAAAATCAACACCACATCGGATGTGATACTTTGTTTAAAACACTAAAGGCCGACCTTGACGCCGTTATGGAGCGTGACCCTGCCGCAAGAAACCGAGCCGAAGTATTCTTTTTATACTCGGGTTTTAAGGCTGTGCGCTCTCACCGTAAGGCTAATTGGTTTTTAAGGCACAATATGAAGTTTATTGCCCGCTGGATTTCACAGCGCAGCAGGCATAAAACAGGAATAGAAATACACCCGGGAGCTACCATAGGCAAGGGATTATTTATTGACCACGGTATGGGCGTAGTTATCGGTGAAACAACTATCATCGGCGACAACTGCACAATTTATCAGAATGTAACCCTCGGCGGTACAGGTAAAGATACGGGAAAACGACACCCTACACTCGGCAACAATGTGCTTGTAGGTTCGGGTGCAAAGGTGCTCGGCCCGTTTAAAGTCGGAGATAACGCACGAATTGCCGCAGGTGCGGTAGTATTGAGCGAAATTCCGCCGAATGCCACAGCGGTAGGTGTACCTGCCCGTGTGGTGAAAATCAACGGAATACGCAGCGAAACTCTCGACCAGATTCATGTTTCAGACCCTGTCGCACTTGCACTTTGCAGTCTGGAACAAAAAATTACAGATCTACAAAAAGAAATTGACGCTCTAAAGGCAGAAAAGGAAAGCAAAAAGTAAAGGAGCAGTAAAATGATTTTATACAATTCATTGGGACAGACAAAACAGGAATTTATACCTCATACAGCAGGCAAGGTTAATATGTATACCTGCGGTCCTACTGTTTACCACTACGCCCATATTGGCAATCTGAGAACTTATATTATGGAAGATGTACTCGAAAAGTACCTTCGTTTTGCAGGTTACGATGTTAAGCGTGTTATGAATATCACAGATGTAGGTCATCTTTCAAGTGATGCCGATACAGGCGAGGACAAAATGCTCAAGGGCGCAAAGCGTGAGCACAAAACTGTTATGGAAATTGCAAAGTTTTACACTGACGCATTTTTTGAGGACTGCAAAAAGCTCAACATCAAAAGACCTGATGTTGTAGAGCCTGCAACAAACTGCATTGACGAGTTTATTCATATGATTTCTGTTCTGCTTGAAAAAGGCTATGCCTACATTGCAGGCGGCAATGTATATTTTGATACTTCAAAACTTGATAATTACTATGTTTTCGGAAATATGAACGAAGATGACCTTGCTGTCGGCGTTCGTGACAGCGTTGAAGAAGACAACAATAAGCGTAATAAAGCGGACTTTGTTCTCTGGTTTACCAAGTCAAAATTTGACTCACAGGAGCTTAAGTGGGAAAGCCCATGGGGCGTCGGTTATCCGGGCTGGCATATTGAATGTTCAGCTATCAGCTGTAAGCACAACGGCGAGTATCTCGACATTCACTGCGGCGGTATTGACAACGCATTTCCTCATCATACCAATGAAATTGCACAGAGCGAGGCTTACCTCGGTCATAAGTGGTGCAAGTATTGGTTCCATGTACTCCACCTCAATGATGCAAGAGGTAAAATGAGTAAATCAAAGGGTGATTTTCTTACCGTATCTTTACTTGAAAGCAAAGGTTATAACCCTCTTGTTTACCGTTTATTCTGCCTACAGAGCCATTATCGCAAGCCGCTTACTTTCTCTTATGACAGTCTTGACAATGCGGCTATCGCTTATGACAAACTCATTAAGAAGATTTCTACACTTTCTCCTGACGGAGAGCCTGATATGGAAGCTGCCAAGCCTTATCTTAATGAATTTAATGACGCTCTCGGCAACGACCTTAACACTTCACTCGGTCTTACTGCCGTCTACAGCGTATTAAAAGGCAATATCAGCGACGCAACTAAACTTTATCTCATAGGTGAATTTGACAAGGTTCTCTCTCTTGACCTTACAAAAGCACAGGAGAATAAGTCTGAAAACCCTGTAAACGAAGAAGTTGAGTCACTTATTGCACAGCGTACAGAGGCTCGTAAAAACAAAGACTGGGCGACTGCCGACGCTATCCGTGATAAACTTAAAGAAATGAAAGTTGTTGTGGAAGATACAAAAGACGGCATTAAGTGGCATTTTGAAAACTGATTTTAAAACCGAATAGAATAAAATAAAAATCCCTTTCATATACTTTGACATAAGCAAAGTCAATACGGAGGGGATTTTATGCGTCTTTATATAATAACAAAACGAACCTTATTTTCAATTGGATTTTGTCTGCTGATTGGTGTAATTGCGGGCGGAATTGCTTTGACTTCTACCGTACAGGCAATTCAGACCGCAAGCGCACAGCGAGAAATCCCCATTTACTGCGTTGATACAGATAAAAAGCAGGTAGCGCTGTCTTTTGACGCCGCATGGGGCAACGAACAAACCGAACATTTACTTGATATTCTTGATAAATACAATGTAAAAACAACTTTTTTCCTTGTCGGCGATTGGGTAGAAAAATATCCCGAGTCTGTAAAAGAGATTTCAAAGCGTGGTCACGATGTAGGCAATCACAGCAATACGCATCCGCATATGACGCAGATGTCGGTTGACGATATGAATACGCAGATTCAGACTTGCAACGAAAAAATCAAAGCATTGACAGGCAAATGCCCTACCCTGTTCCGTGCGCCTTACGGTGACTATAACAACGATGTGGTAAAAACGGTAAAAGCTAATAATATGTACTGCGTGCAGTGGGATGTTGACAGTCTTGATTGGAAAGACCCTACTCCAAATCAGATTACCCTGAACATAACAAATAAACTTAAAGACGGCAGTATTATACTTATGCATAACGGCGCAACAAATACACCCGAAGCTCTGCCAATGGTAATTGAGGCTATAAAAGCACAGGGATACGAAATAGTGCCGATAAGCCAAATTTTGTTAAAAGGCAATTACACAACCGATGTACAAGGTAAAATGCTCCCTGCTCAAAATGCCACATCATAATGTTTTAGCGAAGCAACAATCAGGCAATCACTAAACTATATGTCAAAATTATAAAAGTTTGGTCTAAATTTTTTAATTATTCCTCTTAAATTCTTCTCTGATTAACAGCAAAAAGCCTCCGTAATCAAGCGGAGGCTGATTTTATGGAATTTATTCTACAACCTGATTAATAATAGCAAACTGATAAGCTGTAATCAGGTTAGCTCTCTGTCGCCAAAGAGTCAAAAGCTATTTGTATCATAGAGCAATGTAAGCTGATCAAGATATCCGTTAATCCGGTTGAGCTTATTCTTTGTTGCGGTTGAAAGCTTTGCGTTTGCAAACTCACCGTTAAGTATAGCGTCTTTCCAAGCCTTTCTCTGCTCGCTTGTAACAGTCACCTTTGGAATATCCTGCGGCTTTGCAAGTGAATATGTGCTTGTGCTGTTTGAAGTTATTGATGCAGCCGCAATGGCATTGTCAATAAGTTTATTATTATATATTAAATGTTAAAACAAAAATTCCCTTACAAACCGATATAAATTTAACCTAACCGGTCTGTAAGGAAGTTTTTATTAAATTACATTAAATTTTACTTTAAAGTATTAATACACTGTTTAAAAGTTTCAATAACATACCATGCGTCATCGTCCGACATGGTTGTATTGAGCGGAAGTGTAAGCTGATTTTTATGCATATTATAGGTATTCGGATAATCCGAAATCTTAAAGCCTCTCTTTTTGTATGCGGAAAGCATTGGGAGCGGCTTAAAGTGAACATTGCACATAACACCGTTTTCCGCCATCATATTGTAGAACTTGTTACGATACTCGTCATCTTTTCCGATAAAGCGTACAAAATACAAATGACCGCTGCTCCTGTGATTTTCGTCGCAATGGTTAAGCACCTGAATAGGCAAATCCTTAAATTCCTCGTTATACACACGGATAAGCTCGTGACGGCGTTCAAGGATTTTTTCGTATCTTTGCAGCTGAACCACACCGAGTGCCGCAAGAATATCCGGCATATTACATTTATATTGAGTATCCACAACATCATATTCCCAAGACGCTACCTTGTTCTTCTGATAAGCGTCCTTTGTCTGACCGTGAAGTGACAAAAGCATATACTGCTTGTATATGTCGTCCTCGTCAAGCCATTCGTGCGGACGGTGAACGGCTGCGCCGCCCTCAGCAGTAGTCATATTTTTAACTGCGTGAAAACTGAAGTTTGTAAAATCGGCAATTTCTCCGCACATTTTGCCTTTTCTTCTTGCGCCAAAGGCATGTGCGCCGTCTGCCATAACAATTACTCTTCCGAATTTCTCCTGAATTTCATTCTTTGGCTTAAACACGCTTTTCTGTCGTTCAACAGCCTCAAAAATTCTGTCATAATCGCAGATAACACCCGCAAGGTCAACAGGAATGATTGCCTTTGTGTTGTGATTTATGGCAGCCTCCATTTTGTCATAATCCATCTCAAAGCTGCCGCTTTTGCAGTCAATCATAACGGGCTTTGCACCGACATGATAAACTATAGACGCCGTAGCTGTGTAAGTATATGCAGGTATAATTACCTCGTCGCCCGGTCCGATACCGAGAATACGAAGTGTAAGTTCTGCGCAAGAGGTTTGTGAAGAAAGGCAAGCCGCACGCTCAACATTGCAATATTCTGCAATACGGCTTTCAAAAAGTTTTGTTTCGGGACCTGTAGTAATCCAGCCCGACTTTAAAACCTTTACAACCTCGTCAATTTCAGCCTGTGTAATATCAGGCGGCGAAAACGGAATTTTTCTCATTTCAACTTCTCCTTGTAACGGGATATTCAGTGAAAACAATAAGTATATAAAAATACTATAAAATCTATATTTGTAATTAAATGCTAAACTTCATTATACATCATATGTTTATAAAAGTAAAGCAAACAAATTGACTTTTCACTGATTTTGTTCACTATTTTTTAATTTTTCCCTCTCCTGTGCCTGTTTTTTAAGTAAATATTTATTCTTTGTTGCCATTCCGCCTCTTATATGTCTTTCGCTTTTGTTGGTTTCGAGTATTTGCCGCACCTCTCTGTACAATGCAGGATTTACCTTTCTTAATCTTTGGCTTACATCTTTATGTACTGTTGACTTTGAAATTCCGAATTTTTTAGCGGCTTTTCTTACGGTTGCCTTGCTTTCTATTATATATTCGCCGAGCATTGCCGCCCGTTCCTCAACTATACCTTTCATAAATTCCCCTCCGAATGGTTTATGGTAAATTATATGAAAGTGGCAACTTGTGTATGCAAGATAATATCATTTGTGGAAATCAGACATTTTATTACAAAATATTTATGTAAAAACAACACAGAAATTGCGGCTTTTGTAGATAATAATAAAAAGAAGCGGCAAAGTTTGTGAGTTTATTTGCCTTGTTATATATTTATATTTATGCTAAAATGTAAATAGTAAATAAAACATTTTTAGTTACTATGTTCAAAATAAAGGAGGCTGTAATTATGAAAAAACACAGTCGCTTATACAAAATGTTATCTGTTTTTTCAGCACTTGCAATTACTGCGCCTATGTTTGTAATCTCCGCATCAGCCTCTTTGAACGATTCCTCTGTAGGCAACCCAAACTATATTTCATATAATCAGGATTTTTACAATTCAAACTCCGAGCTTTGCAATACCCTTATAGACAGTATGGAAAATTTGAACAGCGAAATTGATGTTGAAAAATATCAATTATCTATAAATGATATAAAAAAAGCTATGCGCACGGTATCGGAAATAAGCCCCGACCTTTTCTATGTAAGCAAAACAACCTACGGTCTTGCAATCGGTTCTTGCGTAGCAAGAGTTATTCCTACATATATATATTCAAACGAACAGATTGTACAAATGCGAAGCGAGCTTGAAAGCAAGACAAATGAAATTCTTGCAAAAATTCAGCCGAATATGACTGATTTTCAAAAAGCCGCAATAATTCACGATGAAATTGTACTTAACTGTGAATACTCAAATTCACCTGACGCACAATATACCCGTACTTCCGTTTATGATTGTATTGTAAACGGATATGCAAATTGCCAGGGCTATACAAGCTCAATGTCTTATTTGCTTGAAAAAGTAGGTATTAATTCCGAAATTGTTGAATCCTCTCAAATGAATCATATTTGGAATCTCGCTGAAATTGGCGGAAATTATTATCATATTGACGCTACATTTGATGACCCTACGCCCGACAGATACGGTTTTGTGTCACACAAATATTTTCTGTTGAGCGACAGCGCAATTAAAACATCGTCAGATATTTCGGTACATTACGGATTTAAAACAAACAATTCTTGTACCGGCACCGCTTATGATAAATCATATTACAAAAATCTTAACACAAAATTCTGTTACTCAAATAATCTTTTTTATGCCGTAGACAATAGCAACAGCGGTAAAAACTCAAAAAAACTTGTTGCTTTCAATCCCGAAACCGGTTATGCAGAACCTGTAGCGGATATTTCCGATAAATGGTACACTAACGGCGGTTTAAGCTATTGGCACGACAGTTTTGTAAGTACAGACGAATACAACGGTAATATCTATTTTAACCTTAACAATTTTGTATGCAAATACAATACTGCAAACGGAACGGTAACCCAAGTTACAAATAAAATCAATACTTCAAACTATGTATACATCTATGGTATGAAAGTCGATAACGACGGAAATTTCCTTGCAGATGTAAAAAAATCCCCGTTAGACGATGCAAATATTATTAAACTTAATGTTTTGCCTGAAAACAAACAGGAAAAACTTGATATTGGTTTTGGCAAAGTAAACAACGGTTTGTTAACATCCCCTAAATTTTTATTGGGAGATATTAATGAGGACGGCAATCTTTCAATTCTTGATGTTACTCTTTTACAAATGATTTGCACAAATTCACTTGATGCAAAAGAATCGCAAAAACTTGCGGCGGACTATAACGCTGACGGACAAATTGATGTTAATGATGCAACCGCATTGCAAATTTATATTTCTAAAAACAGTTAGTAGTTTTTTCATTTTATACCATTTCTCCGAAAAGGCATCTTCAAGTAATGAGGGTGTCTTTTTTATTCCGTTTTTATATCGGAGTAAAGGAGTTAAAATAAGGTTTAGCAAAACCCTTTGTTATAGTCTTATATTTTTTGTAATACTATGTTAAACCATAATATTCCCACTTAAAAAAAGTACAAAAGCAAAACTCCGCACAGGTCAGCCGACAACCTATGCGGAGCGTAATTTTATATTATTTTTCTGTTTTACTGTCTGTAGTATTTGATTCTCTCTTAATCATTTTTCCGTTTACAAAGACATAATCATTACTGCTGTCTGCTCTTTCGACAGCCTGCTGTTCAACTATTTTTTCTACTTTTTCTTCAAATTCTTTATCAACCAATAAATCTTTACCTGTAAAAGAACCAACATTTTCCTGTAATCCCTTTGCTATTATGACATTCACACCATAAGTTGCTATCAAGGGATAGAATAAAACCGCAACTGTTATTGCAATCACCAGCATTGCTCCCTCTGCTGCGGCAATCCATAATATAAAACCAAGCGATACAGCAATAAAGAAAAGCATTGCAAGAATATTTTTAAGGATATTACCGAAAACAAGTATAAAAGAATTTTTATAAATATCTGATATTTTCAGTTCATACGTAACCGACATTATCGGCACATAAAACATCATAGATGTAAGAATAAGCGAAAACAGAACATATACGGTAAGCATTGAACCGTATGCAAGACTTGAACCGAGCAATGAAAAATAATACATAAACGCAAATATCGAACAAGCTATAATTGCGTAAGTAACAACTCCGTGCAATAAAAACGCCTTAAAATTCTCTTTAACTGTACCGAAAAATGTTTTTGCAACCGATACATCCTTTTTTTCAATTCCTATTTTTCGCACCGTCATAACAAGTCCTGCAAAAAACGGCATTGACGGAATAATTCCCAGACACCATACTATAATATTGTTAAAACCCGTAAGGTAACCTATCAAAACAAACAACGCCGTAAATACCGCAAACGCAACTGCATTGATAAGTTGGGCAAGCAGTAATTTGGGAAATTCAGTAAAAAACCGTGCAAAAGCACTATTTGAAAAACTGTTCATAAAAACCTTCTCTTTTAAAAGATATTAATACAATTCTACCACATTATAAGCTTTTATAGCAATAGTAATTTAACATTAATAAATTACAAAACTGTAAATTCAACCGATTATTTATGCTGTTTTGATGTGATTACGACGAAACAAGTCAGATTTTCACTGCAAAATTTGCCGTAATTTTTTGTAATTATTCATTTTACGCAACACCGTGTTTTTATAACAAATATAAATTTTTTAAACTTTTTTAAAAAAACTCTTGCAACTGTGACAAAAGTATGTTATTCTTGTGATAACGAAGAAAAGCAAGGATTGCTTTTCACAATGCTCGCAAAGAGTAAATACATTGAAATTAAGGTGAAAGATTATGAAAAAGTCAACAATTATAAGAGCATCTGCTCTTTCCGTTGCTGCTCTCATGGCTGCAACATCACTCGTAGGCTGCGGCGGCAACTCAAGTTCAAGCGACAGCGGCAGCAAATCAGACGGCGCTAAAAAAGGTTCGGTTTATTATTTAAACTTTAAACCTGAGCAGGACAAGGATTGGCAGGCTTTAGCAGCTAAGTACACAGAAGAAACAGGCGTTAAGGTTACTGTTGAAACTGCTGCCGAGGGTACATACGAATCAACCCTTACAGCTGCAATGGACAAGGACAACGCTCCTACACTCTTCCAGGTAAACGGCCCTGTAGGTCTTGCAAACTGGAAAGATTATTGCTATGACCTTAAAGATTCACAGCTTTATTCACAGCTGACAAATGAGGATTTTGCTCTTAAAGAAGGCGACAGCGTTTACGGCATTGCTTATGTTGTAGAAACATACGGTATTATTTACAATAAGACTCTTCTCAAAAAATACTTTGATTCTGATTTTGCAACAATTAAATCAATTGACAAGCTCAACAACTTTGCAGCTTTAAAGACTGTTGCAGACGAAATTCAGGCTCACGCTTCTGACCTTGGCGTTAAGGGCGCATTCACATCGGCAGGTATGGATTCATCTTCAGACTGGAGATTCAAGACTCACCTTGCTAACCTCCCAATCTACTATGAGTACAAGGCAGACGGCATTACATCTACAGACGCTATCAAGGGTACATACCTTGACAACTACAAGAACATCTTTGATCTTTACATCACAGATTCAACTTGTGCTCCGACTGATCTTGCAAACAAGACATCTACAGATGCTGTAACAGAGTTTACATCAGGCGAGGCTGTATTCTATCAGAACGGTACTTGGGAATATACAGGTCTTAAGGATGCAGGTCTTACAGACGACGATCTCGGTATGCTCCCGATTTACATCGGTGTTGACGGCGAAGAGAACCAGGGACTTTGCACAGGTTCTGAGAACTACTGGTGTGTAAACAAAAACGCAAGTGAAGATGACATCAACGCTACACTCGAATTTGTAAATTGGTGTGTAACAAGTGAAACAGGTACAGCTGCAATGGCTGACGATATGGGCTTTGTAATTCCTTTCAAGGCTGCTAAGGAAGCTACCAATGTATTTGTAAAGGCTGATGCTGAATACACAGCAGCAGGCAAAACTCCGGTAAGCTGGAACTTTACAACAATGCCAAGTGAAGACTGGAAAAACGGCGTAGGTACAGCTCTTACACAGTATGCAGCAGGCACAGGCTCATGGGACGATGTTAAGACAGCATTCGTACAGGGCTGGGCTACAGAATACGCTAAGGCTAACGGCTAATCCGTAAATCCATTAATCATTAAAGGTTAAAATGTATGGCAGGGGAGGCGGCATCGTCTTCCCTGTTTTTTTTGACAGAAAGTTTGACAGAAAGGTAAAAATATGTTTAAAAAACGCAGCAGAAAAATATATTTTCTTGTTTTTGTTGTGCCTACTCTTATTGCTTTTATGATCGGCTTTATATACCCATTCTTTCAGGGCATATACCTTTCGTTCTGTAAATTCCGTACAACAAGTAATGCAACCTGGGTAGGTTTTGACAACTACATAAAAGCTTTTCAGAACGAATCGTTTATCCGCTCATTCTGGTTTACCGCACTGTTTGTGGTTGTATCCGTAATTCTTATTAATGCAATAGCTTTCTTTGTTGCCTATGCTCTTACGCTTGGCATAAGAGGCTCAAATGTTTTCAGAACCGTTTTCTTTATGCCAAACCTTATTGGCGGTATTATTCTCGGTTACATTTGGAAACTTATTTTTGACGGTATTTTACAGAATTTCGGCACAAACATTGTGCTTGATGCTAACTTCGGCTTTTGGGGACTTATAATTCTTATGTGCTGGCAGCAAGCCGGATATATGATGATTATTTACATAGCCGGTTTCCAAAGCGTTCCGTCCGACCTCTATGAAGCAGCAAAAATAGACGGTGCAAACAAAAAGCAGTTACTTACAAATGTAACTCTTCCAATGATGGCTCCATCAATTACAATTTGTACATTCCTTACACTTACAAACTCATTTAAATTGTTTGACCAGAACCTTGCCCTCACAGGCGGTGCTCCGGGCGTTCTATCTGAAACAAGCGGTACAATGATTTATCAGACACAGATGATGGCTCTCAATATTTACAACACATTCTACGCTAACCAGAACTCAAGAGGTGTTGGACAGGCTGAGGCTGTAATCTTCTTTGTAATTGTTGTAATTATAGCACTTGCACAGCTTTACTTTACAAGAAAGAGGGAGGTGCAGCAGTAATGGCTAACGAAACAACTAAAGTTGCTCCTGCAACAAAAGTTAAGGCTAAAAAAGAAAAGCCGCCTAAGAAAAAGCAAACAAAAGGTATGAAAATACTCACAGTTATTTTTTCAATAATTTCTGTATTTTATGTTGCACCTGTTTTCATAGTTCTTATCAACTCATTTAAAACAAATGCAGGTATCAGTAAGTATCCGTTTGCATTGCCGAATGCAGAAACTTTTTACGGACTTAAGAGCTATATTACAGGTATGTTCTTCGGTAACTTCCCATTTTGGAAAACCATTTTATGCTCACTTTTTATTACCGTTGGCGGTGTATTTCTGATTTTGTTCTGCACATCAATGTGTGCATGGTATTTACAGAGATCAAACTCAATTATCTGCAAAATCATCTACTACTTCTGCATTTTCTCAATGGTAGTGCCTTTCCAGATGGTTATGTTTACTCTTGCAAAAACAGCCGACAACCTTCACCTCACAAACCCTGTAGGTATTCTTGTAATTTACCTCGGTTTCGGTGCAGGTCTTGCGGTATTTATGTTCTCGGGGTTTGTAAAATCAATTCCGATTGAAATTGAAGAGGCAGCCGATGTTGACGGTGCAGGCCCAATCAGAACATTCTTCGGCATTGTTCTTCCGATTATGAAACCGACATTTATTTCCGTCGGTATTCTCGAAACAATGTGGATTTGGAACGACTACCTCCTCCCTTATCTTATCCTTGATAAGTCGCTTTACAAAACCATTCCTATTCATATTCAGTATCTTAACGGTAGCTACGGCCACACAGACACAAGTGCCATTATGGCGCTTATCGTGCTAAGTATTATTCCGATAATTATTTTCTACTTTGCTTGTCAGAAATATATCATCGAAGGCGTTGTAGCCGGTGCCGTAAAGGGTTAAAAATTTTTCAGGACATTTCCAATGTGGAAATGTCCTGAATTTTTTAAATTTTCGTTGCTGAAATAACAACGGTCTGCAAAGTGGCAAACGGTACTTTTTACACATATTTTAAGAGGAAAGAAGATGTACTCTTTGAATTGAGTGAAGAGGCTTTCGGCAGTATTTTATTATGTTTTCAAGCAAACATATCAATTCTACAACAAAACAAGCGACAGTCTGATTCTCTGCTACTTGTAATTACACTTTATTCGATTTTTTCCGGGTTACCCCAACTATTGACATTAAGCCGTAAAAGTTTTATAATCGTTTAAACTATTCAGATACATATAGCAAAGCCGAACTCAATCAAGAGCTCGGCTTTATTTAATTCTTCTGATTTTGTCTTAATGTACCGTTACGGTAGGCTTTTATGAGGTCTTTTAAATCTTTTATGTTCTCTCGTATTTTTTTGCCGTTGTCGGTATCCCCCACAAGTATTCTCTTTTGGCTGACCTCAGTTGCCACCTGATTGGTCTGCATATCTCTGCCGCTGCGGATTGTATAATCAACCGATTTAAACGGCTCGTGAGCGGTCAGCATTAAACCGTATGAATTATAAATCAGCGTATAACCCGCAATACCCGTAACTTTATGATACGGTTGAGAAAATCCGCCGTCAATTATAATAACCTTGCCGTTGCATTTAACGGGACTTTCGCCCTCTGTATGGTGAATAGGCACATGACCGTTTATAATATGAGCATTGTCGCCCTTTATACCGAACATTTTAAAAATTCTGTCTACAACCTCTTCATCATTAAAGAGTCTGTAATAAACATCTTTTATTTCTTTATGGGTGCTCTCGTCTGCGATAAAATACCGTTCAAATGTAGTCATTTTATCCCTGCCGTACAGCGGAGAATCCGCACCGTTCCACAAGAACCACAAAATGTCCCTGCCCACTCGCTTTTCTTCTTCATTCACGGAGAAAAACGCTTTTCTGGCGCAGCGCTCAAGTTCATCGTAAAGTTCTTTTCCGCATAAATCTTCACCAAAAAGATTTATATTTCTGAAACTGCCGTCCTCATTCATCGGAATACAACCGTGGAAAAGCAGATTATTATTGCAAACCTTATAAAGACTTCCTTTTTGCAAAAGTAAATTAATATGTGATTTCAGCTTTGAACAGTTCACAAATGAATTGCATAGCTTTGCAATTACCGACTGTTCTTCACTTGTAAGCTCATAAGGATTATTAAAATCAATTGTCGGGAAATATCGGTCAAGCATAGGATATTCCTTACCGTCAATTGTAACCGTTCCTTTGTCTGCGTCAATTTTCTCAAGCAAGCGTCTGTTATCCATATTATACTCGGGATGTTTTGCTATTAACTGTCCCTCAAGTTTAAACTGAATAATCGTAATAGCCTTGTGCATTTTCATTGCAAGCACAGTTTGAGTATCCATTTCACTGCCGCGGCGACTGCGAATTGTAAACTGAGCGCACGGATCATCTGCATAGGTTTCCATTGCAAACAGTACAAGTGGCATCATACTGATTCCGTAACCGTTTTCAAGCACTGAAAGATTATCGTACAAAAGGCTTGTACGCACAATATTGGCAATGCAGGCAGGCTGACCCGCAAAAGCACCCATCCACAATACATCGTGATTTCCCCACTGAATGTCAAGCGAATGATAATTCATCAGGCTGTCCATTACAAAATGCGAGCCATAGCCTCTGTCATAAATATCGCCGATAATATGCAGATGGTCGATAACAAGCCTTTGAATAAGGTTTGACATCTCAACTATAAACTCGTCCGCACAACCTATCTCTATAATTGTATTTATAATTTCATCATAATAAGCCTTTTTATTGAGAACTTCTTTTTTCTCGGTAATAAGCTCCTCAATAACATATCTGAAATTTTCAGGCATAGCTTTTCTGACCTTTGAGCGTGTGTATTTTGAAGATACAATCTGACACACAGACACAAGTCTGTACAGCGTTGTGCGATACCAACTGCTGTCGGCTCTGCCCTGATTTTTTACATACTGTAATTTTTCTGACGGATAATAAATAAGTGAAGCCAAATCTTCTTTTTGGTCTTCAAAAAGAGTATCGCCGAAGACATCGTCAATCTTTTTCATCACAGCGCCCGACCCGTTGCGCAGTACATGGGCAAAGGCTTTGTATTCGCCGTGAATATCAGACAAAAAATGCTCTGTTCCCTTTGGCAAATTTAAAATTGACTGCAAATTAATAATTTCCGTTGCAGCACTGTCTATGGTCGGATATTGCTTTGAAAGACATTCCAAAAATCTTATTTTTTCCATAAATTCACCGCCAATTTCATTATACCCTTATTATATATTCAATTCTTGCATAATTCAATATTTTTATAAAAATCAATAAATCTGTTATGCCGAAAGTCAATAGCAAACGCTTTAGATTTTACAATTTGCATTATTCAGGATATTGAACAAAATCAATATAAAATGTATAATAAAATAAAATTCAACAATACTTGGAGGCATACAATGTCTGAAAAACGAAAATACACACTCGGAGAAGAAATTTTTAACTCTGTATCGCACGGTGTGGGCGCTTGCCTGTCTGTTGCCGGAACAGCAGTAATGATAGTCGCCTCGGTAATCCACACCGATGTATGGGGAATTGTCAGCTCGTGTATATACGGTGCTTCGCTGATTATTCTTTACACAATGTCAACTCTTTATCATTCGTTTACAAACAAAAAAGCCAAGGCTTTTTTCAGAATAATGGACCACAATACAATTTTTCTGCTGATTGCGGGAACATACACACCCATTACTCTTTACTATCTGCAAGGCGCAGTAGGTTGGATATTATTCGGAATAGTGTGGGGTGCGGCAATATTCGGAATTGTAATGAATTCAATTAACCTTGAAAAAGCACGAATACCGTCAATTTTCTGCTATGTGGCAATGGGATGGGTAATAATCTTTGCCATAAAACCGCTTATTGCATCAATGCCGAGTATTTCACTTGTATTTTTAATAATCGGCGGAGCATTTTACACGCTCGGAATTATATTTTACGCAATAAAAAAGGTAAAATACTTTCACTCAATATGGCATCTCTTCACCATTGCAGGCAGTGTTTTTCACTACTTTGCAATCTTACTCGGATTCTGGAATATATAACAAAAAGCGACTGTCTGCGGGCAGTCGTTTTTCATTGAAGCAGCGTTTGCAAACCGATAATTAATCCTATATTTTTCGGCTCTATGTCAATAGTTGGGGTAAATCTGAAAAATAAGAAAGATTCTTTATCAAAAGTTGGGGTAAATTATGATTTTCGCACAAATTAAGCAAAATAATTTTTAAATTCAGGTCAAGCCTTTTACCTTTTATAATTGCCTGATAAAACAATTTGCTAAATCATAATAACTCAACCGTTAATGAATAACCGTTACTCTTCTTCTGGGTAGGTCATTCCCCATTCTTTGCGAATATCGGTCATAATTTTCATTACATCTCTTGTAAAATCAAGGTGCATTAAGTCAGCGTTACCTGCAACTGTTTGCTCCATATCTTCAACTTCATAAAGCAGGGCATTCTTGGTTTCGCCGTCACTTACAGTTTCTGTATGTCCGTCATCTGTGTATGTTATAACCGCTTTCTGTCCTCTCGGATATTCAAAAATTTCAACATATCCTTTGTCAAAAGCAATTGTGCCACGCTTTGGCTGTTTTGCGTGCAGTGAAAGTATCACAGACGCCATCTCTTCCTCTTTGTTTTTAAGAAGAATACTTGCCTGTTCGTCAACTCCCGTTTGCGCATATTTGACTTGTGAGAGCACTTCATTAGGGCAAGAGGTCATAAACCATCTTACAAAAGAAAGCGCATATACACCAATATCAAGTATTGCACCGCCCGCAAGATTTCTGTTAAAAAATCTGTTTTTCATATTATATTCTTTGTAACTGCCAAAATTCATCTGCAAAAGTCTTAACTCGCCCAAATCGCCCGACTGTATTTTTTCGTTTAGCGCTTTATAAATCGGCATATGGTAAATTGTCATAGCCTCGGCAAGCACAACATTATTTTCCTTTGCAAGTTTTATTGCCTCTTCAAGTTCTTCCGAATTAAGCGTTATTGATTTTTCGCAAAGCACATGCTTTTTCGCTTTCAGCGCCTTTCTTAAATAAGAAATATGTGTGTTATGCGGTGTAGAAATGTAAATAATATCAACATTTTCATCTTCAAACAGCTCGTCAATGCTGTTATAAACCTTTTCAATACCGTACTTTTCGGCAAAAGCAACCGCTTTTTCGTGAGTTCTGTTTGCCACAGAGTACAGCTTTTGTCCACGGCTCTGCATTACTTGCGCAAGCTCGTTTGCAATTACACCGCAACCAAGTGTTGCCCAATTAAATGTCTTCATCATCACCATCTCCGTTTCATAATATAATACTTTTGTATTACAAAATCAGTATAGCATTACAAACGGCAATTGTAAATGTAACTGATGTTAATAATAAGTCAAATTTTGCTTTTTCATTTATAATAATTGCAGATTTTGATAATATCATTTATAATTATACTGGGAAATAAATAACTAAGATGTAGTTACAACTTCCACACCTTCTTCGATAGAGCAAACCGAAGCAAAAGAAAATGCTTATTATGACTTTTGGGACCTTAAATAAAATCAATCCGCTAAAATAATTTAACCTAAAGCCTAAAACCGCCGCTCAGATTTTTACTGAGCGGCGGTTTACTGTCTTAATTATTGATATTGTTTTGAATATTTGGATAATATTTTTAGAATCACATATTATTCCATTCACGCATAACCTTTCTTAATTTTAAATCAATATCAATTCTTGCCTGCCGACATTCATCGGCATGCTCTTTAGCTGATTTAAAAATAAATTTCATAACAAATTTTGAAAAGCCCGGCACAAGTAATTTAATTAATGTTTCAGGGAACACAAAATGAGTGCCGTATTTGTACACAAGCACCTCGTAATCACACTTATGAGGTGTTTTCTTTAATCGCTCGTCCATTCGTCTTATATACTTTCCCGTATTCCATAAAGTATCGTCATCTGCGCCGATTAAACATAACTTTCCGCAAATATTTTCAACCTTAATCATTTCTTTTTCGGTGAGATTATACGCTTTTTCGGAATCATCAAAAAGTTTTCTTGAACACAGCATATTGCCTGTTCCTTTTGTTTCCTGTTCTATCACTTTCCAATAATCAGGGTGTTTATACACAAAAGGCATATAATCAAGAGGTTTTCCATGCCACGATAATGTAGATTCACCCTCAATAGGCCATTCTTTACAGCCATCTTTATTACCTTGCATAAACCCCTGCCATACAAAGTCGCTTGGCGTCATTGCAACGGTTAAAGTAATATCAGAAAAATAAGATGCCGCCACCAAAGCAAGCATACCTGTAGTTGATGCTCCGACTATACCGATTTTTGTATTTCCGTATTTTTTAAGTACCTCAATAGCCTTTTCTATGCGCTCCAGAGGGTAATTGTGATGTCCGTAATCCTTTTTGGCAGGCGACATAGTCATAACATTCACACCGTTTTTGTGCAGCCATTTAACGCAGGTCTTAGCCAAATAATCTGACGGATCATCGCCGAGCATAGCAATTAACGCTGAATTTGATTTGTTTTTATTTTCCCAATAGGCCCCGTAAAATCCGCTTTCTTCTACCTCAAATGAAATTTTCTTCATTTTTATCCCCCGTAAATTTTACTCAATCCCTATAATAATTACATTTCATTTTTCGGCTATATTATATCACTAATTACATTCTTAAAGCAACATACAGGCAAAAATAAAAATCCGTCCTCAATGAGAACGGATTTTGTCAGGGTTGAGCAAAAAAGATGTTTTTGCCGATTATTATGATAGTTTCGAACCAAAGAATATAAAATGAATAGACATTATCGAAGAATAGGGTCGAACCACTCAAAAATCGCAAAAGTTAATAAAAATGAGTAACTGCAATGAAATGCGAGTAAATTAGAGTTTAATGAGTTTACTTGTAAGATTGTCGAGCTCTTTAATATATAGGTTTATGTCAATGTTTTCGTTGCCTTCATTATTACGAAGTACCTGTTCCCACTTGAATAAAAAATCTTCTATCTCGTGGAAATCAGTCCTTTTCCACAGGGGAGCAAGAGCAATTAAAGCAGCATCAAATGGTTCTGATTCAAAATGGTCGGCATCAATATACCCACCCATACCAGCACGTTCACACGAAAAAACATTTCTAACAATGCCCTCTAATACAATAGCATCGCCATGGTCAATTCTCATAGTAAACACCTCCTTTTTCGTAGTTTTGAATTAAATTTTCATTTTTAATTGATTGGATTCTTTAAGTGCCTGTTCAACAATGCTTTCTTGACCTAATGAGTCGTAATGTTCCTTGAGTCGGTCTCTTAGCCTAAATAGTTTTCCACTTGCGGTATCGACTAATTGACCATAAGTGACCGCATGGATTCTACCACTCGAAGTATTTTTCTCAGCATCTATATCTCCAAGCTTTGCACCAACAACATACGCATCAATAGTTGCGGAGCTATGTAGCACTGCAGATTTTCTAATTTGCCGAACATAGTATTCTACTTGATTAACTTCACTGTCGGTGATTTCAAATCCTCCGCGTTTTACTTCAATAATCAAAATTTGATCTGGCTTCATTATTTCGCCAGCAGTCGTATCTATTCTATCTGTACATACAGCTTTCAACGAATACTGTTTTAGACAAATAATATCTGGTCTACGCTTAGGATTATCTATTGCATCCAAATCATAATCGTCGTCCTTAAACAAACTTTTAACAACTGTTGTTAATGCTGAATTCGATACAAACATTGGTGAATCAAACTGTGCACCAAACAACCATCTTGAATTAAGTATAAGTGGATGGAGAGTGTGTAATTCCTCTGTTGTTTTGTCGTTATACATATGCTGAATAGCTTCAATAATCACAATACGTTTATCAATTTCACCTATCACAGTAGCAATATCATCAACATTCCAAGTGCTTAATATATCTGTGAGCTTATCAAGCTGATCTGGAGTCATTTGTCCTAATTGGCTTAAAAGTAATTCTCCTTTTTTTGCCTTCTCGATAGAAATCATTGCTTCAACAGCACTATGAAGGTAGTCTGGTGAAATTACTGGGTTATCATCAGTCATTTTTTCAATAAATGCCGATATATTACGTTGACCAGTAACATTCAGAGTTTCTAATTCATCTCTTGCATCTCGTATAACATCTAACCGAACTTCACTAATATGATTTCTCATTACTGATTTGATGAATTCATCAACCTCAGTTTTAATGCAGTGATAAACATTTTCCATATTGGAGGAATCAACAAACCCACTCCAATCAGGGAGTACATCATCAATCAGATCATCAGATTTTATAATTATAGTATATCTTTTTGCGGCTTTAAATCTACCGTCAAGAAAAGTTGTTTTTCCGTATGTCCATGAAGGCTGACCAACTAAACGACCAGAAATCCAAAATGCTATACCATGTTGTTGTGATTTTGCAGCTGTTTTCTCAGCATCAATAACAATCATTGATAGATTTGCTTTTGTTGGTGTTTCGAACTCTTTAGAGAAAACAATACCTTTGTGTTGTGATAAATCAATACATTTTCCATTGATTTTTACAACAAACTTTGGGTCATACAAAAAACGTGCAGATAGTATATTCGTCATTGCATCCGCATCCGGCAAATGTCTGAGTACAAATGTACTTATCCTTGTTCCATGTCCGAGTTTATCAGTTGTAGTATGTTTGAGTATTTTGAAAGGAGAATCCCCTTGAGATACAACTATGTCGTAGATATTACATTTTCCATCTTTCCATGTTTCAACAGTATAACTATCTGAAAAGCAAAGCATACCATGACGACCTATCCCATTTCGTCCATATGCAATTCTTTTTGAACTTTCAACATCTGTAGGAAATGTTACTTCTTTACCCTGTCGTTTTTGACGATCATAATTCAAAGTCATCCATCTATTACGAAATTCTTCGTCTGTCATACCCGTTCCATCGTCTTCAACTATAATTTTTTCATGTTCTTCAAATGGTATAGTAATGTCCACATTATGTGCTCCTGCATCCCATGCATTAGCCACAAATTCTGTTAATGCAATATCGTTATTAGAGGTGATAGATCGATTGTTTCTAAAAATATAATTTTCCTCAAAAGAAACTACATTGTTATCCATTTTTTCCCTCCTAATACGCAACTATGAGCGCTAACTGTTGACTCGTTCTATTGTATATTATAACTCGTTACTTAATCCTTTTCAAGAGATATACGAATATTACATGTGATACTACAGATTTATCTTCCTAAAGAAAAGATAGAGCGAGTATTTGCGGATGCAAAAGGAAAGCATGTGAGGAGATATACCTTATACAGAGAATTGGCAGCCCTGAAAAATTTGATCTGCTTACGTTTGCTGCTATGTATTTAAAATATTCGTAATACACGAAGAAAAGATCTGCGATTTTATCTTTTCCTTCCTAAATTATTTCGATTTAATAACCAAAAATTAACACTCGAAATCCAGTTTGAATTTCGAGTGTTTCTACAAGCTAAAAATCAGATAATATGGGATTTCTTTTGTATAACCATCCTACCTATTATATACTAAAAATGTTTTCACATTCGGGCAAGGAGAAGTGAAACAACAAATGCTCATAGCAAAATATATAATGAATCAATTATCATCAGAGATATCAACAGTTTCTTCCCACTGGTAACGACCTGGGATATGTCCTCCGTCACTTGTTCGCTGAGTTTTGTCAGAAGTGTCAATATCCCAACCTCCCTTTTTATCATAGCCATAACTGTGCCCGTCCGAACCTATGTTATACTTGCTTTCTTTATCACACATAATATTCACCTCCTCATATTTTTATGAATGTCAATTAAATAAAAATAAATTTTAGTTTTGAAAATGTAGATATGTATTAGGAATCAAGAATGGAGTTCAATTATTCGCTCACGAATTTTTGTAGAAGAAATGTCACTAGTTCTTTCAAAATAAATTGTATCCACTCCAAGTTCTTTTAACCTTTTTGTAGCTTCAATATATACAGGTTCATCTATATGATCCATACCAGAAAACATAACATCAAAATGGTATTGTTTAAATGCAGCAATTTTATCAAGATTTTCTTCTGGAACAACTAAGTCTACATATTTAATTGATTTAACTATCTTGATTCTTTGTTCATAAGTCAAAATAGATTTTCTATGTTTGCGTTTAATCATAAACTCATCGGTACCAACTGATACAATAAGATAATCACATAATTCTTTTGCTTTTTTAAGAATATCAATATGTCCATCATGTAAAATATCGAAAAAGCCACATATAAAACCGCGATTATATTTTTTATTCATAATCATCCTCGTTAGTCGTTCCAGAAACATGACAATTTTTAAACATATCGAACCTCTTTTTAACTTCGTTCTTTATATAAGTCATCTTTTGGTTGTTAATATTCACACCATTCATTAATCTGCAAAAGCTCAATTCTCCGTCAGTTCTCATAGTTATACTCATAACACCTGTTGCACAAGGTTTTATATCACTATATGAATCCGGAGAATAAAACTTGCATGTTGTGCATTCAGAACAAAACACACGTCTGGGAGTAATTGAGTTTTCGTTGTTTTCGTGATCTACGATTGTGATAGTACAACCATTTTGATCTTTAAAGCGTTTCATCTCAATACCTTTATTATCATTCAAAAATAGGTTTAAATCATAACTAAAATCATTATTTTGCTTTAGAGCCTGGATTAAATTTGATAATCTGTCACTTGCAGAGCTTTCCATTTTAACTTTGCCACCGAAATCATTAACAGTAAGTACTTTTATGCCAACAAGATGTAAACTTGTTGCATATTTATATATATTTATTATTTCATCAACATTCATGTCAGTTGCAACAATATTCAACTCTATTCTAAAACCTTGCTCACTAGCAAATTTTATACTATCTTTAACTTTGCATAAAAGATTAGTAGTTCTAGTCATTTTATCAAAAATATCATCATTTAAAGAATCAAGACTGATTTTTAAAAGCAATGATTCTTTGACGTTGTCAAATGCTTTTCTATTATTTAAATATGTTTTGCGAAAAAATATACCATTTGTGCATAAAACAATTTTATTATATCTGTTACTATAAGCCTCTTCTAATATAGTGGAAGTTGTTTTTTGAGCTTGAGGTAATAATGGTTCGCCGCCGGTAATTCTAATTACTCTCTTGCTAGGATCTTCAATATTATTTGCAAATACTTTGATCAAATGTTTTATAGATTCTATCGAACATGGAGTTAAATCTTTGCACAGGTTTTCTCCACCCTCAGGGCAATACAAGCAGTGCATATTACATTTATCAGTTACATTGATTACTAATGATGGTATTACTGGAAATTTATCAAGTAAATGAGGTGCCTTGTCTGGTAACAAATCTTGATGTTGATTTTTTGCATTACTCCAAGCTAACTCAAAGTGGCTTATAGCTGATTTATATAATTCCGATGATTTATCAAATCTATATATTTTCGATTTACTACTATCCGTATTCTCATAAATACCAATATAGAAACTATATGAGGTAAAAATAACTCTAAACATCAATGGAATTTTATGATATTTGATTGTTGCATTATCAATTTCATTATATTCCTCTGCTAGTGCTTTTATCCTGCTTACAACGGCACGCCATTTTTTATCGTATTTTGTGGGATGGCTATATTGTGGCATTTGCCTTATTCTGTCTCTAACTTTGTACGAATATGGATCAGAAACTAAAAAATGCGCAGTTAATTTTTTGTTTTTTTTGATTGTATCAATAAAAGATTCTTGCAAAAATGTACTGCCTTGTAATCCAAAGAAATAAAGAAGCCTTCCTTTTTCTATGTCTTTTAATATATCTATTTGAGCTGAATCTAAATTATCATAAGTTATGGCAGCATTATATATATGCCATATTTTATCATAGACATACTGGGTTGTGTATATATTAGAATTTGACCCTTTATGCATTATATTATAAGAGAATCCCGGAAAATTATAATTATCTTTAAAAAGACCAGATGATATATTTTTTCCATTAGAATAATCACTTTTATGCATATGTCCACACAGATATTTGCCATTAACTCTGTTTAAAAAAGCATTAAATTTCAGTTGTGCATTTTCTTGAAAATAGTCAATTGGATGATGACCTATAACAATCGTTGGTTTGTCATGTATAATTGAATCCATCGTTGGAAAAGAACTATCGCTAACCCATAATTTTCCCTCATCACAAACAATAACATTCCCCTTTTCGTCTTTCTGGTATTCTCCCTTATCATTTAGAAGAGGTTGACCAGAAAAAATACTGGTATTCATAACAATAATAGAAATATCATCAATCATATTGTATATATATGTATCTTCTGTAATCGGATATTGTTCTCCCATAATTGATTTTATAAACGAAACATATTCTTTAAAATTTGTCTTAAGTTTTTCTTTCCACGAATTATCATCTTTATTTCCAAATGCAGCCCAATTTTTTAGTATAGCAAATCGTGCTTCTTCACGCTGATAATCATGATTACCAATTGCAAAAATAATATGGTCATTTACTACGTCTTTCAATGAATTAAGAAAGCTTTTAGCTTGTTTGACGAGATTTATATTATCATATTGACCTTTATCAATAATGTCTCCTGTTATCAAGATAAAATCTATTCTACCAATATCATTTTTGAGGTAGTATATAAAATCTTTTTGTAATGTATCATCTAACCATTTGTTTCTCTTATTTCCAATATGTATATCGGAAATATGTATCCAACGAATATCATTATTTGCCATTCTAACACCACCAAAAGTTTTGACACCTTAAAAATTGCAAAGTTTATTATGTTAAATTATATCACAGAATTTATTCTTTTTCAATGTTTATCATGATAATTATCATTTAACCCAATAGATATCGTTTGAAATATGAACTTATAACTCCTGCTCCACCTCATATCCGCCGATAAATACCACCTTGATTTTCTCCTTTGATTCAACAATCACGCAATCAATAATTTGTCTGATTATAACATCATTAAATTCCATGGGATGATTTTTGAGGCCTTTGATAATTTGGAAGATTTCATCAAGTCTTGTTTTTGTATTTGTCTGTCTGCTGCTTGAGTTTTCATATATTTGCAGTTCTTTTTGCAGACTGTGTTTTTTGAGCACGATTTCCTCAAGCTGTGATTCCAAGGCTTCTGCGTTCTCCATATCGGAGGTAATCCGATTGAGTAAATCGTCATATTCTTTGTCAAGCCTTGCAATTTCTATTTGGATATCTATTGTTTTGTCCTCGGTTTGTTCGCCTGAGAGTCCTATTCGTATGTGTTGCTTAAGCTTTTCAAGCACTTCCGAGCATTTACCTATGTTATTCTGAACAGCTTGTACAATAGCGCTTTGCAGGACGCTTTCTTCAACAGAAGGGGAGTGGTGGCAATACTTTTTTCCGTAGTCAAGCCTGTTTATACACCGCCACACAATTTTCTTTTTACCGTCGGTTGTTGTCCATGTACATCTGCGATAAGGAGTATGGCACTCACCGCAGATCAGGAGCTCTGATAAAGCATATTTGCTTGAATACTTACCAAGCTCGGTTTTTGTGCCAACTTGTTTAACCTTTTTCTTACTGCTTCTCCTTGCCATTTCTTCCTGCACACGATTAAATTTTTCAGGGGATATAATAGCAGGATGGTTATTTTCTACATAGTATTGAGCCCTTTCGCCGCTGTTTCTTTTAACTTTTTTCGAGATACAGTCAATTACATATGTTTTGTTTATCAGAGCGTCGCCTTTATATTTTTCGTTTGTAAGTATGGATCTAACCGTTCCATAGTACCACACGCTTTTTCCTGTGGGAGTTTTAATCTGATTATTATTGAGATAATCTGCTATTTTGCGGACGCTGTCACCCCCAATATATTTGTCAAAAATCACTCTGATAATTTTTGCCTCATCTTCAACTATTTCAGGCTTTCCGTCTGCACCTTTTTTGTATCCCAGAAACGAGTTGAAGGAGAATGCTACTTTGCCTTCTTTGGCACTTTGCTGCTTGCCCCACCTAACATTGGCACTGATATTTTCTGCTTCACTCTGTGCTATACTGCCGTAGATTGTAATATAGAATTCGGCTCCTGCATCCTTGCTGTGAAGTCCCTGTTCTTCAAAAAATACATCAACATTAAGCTCTTTCAGAATTCTTATATATTTCAGGCAGTCAAGTGTATTTCGTGAGAACCTTGATATAGATTTCGTGATAATCATATCAATTTTATGCCGCTTGCAGGCTCGAATCATTTTCATAAATTCATCCCGCTTTTTTGCGCTTGTTCCCGATATACCTTTGTCTGCATAGATTCCTGCAAAAGACCATTTCGGCTCACTGTTGATTTTGTCGGTATAATGCCTTACCTGAACCTCATAGCTGTTGAGCTGTTCTTCCATTTGGGTGGATACACGGCAGTATGCGGCTACCCGAATCTGTCTGTAAGCAGTTTCAGACACTGTTTTGGCATTGAGCGTGGGAGCTATGTAATTGACTTTTCGTTGCAGCACTTTTTGCTCCATATTGTACCTCCGATTTTTTGATTATTTTTAAGAGTTATTTCTATATATTCTTTGTCTAGCGTTATTGCGGTAACTGTTTGAGAGAACAGTGATAATGAAAAAGCTGAAAGCGGACTCGTGTTAAAGTCTGCTCTCAGCTTTTCCGTTATATGATTCATATTTTTGATATTAGCATACTTAAGGGAAGCGTTTCTGAATATCATCTCCGTAATACTGTCTTTGTTGATTTCGCCGTGTTCAAGGGTTTTCCTTATCTCGTTTTCAAACCTTATGGTTTCCTTGCTGATTATACCGCAGTCATCGTTATCCTTTATCAGGTCGGGATTCTTAATTATGCGGTTGAGCAAGTCTGTTATTTGCTCAATCAGCGTATCATCGTTAAGGTGTATTATATTATGACACTCGTTGTTTTTGCAAACCCATCTTGTGCCCTGAACACATCTCATTTCATGATTGCGCTTTAACGGTGAACCACAGTCGGCACATAATATCGGAACATTGAGATTATATATGTCAGACGACCTGTCCACACCCTTTTGAGTGTCCCTTGCAGATTTTACCTTGTTTGCCTTTTCAAATATATCTTTATTGATTATGGATGGATAAGTATCTGTTCCTGTGTAAATATCATCATCAATTATTCGCTTGACTTTCCCTTTGTTCCATGATACTTCACCGACCATATATTCAACATTTTCTGAAATCAGAAGCTGTGCAATTTTTATCAATGACAAGCCGTTAATATACAGGTCAAATATTCTTTTCACCGTTGTTGACTCTGTCGGATGCACCGTAATAACACCGTTTTGATAGGCATATCCGTATTTAACCTTTCTGTTTTTCATCGTTCATATCCTTTCATTTAATAAATTCCGTTAATTCAAGTCCACCTGATAGTGTAAATACAAGCTTATTATCATAACCTGCTTTAATCTGCTCTACCGTGTCACTGAACATTTCTTCATTGAAACCGTTACGGTAATCGAATTTATCTATTATTTCACTGAGATGTTTCAGATTGCTTATCGTTTCCTCTGCTGAATCATCGTTTAACAGAAGCTTTCGCCTGCTGCGCAGCTTTGATATTTTTGAGTTTATTTCAAGCGCCTGCTTTGAAAACTCACTTTCACTTAATATGGATTTTGTGCGAAGCCTTGCTATCATAAGGTTCTGTGAGCTTAAATCTGCTATCTGTTTATCTATTGTCGATATTGATGCCTGATTGGGATTTGTTGTATCCTCTATGTACTCAAGCTGATTAATCATATTGTCGAGTATTTCCGATTTGTATCTTTTGAGCTTGCTCATCATTGCGGTATAAGCACTGTATATATCGTTTTCAAGCAGTGTTTGTGTTGCGCAATCTGTTTTCAGCGATGCTTTATATGAACAACCCCAATACACTTTGTTATTGATTACTATTCGTCTGTAATTGTGACCGCATTCACAACACTTTATGATTCTGCTCAATGGATATGAAACATTTGAATGCTGTACGCTTTTTCTTCTTTGCAATTCCTTTGCGGCGTTGAAGGTTTCTCTTGATATAATTGCGACATTACTGTTCTCTATATAGTATTTAGCACATTCGCCTTTGTTTTTCTTCCTGACAAAGGGGAATGATTCTGTGGTATACGTTTTTTGCAGCAATGCATCTCCCATATATCTCTCGTTATTAAGAATATAGTCCACCGAGAAGCAATGCCATTTTCCTTTTCGGGACGGTATATTATTTGCATTGAGTGTATTTGCTATGGCTTGTTTTCCCATACCCTGCAAATACAGCGCAAATATTGTCCTTACTGTTTTAGCTTCATCTTCATTGACTATAAGCTCGTTGTTTGATATCCGATACCCAAATGCAGGATATGTAGTGTTAAAATCGCCTGATTCCATTCGTTTGCGGTAACTCCACCGCATATTATCGGAAATATTTATTGATTCCTGCTGTGCCGCAAGACCGGGCAGCGTTACAAATAGTTCGGCATTCATTTTGTCCGAATCAAGTGCCTGTTCTTCAAAATACACTCGGACACCTAATGTTTTAAGCATTCTCAGTACGGTCAGCAAATCACTTGTATTTCTTGCAAACCTCGAAATTGATTTCGTAATAACGCAATCAATCTTACCGTTTTCACAGTCCTTTATGAGCCGTTTGAATTCGTCACGCTTTTTCAGGGATGTTCCCGATATGCCTTCATCGGCATATATATCAACCAACTCATATTCGGTGTGAACTTTTGAATAATCGGTATAATATTTTATCTGAGCCGCAAATGAATTCATCTGATCCAAAGAATCACTTGATACTCTGCAATAAGCTGCTAACCTGATTTTTTCATCATTCTTTTTTGTCGGCTGTATCTCGGTAACTACCATTTTTTCTTCCTTTCCTGTAATTCTTTTTTGCAAGACAACAATATCACAAGAGTTTGAAACTATCCAGCGAATATTACATCTTTTTTGAATTATTTTTTATGCGGTCAGCAATATGCTTTCAGATTCTTTCAAGACGATTTCTAAAATGTTTTTGTATTCTTCCTCTGTCAGCAGATTCATCTTCAAAAGAAGATTTAACATATTTAACTCATAGTAACATTCTGAATTTTTTATTGCTTTACTCTTATTCATCATCTTTAGTTTCCTCTGATGTTTTTTGATTTTCAATATTCTTGTCAGCGTTTGAAGCTACATTGCAAAGGCACATCAAAACTACACCTATAAATGCACCTATGAATAATCCAATAATAAAACCTATCATATAAAATTCTCCAATCTATAATTATTTTTTGTTACGGCAAGCAACAGCTATGCAGAACATAGCCGCTGCCTGCTTCAAATATCAATCGTTTTGCAAGGCAGTTTACATATACAATGCCTTTGTCGGCACATTGGGTTGAATATCAGTAATACATACAATGTGCTGTTACTTAGGCATTGGGATTTCTCCGAATATGAAACCGCCTTGCTTTGGTTGGTATTTATCCTTAATATCCCCCAACCGGGAACACATCAGACGGTCAACGCATATTGACCTCATTGGAATTTCACCACCGTGAGGATCTCCCACAGCCGCCCTCATTGCTTACGACGGTTTTATCTCGCTCGAGCTGTGACTGGACGGAAGTATCATTATCCCCTCTGCCTGTCATCGCCGTCATTGAATTTGCCTTTCAATGTCTGAGTCCTGAAGATATATAAAATATGTTCGCTCATATGGCTTGTCCATACCGAACTGCAGAAGGAAAGTATCTGATGTGCTGATATTTAATTTTCAAGGTTCAACAAGGGTAAAAAAATACCCCTCACTTTATTTGCCGTTAAGTGAGGGGTTTGATAACCATAAAATCAAAAAAATTTTATTTTTTTATGATTTTCTTAAGTTTTTTGAGAATGCGATGCTTCTTTTTATTGACTGCCGCCTGTGAAATTCCAAGAATTTTTGCTGTATCACGTTCTGTCATTTCATCATAGAACAGCATTTTTATAATATTCAATTCTTCGGATGTAAGCTCTTGCATAGCAATATGTAAATTCTCAATATCATCATTAATCTGTGCTGAACACTCTACACTTTTGCTGACATCATAAAACTGTATTGAATTATCATTCATCAGCCTTTCCAAAGAATCTTCACGGCTCGGAATAACTCCTGTGATATTTCCGTTCTTATCTTTGAATACATGCTCAACTTTAAGGTCTTTCTCAAAATATTTCATTTTTCTCTGACCTTTCGTATAAGCAATATAAACTTCATTGGTCACTTCAATGTAATGACCGTCTATCCATAATTTTTTCAATTATGTTTCCTCCTGTTCTGTATGACTTTTTGCGTTCAAACAGGACAGGAGGTCCGCGGATTTGATGTGCTAATACTATTTCAAAAAACAAACAAGCATATATACAATGAATCTTAAAAAATCCATTTGTATATATGCTTGTTTTTTCAGCTATACGGAGAACTGACAGTTCAGGGTACAAGTTGTACTTATCCGCAATTAAATTTATGATTTTTTTAATCGGTAATTTTCGTAAAATGAAAGAATAAGTTTCGACTGCAGAGTATGCTTATATTCCTTTATATGACAGACACGAATATTGCTCAAATATAAATAGCTCCCTCGATTCAAAAACAGGAATTGAGGGAGTTATTTTTGGGTATGCAAAATCACCCCGTCAAAACGCAGTTTTTTTATTAACGGGGTATATTTTGTTAACAGTTCAGGGAATAAAGAACTGTTGGTTCATATATCTTTGAACGGTTATGCCATTAAAAATATGACATATTTCGATAAAATTATTATAGGAGGTGAACCAAAAGTGCATAATCCACCTGAAACATTAGGAGATATAATCAAGTCAGCTCGTCAGCAGACAGACATCACAATAGAGGAACTTGCTGAAAAAGTAGGAATAACTGAACGCTATCTTTATCGTATTGAAAATGAAGGTAAGAAGCCCAGCTATGATGTCTTGTTTAAACTAATACGCGAACTATCTATATCTCCGGATTTGATATTCTATCCCGAAAAGCCGTCTAAAGATTCCGAAATAGAAAATCTCCTCCGTATGCTTTACAACTGCGATGAACGTTCTATGGAAGTTGTCAAGGCAACTGTTAAAGTATTAATCGAAACCGCACCGAAAAAATAAACTATATATTAAGTACATATTTAGTAGTTGACTAAGTATTTTTCAACTTCCCAACTGCTTACTCTGGTGCAGTATTCATTCCACTCTTTTCGCTTTCCTGCGATGTAACTGTTTACTATATGACTTCCGAGTGTATCACATAAAAGTTTATCCGCCTCTAATGCGGAAAGTGCTTCCGCAAGTGTAGCAGGAAGATTTTTTATACCATGGGATTTATGTTCATCTTCGCTCATTGCAAAAATATCTTTTGTTATTTCCTTTGGCGGTGTTAATCCTTTTTCAATGCCATCCAGACCGGCAGCCAAACATACCGCTAATGCTAAATATGGATTACACGCAGAATCAGGAGAGCGTAACTCCACACGGGTAGACTGACCTCGTGCAGCCGGTATGCGTACCAATGCAGAACGATTGCTTGCCGACCATGCAATATAACAAGGAGCTTCATATCCGGGCACTAAACGCTTATACGAATTAACTAAGGGATTTGTTATCGCAGTAATTCCATTAATATGTGCCAAAATCCCCGCAATAAAGCTGTATGCTTCTTTAGAAAGTCCTCTGACATCATTCGCATCATAAAATACATTTTGATTGTTTCTGAAAAGCGACATATTAATATGCATGCCTGAACCGGATTTTCCAAAAAGAGGTTTCGGCATAAAAGTAGCGTGAAGTCCTGCTTTCCGTGCCATAATTTTGACCGCCAGTTTGAAAGTCATAATTTTATCCGCACTGTCAAGTGCATCTGAATATTTAAAGTCGATTTCGTGTTGTCCCGCAGCCACTTCATGATGCGAGGCTTCCACTTCAAATCTCATCTTTTCCAAAGCAAGACAAATATCCCGGCGCACCTTTTCTCCTCTATCTATTGGACCAAGATCAAAATATCCTGCTTCATCATTAGTCATTGTTGTTGGCTTTCCCTGTTCATTAACCTGAAACAGAAAAAATTCACATTCAGGACCGATATTAAATGCAGAAAATCCCATTTCTTTTGCTTTGCTCAAGGTTTTTCGCAGCACTCCTCTCGGCGCACCTGAAAAAGGCGTACCATCAGGCTGAACAATATCACATATCAGCCGTGCCACTTTTTCATTCTCTGACTGCCAAGGAAAAATTGTAAAGGTATCCAAATCAGGATGCAGATATTGATCTGACTCATTGATTCGAACAAAACCTTCAATAGAAGAACCGTCAAACATAAGTTGATTATTGAGTGCCTTTTCAAGTTGGCTTGCTGTGATGGTTACATTTTTAAGTTGTCCAAATACATCCGTAAATTGCATTCGGATAAATTTTATATTATTATCCTGAACCAGCTTAATAATATTTTCTTTTGTAAATGACATAAAATAATCACTCCTTTTATGAAACACAAATATATACTTAATCAACACATCCCCTGATTTCCGCTAAAGAGAAAATCAGGTTTTCTTTCATATATTGGCAAATTCCATCTATAATTTCTATTGATGCATAAGGATTGTGAAAATTCGCCGTGCCGACAGCAACTGCTTCTGCTCCTGCCATTATAAATTCAAGAGCATCTTCGAAAGTTGAAATACCTCCCATGCCAATCACAGGCACATCAACACTGTGGCAGACCTCATAAACCATACGAAGTGCAACCGGCATAATGCCCGGACCGGAATAGCCGCCTATCTTATTTGCGAGTACAGGCTTTCGTTTATGAATATCTATTTTCATACCTCTCAGTGTATTAATCAACGAAATTGCATCTGCACCTCCTGATACAGCGGCTTTGGCAATTTCCGTTATATCGCTGACTTCCGGCGACAGCTTGACAATCAAAGGCTGTTTCGCATAATTGCGTACCGTATGCACCACCCGCTCTACAACATGCGGATCTGTGCCAAAGCTTAAGCCGCCTTCTTCCACATTAGGGCAGGATATATTAAGTTCAAGGAGGTCAATATCACAATCTGCTAATTTTTCTGCAACCGAGCAATATTGTGTCAAGGTATGCCCACAGATATTTACAATTATCTTTGTATCGTATTGTCTTAAAAACGGGATATCATTTTCAATAAAATATTCCGCCCCGGCATTCTGTAGCCCTATCGAATTAAGCATACCGCTTTGTGTTTCTGCAATTCTGGGAACAGGATTGCCTTTCCAAGCTTCATCAGAAACGCCTTTGACTGTAACCGCACCCAGACGATTCAAGTCAATCAGCTCTCCGTATTCTCGACCTGAGCCAAAGGTTCCGGAGGCTGTTGTCACCGGATTTTTCAGCGTTACGCCTGCAATTGTTACTTCCATTCCGCTATTCATTCCAGATCACCTCCTCTCCGCTAAAAACAGGCCCGTCCTTACACACTCTCATATATTTCCAATTCGGTTCTCCGTGCTTCTGAACCTTCACTCCGCATCCTAGGCAGGCACCAATGCCGCATGCCATACGCTCTTCCATAGAAACTTGTATTGGCATATTGTGTTTCTTCGCCCATATCGACACAGAATACAACATCTGTCTTGGTCCGCAAGCAAACACCTGTCCGTCAGACGGAGCAATATTTTTCAGCAGATCAATCACTGTTCCCTGAAATCCGTAATTTTCCGATTGGCTAGCAATTTGAACTTTAATACCAAGTTTTAGAAAATCCTCTGTCATAAACGGAATATCTCGATAGCCGAGCAAAATTTCGGTGTTTCTATTAAGCTGCTTAGCAAGCTCTAAGAGCGGAGGAATTCCCATTCCGCCGCCTACAATAATGCTTCGTGTTGTTTTATCCGGCAGTGTAAAGCCATTACCCAATGGTCCCATAACTCTGATATAATTATTCTTTTTCAGCTGTGAGAACTGTTTGGTTCCTTTACCTGCAATCCTATATACAATGGTCACACTTTTTTCAGAAACAGAAGACAAGCTAATGGGACGAGCCAAAAGATTCCTTTCATCCGGCGGATATAACTGAATAAATTGTCCCGGTCTTGCTGTGCGAGCAATTTCCGGTGCCGCCAGTTCCATTTTCCAAACTCCAGACATTATTTCCTCGTGGTTTATTATGGGTGCAGTACAATATGTATTCATTTCTGTCCTCCTGCTATCCGTATTGCTAATTTAATTCCGTATCTGTGTTCTCCCCTTTTAAATATGCCATTGCATTATTGAGCGTGGTTTCACTGATAGCACTTAGGGCTTCTTCTGTGAAAAACGCTTGATGAGATGTTATAATCACATTCGGAAAAGATAAAAGCCGTGCTGTCGTAGAATGCATCATAATATCATCCTCATGATTTTCAAATACATTACAGGTTTCTTCTTCGTAAACATCCAAGCCTACCCCGAAGAATTTTTCTTCTCTGATACCTGCAATCAGGTCTTCAGTCTTTATAAGACCTCCACGGGAAGTATTTATCAACACAACATTATTCCTCATCTTTTTTATTGCTTCAATGTCAATCATATGATATGTATCCGCTGTCAAAGGGCAGTGGAGAGAAATCAAGTTACTTGTTGCTAAAAGTTCATCTAATTCTACATATTCTATAAAGTCTAAATCTTTTCTTGGATATGTATCGCAGGCAATTACTTTCATACCAAAACCACGACAGATACGAGCCATAGCCGCACCAATTTTTCCTGTGCCGACAATCCCTGCTGTCTTTCCGTAAAAATTTTTGCCCTCCAGTCCATTCAGGCTGTAGTTATTTTCTTTGACCTTAAAATATGCTTTGTGCAAACGTCTGCTTACTGCCAGAGCTAAAGCCATAGCATGTTCAGCCACGGCTTCGGGCGAATATTCCGGCACACGCATAACTTTAATTCCAAATTCTGAAGCTGTATCCAAATCCACATTATTGTACCCGGCACAGCGCATCAGAATTAGTTTTACTCCTCTTTCATGGAGTATATTAATTACTTTTGTTCCTAAATCTGCGCTGACAAATGCACAAACAGCCTCACTGTTCTCTATATAGTAAGCTGTTTCAGGTGACAATTCAGCTTCCCTGAATTCCATTTCCAGTTGCGGATACTGACCGCTGATTCTATTAAAAGATTCTCTGTCATAGCTTTTAGCTCCAAAAAAAGTAATCTTCATTAGAAATTTCTTCCTCTCTATCGAATCCGTAATGCTTCTATCATCTCGTATGTTATACTTATATCTGTCAATTCCTTTGGCAGATCAGAACGCAGATGCCACGCCGCCTCTGACAGTTCTTTTTTATCAATATGAATTTCATCCGAGCCATCCAGACTGGCAATATATCCCACAATCACAGAATCAGAAAATCCCCACGGCTGACTGCCAAAATATTTTAAATCCTTAATGTTGATTCCTGTTTCCTCAAAGACCTCTCTTTTTGCAGCTTCCTCTAGTGTTTCTCCAATCTCTGCAAAACCGGATATTATAACCCATTGCGATATATCACGATTGGCATATTTGGTCATCAACAGCTTATCTTCATTTACCACTGCTACCATCACTACCGGTGCTATGTGGGGATATACAATATTGCCGCAATTTTGACATAACAAAGCTCTCTCTTTTCTGCTGTTTTCCAATAAATCTCCGCATTTACCGCAATAAATATTTCTTTCATACCAATGCATTAAATGCAGTGCTGTAATACCGGCAAAATATGACCACTTGGGTAAAATGCGGTTTAAAGCCTGAATAGGAAAATAGCGCAGACATTGTTGTTCCAATGTAATCATATTCTGTGCCTGAAGCAAGTAAATCGGTGTTTTATCCACGCAAAACAGAAATACTGCTGAGCTTTTTATATCACCGCAGAGGCACTGAAAATCACTTAAAGTTGGGATTTTCAGATTTTCGTTCTCACAAATTTTCAAAAGCACTTTCTCATTTTGGAACGAGAAAATATAATCATCCGACACAGGAGATGAATTGAGAAAAGTATGTTCCAATCGGTGAGGAAAAATATCCTGTATCATCCTTTTTCTCCTTATAAATGCCTCAGATTTTCACGATATCTCCTAAGTTCTTTTTCGTCTGCAGAGTCAATAACCGAATCCAGCCATTGTATCATCTTTGCTTTATCTCTCGGCAGATGCCCCTCTACATTAATGCAATTAGATGCACCCATTGTTGCAAAATAGGTATCAATATTCAAATTCTCAATGAGAATTTTTAGCTCGTACAATTTTTCAATTTCTGTTTCTTCTGCCCAATTTCCATTTTGAATTTCCTGATATAATTCTGAAGTAGAATAGACGGTCAGCATGGAATTGACAATAATCTTAGGATGAAGCTGATTAAATACCCTGGCTGTGTTTTTCGCACCAGTTTCCCCACGGCTTGAGCCGTAAATTCCGGCAAGATAAAAAAAGTTATACTCCATTCCTACTTCATCCAGCCTTTTGCATTCTGTAATAATCTCCTTTGTACCAAATCCTTTTCGCATAAATGAAAGTGCTTCTTCATCGCCGGCTTCTACACCAATGGTAAGGCTGTTATATCCAAGTCTCCTAAGTTCTCTGAGCTGTTCGGTGGTTTTGGGTGTAATATCAGTGATGCGAGAAAAGCAACCGATTGACTGTGCATTTGGATAATACTTTTTTACCAGTTCAGCAAGAGTTTTTAATTTTTCAAAGCTCAAAGCAAAAGGATTTGCTCCCGTAAAAAATACTCTCTTTGTATTATGATAGTACCTGCTGATTTCTTTCAAATCTGACTCAACCTCTGATATAGGTGACATACGGAATTTAAATGGTACATCCTCATAAAGAGTACAGAATTTACATTTATGATGAGTACATCCGGCTGTTACCTGAACCAATGCGCTATAAGCCTCATAAGGCGGTCTCCAAATTGTTCCCGTGAAATGCATAATTAAATTCTCCTTTCGTTAATCCTTGTTTTCTAATGCATTGCGAAGTAATGGAGCTTTGTCTGTCCATTCCCAAGGAAGCTGTAAATCTTTACGTCCAAAGTGACCATATGTTGCTGTTGATCTGTAAATAGGTTTTTTAAGTCCCAACCCGTTAATAATCGATGATGGACGCAGATCAAAATATTTGTCAATCAGTTCTGTAATCTGTTTATCCGGAACAGCTCCTGTTCCAAAGGTCTCTACCGAAACTGAAACCGGATGTGCAACGCCAATGGCATATGCAATTTGTATTTCACAGCGGTGGGCAAGTCCTGCAGCGACCAGGTTCTTTGCTACATATCTTGCTGCATAGGCAGCACTGCGATCAACCTTTGTTGGGTCTTTTCCCGAGAACGCACCGCCTCCATGTCTTGCAAATCCGCCATATGTATCTACAACAATTTTTCGTCCCGTAAGACCGGTATCTCCCTGAGGCCCGCCAATCACAAAGCGTCCGGTAGGATTAATCAGATATTTGGTATTTTCATCAATAAGCTGTTCCGAGATTACTTTTTGAATAACATGTTCAATAATGTCCTTTTCAATAGTACCGTGTTCAATTCCGGGAAGATGCTGTGAAGAAATTACCACAGTATCTACACGCACCGGGATATCGTTTTCATACTCAACTGACACCTGCGCTTTTCCGTCCGGCCCGAGATATGGAATGCTTTTATTTTTTCTCACGGAAGCAAGCTTCTTTGTCAATGCATGAGCAAGATAAATCGGCATTGGCATAAGTTCATCGGTTTCGTCCGTTGCATATCCGAACACCATACCCTGATCGCCCGCACCAAGCTCCTGCTTTTTGCTTTTTCTGACTTCTAACGCTTTAGTAACGCCCTGTGAAATATCCGGTGATTGCCCATGAATTGATGTAATAACCGCAACGGTATCAGCATCAAATCCGAAGCGATAGTCACTATATCCGATTTCTCGGATAATATCTCGGGTAATTCGCTCAATATCAATTCCGTCCAAACATCCGTTTGAAACTTCACCCATAACGAACACTGCTCCGGTTGTTGCAAACACCTCACAGGCTACTCTTGCATCCGGTTTTTTTCTGAGAATTGCATCCAGAATAGCATCTGCAATCTGGTCACAGAGTTTATCCGGATGCCCCTCTGTAACGGATTCAGAAGTAAATATTTTTCTCATTAATGATTCCTCCCTGTTTTATTGAACCAAAACCATCTTCACTATTCTCACAGACTCTGATGGTAATGATGTTTTCCGAAAATAACCGTTTGTCTGTATATAGCCTGTATTTAATTTGTGCATCCAAACAATGTTCTTTTACATCCAATTTATAGAATTCTGTTTCAACTTGAAATACGACTCTTCCAAAAGGAGCCCAATAATCTGCTACTGATATTGCACCCGGAATAAAATGAAACTGTCCGGCAACAGCTCCGCATTTACTCATTTGCATTTCCGATACTGAAAAGACAAGATGATAGGCTATAGTGGTTCTGTTTTCATCAAGTTCAAAGTAATCAATTTTGTGAAATCCATTTTCTAAACAATAGGTTCCGCTTGTTTCTGTCAGAACGGTTTCGGATTCATCACCGATATTTTGGATGCCTAATACAGAAACACAAACATCTCTTTTCATATTTTTGCCTCCGTTCAAGCACAGTCTAAACCGAAAAAAGTAATTTCACAAGTACTGTCTTTTTGTTGTCTTAGAAGTATTTTTTACACCTGGTATCTTTTTTTAAACCGGTATAATAAAAGATACCTTCTTGAAATTGAGCAGAAAATACGGTATAATTTCACCCAAACAAAGGAGGCTTTTATATGGCTGATAATAAATTCACACACAGTCGGAGTCTGATGGCAAGCTGTGTCCCAATGACTAAACTGCAATCAATTATTGGCGGTAAATGGAAAATACTGATTGTGTGGTATATCGCAGTATATAAAGTGCAAAGATTTGGAGAACTGCAAAGAAGAATAGGGAATGAGATTACAAAATCAACGCTTACAAAGCAGTTAAGAGAATTGGAGAATGACGGATGGATTAACCGTCAGATTTATCAGGAAATACCGCCCAAGGTAGAATACACACTTACAGAATTAGGAGAAAGTTTCGTTCCTGTATTAGAACAAATGAAAGAATGGAGCGAAACACATTTATGTTAATCAGGTCCTACTTGAAATACTAATTTGATTTTTCTCTTCACAGCGTGTATTTTTTCAAGATAATGTGTTAATTTTAAAAAGCAAAGTACTAAGACCGCCTTTTTCACGGTAACGCTGTTCGGTTTCAATTAACCCAGCTTTCTTTAAATCTTTAATAGCTCTGCGGACAGTTGCAGGCGACAGCTTTATGTCTCCTGCTATTGTATTTACGGAGGGCCAGCACTCGCCGTTTTTGTTAGCTCGATCATAGAGGTAGGTATAGACAGCTACAGCTCTGTGCGGTAAGTCCATTTGGTAGAGAAAAGTTAATCTACTCATTATCCAGCACCTCCTGTGGCGGTCTTTCGGTTCTGATTGGTGCTGTTTTCTTTTTAGTGTTTTTATTCTCTGTTGATTTTTCCTGCGGTGCTGATTCTTCCGCTTTTGGTGAGGTCTTTAGATTTTCGTTTTTATGCTTTTTCTCACCGCTTGCTTCATCAAATTCCGAATCAGTAGCTGGTTGTTCAAGATAGTGAGGACAGTATGTTTGGATTATGTTGTTGAACAACTCCGAACGGTTTGCATAGTGAACTTTACGGTTGCCGTTTTCCATAACCTCATACTTTTCTTCAAACTGAATTCCCCATTTAAAAAACAGCTTTAGTTTTACTTTCATAGGATAAAAGCCTGTTTTCATAACAACAAATGTGCCTTTTGGAAGTGACTTCAGCTCATCGGGAGTCATCAATGGTCGTTCAATCATCTGCAATGATTGGGACGGATCATTTTTGCTTCTGCTTACAGAGCCTGACATAACAGTTCTTGAACCGAGTGCTTTTGATAGGACTTCCGCACTTGTGCTGTTGGGAGCAAAGCCGCCGAAGATAGTCAGCTGTGTGTTGTCGATAATTACATCAGCACCCTCTTTGCTGTAATTCTTCTCCAACTGTGCAAAGGATTGAATTATCGGTACTATCTGCAAACGCCTTGAACGTGATGCGGAGAACATCATCTCTGCTGAATCAATCTTTGGTAAAGTTCCAAACTCATCGCAGAAAAACACACAACGATTTTTCAGTACACCGCCGTTTTCGTCTGCAACTGAAAGTATTTCACGGTAAAGCTGTTGAATAATCAGCGAAACCATAAAGAAAGTGTTGGGATTTTCCTCGGGCATTACTATAAAAATTGCACATTTTTCTTTGCAGAATTTTTCAGCGTCTATCTCCGTATCAAAACACAAAAGCTGTTCAAGCTCGGAGTCGAGAAAAGTATTCAGTCTTGAAAGTGCCGTACTCATAACGCTTGACATACTCTGCTCGGCTGTGTTGAGTGCCGCCCCTGCAAACCATTTTGCCTTGTGGTCGTCGGGAAGATAGTCCATTAATAGCTGAAACTGATTTTTACCTTTCTTGTTGGTCGGAGCAAGCAACTCCTGAATGATTTTGAATACCGAAACTATGTGTCGTTCTTCGTGTTCGCAGAATTCCGAAACAAGCAGAATAGTTGCTGTTAAAAGTCCCTCTGCCGCATCATAAAAGTAAGCGTTCTGTCCGAATGAAGCCGAGTCCATACCTGAAAGAATAATCGTTTTTGAAATGATTTTTGCGTATTTTTCGGCTCTTGCCTTGTAAACAAGCTGTTCGGATTCGGCTTTGTATAAGTCTATATATTTGTTTACGAGGTGCAGAAGATTGTTACCATGGGAGCGTGTGGGATTACGCAAATCTATGACTGAAATTTTGTAGCCGTAATACTTTTCTGCAATCGTTCCGTAGTTGCGAACAATATCGCCTTTGGTGTCGGTTGATAAAAATGACATACCCGTTGCACAGGCATATTCAATACAAGGATAAAGCCAATATGCGGTCTTGCCGACACCTGCCGCACCAATCATCAGAGCATGAACATCTCCTGTATCAACCATTGCGGTTGTTCCTTTTCTACTGTTCTTGCAACCGACAACTATTCCTTGTTCAGTTGGTCTGCTTTCAGGATTATTTCTCCACTCGTTAGGCTGAAAATCAATTTGCATATATGTTCTCTTGATTTCCTTTTTGGTCGCCCAACGAGCAGTTCCGTGCTGACCTTGTCCGACAGTTTTGTTTTTTATTTGGTTAAGAGAATAGTTATTACCAACTGTTGTAATAATCACAAACAAAGCCAACATTGAACCTGTTACAATTATCAAAGTTACAATACCTGATGGCATATTCGTTCATCTCCTTTTTCTGATAAAGTTAAATCCTCATTCCAGTCTTTATGAGTTGGAATGAGGATTTCATTTTGAATATTCAGTTTGTTCAGTTTGTCGGCTATGCGTTTGTTGGCGGTCTGTCCTGCTTCGTCATTGTCAAAGCAAAGAAAAACATTTTTGATATTCGGATTGTCATTAAGACATTGAAAAAGCACCCTATCCGAAACGGAGCAGGATGCCGCATAGCTGTGTTCTTTCCAATTTTCCTTGTGCATTGAAATGTAGGAAAGCATATCAATCGGAGCTTCGAACAAGAATAACTTGTCGCTTGTACCGTGCCAGTGAAAACTATATTCAGGTTGACTGCCTGCAACATTTCCCTTGTACGGATTGCTTGTCACCGTTCCTCTCTTATGTGCGTGGCGAGGATTACCGTTTGAATCGTAACCGACAAATATCGCATTGTGATAATCGGCTGACTCATAAATCATTTTCTGACCCACAAACTCAAAAAGCACATCTTTATCAATTCCACGAGTCAACAGCAGATAAGAAAAAACTCTGCTCATTCTTTCATTCCTCGGCGGCAATTCAAAGGGTTTATGCTCTTTTTCTATGGACGGTGAGGTTATGATTTGACCGTAACTGCCGTTCAAAAGTATTTCCACCGCTTCGGCATAGTCCTTGTTATAAAATCTGCGGACGAAGTCAACCGCATCGCCACCTTTCTGTTCGTACTGATGATACCATAGGTGACCTCTGATTGTAACCTTTTGCGAGCCGTCAAGCCATTCATACTCCGAACCTGATTTCTTGACTTTCTCGCCTTGACTGATTAAAAAAGAGACAAGGTCAGTACGCCTTGCCTGTTCTCGCTGTTCTTTTGTAAAATGAATATAGTTTGATATTTTAATCACTTCCTTGAGTATAATATATTTTTTCTTTCTGCTGTAATATCTTAGATTGGGTACTTCTTCTCTTATCACTGTGACAGGTGGCACCTATCAGCGTTTGGGCGAAGTTGTTCCTTGGCGGTGGGTTGTTTTTTGATAGACAATTTTATTTATGTGTGCTATGATAATATTAAAATTACTGGTTGATAAATCGTATTTTTTAAGAGAAAAACATATGACAGATGAATTGCAAATGTGTAAGAAAACTTATTTATGGATTAATTATGGTTCCTCTAATAGCTGTATAATGGCCGTAATAAAAGCATTTGGAAATCAAAAAGATGGGAAAGAGAAAACTGATGAGACATATCAAATTATCCGATCATACCTTTAAAAAGGGCAAGTTTATAACTCCAATAAATTCTTTGCCGATGATGCAGGAATTTGAAGATGAAAAATCATGGACGTATGGTCGTATGCCCGAGTATCTTTGGATTGGGCTGATTTTGAAATACTACGGGCGAGAAGATGGGTTAAGAAAGTCCTATGGCATTATTTCTGCACTACATAAATTAGCTCCTGATCTCTATACTGCAAGATTGTCACTGATATTAAAGTTGGACACAGATATTCAAAAGCAGTTTTATGACTATATTGTTTGCATTGGAGCTAAGGAAGCACTTGCACCGTTAACTATTTATCTTACAGCAAGCAGAACCCCGGTTTTTGCCGAGTGTTTTTACTGTCCTGAACAGAGCATTGATGATAGATGCGAAGCAATAGTTCAGACTATGCGTGATATAATGGATCACCAGTCTAATGAAGCAACTGATATCAGATTTGTGGCGCTCTATTTCAATCTGCTTTCGGGAAAAGTTCATCTTTTGAAAGACCAACTGGATCTGCTGGTAGCCTATCCAGCATCAAAGCACACTGATGAGATAATGCGTATGGCTCGTCCAACAGTGCGTTCTTTAGAAATGATGATTTTAACTTTTGAGAATACTGACTCTGAATACTTGAAAGGATTTTGGAGGTGTGTAAGTGAAATGACAGAATGTAACATATTCACTGTTGAGTTTCCAGAGGAAAAACGAAACATCTCAGCATACATGGAAAAGCTGCATGAGGTGTTTGTTTATCTATCAGAATTGTTTGCTGCAACCGATCCACTTGATGAAAAAATGAATATTTTACTTGGAATAGCAACATATTCCTATAAGCGTTTAAAAGAAATATATGAACATAATTTGTTTAATTCCATATCTGGCAGAAGTTGTGTGCGTGTTTTGATAGAAGACTATATTATGATGAAATATCTGGTAAAAAATGAAGCATCTCATGACAACATCTGGCGTGATTACCAGTTGTACGGAATGGGACTATATAAGTTGGTTTTAGCCAGACACAGAGAAAGCGGCGTTTCAGAGGAATCTCACTTTGATGAAAAATATATCGAAGCACTGGTTAATGAATTTAAGGGAGAAGAATTCATTGACATGGATACCAAATACTTTGACAAGCAAAACATAAGGCTTAAGGCCGAAAGTGTTGGAGAGAAGAATCTTTTTGGATTATACTATGATTACGATTCTTCTTTTGAACATGGTTTGTGGGGAGCAATTCGTGAATCTTCCTTGTTAAAATGTAACAATCCTGCTCACAAGTATCATTGTGTTCCGGATATTGAGGACGAGACAAGAATGAAGACGGTCCTACCGGATTGTATTATGGTAATGAACAAAACATTATCTTTCTTGAACGAACTCTACGGTATCCCGGAGCAGCTATTAGGCGAGGTAATAAACTTTGAAATCAAACCTATTGTTGAATAAAATTCATTTAATTCAAATCGAATATAAAGAATTACTTGCAGCGTTGGTGCCGAAACTCAAAAGTTCTCACGCTCCAGAGGCGTTGGATGAAATCAATTTGTTTTGGCTACGTCATATTGAAGAAATTCAACTGTACCTAAGGGCTTGGTTTCCAGGAGAAAACAGTTATGTCTTCACAGCTGCTACATACATGGATTATGATGATAAAGAACATCTGCCATTTTTACTAATGGGAGATAAACATGTTCTCGATGATCCGTTGAGCAAGTATGCGAAAATACGAAACAAAATGGCAGAAGGCAAACATGCTGAATTCCTGTATAAGCAAATAGGTATAACGGCGGAAGATAACCTAAAGCTATTAGAAAATGTTCATGAAGAAATTCTCATATTACCATTGAGGCTTCTTAACCAATCAAATGCCCATAATTCTCTTTATAAAGTTGGAGAGCAGGCATTTGTCAGCCTATTTAACGAAATAAATAGCTTGAGTGATTATTTTTCTAAGTGCGACAGTATCGACGATATTATACAATATGCTCGTGAAGATATCGGGAGACTGGTAATGTTTTCAGAAGATGACGATGCTTCTTTGCCTTTTAAGGAAAGGTTTAAGGCTGCATTGGCAGGAACGCAATATATGGTAGATGTAAATATACCGGATTCGGATAATTTCTTTATGCTTGTATTTGGATGCATACAACAAGCTATAGATGTTATCGTCTCGTGCGTGGAATACGGTTGCATTCCATATATTAGGTATCCCGTTTCGTTTCATTACATCTCTTTGTTATCGGGAAGTATGCTAGATATAGAGCACATCCATAAGCTCCGTTTCAAGATGAGTGTAGCTTTTATTGTTTACCAGCTTTGTGATAAAGACAAGCTTGCAACAGTTTCTTTAGTCAAATTTATGAAAAAAAATCAGGAGTATAATTTTAATTCAAAGTTGTACCATGTGTTGGCCGAACATGGCGTTAATGAAAAGAGTTTTTTGGGGCATTCAATCACGCAGTTAGTTATTGATGAATTAGAAGAATTCTATGGTATACTTTCTGGAGCAGAGGATAGTGACGAAGCAGTAAATTAGCCGAGCAATTAACCACTGCCTATCAGCACGATCTTATTTAGTTAATGTATCTATCGACTGAAAAACGACTGTGATGTTAATAAAAACCATACCGCTTGTGGTTAAGGTAATTCGACAGTAAGTATTTTAATTTGCATGTAGGTGTAGGGTATGATTGACCAAAATAGTATTTGTTCAAGAGGATAAAATTGAATTACTAAAAAATCGATTAATTTCAGTTTACAGAGATGCTTTTATTAACTAGCTTACAAAAGGTTGACAGCTTCATAAAAAAGTTATGCATTGGCGTTCTGCCGTAGTAAGTTTCCGCAAGTAGTAATAGGCAAATTCTTAGATGTTGAATACTATTTTCTGAGACAACCTTGTTATAAAATCAAAGAAAGGCAATGGTGTGGGTGAAAAATAAAGTTATATCTTGAGATTGAATCTTCGCCCCATCACTAATTTATTTGGAAGTGAGAGTGAAAACAAAACTATGATGATATCTGAATTAAAAATTTATAATTTCCGCCGATTCAAATCTGTGGATGGTGCTCCTGGATTGCAAATCACTTTTCATAAGGGGCTAAATGCCCTGATTGGAGAGAATGATTCCGGAAAAACTGCAGTAATTGATGCGCTTAAGTTGGTTTTGCTAACGCAGAGCAATGAGTACATCAGACCGGCGGATGATGATTTCTATAAGCCTACCAATGGCGATACTTGCTCTGAATTTAAGATTGATTGTACGATTACAGAGTTTACTCAGAATGAAGCGAAGAACTTTATCGAATATCTGAGGTTCAAAAAGAACGGTGAAAAAGTTGAATACACGCTCGAACTTCATTATCGCGCCTGGAAAGAGGGTCACAAAATTTTTCAGGAACTGCGTGTAGGCGATGTAGACGACGGCATTTCGATTGACGGAAAGGCTAGGGATTTGCTGAAAGCTGTCTATTTGAAACCACTCCGTGACGCTGAACGTGAGATGAGTTCCGGACGCAGTTCCAGAATTTCACAAATACTTCTCAATCATCCTGTTTTCAAAGATAAGAAGGAACACATCGTTCTGGATATTTTTCAAGAAGCAAACAAGAGAATAGAGGATTACTTCACGGAAGATACAGAGGGAAAGCACATTCTCAAAACAATCCGTGATAATTTGGAATCGTTCAATGACAAAGGGCAAGCCAGCAACGCAGAGTTGAAGACATCAGATATTCAACTCAAGGCTATACTTGAATCATTATCGTTAAATGCTCCAGAGATTAACCCAGGGTTGGGAGAATTGAACCTGCTGTTCATTGCAGCAGAACTATTACTCCTTAAGGATGATAGCGATGGAGGCCTGAAACTGGCTTTGATTGAGGAATTGGAAGCTCATCTACATCCACAGGCTCAGCTTCGATTGATCAGCTATCTTCAAAATGAATATAACGAGAATGATGTTCAGATTATCATATCCACGCACAGTCCAATCCTTTGCTCAAAAATTAACCTTAAGAATTTGATCCTAATGAAAGATGGTGTCGGATATGATTTGGCTGAGGGTATGACTGGACTTCAAAAAGGAGATTATCTGTTTCTCCAACGCTTTCTTGATTCAACAAAAGCCAATTTATTTTTCGCTAAGGGAATTATAATGGTAGAAGGTGACGCAGAGAACATCCTGATTCCAGTAATTGCCGATATTCTTGGTTATCCGTTGGAGAAATATGGAGTATCCATTGTAAACGTGGGTAGTACTGCTTTTCTTCGGTACAGTGGGATTATGGTAAGAAAAGATGGACATACCATTGGAATTCCGGTTTCTGTGATTACAGATTGCGATGTGAAACCATATGATGTTGACCCAGTGACGAAGGAAAAGAAGTTCAACGAGAAAACAACTGAATCAGCGCAGGCTGAAAAAGACAAAAATGAGAAATACACCAACGGTTCAGTTCACGGATTCACTTCACCGAGGTGGACGTTGGAGTATTGCATTGCAATGAGCAGTCTTTCAGAAGATTTCCATAAAGCAGTTCATTACGGAATGAAAATTTTGAATGCACAAGAACACATCTCACTAACTGATAAAAAAATCACCGAAGCAAATCAAGCTGCTGAAGAAGAAGGAAGGAAGTGGCATGATTTGTCTCAGGCAGAAACTGCATACAAGATTTACAACTTAATGCTCAATGGAGACGGAAAGAGCAGCTTAAAAGCAATCGTTGCTCAATGTTTAGCGTCAATCTTGCGCTGGGAAATATCAGTAATACCGAGCGAACTCACACAAGAAAAAATGTTTGATCTTGATTTGTATGGTCTGAAAACGGATGAGCAAAAGAAATCAGAGCTGAAATCCAAGATTGAGAGAGATCAATTTCTAAGCTACATAGTGAACGCTATCAAGTATGCAGCAGGAGAAGCTGTGTAGATAAGGGGGGATACCATGGTGGAATGGGAAATTTCCGATCAGGATATTGAATCAACTGAGAAGCTTCTTTTACCAGAAAGATCGCACTTTCCAGAGGACGCAAGAAATGTTATACGTTGTTGGCATTCAACTGACGTGATGGCTTGTCCGGGTAGTGGAAAAACAACTGTCCTTCTCGCAAAGTTGAAACTGCTGGTTGATAGGATGCCACTTGAAAATGGTGCGGGAATTTGCGTCCTTTCTCACACAAATGTTGCTGTGGATGAAATTAGAAAACGGCTTTCAGGCTACGCTGATAAACTTCTTAGCTATCCAAATTACATTGGAACAATCCAATCATTTGTTGATAAATTTGTGACGATGCCATATCTGCGAAATATTGCCGGTCGGAATGTACAAGCGGTTGACAATCTTACTTATGCGCAGCATATGTTAAACAGAATGCAGAATAGCGCAAAGTACAGGGTTCTTGATTATGTGACAAAAAATAGTTTTGAAACAGGTGGTCAATTTACTGATCGACTTGACCATACACAGGCACTGTATATACGGGAAGATGGCGCCCTTTGTGTAGGAAAACAGAAAAGGGCTTTGGCTGGTGCGGATAAAAAATCTACCCTGCTGTATAATGTGTTGATTTTAGATCTTTTAAAATATGAAGGCATAATGCGGTATCAAGATGCCTATTTATATGCTAAAGTCGCTATAAATAAGCTGCCTGAATCATATACTGATCTCTTTTCAAGACGATTCTGGTATGTATTTATTGATGAGTATCAGGACTGTGATGAAATCCAGCGACAAGCAATAGCCGCAATATTTAACTCAACAAAATGTACAGTAATCAAAATTGGAGATTCAGACCAGGCTATCTATAACTCTTCAGAAAACAAAACACCAGAGTGGATACCTCAGGACGGCTTCTTACCTATCATGACCTCTTGCAGATACAGTCAAGAAATTGCTGATGTGATTTGCAAACTAAAGAAAGGTAACAAAAACATCGTTACATTTGCGGGCAAGACTGGTGTTAAGCCGGTATTACTCATTTTTGACCCTGAGAAAATTGACAGAGTGATTAGTGGATTTATCAATGCATTGGAGGCTCACGGTCTCTATGATAATAAAGGCGTATATAAAGCTATAGGTGCCGTCAAAAAAAAGGACTCGTCCGGGCTTAAAGTAGGAAGCTATTGGTCAGAGTTTGATGGCTCTGCGAAAACACAGGGTGAGTATAACTACTGGGTATTAGTAGACGATATCACCACAAGTTTATTAAACGGTAATTTGTACAAAGCAGAACGCATTGTTCGTAAGCTCTTATGCCGTATATTCCATTATGCTAAAGTTAGACATCCAATATCAGGCAAGGAGTATTCTGTAGCCACAATAAAAAGGGTGCTTGACGATGAATATCGGGAAATATATCGTCAGTGGATTTACGAAATGTCAAGATTGCAGAATATTGAGAGGGAATCTATTGACTGTCTATTGCGGCAAAAGATAAATGAGCTTTTGAAAATTAAGAATCCCCAAGCTGACGATATTTTTGACTGCCTGCCAAAGTATTTTCTTGATAAGGTTGCTGTTGTAAGTCAGACCGAAAAATCTGAGAAAAATATATTCATCGATCCAATTAGAGGACGCAGGATAGAATTTGACACAATTCACGGAGTCAAGGGTGAAACGCATGATGCGACCCTTTACCTTGAAACTGATAGGCAAGGGGCATCAGATCTAAATAGAATTCTTCCATATTACGGTGTAGGTAAACTTGGGAGCTCAAATCTGTTTGATTATAGTCGCAAGCTTGCCTATGTTGGCATGAGCAGACCTAAGAAACTGTTGTGTGTGGCGATGCAAGCTAAAACTTATGAAAAAAGCAAGGGCGCATTCACTAATGATTGGGAAATCATCGATCTGAGGGAATAAAGATTAATGTAATGTTCGATATCGACAACGGATGACTACTCATAGAATAACAAATTCCAGTTTACCAAGCTTACATTTTCAACCCCTGAGCTTGCTTCTTATCATTAATCTTCTGTTGTAATTTTCTATCCGTCCTTTGCACTTTCTGCTTTTCTTCAAAGCGAAGCCTACTTTGAATTATATTGCAGAGATAGCGCAGGAGATAAAGAGAAGAAACTGCAACGCTGTTTCGGCTTGTTTTAATTGAATAATGAGGATACAGAACACCTCTGTCTGAATCAAAGACTGATTCGGTAGAGGTGTTTTCTTTATATTCAAAGGGATTTGAAACAGGTTCTTCGTCCGTATTCTCGTTTTTCTCAACTTCATCTTCGGTGAAATTTAGTTTCAACGCTTCCTTGATTACCGCATTCTTGATTGACTTAAATTCCTTGTTGTTGACTAAAGGAATCCTGTCAGGCATTTCATCCGTGTAGGTGCGGATTGTATTTTCCTTTTGCTCATACCATAAATCATACAGTTTCTTAATTCTGCTGTCATTGGCAAGCTCTTCAACAATAGAATCAACGATTGCTTTTACATCGGGTTTCAGATAGCCGTAAACCTTTTTACCTTTTGTTTTTGAAAGCCTGTCGGCAAGTTCCAACAGCTTATGCTGAATTGATGCATTGACATAGATTTCGCAGTTGATATTCGCAACCAAATCCTCTACAATGTCACGAGCCTCGGCACGGAGCTTATCCCTATGCTCGGTTTGCCTTTCATATATGCACAATAAATCTTGCTGAAAAATATCTTTTGCAAATGACGAACGCAGATTTTCAACTCCCTTTTGCGTGAGATAGCCTTCGTTCTCCACAGTTGAATACGCAATCAAATGCACATGAGGGTGGTGCGATTCATTATGAAATGCCGCATACCAACGAAGATTCTCCATTGGTATTTTCAGATTTTTCGCAAGTGCTTCGGTCTGAGTGCGGAGCATATCCCGCCAACGAGCTCCGGTATTAAAGCCAAGCCGTTGTGCATCTTCTCTGCGTATTGATATTATCGCAGTCCAGATATTTCCCTTGTGACTGTCGAGTTCTTCCGTTACTTTTGATAACTGAACCTGAACACCGTCATCGGTAAACAAGCCGTGAGAGCCGAATCTCTCGGCACGAGGACGGGTGGCAATATAATCGGCATATGCTTTTCTGCCCGAGATTTCATAAGCATAATCTTCCATAACTCTTGAGATAAAATCAGATGCCGAGCATTGATTTTGCTTTTCAAGGTAATCAGCGTACTCAAACATATCCTTGCTGTCAGGAAAATCATTTATGATTTTTTCAATTAAATTTTTCTGCTTTGCTGTTGCAGGAGCAAACTTTTTAGTGTCGTCTATCTTTTCCACTCCCTCACGAGTGGCAATATATTTTGCATAACCGCCTGTGCTTACTTTACGAGTCGGTTTGAGATATTTAAACTTTGTAACTAACTTTGCCACAAATAATTATCCTTTCTGCCAATCGTATGCGTCATCAAAGGAAAACGAACCATTGAGCCGTTTGACTTCCTTTACGCACTCGCCACGAAGTTTTGTAAGAGTCATCTTGTCAATATCCTGTGACGAGGCAATAATATTCATTGTCATAGCAAGTTCAACCGCCAATTTAAAAATCAGTCTGCTCATTCGATTGTCGCTCTCGGCAACGATAGACTTCAATGTAGAGGTAACCACATTGGGAAGATACTGACTGTTGTCGTTTGAGGAAAGGTAACCAACATAGAAAATTATTGCCTTTTCAATAAACTCGCTTCGGCTGGAGCAGTTATCTTCCTTGTAAATGTTCTGAACCATATCGAGTGTAGATTCCTTTATCCACAGTGCGAATTTCCGCTTTACTTCTTTTCTATTATCTGTTTCATTCAAGTGCAAAACCTCCTTTATAGTCACAACCCATAGTTGCAACTCCTTGAATTTTGGCATTTTATTCGGCAATTCGGGCAGTTAAACCCACAAGTACAACCCCAAAGCTGAAAATTAACCCCTATGGATTTTCGAGGCTGAAAAGCGGGAAAAACCGCATGTCAGTCGGCGTTGCCGTCTGCCGTAAACCGACACGAGGGAGCGACTGCAACCCCGTGTCTTTCTCCTGCTTAAATACCTACCCTTGAAAAACTGCCCAAATTGCCGTAACTTCGATTTTTCACACCTTGCCACAAACCGCCCGATTTCGGCTTTTATTCGATTTCGGATACTTTTCCGACTTCTCCTTTAAAAGCCGACACGAGGCGAATGTGGAGAGAATACCGCCGTTATTCTGCTTTTATTGATTTGCCGTTTATTACTTCAAAATTACACTCTGTATATGACAGTCCGTACTCCTTAACCTCACGATTCAGAATATCGAACATTGATTGTTCAATACTTCGAGGGGATAACTTGATTTCATCACTTAATGTGTCATAGCAAATCCATTCTTCGCTCTCGGGTGTGTCCTTTACAAGAATATCAAATCCGAGGAGCATTTTATCGGGAGTAGGAAATACTACGGCGTTGATTTTTACACAGCCGACTGTGAGTGAAGCAAACAGAGTGTCGTGCTTGTCTTTTGAATTTTCGGAAAGTAATTTCTTAACCTCGTTCACAGACAAATACATTTTGAAAATATATTTATCGCCGAGATGCTTTTTCAATTTCTTTCTCTCGTTCATAAACTCATGCCACCTATTCCCATATCTTCATCTTCATCAGGTGAATCAAACAGATTGTTCTGTTCAAGGTTATCGTAGAATTTCTCTGCACTGTCATTTACGGCTTCGTTTAAAACATTCAAGTCAAAACCGCAGTCCTTGTACCCCTGCAATACAGTATCATAATAGCTTGCGCTGGGCAATCCGAAATTCTGCTTAAGATTCATAATGTAAACCATCGCTGTCGTTTCCGATCCATTACTCATCCGAACAGGCAAGTCCTGCTTGAAGTAGTGGGAGGGATAACCCTCGTAGCGGTCAAGCAGTTTTTCATCTCTCGGCTGAAGTTCCCACAGTGCAACGGCAACGGACTTACCGACGCAAGGTGCGATTGTTGCATAGGAGCAGTGAGGCATACCCTTGAATTGTAATTCGTAATTTTCGACTACACCCTTTCCGACAAGCTTTGCTGTCGGACAACGGTATTTCATCTGTTTAAGATTGAGATTACTGCCATAGGCAATGTATAACTTACTTTTCATATTGCTTCCTTTCTACATACTCATAACAAAACCCGAATCCTCATTCTGCTCAGTTGCAGTTTCAGATTCGGGTTCGTTGATATTTATATTTTCGTTTGTATTCTGAACTGTATCGTTCAACTGTACGGCTCGTTTTTGAGCAAGTCTTTCCTTTTGCTTTTCAGCCTGTGCAGGATCCTTCCACGCAATGTTGCCCTCAAGATTTTTCAGCAGATGATGACGAGCTGTTTTGAATTCGTCACCTATCAAACCCAATCTTAAAAGCCAAGTTCTGAAAGTGTACTTTTCATTATCCGATACAGTTTTAGCGTGTCTAGCAGACTTCTGAATTAAAGCCTGATGACTGATTGCAAGGCATAGCTGAATCGCTGACTTTACTTCTCCTGCGTGTAAAGTGGAATTGAATAGACGAAATTCAATCGTACCCTTGTAGAACACGCTGTGAAGATTCAAAGCATGGTAGCGTGTGTCATCATAGTGTCGGTAGCTGTAATCCTCGCCGTCATACCACATTGACTTGAATTGCTCCATAGACATCGGAGGACGGTTATTGATTTCATCAAGGAAGCGTGTGTCCATCTTTTGACAGTAATGTTCTCTTGATACATTCACTTTTAATGCCTTGTAGAGCAACTCCTCTTTCGCCGCCATAATGTTTACGATATTGCGAAGTGTTTTCGGGGTATGCGGAGCCGCATTAATATGGCAATGCAAACCACAGCTTGAGTTGACTCTCGCTCCTGCACCACGAAGTTTTCTGACAAGTTCCTGTATGGTTTCAATGTCATCGTAATTACAAATCGGAGTGACAAATTCAACCGAGTACATTGTGCTTGCATTTGCTCCTGAACGATTTTCGCAACGAACGCTTGCGTCACGCATAATTTTCCACATTCTGCCGTCATTGTCACGGACAGAATACGCATCGTAGCAACCGCCGACATGAGTTGCGTCTGTATGAAAATAACCGGCAATCACTTTCGCCGCAGTACTGCGAGTGATGCCGGTCATTTCAATTTCTATTCCAAAGTTTTGATTTTTCAAGTTGCCACCTCTGTATTTTCTTCTTGTGGCTTTTGCTTTTTAGGCTTTGGCGGTTTTGCCAAAACAGACTTCATATCAATGAACTCTCTGACATTTGCAGGAACATATTTTGCATACAGAGAGTCCACAGATTTTTCAAGCTCTTCCTTGAAATCCAAATCACGCTGTGACATATACAGCCTGATTGCATTCAGCTTTTCATCATCGTATATAATACTTACGTTTGTTTTCCTCATAAAAAATCACCTCGTCAGTTCTTATTGCTTTGATTTACATATTTGATATTGGGTATTTTCAGCCACTTTGTCCAACCTCGCCCTGAGAGCTGAGTTTTGACAACTCCGTAGGCTGTGCCTTGTGCTTCGATTACTTCTCCGTTGCCGATATACACTCCGATATGTCCGTCCATCCAGACCGCAAGTCCGGGTGTATTGGGCATATTTGAAATCGGTCCGCTCTCGCTTACATTGCTCCAGATAGAATTTGCTCCGCAGTCTGTAAAACCGTTTGAGCCTGCGACAATTTCTCCGCTGTCAGCGTTGTACCAAGCATAGGATTTTATCAAGCCTATGCAATCGCATACTCTCTTGCCGAGCCACTTTTCACCGACCTGTCGCATTTCACCGCCTGCCTCGTTGTTGCCGGGATACAGACTTGCCTGTTGGTCAAGGTATTGCTTTGTGCAGACCTGACCGTAACCGCCGTACACATAACCCCAGCCGTTTTTGTATGCGTTCTCGCACCACTTGACAAGGTCGAGATTGTTCTTCGTGGTCTTGTCAGTAAAGCCTGCGGTACTGATTTCCGCCCCCTTGATTGACTCCATCATCTTTTGGAACTCGTCATACTTTATCTCCGTTCCGAATTTCTGATTGACGGTTTTTATCAAATCCTCATCGGACTGATTCTTCTTGAAACAGGAAACAAAGTTTTTTACAAAGTCCTTGTCATCTGATTTATCGGACAAAGAAAACAGATAGATAACCTCTGCCTGCGTGTTATAGTCGGACAACTTTTTATTTTTCAGTTGGTTTTCAACCTCAGTCATCGTGTCGTTGATAAGCTGTAGATTTTCCATCTGCTCTGCTGAAATGTTTTCTTGTATAGACTGATTGAGTTTGTTGGTATCAATATCCATACTTCCGTTGAAAACGGAAACAACAGCAACAATCGGCATAACCACAATTATGATTATGCCGATTATTATACCGCCTATTGTTTTTATTACTTTTTTATCTGTTAGCAGAGCAACTGCTATTTTCTTTAGTGCCGCACCTATGGTTGCACTCATTAAAACCCACCTTCTTTCAAAAAAGCAGAAAGCCAACTATCCATAACTAATGTTATGAGTAGTTGACTTAGGCTAAATATATTAAACTTAATTGATTCCAATAAACGAGAAATTTAATAATCAGCTATACCCTCACTTTCATACAGAAAACGTAAATGCCCATAATCAAATCGTAGTGCGATGCTTTGCATTGAAGATTTTATTTCACTTATATTACTTATAATACGAATATATTCATTTTTTGTTGGCTTTTCTTTTGTATCTTTAATCTTTTCAATTAATGAGATTGTTTCATCAAATGAATTTGGGATTAGCCTATCTGGAATATTATCTGAACATAATAATGCATTTTTTAAAGCTTCTTCAGTATTCTCTATTGTATACCATACATCCTCAAAAGTCATATTTTCATATATAAACATATTTGGAAGATTAAAATCAATATCGTCTAATGCTAAATAATATTGCACCCAACTATGTTCAAATTTTGGAAACTTTGTAATATATAAAATATGATCCATTCGTTCATTTAAATTAAGAATATTTTCCTTTGGGAAATAGATAGTATTAGTATCTTGTTCTCTCCAGTTTGGTTTATCTAATTGTAAACGAACACGAATATACTCTTGTAACCAAACATAATAACACTGCTGAGGATTTGTTATAGAAACATAAACTAACAAAAAGGGAGTGGTAAACATTTCAGCGTATTGTAATTCTTTAGTATCAAGAGAAAATCGCGGATTGTTGATATCAATTTCTTTTTCAGTGCCCTTAATTTGAAGTAAAAGAAGTTCACTAGTTGCATAACCATCTTGAAATCTTTCAACAATTTTATCTATTCCAAAATCTCGCCCTGTTAAGTCTCGTATTTCCCAATTACGATCAAATTTACTTATAACTATTTTGCATGCCTCATTATCAATTTCATGTTGCCTAACTCTATGAGGCAATTTCAACTCTGACATTTTGTATATTTCTCCTTCTATAATTTTTCAAGAAAGTAATTTATTTTTATGATGATTATAGCACTCAAAGAAATATACTGTCAATAAAACACTATCTTCCCCCTGCACTGCCGAAAATCTCTGCTTTGTATTCGGGAGCCTGAACGAGAAGCAAATAGCGTTCATTACCGCACCTATACAGACAAGTGCCACGCTCACCAAATTTGATTAAAGCGTACTCGTTTGGTTCTACCATTAACGCATCTTCAAAGTCCTTCGGGTTAATATTGCCGGGGTAAAACAGGAAGTGATGAGTAGGAATGGAGAACAAGGGTTTTGTGTATTCCTTAACATTTTGAATCAGGAAGTCCTCAATATTCTGCGAGGCAAGAATTACTGCTGAATCTTTCTTTCGGACACGCTTCATTGCGTTGCGGATATACTCAATAGCAGTGAGGTTAGACAAAAATAAATAGAGCTCGTCTATTGATGCAACGGTGTTTCCCTCACCTAATAACTTGTTAGACATATAGGAAAGGATATTAAAAAGCATTGCGTCTTTTAATCTGCGGTTAGTGTCAAGCAAACCCTTCACACCAAAGCACAGAAATTTATCATCTGTAATGTTCGTGTGACCGTTGAAGTATTTACTTTCCGAACCGACACACATTGAATGAATACCCAGACAAACCTCCTGCAGGATTTCTTCTGTATAAAGATACTTTCGCTTGTGGTCGTAGGTCATATATTCTTCC
>OIZV01000025.1_pt1 | contig 108832 bp, 109 predicted proteins | sample 1588681 | NCBI WGS metagenome assembly OIZV01 (sample SAMN03283281) | human gut metagenome | biome: human-associated habitat; material: feces | host: Homo sapiens | place: Peru | collected 2012 | reverse complement strand
GTAATATGCACCTTTTAAAGCCTAACCGACTCGCTTCAGATATCCTTTCTTGAGCAAAAGATACTCCCCTTACTTCTCCTGCCAGACCTATTTCTCCAAAAGCTAAAATATCTTCGCTTATCACTTGGTTTTTTAAGCTCGAAATGAGCGACAACGCCACTGCTAAGTCAGAAGCTGGTTCATCTAATTTAAGACCACCTATTACGTTAACGTATGTGTCTAAGTTCGAGAAGAAGTAACCGCATTTTTTCTCAAGTACTGCCAATATCAAAGATAATCGATTATAGTCAAACCCTGTGGACATCCTTCTTGGATTTCCAAAATTTGATGTAGCTGCAAGACCTTGAACTTCAGCAAAAATAGGACGTGTTCCTTCCATAATGCAAGAAACACACGTTCCAGAGGTATTTTTAGGTCTATCTGAAAGCAACATGACAGATGGATTTTCAACCTCTTCAAGTCCTGCACCTGTCATTCTAAACACTCCTATTTCATTTGTGGAACCATACCTATTTTTTATGCCGCGCAATATGCGGTACGACATTTGTTTGTCTCCTTCAAAATATAAAACTACATCCACAATGTGCTCTAAAACTTTCGGTCCGGCTATTGCTCCATCCTTATTTACGTGCCCTACAATTATAACCGGAATATCTAAAGTCTTGGCTGAGCGCAATAAAGCATTTGTACATTCTTTTACTTGCGATATACTCCCAATGCTTGATGAAATTTCTGAGTTGTTCATAGTTTGAATCGAATCTATTATAACAAGATCAGGCTTTCCCTGTTCCATCTCTTGCGTCACTATTTCAACATCTGTTTCTGCTAAAATATACAAGTTCTCGTTTTTTACATTAAGGCGTGTTGCTCTGAGTTTTAGCTGATGCCGAGATTCTTCCCCTGAAACATATAATATTTTTTTATCCTTATCTACATTATTGCAAACTTGCAACAATATGGTCGATTTGCCTATGCCTGGATCTCCCCCAAGCAACACCACAGAACCTTTGACTATACCACCACCTAAAACTCTATCTAACTCTTTTAATCCGGTTTTGTATCTTTCATCCTCAGAGCTTTGAATATCAGCTAAAAGCGTAGGTTTGCAGTGCTCTGTGTTTGAATATTTAGACCCTGTATTAGATCTTTTAGGTGGTTGCTTTAACGTTTCTTCAAGAGTGTTCCAGCTTCCACAGTTTGAACACTGCCCTGTCCATTTAATAGATTCATGTCCACATTCACTGCATACCCAAACTGATTTTAACTTTGCGCCCATATATAACACTTCCTTTTGTTTGCGACATGGTACTGTATATTTTAAAATATATTATTTTTTCTTGCAAGTATATGAAAATTTTCAGGTAGCACTCGGGCGCAGCCCAGCCTAAATAAAATTTTATTTAGGCTGGGCTGCGCCCCTTCACTTAGCTATTTAATTTTTAAGCAATGAACTGTTAAGTATTCCGCAATAAATAGAAAATGCTACTTTGAGTTTATAATCTTCGTCTAACAATTTGCTCAACTCTTCGTCATTAGAAACAAAGCCACATTCCACAATCACTGCCGGCACTTTAGCATTATGTAAAATATAAATTTCTTTACCAGCCGGTTTAGTTTCCCTTTCGTTATCCGGTTGTATAAGCTGTTTAAATGAATTTCTTATATTTTCAGCTAAATTAAGGCTAGATGAATTATTTTGCGAGTAAAATACCTGCGTTCCATAATATTTTTTATCTGTAAACTTATTTTGATGAATACTAACTAAAATGCTGTTAGGGTTAGAATTTATTATTTCTAATCTATTTTTCATATCCGAAACTTTTTTGCCCCTTAGCGACTCAGTATTTTTTTCATCATAAATTGCACAATCTTCTTGTCTGGTCATTATAACTTTTACTCCGGATGAAACTAACATACTTTTTAGCTTCTGTGCAATATCTAAATTTATATCTTTTTCAAATACACCGCTATCCGATACCGCTCCGCTGTCTTCTCCTCCATGTCCAGGGTCTATCACTACTGTGTCGAACCCTCTTCCTGGCTTAGCGCAAACCCTCCTTGAAACGTTCATATATATATTTCCAAGCAAAACAGAAAAAGTAAGATAACCAGATATTATCAGAAAATAAAATGCAACATCCTTATGAATTTTCTTCATAAAAATTCACCTCTGTAATACTTATGTTATCTTCTTTTAAATATTTACAAAATAGAAAAATTATATTTGCTAAAAGTCCTTCAGTATATCTTCCCATTACAAACAAAAAACCCTAAGTAAAATTCTGTTCAGGGTATGTTAATTTTAAAACTATTTTATGAAATGTATTAATTTATTCATGCGGTGATTTACACCTGACCTTGAAAGCTTTGGCATTAAACTTTCACCTAGCTCTTTTAAAGACGCTTGCGGATTTTTTAACCTTAAAAGTGCCAGTTCTTTTAGTTCACTTGGCAAACTATTAAGCCCGATTTTTTTTTCAATTTCCTTAATAGCTAGAATTTGTTCAGTAGCTGCCACTACAGTTTTATTAATATTTGCCGTTTCAAAGTTATTAGTCCTATTTATTTGGTTTCTAGCTTCTTTTAGCATCTTCACTTGCACTAGCTCCATAACACTTGCAGTAGCTCCTATAAAAGTCAGAAAATCCATTATATTGTCAAACGATTTCATATAAACTACAAACCGATTTCTTTTATACACACAATTTACATGCAATTCTAGGTCCAAGCCCGACAATATTTCTTTCAAATGTTCCGCTTTTTCCTCGTTTAGCACACTAAACTCCAAGTGATAACCTAAACTTGGTTCAGCTAAGTTGCCGCAAACTAAAAATATTCCTCTTAAGAAAAGTGACAGTGCTTTTTGATTAAAAGTTTTGTAATCAAGTTCTTTAAACTTTTTTAAAATTTTGACCCTGTCTTCATTAATAGGCACATTTAAAATGTACAGATCACTGGAAAAGTTTTTTCGGCATATTGTTTCTGTTATTACTCCAAAGCGCTCCGATAAAATTTCTGAAATTTTGTTGCATAATAAGCCATTCTCTGTTTTTAAAATGTTTTCCGAACTTTCGCTAAAAATTTTTGCATAACTTAAGATACCATAAATTTCACATACTTCATTTTCCACTTCGCTTTTTAAATAGCACAGTTCCTCTTTTACCTTGCAAGAAAAAGTCACCTAAACATGCCTCCTCAAGGTTTAGCTTTAATCGGTACATATTTATTTTTTGCTTGTTTCCTTGTTAATGTCTCTATGGTTTGCACATACATTAAATTTCTTTTCTTTCAAATGTTCACACAGTAACTGCGCAATAGCAACCGACCGATGTTTCCCTCCCATGCAGCCTATGGATATAACAAGCTGACTTTTTCCTTCGCTGCAATAAAGCGGTATCATGTAATCTACCAGTGAAAACATCCTTTCTACAAAACCCTTAGTTTTATCCCACTTTAAAACATATTCACTCACTTCATCTTCAAGACCCGTATGTTCCTTTAAACTCTCCACATAAAAAGGATTCGGAAGACATCTTACGTCAAAAACCAAGTCCGACTCTAGCGGTACACCATACTTAAAACCAAACGACAAGCAGTTTATAATCAATGTGGATTGATTTTTATTTAAAAATAAATCAGATATTCTTTCTTTCAACTGCGCAAGTGATAAAATTGAAGTGTCTATCACGTAATCTGCGTGATTTTTTATGGGTTTTAATACCTTTCTCTCAAATTCAATCGCCTTTAATATTGACCCTCTGTAGTTCATTAACAGAGGATGACGCCTTCGAGTTTCTCTAAACCTTTTTATCAATGCTTGGTCACTGGAATCTAAAAATAGAACCTTATATTCGCTGTTATTGCTGTTCAATTTTTCGAAAGGTTCGCTTAAGCTGTTGGATATGGTATCGCTCCTAATATCGGTTACCACAGCAACTTTTTTGTTAAGTTTGTCCTCACTTTTTTTGCATAAATCGTAAAATACACCCACTAACTGAGGTGGAATATTGTCAACACAATAAAACCCTATATCTTCTAAGAAGTGCATGGCGCTGGTTTTACCCGCACCAGACATCCCCGTAACTACTAAAAAGTCCAAAAGTATCCCCCTTTGCAAGGTTAATTATCCACCTATCACTTTTACTTCATTTTCTAAAATAATGCCAGTTTCGGCAAAAACCTTCGCCGTAATTAGATCTATTAAGTTCAAAACGTCCTCACAAGTAGCATTGCCTTTATTAACTATAAAGCCGCAATGTTTTTCGCTCACTGCTGCTCCTCCTATACTTTTTCCACGCAGTCCCGCTTTTTCTATCAAAGCTCCAGCAAAATTCCCCACAGGTCTTTTAAATACACTCCCAGCATTTGGATAATCCAACGGTTGTTTTTCTCTTCTTTTATCCATCAAGTCATCCATCCTGTCTCTGATACAAGCCTTTTCACCTGGTTTTAATTTAAATACAGCTTTTGTAATGATATCATCAGTGCCTGAAAATCTACTATACCTATATGAAAAGTCAAGCTTGTCGTTACTCAAAGTAACTTTTTCTCCATCCTTTGTGACATACGAGCAGCTGGATAGCACATCTTTAATTTCCCCATTATAAGCTCCTGCATTCATAAAAACAGCGCCACCAACAGTCCCGGGAATTCCAAATAAAAACTCTATACCAGAGAGTTCACTGTTTTCCGCATAAAGGCAAAGCCTTGTAAGCGTCACCGCAGAGCCACAGCTTATTTCATTTTTGGAAGATAAATTTATTTTTTTGAAATCTCCATCAAGCTTTATAACTACTCCCCTTATGCCCTCATCGCGCACTAAAACATTTGAGCCATTGCCAAATATATAAAAAGGTATGTTTTCTTTATTTAGCCTATGTAAAAGTTCAATCAGAACCTTTTCTGTATTTACGGTCAAAAAAACGTCCGCATCTCCACCTATCTTGAACGTCGTATGTTTACTCATAGGCTCATTGTACAAAACTGAAATAGACATTTCATCTAAGCCATCAATAATTTCTTTATAATCCATCTAATGGGAATTTCCTTTCCTATGAAATTTTCAGTTATACATTAAGTATCCAATCTAGTTTGAAGTGCATTTAAATTATCTACAGAGTCAAATCCTAAATTAGCTAGCAATTCTTTAGCAGCATTATACCCCATGATTTTTTGACGGTTATTCATCGCCGCTACCTCAATAATAACCGCTAAGTTCCTTCCCGGTTTAACAGGAATCGTAACAACCGGAATGTCTATTCCTAAAATGTTTGTATACTCATTGTCTATGCCCATGCGGTCGTAAACTTTATTGCTATCCCAATTTTCAAGACTGACAACCAAATCTATATCTTTAGTCATCTTAACTGCACCCATGCCGAAAATACTTCTTGCATTTATAATACCTATTCCTCGCAGTTCAATAAAATGCCGTATATTTTTGGGCGCTGACCCTACTATAGATGTTTCACTGACTTTTCTTATCTGAACAGAATCGTCTGCCACCAATCTGTGACCTCTTTTTATCAGTTCTACAGCAGTTTCACTTTTTCCTACTCCGCTGTCTCCTGTGATGAAAATCCCTTGTCCGTATATTTCCATTAGCACACCGTGTCTAAGTACCCTTGGTGCAAGTTGTACGCCTATATAAGAAACCAGCCTTGCTATAAAGCTTGAAGTGACTTCGGATGTACGTAGAACCGGTATATTATTTTTCTTAGCTGTTTCCAGTATGGCCGGACAAGGTTCCCTATTTTTCGTGACGATAATAGCCGGTGGATTTTTAGAGAACAACTTGTCCATTATTTCATATCTTTTATCTTCTGAAAACTTAAGAAGAAATGCAACTTCCGTATCGCCTATTACTAACAGCCTTGTACTATCAAAGTAATCAAAAAAGCCTGTAAGTTCAAGCCCTGGTCTAGTAACTTCCTTTGATGATATTAAAATTTTGCTCGGATCATCCGGCATAAATAAAGTTTGCAAAGATAATTTAGTCATTATGTTTGCTAAAGATACTGTAAATTTCTTGCCCACAGTAAACCACCCATTTTACTTTTTATTTACCTTTTTGAAGCTATCTTTCAAAGATACAGCTCGGTTAAATACTAAATGTCCTTTTTTGCTATCTACATTGTCAACACAGAAATACCCAATTCGCATGAATTGATATCTATCTCCCACTTGCGCTAACTCTAAACTTTTTTCTAATTTACAGTTTTTTAAAACCGTAAGAGAATTTTTGTTTACGTATTCTGTAAAATCATTTTCTGCCCTTTCAGGGTCGGCTACAGTAAACAAATTGTCATAAAGCCTTACCTCTGCATCGACTGAATTGCTTGCATCAACCCAATGAATAGTTCCTTTAACCTTTCTTCCATCGGGCGTGTTGCCACCTTTAGTTTCCTTATCGTACTCTGCGTAGACTTCCTCTACGTCCCCATTTTCACTGAGCTTAAAGCCTGCACATTTTACTACATATGCACTCTTTAGTCTAACTTCATTTCCTGGAAATAACCTAAAATATCCTTTTGTCGGCTCTGCCATAAAGTCATCAGACTCTATAAACACTTCTCTCGAAAACGTAATAATCCTTTCGCCATCCTCAGGCTTGTTAGGGTTATTTTCTATACATATCTCCTCTGTTTGACCGGCAGGATAATTGGTAATAATTAATTTTATCGGTTTCAGAACAGCCATCACACGTTTAGCATTTAAGTTTAAATCTTCCCTTAGGCAATGCTCTAAAAAGCCATAGTCCACAGTGCTATTAACTTTAGATACACCTATTCTGTCGCAAAAATTCCTTATCGATTCTGGAGTGTATCCGCGACGTCTAAGTCCACTGATAGTTGGCATTCTTGGGTCGTCCCACGAAGCTACCATCCCATCGTCAACTAGCAATTTTAATTTTCTTTTACTCATAACGGTATGATTTATGCCAAGCCTTGCAAATTCTATTTGTTTAGGTTTAGAAGGCAAGTCAAGGTTATTTACAACCCAATTGTAAAGCGGTCTGTGATCTTCAAATTCTAATGTACAAAGAGAATGCGTGATTCCTTCAAGTGCGTCCTCTATAGGATGTGCATAGTCATACATTGGGTAAATGCACCATTTGCCTTCAGTACGGTGATGATGCGTATGGCTTATCCTGTAGATTACAGGGTCTCTCATATTAAAGTTTCCAGAAGAAAGATCTATTTTAGCGCGTAGCGTCATAGAGCCATCTGGGAACTCTCCATTTTTCATTTTTTCAAAGAGTTCTAAACTTTCTGCAATAGGCCTATCTCTTTCTGGACTAACCGCTGGATTTGTTAAATCTCCTCTATTTTGTTTCATTTCATCCGCGGTCATTGTGCAAACATACGCAAGCCCTTTTTTTATCAAATCTTTTGCAAAATTGTACATCTGTTCGAAGTAATCTGAGGCGAAGTAGAACCTATCTTCCCAGTCAAAACCCAGCCATTTAACATCTTCTTTTATAGAGTCAACATACTCAACGTCTTCTTTGCACGGATTTGTGTCGTCCATTCTAAGGTTGCAAACGCCACCAAAGTTTTTGGCCATTCCAAAGTCTACACAAATAGCCTTCGCATGGCCGATGTGTAGGTATCCGTTAGGCTCTGGGGGAAATCTCGTGTGAATTTTTTGACCTTCATATTCCCCACCGGGACCTATATCTTCCTTTATAATGTCTTTTATAAAATTATTGTTGTCATCTTTCTCCTGGACATTTTTCCGCATTTCTTCACTCATAAATAAAACTCCCTTCCGCTTTTCTTTAAAGGAAAAGAAAAGCTTGGCAAAAGAAACTATGTTACGCCCTTAATAAATTTACTTCTAAAATTTTATGATACCTCAGTCTCAAAAGGTTTTCGCTAAAGTAAATTATTCTTTACAAAAAATGTTTGCAAAGTCTCCGCTCTTATTAATTTTACTTTGAAATTTTACACAACGTACCACTTTAAAAGTTTCATATTAAAACAAATTTACTCTAAAAAACGTTTGTAAATTTTTGTTATTAATAACTTCATTTTAAAATTTATAGTGTTTTAGCATTAAAAATTCCATATTAAGTTTTTATTACCTTATAGTTTTCTAAGCCCAATTTCAAGTCTTTTTAAAGATTCACCTTTTCCTAAAATATCAAGAATCTCAATAGCTCCACCAGGTGTCACACTCATCCCAGAAGCTGCTATTCTAACTGGCCACATAACCGTCCCGTTTTTTAAGTTCAACTTTTCCGCAAGACCTATCAAAGCATCGTGTATGGTATCGTGATTCCAACTTTCAAGCTCTTGCAAAGTTTCAATAGCTTTACTTAAAATACCTGGAACATTTTCTAGATTTGTTTTGCTTTTTTTGTTCACAAATAAGTCTTTATCATACTCCGGCAATTTAGCAAAAAATTTAACCATATCCGGTATTTGAGTGAGTTTTGTGACCCTTTGTTGCAAAATCGATGCCACTTTGTTGAAGTCAAACTTTTCTGCATCCAACACAGTTTTGAAATATGGTCTTGACACTTCCACAAATTTTTTTAAGGATAAATGTCTTATATATTCTCCGTTGAACCAAGTTAATTTATCATAATCGAAAATAGAAGGCGATTTAACTATCCCATCAACAGAAAAAACTTTTTCTAAGTCTTCAAGCGAAAATATTTCTCTGTTATCCTTAGGGCACCAGCCTAAAAGAGCAATATAGTTTATAACCGCTTGTGGTAAATATCCGTCATTTACCAAATCATTAAAGCTAGTGGCACCGTGCCTTTTTGAAAGTTTGGAAGTAGTTCCATCAGGATTTTTGCCCATTATAAGGGGTAGATGAACGTAAACAGGCGGAGTCCAGTCAAATGCTTCGTACAGTAAATTATATTTGGGTGTAGAAGAAAGATATTCACTACCCCTAACAACATGCGTTATGTTCATAAGATGATCATCTATCACATTTGCAAAGTTGTAAGTTGGATAACTATCAGTTTTAATCAATATCTGATCTTCAATTTCCTCGTTGTTTACGTTTATTTCCCCATAAACAGAGTCTGAAAAACTCGTTTTCCCAGAAGTAGGTACTTTCTGCCTTATAACATAAGGTGTGCCGGCATTTAATAAGTCTTCTATTTCAGCTTTTGTAAGGTTTCTACAATGCCTATCATAACCAGAAAATTCATTCCCATTCTCGTGAAGAGATTCTAGCCTCTCTTTCGTACAAAAGCAATAATATGCTTTATCATTGTCGATAAGTTTTTTCGCGTAGTCTAAATAACAATTTTTTCTCTCACTTTGAATGTAAGGTCCATAATCTCCACCAACATCCGGACCTTCATCATGCTCAATGCCAACTTGTTTCAACGTATCATAAATTACATCAATAGCGCCGGGAACAAATCTTTCTTTGTCCGTATCTTCTATTCGTAGTACAAATGTCCCGTTGTTAGCTTTAGCTATTAAATATTCAAAAAGTGCTGTTCTCAAATTTCCTATATGCATAAATCCCGTAGGGCTTGGTGCAAACCGTGTCCTGACTGTTTTGTTTTTCATAATGCTTTCCTTTCTTTTATTTTTAAGCTTTAAAACTTTATAAAGCATCTCATGTAAATTATACATTATCATAGGAAAAAATCAAGTTGGCACAAAACTATTTTTAAAGTAAAAGCACCTAGCTTATGCGCTAAGTGCTCTCTTTTTCTCTATCTTTTTATACTTAGAAAATTCCTCTAAGCACATGTTCAATATCTTCATTTTTTCGGCGTTTTCTCTACCCACATATCTGTACATTGTAGCGTCAAATGTTAGCCCGGTTTTTCCTTCTTTGTTTTGAGGAGTCCTAGGTACAAAGCCAAAACTATAGCAGTTTTTAGCTAACCAATGGTGTTCATCTGTTTTAAAAAAATCATCAGAATCCAACTGATCTTTCGTTATTTTCACGGTTAAGCCAGACTCACAGTCTCTAAGGGTTGCTATTTCCTTTTTAGCGATGTCTTCTGCACAAACCATCGTTAAGCCTTTATTTTTCATCAAGTCTGAAACAGTCTTCTCGTATAGTTTATCGGTTTCGTCCTTTGAAATGTAACCATTTATTAAATTTAAATTAATTTTATCTTTTTTCGCACAAGACAGCATGTCAGATAAATCCTTCACCATCCTGTCATCACAAGCTACTCCATGAAAATTTGTAAGTTTAGGAACATTTTCAACTTTTAACAGGCTAAGTTCATTTTCATCATCTGAATTTAAATTTATTATTTCTCGGTTATTGCTTTTCAAAAATGAAAATGAATTTTCATTTTTCTTTGCCGATAAAAAAATCCCTATAAGTAGAACGCATATTGCTAAAATAGGTGTACAAGCTAATATAATTAACTTCCTTTTTCCGCGAGGGTCTTTTCTCTTTATTTTAAAATAAAGTAAAAATTTCCTGTTAAACATTTTTTTGAAAAAGTTTTTATCTTTTTCGCATAAAAATAAAGGTTCCGGAACAGTTTCTTTGAAACTATCAATTCGAATTGTTTCGTCATTTTTTAAATCTAATATTGACATTTTTATTTAGCTCCATACAAAAAATATAATTTTATTTTATAACAATTCGACCTTTTTTTCAAGTAATAAAATTTAAATTTCCATTTTTACAAAATAATTTAATTATGCTATACTAAATGTCAATTGATATTAATTTTGGAGGTAATGAATGAGAAAAACAAAAATAGTTTGTACGTTGGGGCCGGCAACGGATAATGAGAAAGTACTAAAAAAATTGATGCTGGCCGGCATGGATGTTGCTAGGTTAAACATGTCGCATCAGGAAAGAGAAGAACAAAAGGTCAGAGCTGATGCGGTAAAGAAAATACGCAAAGAACTTTCCTTACCTATAGCTTTGCTCCTGGATACTAAAGGACCTGAAATTCGCATCGGAAAATTTTCTACCTCTAAAATAGATCTGAAATTAAATCAAAAATTTTGCTTACTTATGGACGATGTAATCGGTGATGAGACAAAGGTTAGTGTAAGCTATAAAGACTTGTACAAAGATGTTAAGCCCGGCGTAAAAATATTAATCGATGATGGACTAGTTGAACTTGAAGTAAAAAATTGTTCTGAAAAAGTCATAGAATGTACAGTTTTAAATCCTGGAACGCTTTCAGCCAACAAAAGTATAAATATTCCAGAAATAAGTTTATCTCTTCCTTTTATAAATCCAAAAGATAAAAAAGATATAAAATTTGCTGTGCAAGAAGATTTTGATTTCATAGCAGCTTCTTTTACACGTTCAGCCGATGATATCAGACTCTTAAAAAAAGAGCTTTGTAAAAATAACGGCGATCATATAAAAATAATTGCTAAAATTGAAAATTCTGAAGGCATTAAAAACATAGATGAAATATTGACCGTGTCCGATGGAATTATGGTTGCGCGAGGAGATTTGGGAGTCGAGGTTCCAATTGAAGATATTCCGATTATCCAAAAAAAGCTTGTGAAAAAAGCTTGCGCTACTGGAAAGTATGTTATCATCGCCACACAAATGCTGGACTCTATGGTAAGCCACCCTCGCCCAACTAGAGCCGAATGCACAGATGTCGCCAACGCCATATACGATGGCACTGGTGCCATCATGCTTTCTGCTGAAACAGCAGCCGGCAAGTATCCTGTACAAGCTGTAAAAACTATGGCAACCATAGCGGAACGAACCGAGCAAGATGTAGATTACAAGAAAAAGTTCTCAGAGATGGATTTACCTGTTAAAGCTACTGTCACGTCTGCTATTTCGCATTCTACATGTGCTACGGCTCATGAGCTAGATGCTACTTGCATTATAACAGTTAGTAAGTCAGGTCGAACTGCCGAAGTTATTTCAAAATATAAGCCAGCTTGTCCTATCTTAGCTGGTACCACCAGTAAAACTGTCATGAGGCAAATGAATTTACTTTTTGGTGTCACTCCGCTGTTGATGAAAGAAAAAAAAGGTATAGACGAATTGTTTGATCATATAGTAAGTGCTGTTTATGACAAAGGTTATGTAAAAAAAGGCGATTTGGCAATTTTAACAGCCGGCATTCCTTTTGGAGTTTCCGGTACTACAAATCTCCTTAAAGTACAACTTATAGGAAATGTTTTAGTTTCCGGCACAGGCATAAATAAGTACCATGCTTGCGCGAATCTTTGTGTGTGCCAAAATGAACAAGAAGCAAAGAAAAATTTTGTCCCGGGCGACATTTTGGTAATACCTGAAACTTCAGATAAAATCAGCAAGTTATTGAAAGAAGCAGCGGGGATCATTACTGAGTCTGACGGACTAGACTCACATGCCGCAATAGCTGCCAATAATCTTTGCAAACCGACTATCGTAGGTGCTAAAAATGCCACAAAACTTTTAAAAAGCGGAACAACCGTTACGTTGGATGCAGCTAAAGGGATAGTTTTTAGCAACGTAGGATTTGCTTGAGCTAACAAATTTAATTTTCTTGATAATTAATTCGTACCAGTGGGACAAGTTTATGAGAAAAAAATTAACACACAACATAATTCTAGGGACTTTATTAGAATTAAAAACCAGCCATTGTGACATGGCTGGTTTTTAATTTTACATTATATCATTTTCATATCTAATATTTTTGTACAATTGAAAAATATATTAATTTTTTTTGCTGTTCTTGTGAGAAGTACTTTTATTCTCTTTTCCGTCGCAGTTACATGAGCCATCTTCGTTTTTTTCGCCGTCTTCACAGTTACATTCTTTTCCAACTTGAGTATTTCCTTCACACTCACACTTATCTTTACTGGTTTTGTCATCTTCATCACAATGGCAAAATTCACCTAAAGATTCCTCCGTACAGCTACACTCTGTTGGTTCAAAAAAGTCTAAATCATCTTCAACAAAGTTCCTGTAATCAGAATAGTTTCCTTGCATATTTACTTGAATCAATCTCTCTTTCAATTTTGAGATTTCTTTTTTAGACTCATCTATAGAATCACAAATCTTCTTCATAGCATTGTCCGGTACGTCCCTTAAGTCCTCATAATAATGCTTACCAAGAGTAATATAGGATCTAATAATTGAATCTGACTCCTTCTTAATAAGACGTTTAATTTTCGCTGTTTTGGTAAATTTGCGGTTCTTTTCTACCACAAAATCAATCGCACTGTTAACAGTTTCTCCAACGTTTCTCAAAAATTCCATACAACAACCCCCACATTATTTTATACCTATTTTTATATTATACACCAGCATTTGAAAGTTTCAATATAAAAAATTAATTTATTTTTCTAAATTAGTTTTATCCATAAATTCACTTTTATAAGGTCAATCGTTAATTATTTTAGAAATAAAATTTGTGATTTCTTTTGTAATTTTTTTAGATTCGCTAAAACTTTTGCCCACAGCAGTTATATAAGCCTTTATCTTCGGTTCAGTCCCGGAAGGCCTTATCATCAATTTATTGTTGTTCTCCAAATAAAACGACAAAACGTTCGATTTAGGCAAGTCGATGTTGGTTTCTCTTCCTGTTGCAATATCAAGTTTTTTAAGGACACTGTAGTCCGCTATCTTTACAACTTTATAACCAGCAATTTCATTAAAAGGCTTTTCCCTTAAGTTATCCATAATTTTTGCCATTTTAGCAGAACCTTGCGCACCTTTAAACCCAAAATTCAAAACTGTATTTTCATAAAACCCGTATTTTTCATAAAGGTCATTTACAAAGTCAACTAAAGTTTTATTTTGTTTCTTCAAATATGCGGCCAATTCGCAGATCAACATAGAAGCCACTACCCCATCTTTGTCTCTAACGTATGTTCCCGAAAGATACCCATAGCTTTCCTCATACCCAAAAACAAATCTATACTCTTGTCCTTTCTTTTCAAGCCCTAAAATTTGTTCTCCTATATATTTAAAGCCTGTCAGCACTTCCTTCAACTCGCAGTCATATCTCTCGGCTATCTTATCCGTTAAATCCGTAGAAACAATGGTTTTCACCGCAAAAGGCCTTTGAGGCAAAGTGCCATTTAATTTTCTCTGTGATAAAATATATTCAAACAGAATTATTCCGACTTCGTTACCGCTCAGGAAAGCGTATTCGTTTTCATTTTTAACCGCTATGCCCAGCCTGTCACTATCCGGGTCTGTAGCCACTACAAGATCTGCATCTACCTTTTCTGCCAACTTCACAGCAAGTGACAAAGCTTCCCTAGCTTCCGGGTTTGGGTACTTGCAGGTAGGAAAGTTGCCATCCGGATTTTCTTGCTCTTTTACCACGTGTACGTCATCTACGCCTATTCTGTTAAAAATTTCTCTGACGAATTTGTTCCCGGCTCCGTTAAGCGGAGTATAAACTACCCTAAGTCCAGAATCTCTACAAATATTTTTATTTATGCTTTGTGCTTCTACAGCATCTAAATATTTTTCCTTCAAATCATCTTCTATAAAAACTATTTTGCCTTCACTTACAGCTTCATTAAAGTCGACTGTTTTTACATTGAATATATCTACTTTTTCTATCAGTTCGTAAACCTTATTTGCCGATTTTTCAGTCATTTGGCAACCATCTGGTCCATAGCATTTATAACCATTGTAGTTTGAAGGGTTATGACTGGCCGTTATCATAATGCCCGCACTGGTAGATAAAGACCGCACCGCAAAAGATAAAAATGGCACAGGGCAAAGTTCTTTTACTATATATACTTTTATTTCATTTGCGGCTAAAACTTTAGCAGCTTCTTTTGCAAAAAGATCTGATTTTATTCTTGAATCAAAAGATATGGCAACACTTGGGCTTTTGTAATTTAAGTTTAAATAATCTGCAAGGCCTTTTGTAGCTTTTCTTACAGTGTAAATATTCATCCTGTTGCTGCCTGCACCTATTATCCCTCTAAGTCCTGCCGTTCCAAAGCTTAAATCCTTGTAAAATCTGTCATATATTTCATTTTCGTAATTTTCTATTTTTTCAAGGTCTTCTATTAAGTCTGCGTCTTCTACAGCGTTTTTTCTCCAGAGTTCATAAATTTCTTTTTCTTTCATTCAGGTCGCTCCTTCTTAAATTATTACTTATAGTTATTTTAACACAAAATCATTAATGATAAAATATGCGAAAATAAAAACATGATTTTTATTTGCTTGAATATATTTTAATAAAAGGAGGATTCATCACATGTTTGTTTTTACAGTAAAATCTAAAAAAATAAAATTATTTTTACTTTTTTTTATTTCAATAATAGCAATAATAATCGGGGTTTCTATATTTAGATCTCAACACCACTCTGAGGAAGGCATACCAGAAAAGTACAGCACGTGTGCAAAAACTAATGAAGACAGAGTTAATTTTTTATCTCAGTTTGGGTGGCAGGTAAATTGTGAACCCCTAGAAATGCAAAAAGTTACGGTTCCTGAAACATTTAACGCAGTTTATGAAAAATACAATGAAATACAAAAAAAACAAGGGATGGATTTAGAAAAATACAAAGGAAAAGCATGCGTTAGATACACTTATCAGGTCCTAAACTACAAAAATATTTCTGAAGGTGTTCGTGCTAATATTTTAGTTTACAACAACAAAGCCATCGCCGGTGACATTTGTTCCATAGAGCTTGGTGGTTTCATGCATAGTTTCTTAGAGCAAACCGGTACGTCAAATAACAGCACCGAGGTAAAACCAAGCATTGCTATTAATAATGATGAACCCATTAAAAGCACCTTTAACCCGACCTTAGAGCCAGACCCGAGAATGCCAAACGCTCCTGTAGACTAAAACTTGAATTTGCAGTTCAGATAAATAAAGAACTCCCTTTTAAAAGGGAGTTCTTTCACTTTTACATATCGTCTGGAACCAAGAGACCGTATTTTCCGTCTTTTCTGATGTACACCAAGTTTATTTCGTTTGTTTTTTCATTTCTAAACATATAAAATTTGTGACCTATCATGTTCATTTCCAATATCGCATCGTCTATTGAGATTGGCTTTACCGGGAACTTTTTCTTCCTGACAATCTCATATTCTTTCTCATCTTTAATTTCACTTTCATCAATTTGGAAACACTGTTCTATTGAACCTTGACGGAACCTTTTTTCGAGTTTTGTTTTATTTTTGCGAAACTGTCTAGTCAATGCATGTAAGACCTTATCCAATGACTCGTTCATATTGAGTGAAGTATCCTCTGCTCTGTAAAATTTGCCGTTGTGGTTGATCGTTATTTCAACAGTTTCTCTGTCTTTTTCGAGCGTAACCGTTACATTTGCCATTGTATTGTCATCAAACATTCGGTCGAATTTCGAGAGCTTTTTTTCAACAAGTTCTTTGAAACTATCCTTTAAGGTAACTTTTCTGCCTGTAATAAAAACCTTCATCTAAATACATCTCCTCATAGAAATAATTTACATTTAGTGACGTTGTTTATTATAACACAAAGAAGAATAATATACAATACAATAATAGTAAAATAAACTAATTTTGAGCGGAATTTCTTAAATCTTTCCTAGCTTGCCTGAGCTCAGTTATGCTGTTCATCAGCACATCGTCTGTTTTTTTCATGAGTTCTTCTACATACTCATTTGCTGCTTTTTTCATATCTCTAGCTTTTATTTTTGCCTCGGAAATGATACTTTCCGACGTTTCTTCTGCCCTTTTTACGAGCTCATCGTGACTTAAAATATTTTTTGCTTTCTCCTGAGCAACTTTTATGATCGTACTAGATTCGGTTTTGGCATCTTCGATTATTTGAGCTCTATCTGCAACAATTGCTTTTGCTTGACGTATTTCATCGGGCAAAGATTCCCTTATTTTTTCAAAGTTTTCTTTTATTCTTTCCACATCAACAAAAACTTTTCCCTTAAAAAGTGGCAAATTCCAAGATTCATCTAAAATTTCTTCCAGTTCATTTAAACACTCTTCTATTTTCATAATCAAACTTCCTTTACATAAATTTTTTTTCTATATCTTTTATTATTTCTTTGGGAACAAAACTCGAAACATCTCCGTGGAAACTAGCAACCTGTCTAACTAAGCTTGAACTAATATACATATTTTCTGGACTACTAGGTAAAAACACAGTTTCGATATTATCATAAAGTTTTTTATTTGTTAAAGCTGTCTGCAATTCGTACTCAAAGTCAGAAACTGCTCTAAGACCTCTTACCACTACATTAGCACTCATTTTTTTTGAAAATTCCACTAACAGTCCATCGTATGATGTTATTTCAACATTATGTAAACATTTTAAAGACTTCTGCAATAAGACCTTTCTTTCATCTATCGAAAAGACCGTATTTTTTTCTTTGTTTATTAGTACTGTCACTACTACTCTGTCAAAAAGTGCAGAAGCTCTTTTTATAATATCCACATGGCCTATAGTCACAGGGTCAAAGCTTCCCGGGCATATTGCTACTCTCATACACGCAAATGCTCCTTTTATATTTCCCTAAACATTTCAATTATTATTTTACCATATTTCATTTTTTTGCACAAATTAAAATTTTCACCTATTTCTTCAGGTAAAATTTCATCATTAGGATGTTCACAAATTATAATTCCATCCTTATTCATAATCCCAGCTACCTTTGGCAAAGCCTCTTGTAAAATCCCTTTTTTATACGGCGGATCCAAAAAGGCTATATCGAAAAATGTCTTGTTTTTTTTCAAAAACGTAAAATAATCAGTATTAAAAATTTCTGCTTTATCGCAAAGTTTACACAACTCTAAATTTTTCTTTATAACGCTCACAGACTCTCTAGAGGAATCGACCAAACTTGCACTCAATGCCCCTCTGCTAAGTGCTTCTATAGCCATTTGTCCCGAACCTGCAAACAAGTCCAGAAAGTTTCTCCCATCAATTTCAAACTGAATAGCACTAAAAATAGCTTCTTTTACTCTATCCGTAGTTGGCCTTACAGCTACACCGCTTAATGTCTCCAGGCGTTTGCCTTTAGCACTGCCAGTTATCACTCGCATAAGACATCACTCCTGTGTAATATTATCTGCTATTTTCCGTTTTTTGTCAATATATATCAAAATAAGTTCTTCGATTAATTCCTCATGGAAAAATAAAAAAGCCCTATAGCTAAAAACTATAGGAACTTTACTCTTAGTTCATTTGAATGCAATGTAAACGTATTGGCCGTATTTAAGGTTCAAATTTATAAAAACTTTGTCTACAGGGGTGGAAGTCGATTGATTAAGCGTTAGCTTATTTTCACTTAATGATATTCCTTTAGAATTTCCATACCCGGGGCACGCTATAGCGTAATTGCACAAAGTGTAGTTGTTGCTAGCATCATATTTAGTTGGTGGCTGACTTTTTAAAAACACTATAATAAATTTTGGAGTTATTGGCAAAGTGTGTATGCAGTAACTTTCTCCATCTCCAGCTAAAGTTCCAATAACCGCTGAATTCGAAATTGACTCCACAAACTCTTCCGTAATATGTAAGCTAGTGTCCGCTATATGAGTTCCCAACACCGTATCAATTATATTGTTATCATTCACGAAATCTTCCCTTTTCGGCTTGTCGGTGGCAAGCCAGCTATTTAAACTTAAATTCGTAGTCTTGTTTTCAGTTGGCATAACTTATCCTCCTTTATCAACTATTCTGAAATGTATCTATTTGTGACCAAGTCATATCTTTATCATCCATATCTTGAAAACTTAAATTTCTGCTTTCTATCTCACTCCACTTAAGTGGTCTAAAGTCTATTTCATAGCTAAGGTGTGCAGGCAAAAACTCATTCGCTAAAATTTTTAAATCATCTTTTGAAATTGTCGTATCTAAATTTTCAAGACAGTTGATATAGATACTATTTTCATTCGGATATTCTATCACTTCACACTTTATGCCTATGGCCAAAAGCGCTTTCTTTATATCCTCTTTATTGAAATCATTTGAAGTTATAGAATATCTATATTTGAGCATGTCACGTCTTTTCTCTACATCCAAGTCAGATTTTGCCGAAGTATACATCTTCTCCCTTAAAGTTAACCCATAACTTTCTGCCGTATTTATAAAGTACTCTTTTTCAAGCTCATCAATACTATCTTTCACTAATTTTAAAGACTCAGCATAAGTTTGTAACTCTTTACAAACTAAACTGTCATCTTCTAAATTGTAAATCCCCAGTGGTTCTAATTTTCCTTTCATAGAATCAAGTACATTCATTATTTTAACCTTCCGTTATTGATATTGTCCCAGGTATCGCAAGTTCATCGTTGTCTACAACTTTATCAAAATCTAGATTCGATTTAAATGAATAATTTTTTACACCGTCAACTTCAAAGATTTTTTGGCCTATAGCCGCAAATATAACCTGCTCACCTATATGAAGCTCAGAGAAAAATTTATTTATTGCTTCTGTGCACTCTTCTTTTACTTCATTGAAAACATACCCTGCTTTTACAGTGAGGCTAAGCAACACATCTACTTTCACAAGATCCGGAGATTTTACTTTTACATCTACATTTATCTCCCTCAATTTACTTATGTCGCTTTGCACCGCCGCGATTAAATTTGAGTCTAATTTTGCACCCTTACCCGCTACATAAATGTCAACAGTGCCATTACCTCTAGCTAAAGGAATTACGCTAGCTGAATAAACACCATCGTATTTTAAAACTTCATTTTTATAAAAAGCAATATTGGTGCCATTTGGAATATTTTTATAACTTTCAATCACCCTTAAACGCAGCTCTTCATCACTTTCAGCATCATATCCTCCGGTAAAGGCTGTTGCATTTGTGACGGAGTCTATGCCAACAGGCGGCGTGATCATAACTTTTACAGTGTTCTGTGCTGTGTTTGTATTTTTTCCTCCAAGCTCAGATTTTGCATTTACAACGACCGATAAATCTCCAGCTTTTAACGTTGCCTCTTCTACAGTTACATACCTCGTACCATCTGAGCTAGATAAGCTACACACTGTCCCAAGCGGTATATCTACATCGTAGCTTAAAGCTGCTTCAACAGAAAAAGTCAGCGTTCCGCTTGAAGAAACTGCCAACTTCCTGGCTATTCCTCTCTGTTCAGCGTGGTAGTCCAAATATTTGCCTGAAGCTGTCTTTACAAACATTTGATTTTTAAGCCATTCTATATTTGTATTTAAAGAAAAAATTTCACCGGCTAATACTTTCAGCCTTATGCCTATATCTGACGCTTCATCAGCGTCAAAACCCGTAAGTTCTGTAAACTTTCTTTGCATTCTTAATAGAGTATCTTCATAGTTTTCCATTATATTTCCATCACCACATCTTTCTCTTGTCCCATCACTATTACGGTAATTTTCAGCCTTAAATTTTCTTTGTCCTCTTGCTTTGTTACTTCCACATTTTTAACTGAAATATCTTCTTTCATATCGCAAAGTGTTTGTTGCACCAAAGCTTTAGCTTTATCGTTTATATGCTCGTTGATATTTTTAATGTTATATAGCTCGCTTCCTAAATTTCTATCATAAGCAAAACTGCCTTTTTTTACTTTCAGCATAATATAAATTTTCTGTAATATTTCATCTATTCCAAATATACTTTTTATTTTTCCTCTATCATTTAAGCAAAAATCTCCATCATATATGGCTGTATCCAAACGTCTCTCCCCTTTAATATTCCTTTCCGTTTATAAGAACCTTGCCATTATTCTTCAAAATAATACTTGCTCCTCCAGAAGAATACAGCATGAGTTCACCGGGCTCTAAGTTTTCCTGTAGATTTACCGTTCCAGATAACACGCATTCATTTTCAGTTGGAATGATTACGACCTTAGACCCAACCGTGGGCGTAGACACTATTCCAAACGGAAATTGCATTTTTAAGTTCCTGCATTCTCTATCAGCCTGAACAGTGACATTTGAAGCACTAGCACTGGTTACCTTCGCAAAAAATGGCTTAGAACTTTTTTCATTTCCAGAAACTATTTCATTTGACAGCCGCATCAAATCCCACTCCTTTGCAACACAATATCTGTCTTTTCACCATGCTCATTTAAAATATACTTTGTCTTTACAACCTTCAAGTTTTTGACTTCGCCTAAAGTATAATCATTTACCTTAGCAACGTCACCCACATCCACGAAAATGCTGCCCGGACAAGATAGGGTCACTTCAAAAGATTCGCTGTTGCCATTACTTATAAGCAAATCTGCATATGATGCCGGCGTTTTGAAACTATCACTCACATTCAAATATCTCACCCGTTTTATGCCCCTATTTTTTCCAGCCTCATTTTCAATTTTAAGCTTATAATTTAACTCATTTGTCCCTTTTACAATAACATCAGAGTAAACTTTACAGCGCTTGTTACTTTGGATAATTGAACTATAACGTATTGCATTATCTTGAATGTTTGAAAAAATAATTTCCTTTGAGTTTTCTTTTAAAGAACTGCCCGCATTAAGTGTTCCGTCTAAAGTTATTCTAGGGTAAATTTTCAGATAATCCCAACAAAAACTCTCAACAACTTCCCATTCACTCATACCTTTTGAAACCACAAACTCATTTGAAAAAGCTTTATCGTCTCCAACAAAACTTTTAAATCCATACGGCTTTACATGCCTATTAAATATCGTAAACAGCGACGGACGATAATATATTTGTGGGAGAGCTTCGTTATCTAGCAGCATCGCTGCTTTGCTCCTAGCCTCTACAGTAAAAAGTGAACCATTATCGTCTAGTTCTACGCTTTGTTTGTCTACAATGCCGTCAAATATCATTTCATTATCTTCATAAACTTCAATGCTTTTTATTTCATCTATTTTTTCGTTAAATAAAAAACTTGCCTCTAAGTCAGCCGTTGGGGCATTTAATGATTTACTTATTTGAACTTTAAACACATTTTTTAGCTCAAGTAGCTCATTATTTACAGTGAGTGCCATGTACTTCAAAACAGTCTCACCTTCTCTCCTGCTGCTAAGTCATTCGGATTTTTTATATTTTTATTTAAGTTGAGTAAATTCTCTATTTTTGCATTATATAAATACGATATGTCCCATAGAGTCTCATTTTCTGAAACCGTATGGTAATTAAACAAGCTTGTATTTTTAGTTTTTTGATCTGCACATTCCCAAAATTCGAATGAATATCTCACTACGTTTGGCGTGGTTTCTCCTATTAAAGACAGTGACTTAAATATAGCTAAAAATGGAGGGATTTGTGGCAAAAATAAAAAGCCCTCGCCTCCTTCTTTAAACAGACTAAAAAGAGTATCGTACTGGCTTAAACAGTCACTTCCAAAAAATTCACCTATGCCTTTTACTATGCGTTTTTTTCTGCCATAATCCTGAAATACACTCCCAAAATACGGGAGTGTATTTTCTTTTACGTCTCTGTTACTCAAAATCTCAATGTTTTTGGGGTTATGCGTCCATATGTAATTTTTATATTGCATAGTGCAATAATTCATATAAATACCGCCTTGTAATCATTTCTTAAATTTTTAAAGTTGTTAATTCAAAGTTCCAGCCTTCTAACAGCTAAAATCTCAGCTTTTTCGATAGCACTTTTTCCAAGATCGCCACTTTCCGAAATCTGAGTCCATTCACAACCTAAATATTTCACTTTAGTCTTCGACTTATTTATTACTAAATCAAAATTGCTTATATTGTGAAAGTCAATCTTGTCATTAAGAGATTCTTCATTTAAACAAACCTTAGAAACTTCAATTTTATACTCCCTTTTCCCCGGGATAACTTCTACAGGTTCAAATTCTAAAAATGATTCTATATAAATTTGTTTATTATTTTCAGTCACTTTATAACTCTGGACATTTGCTAGTTTTTTTCCGTTAACTTCTATATAAACATCGTCACCTTTTTTTACATTTACACTTATCATTAAATTCCCCTCAAATTTAATCTTGCGGCATAGGCTCTTTGTGTCCAACTAGTAGCGAAACCTTCAGTTCACATTCTAAAGAAAAAGAAAAGATTTCTGCGTTATACTCAACCTTGCCACACTCGATCGATTGAATATTGTACTCTGTATCTTTACTTAAAAGTGATGAATATATTTTTGAAAAAACTTTATAGCAATTTCCACCATCTTCTGTTTTAGGACAATAAATTTTCATCCCAACGCTTATATCAGCAAGGTCTCCATAAACTTCAGCATCATCATTCAGACCCATATACCCAGAAAAAGCTCCAGGCGATATTTCTATTTGATTTATTCCTATAGTCACATATGTTTTAATGATTGGATTAGGAACTTTTTCCTTTAGCGAAGAACTTACAAACTTTACATTTCTAAGACCTTCATCAGCTGCCAAATATGCCTTTATAGATTCTGATATCTCCAAAAACGATTCCATCAATTCTCATCCTCCTCTTTATATAGCTGAACTATAGCCCATATATAAACGATGTCATCTCCTAAGCATACCTTCTGAGCCCTCTTAACAACATAACTTTCTTCAGAAGTTTCCACCACTGTGTTAAAAGGATACAAGTCCAATCTTATATTATTTTTGCCTATATACAAAAACGACGAGCCATCTAAAGCCCCTATATCTGTGCATTTTCCTCCCGTAAAACTAAAATCTTTATGCCTAAATGGCTGAATAAAAGCCTTGCCGATTTGAGTAGTTTTTTCAGGAGATATAACCTTCACAACTCTTCCAAATTTGTCAATCATATTGCCTATACTTTCATATATCATAAATCCACACTTATAAAAAGCGCTTTGTCACCTCTCTACTTCTCATTCACGATAGATTAATAACAAACCGTTCTACTAAATAAAAACTCATCATCGATAAGTAAGTCTGAAGCATTTGCTTTTTCCTGTTCAAATATTTTATATGCTCTGTCTAAAGTATTTTTCCCACTGCATTTTATTGACACATCGCCTGCAGAAAAAGAGTCTGCTTCGTCTCTAGATGAATTATATAAAGTATATTTATAAAAAGCTAGAGCAGCAGCTGCGGCATTTAGCCGCGCGCTTTCAGACTGCTCGTCTATGTTCTTCCTTATTTTTCTTTTTATCTCACTGCAAGCCCATTTAACTATTTCTTCAAAATCTGCTGCTTCAAGCAAAGTTAATCCTGAAATAATTGAAAATCTCTTTAACACATCTTCATTGTCCAAGAAAGTCCACTTCCTTTTCAGTTTAATTAAGAATTACTTGTACTCTAAAACTTTCGCAGCCGATTTAAATATTTTTCCAAACCCTACTATACTGCTAATTGTAGTTCTCTCCAACTGTTTATCTATCAATCTGTCATAGTCAACTATTATGTCTCCTGCTTGCACCATCTCCAAAGAACAATTTTTATCTAGTCCTATCAAAGTTTTAGCAGCTACAGTGTCAGCTCTTAGCAGGTTTGCACCCAAAGGTGTTATCATTTTTCCAGTGCCTTGAAAATCTAACCCCGCTGCAGCGTCCTTCATTTCGGTCATTGCTAAAATGCTCTGCATAGTTGCGGTGTTAGCCAAAATGGTATTTAATTCATATGGTGCAAGACCTGCCCAAAGTGCCAACAAATCAGCATAGCTTATACCGCTTTCCGATACTACATTTACTTTTGCAGCAGCGTTTGAGTTTCCATCTCCATTAACTAATACAGAAACGGCATCTCCAAGTTGAGCTTTTGCTATTTCAGTGCCAATTTGTCTTAACGTAACTGAAAATAAATCTAACCTATTAAATCTTAGCGCTTCATAGGAAGATGAAATTACTCTACCTCTTTTTTTCATGCTCACCAATGCTGATTGGTTTGCTATAACTGTTTCTGGTATAGCACTGCCTTCATTTACTACATTGCCGCTTCCTTCGTCTGTGGTTAACGAAATGGCTCTATAATCTGTTCCATCTATTTTCGTAACAGTTGCTACAATGGACGGCAATATGCTAGCGTTAACCATACCTTGTTCAACTGCTCTTTTTATGTATTCCGGAAATAAAACTGCTGAATCTGTAGTTTCAAAAAACTTTTCAATTCTATCTGAATTTCTTCCATTTACTTTAATATCAAACCTTTTTAGTTGACGCTCATAAGCATCCAGCCCAGCTAGTTCTGTGCCTTCATAATTTTCAGATGGATCTAGAGATTCCAATGCCTTTGTAAAATTTACATTATACATACCTTTTTCTAATTTTAAAGAATCATAAAATGCCATTTTTATTCCCCCAAATTTTTAAATATTTTTAATTAAATTTTAAATTCTGTGTTTTTCAGAGTTTTTTTATTTTTCACAGTACTCCTTGATGACGAAAGCTGTGGCCTTAACGGCAAAATCTCATCAACTTTCATTTTAAACGCACGTTGAAATTCCTTTAATTCTTCCAAAGTCATTTTTTTAGTCACACTATCTATTATTTCGCCATGTATATTCGGTTGTGCCAGTAGACAAAGCTTTATGACTTCCTTTCTCATTTCTTCTTTGTAGCTTTTTCCATCTTGAGCTTCAACCTTTAAATTTTCTATAAAATCAGCCAGTTGTTTTGCTTGATTACCTGAAATATTAAAATTTTTACCAGAGTTAAAACTTTTGATGATTTCGTCCAAATTTCTTACACCCCCTTTCTCATTGAGTGAAAAACTTTTTACAACACCCGCCTCTTTTTGCGCAGGGACCGCTACAAACGACCATTCATAGGCATCTATTGGGTTGTCTAAAATATAGTGGCAAACTCTTTCCCCATACTTTTTGCCTTTTACGTGGTCGCAACTTGATAGTCTTGTGTTTTCTCCACATATAGAGCACAAAATTTCGCTAACAGCACACCCTACACTTATTTCCTTCTTTATGCCGGAGTCTATCTCCAAAATAAAATTATCATTTTGCTCAGTTCTTGGCATGTAAGCCTTAGCCTTTAGCCTAAAATACGGCTCTCCCAAAGAGTTTTTCTTGCCTTTCACTTCTTCCACTTCGCATGAGAAAATTCTTGCTTTCTGATTACTGCTTTTCATTTCATGGTCCAGTATCCCCGTTTTTCCCACAAAAAGTTCTGAAAGCTTCTGAAGGGCACTCTTTGTAAACCTTTCGTATTCTCTGTCAATTTCGTTGTCGCATAGTATTAAAGAAAAAACATAAACTTCGTCCGACTTAAGTGGACGCCTAGCAAGTTTATTTATAAGCTCCAAGTCTTCCTTACTCACCTCCCCGTCATTAAAATTCTTAACTATATATCCATCTTTCATCTGCTCGTCTCCAATCTCTTTTCAATTTCAACAGCCTTGGCCATCGTTAAACGTGCATTTGCAAGTTCAACCTCATCTTGAAGATTTATGTTGTCCCAAATGATATCAAATTCTGCAAAATAGCCATTAAGTTTCAGCCACATATTGCATATACGCGAAATAACTGGGTTTAATATCCTACGATAATACTCGAGTTCACTTGTAAGAATATCAGCCTGTTGAGTTGACATTTTTTCGGTAGTTGACCAAGATAACCCTAAGAGAAACGGCGGTATAGACAGTTTTGCAACTATTTGTTCCAGCATTTGCCTTACAGGTATCTGGCTGTCTAAAATCTGATTATCCGCCCCTATAACCTTTATATCTACGTCCCCAACCGCTATAAAGTCGCTGAGAGGGCTGCTGGGACTCATAGTCTTCTGCCACTCACTCGCTACTTGCATCGCCCTTTCCTTTGCATAAGCTTTCTCCCCTGCATCAGGACCCGGCTTGTATGTTACTGCAAACCTTAAGTTCCCAACTCTTTCCCAGTTCACCCCTAAAGTATTATAAATCGTAAGCAATATGCCGCTTACAAAAGGCAGCCCTTTCAATATGGACGTCCCGTAAGCATTGCCCGGTTCGGCATTTAAGGACGATACTATGACAAGTTCCGGGTACTCCAATGGGTATAATCTATTTTTTTCTTTTCTGCATATTTTAAGGTCCAATGGGTTTTCTCCCAAAGTTAAGGCTACATCGTTCAAATTTGCATTATACAACGCAGATAGCGTGTCGCCGTTTGCATCGGTTACCATTTCTCCCACGGCTGTCCCAAACGTCAAAAGTTGGTCTAAATATATTGCCATAAACGATTCAGCCCCACATGACGATGAGTTCACTTTTACATTTGACAAAAACTTATTTAATTTTTTTTCTACTTCAGGATTTTCACAGCTTATCCTAAATCCTCCCACAAGTCGCACTGTTTTATTTATCGCCGCGTCTATTATCGGCACGGATTCCCTCAAAAGAGAATAAAGTCTCATCTCGTTACTGCTGATGCCCGGTATATACTTTTTCATCTCTCTGAACGGATTCATATTCCAATTGGAATTTACTGTTTGAACGGGTAAACTTTGATTTGCTGACTTTTTTCTAAATATAGACAATGCCATAATCACTCCTTTATAATCTTGTTATTTTTCAAGTGCGGTTGGCTGAAAGCACAAAAAAAGTATCATCTTCATCTCGCTCCATGAGGGTAGTTACGAAATACCTTATGTCATCCATAGCATGGTCATTTTCTTTCACAGGAACATCCTTGCTGACGGAGTCTTCCCATCGATACAGGCCAAACTCCCTTATGGAATCTTTGCAATTTTGGCAAATACGGATTTTTTTGTTTTTTAAAGCCGTAGATACTTGTCGTATACCGTCAACCACATTGTTTTTTGCCGGCACCACTTTGTATTTTCCATACCTTTTTATTAAAGTAATAAAGCTAGCCGCTGAAGGATCCACCGTAATTGTTTCTATTTCTAAGTCTCCAACTAAACTGCAAAGCGCTTTGTAATGCTCTTCATCTGTGCGTTGGAGACCCTCTTTTCTTGAATCGTAATAATATTCATTTAACCTATAAAATTCATCATTATATTTTCCCCACAAGCCAAACGATGCTGGGTTCACTGTACCATAATCACAAGAAACAAAATACTTCTCAAATTGCAAATCGGGCTTTTTACAGAACATCTCTGAATTTGACATTTCAGGGTACACAACACCATGTGCCGCTACCCACTTGCCCTCTATAAACCTTTCATAAAAAGTTCCGCTATAAAGATTTTCATATCTACGCCTGATTTTCTCCGATATAGATGGGTTGTCACTCATTGTAAAATGAATGTATAGAGCATTTTTTTTCTGGTTTTGCATTATCCATTCCTGATAAAACCAATGCTGTGGGTACTCTGGGTTACAGTTAAACCAGAACTTAGAATTTTCCCTTGAACAGCGTGCAAGTGCCTGTTCCACAAAGGATTTTGGCATTAATGCTACTTCATCGAACAACACTCCGGATAACGTCATGCCCTGTATCAAAGCTGCTGAAGATTCATCTTTACCGCCGAATAAGTAGAATCTGTTTCTTTTAGAGCAGCTCGATATTTCTAAGACATTTTCAGATAATTTTAACTTGCATTCAAACCCTAAATTGCCCAAGAGTGGTACTATCGGATCTATAAAATTACGCTTTACAGAGCGTATAGTTTTACCACATATTGCAAAGCTTGCATTATCAAACTTATAAAAAGCCCAAGATATAAAAGAAATGCCCATGCAAAGGGTTTTTCCACTGCGTATTGCACCGTCACAAATTATAGCGTCGCAGGTTTTATATGGACTTTTGTCGTGCCACCACGTTAAAGCTTTAATTTGTTTCTTTGAAAATTCTTTTACTTCCAAGAAATTCTTCCTTTCATTCTTCGCAGGAGCCATTAAATACAGTTGTGCCTTTTTCTATAGCATCGTAAAAAGTTAAAGCTTGTTTTTGAGAAGAAAAATTCATTTGTTGTAATTTTTCTAAAGCCTTTATCCGATCGAAAAATTTTATTTCCATTGCACCATCTTTAAGTTTTTTTATTTCCGATATATTAAATAAATCCAGTTCATTTATTTCGTTTAAGTTAAAATTTTCAGAATAGACTAATTTAATTGCGTCCACTATGCTCCCAAATGCCAGCCGTTCATAACCGCTGCAAGCCATATACAAAAGATTTTTTTTCTTCTGTTCATACAAATTTTCTATTTCCTGGTTTATTTCTTTTCTGCAAATAAGTTTGCTGCCATATTTTTTAGATTTTTCTCCATATCCAGCTTTTAAAGCTGATTCTTCTATATTTCCTGTGTTCACATAGAAAAAACAAAACTGTTTTTCTTTTGCTGTCAATTTTTTTAGATCACTTTTCATTTACTACCTCCCATTTTTCAATTTCAACATAAGATAAAAAAACTAGAATTTTTGCTTTAACGCATGAAACTTTTGTTTTTATTTTTTTATAAATACATTTTTTCCTTTTTAAATTGGCTTTTTTTGAAATAATATGGTATTATAAAAACATTGAAAATTTAATCACGGGGGACCATTAAATGAAAAAAAATTTTAAAATTCTAATATTACTTTCAAGCTTCGTAACATTTGCGTTTTTGCCAACTCACTTTGCATTTGCCGCTACTAAAAGTAAAGCACCAGAGTCAAAAAGCGTTAAAAGCGTCACACAAAGCACCGACAAAAACTTAAATAAGCCCAAAAATGAGCAAAAAAAACAGCCTGATAAAAATCAGACTGTAAAAGCAACTTCCGCCACCACAGTGCCTAGTCAAAGCAAGCCTACTAAATCTAGCAAGGTTCCTCAAAATAAAGAGAGTACAAAGGCTCAAAAAACGAAAAGTAGTTCTGAACCCTCGCTTCCCATCAAAGAAAGTGCCAAAAATGAAAAAGAATCTAAAGAAAACAATAGCAATAAAGATTCTTCAAAAGAAAAAACTGATAGCCAAAGCAGCTACAACGAAAAAAACAATTTAAAATTAGTTATTGATGAAAAAAGCAACAATTCCAGTGACAATTTCGAATCTATTCAAAAAGAAAACTCTAATTCCGGAATGTTTGACGATTTAGAATTTGTAAAAATATTAGGTATAGTGTTTATATGCGCTTGTATATCCGGTATGGCAATTTTCATATATCTTCTTTCAAAGAAAAAAGTCAACAAATCTGAAAGCAAAAAAAATAAGTCTAAAGAACGATATCGCGGTGCACATTTTAAAAATTAGTTATACAAAGTTATTTTTATTTGCCGCCTTGCACTTATAAAAAAAATATGCTAAAATATATATTAGTTATGTTCAAAGTTAGAGAGGTGAAATCATAATGAAAGAGAATTTGCATCCACAATATAATCAAACTACCATTTCTTGCGCTTGTGGCAACGTAATCAATACAGGTTCTACAAAAGAAAACCTTAAGGTCGACATATGCTCAAAATGTCATCCTTTCTTTACCGGTAAACAAAAATTAGTTGATGCTGGTGGACGAGTAGATCGCTTTAAGAAGCGTTATGCAAATGCTGCAAATTAATGTTTTTAAGTTTATACGGCGGTGCGCGCGATGTAGTGTGTGCCGCCTAAGTTTGGTTATTTAAAAAATTTTAACTAATCTTTAAGGTTGATGTAATTATGGATCAGTATTTATCCATTTTAGAAGAAAGCACTGCAGAGATTACTGAAAAAAAATCAAAATTTATCGGCCACATAAAGCCCGTTACAAGAGAAAGTCAAGCTAATGAATATTTGAGAAATATTCGTGAAAGGTACTGGGACGCAAGACATAATGTATATGCATATGCTTTAAAAACCAATTTCAAATCCAAAGCTTCAGATGACGGAGAACCACACGGCACAGCCGGTATTCCCATTTTAGAGGTTATAAAAAAAAATAACCTATTCGACGTAATGATAATTGTAACAAGATATTTCGGCGGCATCTTGCTCGGTACTGGTGGGCTTACCAGAGCCTACTCTCAATGCGCTAGCTTAGCCATTCAAAATGCAAAAACTGTAAATTATAAACTATGCTCTTGCTTTGAACTTTTTTGCAATTACGATCAGCTCAATAAAATAAAAAATATTATTTGTACAAGCCACGCTAAAATTGACGGTACTGTTTTTTTAGAAAATGTAAAAGTAAACTTTCATGTTCCTTCTCAAGATGCAGATTTACTTAAAAAAAAATTGCTTGAAGTCACATGCGGTCATTCAAATTTAAAATTCATAGAAGAAAAATTTTTATATTAAACTTTGAAAGGTGGTAATTTTTTGAACATAAGAGAAAAAACTGAAAATCTTGAAGAAAAAATCTTATCACCTTTCGGGACTTTAGCCAAAAATAGCAAAGGAAGAGAAAAACCAGATGAGCTGTGTAGTTTACGAACTGCGTTTCAAGTCGATCGGGACAGAATAATACACAGCAAAGCTTTCCGCCGACTAAAACACAAAACACAAGTTTTTATTTCTCCAGAAAAAGACCACTACCGCACTAGGCTCACTCATACGCTCGAGGTATCGCAAATAGCTAGAAACATCGCAAGGGCACTGTCGCTAAATGAAGACTTAACCGAAGCTATTGCCCTTGGACATGATCTCGGACATACTCCATTCGGACATTCTGGTGAAAGTGCACTTAACTGCATCGTGCCTGGTGGGTTTCATCATTTTGAGCAAAGTGTGAGAGTTGTCAAAAAACTCGAAAAAGACGGACGAGGGCTAAATCTTACATATGAAGTTATAGATGGCATTTTAAACCATACAAAGGGCAAGTGGCCTGATACTTTAGAAGGCAAAGTTGTTAGATTCGCCGACAGGATAGCTTACATAAACCACGACATAGATGACGCTATTCGCGCAAAAATATTGACTTTTTCTCAGCTACCTCAAGACGCGATGAAAATCTTGGGTACGAAAAGCAAATTTAGAATCGATACCTTTATGCACTCGTTAATAGAAAATAGTCAGTGCGGTGACATTAAGATGTCGGAAGATGTTACGTACGCATTCAACAGGCTACACGAGTTTATGTATGAAAACGTCTATTTAGATTCTGAAGCGAAGGTTGAGGCTGTCAAGGTTCCTGAACTTATAACTCTTCTTTATAAATATCTTCTAAGAAATTCAAAAATCTGGCCCGACGATATAAAGAAAATCGCCATTGAAGACGGCGAAGAACGTGCCGTTTGTGATTATATCGCCGGCATGACAGACCAATTTGCAGTTGAACTTTTTAAGAATTTATTTATCCCAAAACCTTGGAAATTATAACTACTTTTTATTTTAAAGCATCGAGGTGATTTTTTGGCATTTCCCGAACGCTTCATAGAAGAGCTAAAGTTCAAAAACGATATTTCCGACATTGTGTCTTCATACGTAAGTTTAAAAAAACGCGGAAGAAACTTAGTGGGTCTCTGCCCTTTTCACTCGGAGAAAACTGCTTCCTTCAACGTGTACCCCGAAAACGGATCCTTTTATTGTTTTGGTTGCGGCGTTGGTGGAGATGTCATTACTTTTATAGAGAAAATTGAAAATCTCGATTATGTTGAAGCTATCAAGTTTCTAGCTCAAAAAGCTAATATGAGTTTACCGGAGTCTGATGGCAAAGAAGAACAGCTTTCAAAATTAAGAAGGCGCCTTTTTGAGGTAAACAGGGAATCTGCTTTGTTCTTTCATAATCAACTATATAAAAAAGATGGCGAAAAAGCTTTAAACTACCTTTTAAAAAGAGGCCTCTCCCCTCAAATCATTAAGCATTTTGGACTGGGGTACTCTCCCGAAAATAAGCATATTCTCATTGATTATTTAAAAGGAAAAGGATTTAAAGATTTCGAGTTAACTCAAGCAAATTTAGCATTTAGCAGTAACTATTCAAAGCCGTATTCTAGATTCTTTAACCGAGTGATGTTTCCAATTATAGATCTAAGGGGAAATGTAATTGCATTTGGCGGCAGAGCTTTAAGTGACGTAAAACCTAAATATTTAAATACATCTGACACTCCTGTTTTTAAAAAAAGCTCAAATTTGTTCGCTTTAAATGTTGCAAAAAACTTTTGCCAAAACAACATTATTTTGGTGGAAGGCTATATGGACGTTATTGCTCTACATAAGGCTGGATTTCAAAACACTGTAGCAACTTTAGGCACTGCTTTAACTTCAGAGCAAGCTCAGATAATCTCGCGATATACAAAGGAAGTTATCATATGTTACGACTCAGACGAAGCCGGGCAAAAGGCTTCAGCCAGGGCTATAGATATATTAAGGAAAACAAACCTCTTGATACGTGTTTTAAACATACCAAATGGAAAGGATCCAGATGAATTTATACGCTCCTATGGCGATGAAGGACATGCTCGCTTTAAAAGACTTGTCGAGAATGCATGTAACGATGTAGAGTACCAGCTTTTAAAAGCTTCAAGAGAAAATGATATCGCAACAACGGACGGAAAAATAGCTTATTTAAAATCAGCAATTAAAATTCTTTCAAAAGTAAATAGCAGTATAGAAAGAGAAATATATGCAATAAAACTCAGTGAAATGGTCAGCGTAGATAAATCTACAATTCTGTCACAAGTGATTAAGGAAGCTCGGCAATTCTCAAAAAGTAAAAATAAGCAACAGTTTAGAGAGATAGAACAAAAATTGTCAGCTCAAAGAGATCAAATAAACAAAGAAAAGCACGATAATCTTCGCTCTGCAAACGCAGAAGAAGCCATCATAGCCTTTTTAATAAATCACCCTGAATACATAAATACAATTTCAGAATCCCTTTCGCCTGAAAAATTTTCAACACAGTTTAATAAACGTGTGTACGAGTTTATTCTAGACCAAAATTTAAATCAGAAAAATTTATCTATTTCAAGTTTCAGAGAAACTTTTGATAAAGATGAATTTTATAAAATCACAGGCTTTTTAGCGCTTGAATCTCATAGAGAATCTAATATTAATTCTGCAAACGAATATATAAAAGTAATACTTGAAGAACATGAAAAACTTAAGGATGAAAAATTAAAGCTTGCTTCAAACAAAGATATCCTTGAATATATTGGCAAGTTAAGGGAACAAAAAAAATAGGAGGAATAAAAAATGGGAAATACTCCAGCTAAAAGCAAAGAAACTATTATGCAAGAACTGATGGATAAAGGAAAAGCTAAAGGAAAAATAAATACAAAAGAAATATTAGATGCTATGGGCGAATCTGATTTTGAGCCAGAGCAAATAGAACAATTATATGACAGTTTAGAGTCTTCCGGTGTAGAAATAATAGAAGACTTTTCCGATATAAAAATTGATGATTTGGATGAAGGCACTTCTGAAAATGAAGCTCATGAAAGTTCTACAAACTCAGCAGAGTTTGAAGGTATAGTACCTGTTGATGATCCAGTGAAAGTTTACCTGAAAGAAATAGGCAAAGTGCCACTTTTGTCTATGGAGGAAGAGCTGAAATTAGCAGAAAAGATAAGACAAGGTGACGAAAACGCTAAAAGAAAACTCTCTGAAGCCAACCTTCGCTTGGTTGTAAGTATAGCTAAACGGTACTTGGGCAGAGGTATGCACCTTTTAGATCTTATTCAAGAGGGAAACTTAGGGCTCATAAAGGCTGTAGAAAAATTTGATTACACTAAAGGGTTTAAGTTTTCTACTTACGCCACTTGGTGGATTCGGCAGGCCATTACTCGCGCGATCTCTGACCAAGCAAGAACAATACGCATTCCTGTACACATGGTTGAAACTATAAATCGTGTAAAAAAAGTATCAAATCAGTTGCTCCACAAAAACGGCCATGAAGCTACACCCGAAGAAATCGCTGCTGAATTAAAAATGCCGGAAGAAAAAATACGCGAAATCATGAGAATTTCCAAAGAGCCCGTTTCTCTTGAAGATCCTGTAGGTGAAGAGGATGATAGTCACCGTGGAGATTTCATTCCCGATGAAGACGCTTTAGCACCTGCTGATGCAGCGTCTCACACTTTGTTAAGAGAACAGCTCTCTAACGTACTGTACACATTAACACCAAGAGAAGAAAAGGTTTTGCGATTAAGGTTCGGCTTAGAGGATGGTCGTGCTAGAACTTTAGAAGAAGTTGGCAGAGAATTTAATGTAACAAGAGAACGTATTCGCCAGATAGAGGCAAAAGCTCTCAGAAAATTACGTCACCCCAGCCGCAGTAAAAAACTCAAGGACTTTTTAGATTAACCTCTAATTAATAATGTAACCCCCTTCAGATGCATGTGCACCTAAAGGGGGTTTCTTTTATCGAAATATTACTTTAATATTTTATTTTTCTTCTTGCTCAATATAAATAACCAGCCGCCTGTAACTAGCAGTACTCCCAAAAAAGTAAGATACGATGCATCTTCGCCGGTTTTTAAATTGTTAGCAGCAACAACATTATTTGCTATAACATCATTTTCGGCCTTTTTAGATACAACGTAAAATCCATAAGTAGAGAACTTCTTAGCTCTAAACGTTATCGTACCTTTTTCTAAATCGACCTCTACATCTTTATCCGGTAAAAATGTTATTTCCCCATTATGATTACGTGCAACTTTAATTGTTCCTCCTTCATTCATTAATTTTTTTAGCTTTTCTTTAGCCTCCGAATTCAAAGTTAAAGTAATTGTTACAAATTCTTCAGTCTCATTAACTGGAAAACTTTCACTTGTCTTATCAAATTTTTTAGAAACAGTTACTTCATATGTACCGAATTCTTGTGTTGAATAATTTTCTCCTATGGTATATTTTACCCATTTGTCCATCGTCACTTTGTCGCCACTTGTAGCATTATCAAATTTCGCATCGTATATAATTCCATTTTCTGTTTTTCCAACTTCAACTGTTTCTAAATTAGTATCAGAACCTGCCTCTCCTTCAGGTATTTTTTCATCAAAATACTTTCCAAAATTCTCTATCTTTTTTGCATATTTGCTATTATAAGTTAAGTAATGCTCTTCATTTTCATTTTTTTCACCATCACCAAGTTTGACAAATGCATCATCGCCCAACGTCACATCACTATCGTTAGTCATATATCCATCATTAGGCACAAACTTAACGTGTACTATTTCACTTTTACCTGCATCTGAATCTGTATCAACATAATAATATCCTTCTGCTTTTACCTCGTTCTTTTCTTTTACCTCGTTGTTTTCCCAGCCTTTTTTATTTGCATAAGTTAAAACCTCTACGTGCCCACATTTGCTACCATCATTTCCTGCTAGCCAAACTCCTTTACGATTATCTTTAAAACGCAGTTTACATGTCCCTGTGCCATTTAAAAGATAAGAATCGGTATTAGGGCTGCTTACACTTATTTCACCAGTTTTTTCGTAATTGCTTCCAACACAAGTGAAAGGTGCTCCAACTTCAACAGTTACATTTACTCCGCTACCTGGCTCATCACCTGCTGCATCTTCCCCTGGAACAGCTAGAGTATAGCCATTTTCTTTTGTAAAATGTAAATCTTCATTTTCATAATTTATGCTTATCGCACCATTAACCTCCTTTTCATCAAAGTCTCCCGATGGTTTTTCAATCTCAATGTATTTTCCTTTTTTTAACGATATATTCAATCCATCTCTTACATCATCATTCGTAACATCATAGCTTGTCGTCTGACCGTAAGAATTTGACAACTTGCTCTCTGAAAGAATATCTCCCATCCAACCTTGCTTCTTAGCATCATCTGTAACTTTTAGTTTTAAAGTAAAATTAGTAATATCAGAACTTGTTGCAGTAAAAGCCACAGGCGACTCACCAGCACTTTCGGAAAAAGTTACATTGTTGTTAACAGGTAACAGAGTAGCTATAGGGCTATTATTGCCTTCCCCAGTTTGTAAAGAAGTTATTGAAAGTTCATCATAAAAAAAGTCGACATGTTCTCCTTCAACTTCAGCTCTAATGCTACCCATAATGTAAAAATCAACAGTTTTCCCCTCTGCAGTGGAAATTATGCATGGTGCTGTAGTGACAAGCATACAAATCGGTAAAATCATACTAAAAAATTTTCTTATGCTCTTTAGCATAAAATCCTCTCCTTTATTTTTAAATAATTTACATTGCATAATTATAAATAAATTATGCTTTTTGTCCTTATGATTATATATTACACTGATTTTCATCTATTGTCAACACTTTTTTGTAAATTAATTTTATGTAAAAAATGGACTCTCCACAAAAGTGGAGAGCCTATAACTAAAGAAAAGGAATTTATGAGAATGAAAAAGGTAAAATCAATCTCGATTAATATAATACCATATTATTAAGGAATTGTAAAGTATTTTTTAAAATTTTTTTAACGAGAACTGTAAATTCATTATCATTTCATATAATTATATAAAAAATTAAAATAAATTTATAAATAATTCATATTATTTAAAGAAAAATGATCGTAATTGTTTTACTGTATATCTTTTTAAAAATATGGAAATAATATCTTTAAAAATACTATATAAGGAAGTGAATTAAATTGTCTAAAAAAAACGTTTGGCAAATTGTTAAAGTCCTTTTTACGGTACTGTTAAGTTTTACGATAATTTACACCTTGAATGCAAAAAACAAAAGCACTGTGGATGTTTTGTCAAAATTTGGAGATAAAAGTGAAGAAGTAAAAAGCATCCAAACTAAACTTCAAGAAAAAGGCTACTATAACGGCAGCATAGATGGAGTATTTGGTGAAGCGACAAAAAATAGTGTTGCAAAATTTCAAAGCGATAACGGACTTACTTCGGATGGAATAGCAGGTGCTAAAACTTTAGAAAAATTGGGTTTATCGGGAAGTTCCGGCGGCACAAGCAAATATAACGACTCAGAAGTAAGTTTGTTAGCTAGAATTATTTCCGCAGAATCACGCGGCGAGCCGTATAGCGGACAAGTTGCCGTTGGCGCCGTGATATTAAATAGGATAGAACATCCTTCATTTCCAGATACTCTGGCCGGAGTCATATATCAGCCCGGGGCTTTTTCATGCTTAAACGATGGACAAGTTAACGCCGAAGTTTATGAATCTTCAAAGAGAGCTGCAGCTGACGCTATAAATGGCATGGACCCAAGCGGCGGTGCTATTTATTATTACAATCCAGAAAAAACCACCAATAGTTTTATGCTATCAAGACCAGTGTTAACCGTAATAGGAAAACACAGGTTTTGTAGTTAATTCACTTCGTTAAATTTGCACACCTGAAAGTCCAAGTCTTAACAACATACAATAAAATTCAGCACTTACAAAAGAGTTCTTAGGTTTAAACTAAGAACTCTTTGTTTTTGCAAAAAAGTAAGTATATTACTCAAATATTAAAATTAAAAAACTCCTCTTGACTGTTAATTTTTCTTCCTCCAGATACATTTATATACACCGTATCACTCAGTTGAGTTCGGGCATTTGTAGTGTCTGAAAGTATAGTGTTTAAAATATTAGATATCCTACTTTTCAAGTCTTCATCATCCACCGGAAAGATAAGTTCTACCCTTCTATCCAAATTTCTAGGCATAAGGTCGGCACTTCCAAGAAATACTTTTTCTTTGCCGGCACAGCAAAACTTATATATCCTGCTGTGCTCTAAAAATCTTCCAACTATACTAACAACTTCTATATTTTCGCTGACACTTTCTACTCCCGGTACCAGGCAACATATCCCTCTAACTATTAACTTTATCGGTACCCCTGCCTTAGAAGCTTTATAAAGAAGTTTTATCATGTCGAGATCAACCAATGAATTTATTTTAATGGTTATACCACTTGGTAGCGAGTTATTCGCATTTGCTATTTCGTTTTCTATCATTTTGGTAAAAAACTTTCTCATACCATAAGGTGCTACTATCATTTTGTTGTATTCAGGTGGACGAGAATACCCTGTTAAAAAATTAAATAACAATGAAGCATCCTTCCCAAAAGTTTCCTTACATGTAAAAAGTCCTATATCTGTATACAGTTTTGCTGTTATATCATTATAGTTACCAGTACCCATGTGAATGTACCTTCTTATTCCCTCTTCCTCTTTGCGCACCACAAGTATTATTTTGCAATGAGTTTTCAGACCCGGCAACCCATATATAACATGACATCCAGCTTTTTCTAGTTTTTTCGCCCATATAATGTTATTTTCTTCGTCAAACCGTGCTTTTAGCTCAACTAAAACCGTAACCTGTTTGCCATTTTCTGCAGCTTTTACTAGCTCATCTATTATTGGCGACTCCCCACTCACCCTATATAGCGTTTGCTTTATAGCTAAAACGTTTTCATCTTCCGCCGCTTGTTTTACAAAATTTAAAACTGCATCAAAGCTTTCATATGGATGATGAACCAATCTGTCTTTTTCTCTTATAGCTGCAAAGTAATCTTCCACTCCAGAAAAATCTTTTGGTGGATTTAATGGGCATAACTTTTCAAAACATAAACTTTCAAACCCATTTAGTTGTGCAAACTTCGATAAAAACGTTAAATCTATAGGACCGGAAACTTCATATACATCCGGTTTATTTACTTTTAGCATATCAATTAGAAATTTTCTGGTTTTTGCATCACTGTCCTTTGCAATTTCTAGCCTTACAGGATTTCCTCTTTTCCGCTTTTTTATAGACTTTTGAACAGCAACTATTAAATCTTCTCTTTCGTCATCTACGTTTAAGTCGGAATTTCTCGTCACTCTGAAAGGGAAATAGGCTTTTATTTCATGCAGTTCAAAAAGCCTTTCCAATTTGCTCATTATTATATCTTCAAGCAACACAAATGCTCTCATATTGTTTGCTGGCACTTCTAAAAACCTCGGTAATATTCTAGGCACTTGTACCAATGCAAAGTTCGTTTGTCCGTCTTTTTCAAGGTTTACAGCTATATTTAAACTTTTATTGTATAGGAGTGGGAAAGGACGACTTCGGTCTATCGCCAATGGCGTCAATACTGGAAAAATTATTTTATCAAAATACTGCAATATCTTTTTGTGTTGAATCTCATTTAGCTCAGAAATTTTCAAAAAAACTATGCCATTTTTTTTAAGTGTATTTTTTATTGGATTTTCCCAACAGAAATATTGCCTCTCTACGAACTCATGAGTTTTTTCTTCAATTTTAATAAGCTGCTTTTTGGGACTAAGTCCTGCAGGATCTTCTTTTTTGTAATTTGAATGCACTTGATCCATAATCCCGGCAACTCTAACCATGAAAAACTCGTCCAGATTTGAAGCTGTGATAGATAAAAATTTTACTCTTTCCATCACAGGATTTTCTTTTTTGAAAGCTTCTTCCAACACTCTAGAATTAAAGTCCAGCCAACTCAGCTCTCTGTTGTTGTAAAATATTCTCTTTACATCATCTTTTCCCATAAAAACACTCCCATAATAAAATTTTGACACAAATTAAAATAGCAACGTTTTTACAATAAGTTGTGGATTTATTCCGAAGACTTCCTCAAAAAATGGAACACATTTGTTAAACGCCCATTTTTCAAGATAAACATTTTTATCGCTTTCTGTCGTAATTATTAAATTTTTATCTGTCAGTTTTACTTTTATATCTTTGAACTTCTGTTTTTTCGATTTATCAAGTGCATTGGCAACACGAAAAATCGCCACCATTTTCGATATAGCTAATTTATTCTCAGTACTTAAAAATTTATACTCTTCATTAACCATGCTCGGTACGGTAAACTCATCGTACTTCGATATATTCGCTACCATGTTAACATCTTTTTGCTCTAACCCATATATCTCCAGATTCTTTATTATGTCAAAAGTGCTTATTCTGGGGTATTTAGAATTCACATAATAGCCAACTTCATGGAGTATGATAGCAAGCTCTAAAAACAATTTGTTTTTATCATCCAACCCATGGACTTTTTCCATTTTATCAAAAATTAAGCTCGCGTAACGATATGCAGCCTGTGTATGCGCCATATCACACTTAAAATGGCTAGCTATAGTTTTCGCACTGCTTATCGAATTTTTTCTTATATTCCTTTCAAAAAATGCTTCTCCCTTAGAACACAATATCTGTGCCATTATTCCGTTCCAAAGCTCTATTTTCAATGACGTTACACTTTTTAGGTTTGTCATCAACAGCACCCTATGATATATTGCCATGCTGGTGAAAAATAGGTCTGCCTCTTGCATCGATATATCGTATTTTTCGCTAATTAACTCACCTGTCATTTTACTTATAGACTTGTAAAAATCGTGCAAATTAGCTGAATCTATAACAGATTCTCCAGATTTAATTTTATTTCCACAAAGCCTTTCAATCAAATCAATCTGGCTGCCAGCAATAATCAAACCGTGTATTTCTTCTTTTTTTAACGGCAAGCTAATTCGGCTCAGCATCCTGTCAATGTATTCACTGAGCACCGTACCGAAATCACTTGTTTGGTCTTGCACATTTCCCAGTATATCATGTAATTTCAGCGAACCTATTCTAACATTTTGCGAAAACATCACGCTGTCTTTGGAATAAATAGCCAACCCTACACTGCTAGCTCCTACATAAGCTATTAATATATTTTTACAGTTCCTATCTCTAAGTCTTATGCGCTTTACTATTTCCGAATATATAAGACTTTTTTCCAGCCCATCTTCCAAAATTTCAACATCAACATTATTTCTAATTTTTATCTGATCCACAACGTACTCATAATTCTGTGCTTCTTTAAAAAATGTCGATGTTATAACTTTAAACTTTTTCACTCCATATTCTCTCAAAATTTCAAAATATCCATTTAAAATCTCAGATATATTTCGTAAACACTCAAAGCTAACCTTGCTGTTATTAAAAATTTCATGACCTAAGTTTGTTGGCATTTCAAGTTTATCAATCTCTTCTATTTTGCCACCTTTCACAGCTGAAACCTTCATTTTAATAAAATCAGGTCCTATATCTACCACAGCTGCCGTGTTGTCTAAACTTGCCGCTTTTCTCATAACTTTTCTCCTTCCAAGTCCAAGGTCAACTGGCCACTCTTAATAATGTCATATTTCGTCTAATGATTTTAAAAAAGAAGTAAAGTATTCTGGTAACTCAGATGTAAACTCTAAATATTCATTTGTCCTAGGGTGTACAAAGCCTATAGTTTTTGCATGAAGGCACTGTCCGTTAAGTTTTTCTATGCATTTTTTAGGTCCATACACCTTATCGCCCGCCAATGGATGTCCTATATATGCCATGTGAACTCTTATTTGGTGCGTCCTTCCTGTCTCCAACTTTAGTCTAACATGAGTAAAGCTCTTATACTCCTTTATAACCTCATAGTTAGTTACTGCATTTCTAGAATTTCTAAGCGTAACCGCCATTTTTTTTCTATCAATTTTATGTCTACCGATAGGTGCTTCTATTCTGCCCTTCAAATTTTTAAGTCTACCATAAACAACCGCTTCATATCGGCGGGAAAAAGTATGTTCTTTTATCTGCTGAGCTAACTTCAAATGTGAAAAATCATTTTTAGCTACTATCAAAAGTCCACTGGTATCCTTATCTATCCTGTGAACAATCCCCGGCCGTATAACGCCATTCACTCCGGACAGTGAATCTTTACAATGATACAGTAAGGCATTGACTAAAGTGCCTGTATAGTTGCCAGCCGCCGGATGCACCACCATACCTTTAGGTTTATTTACAACCAGTAAGTCATCATCTTCATATACTACGTTCAGAGGTATATTTTCAGGCTGATTTTCAAGCTCTTTTGCTTCGTCTATAAAAATGTCTATCAAATCGTTTACATTTACTTTATAGTTTTTATCTTGAATTGGCACATCATTTACAGCCACACTACCAGCACTTATAAGGTTCTGCACCCTCGATCGCGTTAGGCTTATATCTTCTTTTGAAATTACTTTATCGATTCTTCCTGTATTTTGTGAATCTGTTATTAAAATTCTTATATGGTCGGACAACTTTTATTCCCCCTGAAATTTTCTTTCTTTTTCAAAGTAAAACAAAAAATAAATAGCCAAAATAGTTGCTCCTATAGATATAAAATAATCCGCTAGATTGCACACTGGTGGAAAAAAAGAAAGCTTTATATAATCTATAACAAAACCATATCTTAACCTATCTATAAAGTTTCCTATTCCCCCACCCACTATAAAGGTAACCGCTAAAATAAAAAGTTTGTTTTTTATTTTTTTAAATAATAAAATGTAAACGTAAAAAATCAGCATAGCTAATGTCAAAAGTGCAAAAATGTAGTTACAATTTTTTAAAATGCCAAAAGCTGCTCCCCTGTTTTCTGCATAAGTTATGCTTAAAAACCCATTAAGCAGCACAATATCATTATTGCAAGCTACATTTCTTAAAATAAGATCTTTTATAAACTGGTCCGATAATACTATAGTCAAAACTAAAAATAAGCTAAAAATCATACTCTTACCTCTTTTTCACTTTCTGAATAAAACAAGCGTACCTTTTTGGGTACGCCGTAATAAGAATGGTTGCCCCAAAAACTTGCTTATATTAAAGTCCTTTGGTTGTTCCATTACAAAATTAACTATTGAGTATTTTTCTGCATCTATTACAAATTTTTTCGTTATCACTTATATCTTCACTGTAGCTCCAGCACCGTTCGCACTTCTCTCCAGCAGCTTTTTCTACAGTTATAATTACATCTGTATTTTTCTCGCCTGTAAATTTACCTTCACCGCTTTTTTTAATTTCAACTGCAGATACTATAAAAATTTCTTTTAAACTTTCCTTCAGAGATGCCAAAAGATCGTACTTTGCTCCATTACAATAAATAATAACTTTTGCTTCTAGCGAAGAGCCTATGATCTTATCTTTCCTAGCTACCTCCAGTACTTTTTTAACATCCTCTCTGATAAGCCCCAAAATATCCCATGTTTTGTTAAACTCATCATCTACATTGATTTCATGCTCATTTGGCATATCGTTTAAAAGTACCGCATCTTTATTGTCACGGCTCCTGTGAGGCATGCACTGCCATATTTCTTCGGTTGTAAAGACCAATATAGGGCACAATAGTCTTACAAGAGAATCTAAAATTAAATAAATAGTAGTTTGAGCCGCTCTTCTAGATAAGCTGTCAGATTTTTCGACATATAACCTATCTTTCAGAACATCCAAATAAAAATTCGACATATCTACAACGCAAAAATTATAAATGCTATGGTACACTTGGTAAAACTCAAATTCTTCATATGCTTTTCTTACTTTAGCTATTACTTTATTTAATTTCGATATCGCCCATTTGTCAAATGGCAAAATATCATTAAGCCTTACCATATCTTTATCCGGATTAAAGTCATAAAGATTTCCCAAAATATACCTAGCGGTATTTCTTATTTTCCGGTATGATTCAGACAGTTGTTTTAAAATCTCATTTGATATTCTCATATCGGCGTGATAGTCTGCCGAAGAAACCCACAGCCGCAAAATATCTGCACCATACTTGTCTATTACAGTTTGTGGTTCTATGCCATTTCCCAAAGACTTAGATTGTTTTCTTCCTTCGCCGTCTACCACCCAGCCATGAGTAACTACATTTTTGTAAGGTGCCATTCCTGATATCGCTACAGCTGTCAATAACGATGACTGGAACCATCCCCTGTACTGGTCTGCGCCCTCCAAGTATAAATCAGCAGGATATTTAAGTTCCGGTCTTTGCTTGCAAACAGATAAATGTGAAGTTCCCGAGTCGAACCAGACATCCATAATATCAGTTTCTTTTTTAAAGTTGTGACTAGAACACTTTTTGCATACGGGAGCATCTCCTAAAATCTCTTCAGTGCTTTTAGTAAACCAAGAGTTAGAACCTTCTTTTCTAAACAAGTCCGCAACTTTTAATATCAAGTTTTTGTCAATTAAAGGCTCGCCACACTCTTTGCAGAAAAATATAGGAATCGGAACGCCCCATTTTCTCTGTCTAGATATACACCAATCGCGTCTTTCCTTCACCATTGATGTAATTCTGTCTTCTCCCCAAGAAGGTACCCAATTTACTTTTTTTATCTCTTCTACCGCTTTATCTTTAAACTTATCTATCGAGCAGAACCACTGCTCTGTTGCTCTAAACAAAATCGGTTGCTTGCATCGCCAACAGTGAGGGTACTGATGCTCTATCTTCTGCGTAGCAAGCAAATTTCCTGTTTCTTTTAAATAATCCGCAATAGGTTTGTTGGCTTTTTCTACACTTAGGCCTTCAAATATACCAGCTTCAGCTGTTAAAACGCCTCTTTTGTCAACCGGAACGACTATTGGCAATTCTTTATATTTTCTACAAACTTCAAAGTCGTCCACTCCATGTCCGGGCGCTGTATGAACGCAGCCAGTACCTGATTCCAAAGTTACATGGTCTCCTAAAATTACAAGAGATTCTCTATCGAGGAAAGGATGTTGTGCTTTCATAAACTCAAGCTCTGAACCTTTTATTGAACCTATAACTTCATAACTTTCTATGCCTGCTGTTTCCATTACGCCTTTGCACAATTCTTCTGCCATAACGTAATATTCATCACCGCACTTCACCAGCGCATAGTTAAACTTAGGCCCAACACATATTGCCACATTGGCAGGCAAAGTCCAAGTTGTGGTGGTCCATATAACAAAATATGTCTTGCTAACATCAGCACCCATGGCGGAAAGTTTTCCACAGTCATCCGCAAGAGCAAACTTTACATAAACAGAGTAACATTTATCATTTGAATATTCTATCTCCGCTTCAGCCAGAGCCGTTTGGCAGTCCGGACACCAGTAAACCGGTTTAAGCCCTCTATATATATAGCCTTTATCGGCCATCTCCGCAAACACTTCGATCTGTTTAGCTTCGTATTCCTTCTGCAAAGTTATATAAGGATTGTTCCAGTCAGCCAAAATGCCCAACCGTTTAAACTGATTCCTTTGGTCATCTACGTAATTTAAAACAAACTCCTTACACAAATCCCTTAACTCAGCAGTGGAAATCTCCCCTGCACTCTCTACGCCTGCTTTAGCTCTGGCTTTCAGTTCAGTAGGCAATCCATGCGTATCCCATCCAGGAACAAAAGGAGAAAAAAATCCCGTCATATTTTTATAACGAACTACAAATTCTTTTAAAATTTTATTTAACGCATGCCCCATATGAATGTCACCGTTAGCATACGGTGGACCATCGTGAACTACATATTTAGGGTTATTTTTATTTTTTTCTAAGACTTTTTCATACAGATTTTCTTTTTCCCATTTTTCCAAAAATTGCGGCTCGCTTTTCGGCAAACCAGCTCTCATAGGGAAATCGGTTTTTGGTAAATTTAATGTACTGTTATAGTCTCTTGACATTAATTTTCTCCTCTATTTCCTGTTAAAAAGCCCCAATGGTGAAACTTCATTGTCACTTTTTAAATCATAATTTTCGCCAAATTTTAAATCTTTAAATTTACTTTTTATTGTAAAGTTTTCTTTATCTGGTTTAGTTCCTTTCAGATTGGAAACTTCAACTGTTTTATCAGCATTCGAGTTTATTTCTTTTTTGTTGAGCTTCTCAAGCATATCTTCATCTATTCTCTCATCGGAATTGAGAGAATTTACAAGTTTTAAATGCTCTTTATACATATTCAAAACTTTCGTTCTAAAGTCCTTCACACTTTTTTTCAAATTTTCCAGCAGTTCATTTTGTTTTACAACTTCCCTTTTAGCGCTTTCTACAATCTTATCCGCTTCAAGTCCTGCTTTTCTTAGCATTTCACTTGCTTTATTTTGAGCCTCTTTGAGACAATCATCTTCTATTTTTTGCGCTTTTATCAAAGCATTCCTAACACTATCTTCTTGTTCTCTATACGTGTTTACCCTCTGTGCCAAAACCTTAACTTTCGTCATCAGTTCCACATTTTCATTGTTCAACTTCTCATACGATTCTCTAACTTTGTCTATAAAATTGTCAACATCTTCGGCCTTATAGCCTCCGACCTTTGCTCTACCTAATTTGACTTCCTCTATTTCCTTAAGTGTCAACATTTAAGGACATCCCCTTTTTTAATCTATTCAAGGGATGTTAAGTACAGCCCTTAAAACTGTGCTTTCATCCCTTTATGTTTATGTATTTAAATATTAAAAGTAAACTCCACTGTTTTCCAGTTCATCCAAAAGGTCTGCTCCAGCTAGACCTACGTTGTAAGGCGTAATAATAAAAGTACTGGTAGCAACTCTCTTTATTTGCCCACCGTTTGCGTAGGCTACCCCGCTCAAAAAATCTATTATCCTCCTCGAAACATCCTTGCTAGTGTTTTCTAAATTCAAAACAACTGTATGCATTTTTATAAGTTCATCTGCAATCGCTCTAGTGTCCTCGCCAAACCTTTCCGGCTTAAACAGAACTACTTGCAGCTGAGCCGTTGCGTGTATATTTACTACTTTATTTCCACTTTGAGTCGATGTGCGCCTATTTGTCTTTTCTTCTCTTTCACTATTGTCGTTTGAGGACGGTGATACTATATCATTTTCCTCATAATCAAATTCATCTTCTGGTGGTGTCCACATTTCCTTTAATTTTTGTACTAACCCTGCCATTTTATACCTCCTAAATTTTTACTAATTCCTACTTCCAAAAAGACCTGAACCAATTCGAATCATATTAGCTCCATTTTCTATCGCCTGTATGTAATCCGCCGACATGCCCATCGAAAGGAAATCCATATTAATATTATCTATTTTTTTGTCTGCAATGTCAATAAATAATTCTGTCATTTTTCTAAAATAATCTCTTGTTTTATATGTATTTTCATTAAAAGGTGGTATCGTCATCAAGCCTCTTATTTTTAAATTTTCAAGTTCACTCAATTTCTTCAATAATTCTGTTAAATTTTCTTCAAATACTCCAAATTTATTTTCTTCCCTTCCAATATTAACTTCAATCATCACATTTGTAACAACTCCTTTCATTTTAGATACTCTAGATATTTCTTTTCCTAGTTTATAGCTATCAAGTGACTGTATCATTTGCACTTTGCCTATTATATCTTTAACCTTATTAGTTTGAAGATGCCCTATAAAATGCACTTGACAGTGGTCTTTCTCAATATCATCATACTTTTTCAAAAGTTCCTGCACTTTATTTTCGCCTATTATTTTTACCCCTAAATTTATAGCTCTATTGATATTTTCTACGCTTACAGTTTTAGTAGCTGCCACTAAATATATGTCATCTTTATTTTTTCCTATTTTGTCTGTCACTTCATTTATGTTGTATTCCACTACTCTAAGGCGCTCATTAAGTAAATCTTCTTTATCATTTAACAACTTTTCCATCATATAAATCAGACCCCTCAATAACTATTTCATCAAAAAGTTCCAAATATTTATTACTAAAGATTTCATCTTCATTGGGCTTTTCTTTACATATTACAAAATTTTCATCTGCATGCGTAATTAGAACCTCTTTGAACACAAGTTGCTTATTTTTAATAACATATACCCCTTGTACTTTCTTTTCAACATTTTCCTCCGTGCCGTCTTCATTTTTAAGCGTCTTTTTTAAAAGTTTCTCATGTATTGCTCTTTTGTTTATTTTTATGCCATAGTATTCAGAAAAATCAATTCTAAAATGCTCTTTTCGCAAATTCAATATGTCTTTATTTATGTAGTTGCATTTTAGCGCTATAACAGCTTTGTCAGCGTTGTCAAAATTTATCTTTGCAACTTCTGCAGGAATTTTATCTACATTCGTCAGAGGTAAACTTAAAAATACAGTATCGCCTTCAGACAAGTTTTTTATATTTTTTTTATCTGTAACACTCAAAACGTACCAATACGGCAAGTTTACGATTTTAGCAACAGCAGAACTGGTATTTTCTTTAGATTGCAGCAACCCTTTTACCTTGCTCACATCACTCTTTAAGACTTCGTCATAATTAGTAATTTCTTCAAAGCCATCGACATTTCCCACAAAGAATCCCGATTCACTTGCCAATATTGTTCCTATTTCTGTGTTTGGTTTTACTTTGATGCGTTCTCTCTGCTCTTTTAGTTCATTAATCCTTCCTGAAAAATCATATGACTTATCTATAATCGCCTGTCTTTCATTAAATAAGTACAGAACTTCTCCTCGATTTTCGAGAAGGCTTGAATAATCATTTTTATTTAAGCACAGTATAAGCTTTTTCAAATTTTGATGCGTTCTTTTGTCCAAATGTGTAATATTTGTAGAAATTTTATTTTTGTCCTGCTCTAAAGTCTGCAATGCTTTTATTTCTCTATCTAGCTTGTCCGCTTCTTTTTTAGATAAATTATCCACTTCGTCTTTAAAAATGCTGGCTACCACTCCGCCCTTGTTTATTTTTTCTCCGTCATTTAGCACAAAGTTCACAACACCGCCAGTGTTATTAAAAATTTCCGTTTCCTTTCTAACTATAAAACCATCTAAAAAAAGAGAATTACTCACCGAGCCACTAAGCGCGACCTCTGTTTCCATTGCGTATTGATGTATTTTATATATTTTGTTGCCTACATAAGCAATTCCAGCCACTACTAAAAGTATTATCAATGGCTTTTTCAATCCCCTGCGCATTACAAGCTCCTTTTTGTTCGCTTTGCTTTATAAATTCTAAAAAATAATTATTTAAAAGAATTATATCACATACTTTTCCATATTTCTATATTTTTTGTGTATTTTTTTAAATTTTCTTTAAAATCATTATATTCATCAAGATGAATCCATTGAATTCGTTTATCTTTTCTAAACCATGTCAACTGCCTTTTGGCATAATTTCTGGTACTTTGTTTTATTTTGTCTACAGCCATTTCTAAACTTAAAGTACCTTCAAAGTAAGGCAAAAGTTCTTTATAACAGATAGCATTCATGGCAGTCTTACTGCATTTTTTAGAAAGAATTTTTCTAGCCTCCTCCAAAAGACCATTTTCTATCATGAAATCCACGCGTCTGTTGATTTTCTCATATAGCACATCCCTGTTTCTATAATCCAAACCTAAAATTAACGGAGAAAATGGTGAATCTATCTTTTTGGAATTTTCAATCTGCTGCGTCATAGTTATACCGGTAACTTTATAAATTTCAATTGCTCTAATTATCCGCAAAACATTGTTAGGATGTATCCTTTCAGCAGATTCAGGGTCAAACGCTTTAAGCTCTTCTAATAGTGGTTCTATGCCTTTATCCTTCAGCCTCTGCTCCAGTTCTTTTCTTACCTTAATGTCCGAGTTTTGTTTTGTAAAGTCCACATTATCTATCAACGAGTTCACATATAGACCCGTGCCTCCACAAATGATAGGCAACTTTGATCTCGAATTTATATCAAAAATTTTTTCCTTCGCTAATTTCACATAATCCGCTACACTGAAGTTTTCTTCAAGCGGGACAAAATCTATCAAATAATGTTTTATACCCTGCATCTCGTCAGCTGTAGGCTTAGCAGTGCCTATGTTCATTTCTTTGTATATCTGCATAGAGTCTGCCGAAATTATTTCTCCATCTAATGCCTTTGCTAACTCTACTGAAAAGTTAGTTTTGCCCGATGCTGTTGGTCCAACCACAGCTAAAACTTTTATTTTTTTTCGATTCACTTCAGTGTTTATAAAATCACATCCTACCAAATTGCTTTTCTATTTCACTTTTTTTCATAGTCATCGAAACTGGCCTACCGTGTGGACAATACCTAACATTTGGATTTTCTTCCAGTTTTTTCACCAAAGCTATCATTTCCTCTTTAGATCCTTTAAGACCGCCCTTTATAGCGGCACGACAAGCCACATTTTGATATAGCCACTGCTTATGAGAATTTTCGACATCTTTTTTATTTTCTAAAATATGAGTTGCCATTTCAACAACCACATCCTTAACGTCTGCGCTGTCTAGAGATAAAGGTGTAGACCTAACTACTACATCGCCTTCCCCAAAGTCATCTATATCGAACCCCGCATCGATAAATAAATTTAAGTTGTTTATAACCGCATCGTACTCATCTTTGCTCAAGGTAACCACAATCGGCTCCAGCAATACTTGTGCATAATCTTTACCTTTTTTGCTAATCAAATCTTCATATATCAAACGCTCGTGAGCCGCATGCTTATCTATAAATATAACCTCATCTTTGTTTTTCTGCACTATTATGTAAGTATCAAATATCTCCCCTACAACGCTTAAAGTGGGCTCCTGCGGCTTTAAATTTGCTATTTCTGTTTGATCAGCCACTGCAAAACTTTTTACCGGTACCTTTTCAATACTCACATCAATGTTTCTTTCCGTCTTTACCGGTTCAACTTTTATTGGCATTACATTTTCTACTTCATTTTTGAAAGTTATATTGTCTTTCTTTAAATAACTTTGTCCTGAAGATTTTAATTCTATTTTAGCATTCTTTTTCGGAATAAAAATTTCTATACCATCATCGAAGTTTACATCTGAAATATTTATTTTTTTATTCTCTTGAGGAATGTTCATTACCTCATTAAAAATTTTATCATCTTTTTTTTCCGTGATATTTATCACATTATTTTTATTATTCTCAGATAAATTTTCTCTGTGAGCATTGACAGCCGTTTCGCATTTTTGAACACCTAATTTCATACTTACAGGCTTATCTCTATTTAAAAGCGCCGTTTTTACTCCGTGATAGATTAAATCAAATATAGGCTTTTCATTTACAAACCTAACTTCAACTTTAGATGGGTGAACATTTACGTCCACCATATCAAACGGCACTGTTACGTAAAGTACACACGATGGAAATTTCTGCACCATAATAGCTCCCTTAAAAGCTTCTTCAAGCGCTACCATGGCCGTTTTCGTTTTCACATATCTTCCATTTATAAAGAAATGCTGCATATTTCTATTGACCCTTGCGTAAACCGGCAGACTTATATATCCACAAGCTTTAAGACCATTCAAGTTATATTCAAGAGGAATCAACGAATCATTAAAATCCTTGCCATAAACTGAGTAAATTGCTGAACTTACTTCACCATCACCTGGCGTATTCAAAACCATTTTCCCATCTTTTATAAACTTAAAGCTAACATCCGGATGTGAAAGTGCAAGCCTGTCAATGAGTTTTGCTATGGCATTAGATTCTGAAATATCTTTTTTCAAAAACTTCAAACGTGCTGGCACATTGTAAAACAAGTCTTTAACTATAATTGTAGTGCCATTGCTCGCTCCAATTTCCTCAACATTGCCCTCTTCTCCGCCCTCAACTTCATAGTGAACTCCCATTATCTCATCTTTAGTTTTCGTGATAATCTCAACCTTAGACACTGCACATATTGAAGCTAGAGCCTCGCCTCTAAAGCCCAATGTGGATATTTTTTCCAGGTCATCTGCCAATAAAATTTTACTAGTAGCATTTTTCAAAAACGCTTTTTTGACATCATCTTTTTCTATGCCTTCACCATCGTCTGTTACTCTTATATGAGTAATTCCACCATTTTTAATCTCCACTGTTATAGACGAAGCCTTTGCATCTATTGCATTTTCGACTAGTTCCTTCACCACAGAACTTGGCCTTTCTACTACTTCTCCTGCAGCAATCAGCTCCGCTATATGTTTATTCAAAACATTAATTTTACTCATATTTTCACCTTCTTCTAAAAATTTCTTAATTATTTTCAATAAATAACTTGACAAATATAATATATAATTGTATAATTTGATTAATCAATAATTATTGATTAATATTTTAAAATGGAGGAAATGAATTATGAACAAAGAGAACAAAAACGAAAAGGAATTAAGCGAAGAAAAATTAGATAGGGTCTCAGGCGGTGCTAAATTTCAACCCGTCAACCCAAAGGTTGACTTTGGTCGCATTGGCTACCCAAACCCCCGCTACACGGGCAAAAAGGTCACCAATCCAAACCCTAATATGAACTTTAATCATTAAAAAATATGAAATTTGGAGGAAACAAACCATGAGCAAAGAGAACAAAAATGGAAAAGCATTAAGTGAAGAAAAATTAGACAAGGTCTCAGGTGGTGGTCTTTCGGGACCTAAATCGGATCATCCATGGGCAGGGGCATGGTCTGGTCTTCCCCGTGATCTATTAGATGATAGCTACCGAATATGTAAATATAAGAACAAATCTTCTGATAAAAAATCTTAATTTGAAATAAGGAGTGATATATTATGTCAAAACCAAAAGAAGATAATAAATTAACTGAAGAAACTTTAGGTAAAGTTTCCGGAGGAGGTGGTTTTAATCTTTCTAATCTTCTCGATAGCTTTAAAAAAATTATCGGCGATAACTCAAAAGAAAATCATACACCCCCTCCGACTAACTTAAACAAGTAAATAAGAATAGATTATCTAAGTTAAATGTTTGAATTTTAAGCTAATATAAGCAATAAAAACTTATGACATTTTTATTGATAGTTACAGTTTTTTATTTACTTCAGAAACTAAATTAAATAAAATATTCATAGACTCAATCGGCGTTAGTGTGGTTGGGTCTATTTTTTTTAGTTTTTCCAGCACTCCTTTAGAAACAATAGAGTCTTCACTTTGAGTTAAAGTCATTTGAGCTGGTAACTCTTTGTATATTATTTTGCTTCCGCTTTCCAATTCATTTAATACTTTCTTTGCTCTTTTTATAATAAAGTCCGGTACTCCTGCCAATTTCGCTACTTCTATTCCGTAGCTGTCATCAGCCCCACCTCTCACTATGCGTCTTAAGAAAATTAAATCATCGCCTCTTTTTTTCGCAGCAATGTTATAGTTTTTTACTCCGCTCAGTTCATCTTCTAGGCTGATTAGTTCGTGATAATGAGTAGCAAATAGCGTTTTACAGCCGAGTATAGATTCATCCTGCACATACTCTAAAACAGCCCTTGCTATGCTCATTCCGTCAAAAGTTGACGTGCCTCTTCCTATTTCGTCCAGTATTATCAAGCTATCTTTAGTGGCATTCTTTACAATATTGGCAACTTCAACCATCTCCACCATAAAGGTAGACTGCCCACTAGATAAATCATCGCTGGCACCCACTCTAGTAAACACACTGTCCACTATACCTATTTTTGCCTTTTTGGCTGGCACAAAGCTTCCCATCTGAGCCATAATCGTAATCAGCGCAACTTGCCTCATATAAGTGGACTTACCCGCCATATTTGGGCCCGTAATAACAGCTATTCTGTTGTCATCTCGATCCAAGACAACATCGTTTGGAACAAATAAAGAGTCTTTAGATAATCTCTCTACTACGGGGTGTCTTCCCTCTTCAATAATAATTTCTCCAGTATTTGTTACTTCCGGCTTTACATAGTTGTTTTGATAAGCAATTCTAGCAAAAGAATACAGAACATCCAATTTTGCAATGTTAGCAGCAGTAATTTGTATTCTTTTCAAATTTTCCGCCACTTTTTTACGAACTGATACAAAAACTTCATATTCAAGGTTCATCGATTTCTCTTTTGCGCCTAAAATCTTCCCTTCCAATTCCTTTAGTTCCGATATTATGTATCTTTCACAGTTAGACAATGTCTGTTTCCTAAAATAATGTTCAGGAACTTTGCTCTTATATGAGTTTGAAACTTCGATATAATAGCCGAAAACTTTGTTATATCCTATTTTTAATTTTGGTATGCCCGTTAACGATTTTTCTCTAGCTTCTATTTTTGCTATAATATCTTTTCCATTTACTAAATTGCTTCTCAGCTCGTCAATCTCTGCACTGTATCCTTCTTTTATAATTCCCCCTTCTTTGACAGTAAGCGGGATATCAGATTCTACAATAGCAGAATCTATTAAAGTTTTTATGTCATTGAGATCATCTATTTTAGCTTCTATTTCCCTTAAAAGCGGTGTTTGCACATTTTTTAATTTTAACTTTAATCCGGGTAATTTCTCAGTAGCTGCGCATATTGCTCTTAAGTCTCTGGCATTTGCAGAGCCGTACACCACACGCGTCAAAAGCCTTTCTAAATCATAAATTCCAGATAGCTCTTTCTCAACCTCGTCAAGCAACTTTATATTGCTCATCAGCTCTTCCACTGCATCCTGTCTTTTTATTATCTTATTGGAATTTAATAACGGCCTTTCAATATATGATCTTATCAAGCGTTTGCCCATAGCTGTTTTTGTTGAATCTAAAACCCACAAAAGTGACCCTACTTTTTCTCTATTTCGCATAGTCTCTATGAGCTCTAAGTTCCTACAAGTGTTAAGATCCAAACTCATAAATTCATTTTCACTATAAATATCTATTGCATTTAAGTTTTCAAGACCATTTTTCTGCGTTTCTCTTAAATATTCTATGAGTATAGCAATACTGAATATCAAACTATCACTATCGATATTTAAATCATCCAGTTGATCTTTCTTAAACTGACTAAGTATAAGACTTTCATAGTCACTCAAGTTTTTTATTGTTTCTATTGTTTTCCCTGCAAAGCTATGTAGTTTCTCCCTTATAAAAACCTTAGTTTCTTCTAAATCGCCTACTTGTCCATTTAATAAAACTTCTCTCGGTCTAAATTTTGTAAGTTCATCTTTTAATTTTTGCTGTACATTCGTGCCAAAAATACTAGTAGCGCTAAGTTCTCCAGTCGATATATCACAAGCACAAAAACCTATTTCATCTTTAAGTTTAAACACCGAACAAATAAAATTATTTTTACTTTCATCCAACATGCTATTTTCTATAACTGTGCCCGGCGTTACCACTCTTACAACATCTCTTTTAACAATGCCCCTATTGGAAGGTTCACTTGTTTGCTCACAAATAGCAACTTTATAGCCCTTTTCCACCAGCCTAGATATGTAAGCTTCACAGCTGTGATAAGGCACGCCGCACATCGGTGCTCTTTCATTTTGCCCACAGTCTTTGCCTGTTAAAGTAAGTTCTAGTTCCTTCGCTGCAATTTTCGCGTCGTCAAAAAACATCTCATAGAAGTCGCCAAGCCTAAAGAACAAAATCGAATCCTTGTTTTGTTCCTTTATTTCAAAATACTGTTTCATCATTGGTGATAACTCTGCCAAAATCATCCCACCTTTTTAATTTTTATAATACTATTGACACCCACCGCAGCTGCCACAAGAGCCTGTACAGCCATTATTTTCTAGATTAACACTATCTACATCTTCTCCATTTGCTCCGGCTGCTACCAGCAAATTTATCTTTCTAATCAATTCATCAAATTCTTTTTTGCATTTCATATAATTTAGCATATTGCTGTTATTCATTATCTCTTCATAACAAGCCTTTAGTTCTTCATTTAGCCTTGATATTTTATCAGAATTTTTGTTATCTTCGAATATTTGCGTCGATATCGCTATTTTCTTTAAGTTAAATTTCCCAATCAAGTCCTGCAATTTCTCATCATTATCGTTATTTTGACTTGCTATTTTTAAATTAATATAACTTTCACTTTTTTGAATCTCTCTTGCTAAATCCTTCGCAGCATTTAAAATATCCATATTGTCCTCCTTTTTACTTTATTATACTTTTTCGCCCAATAATAAACATCTTTTGGCATGTTTTATTTTAACATCAATAAACTTTCCTATCAAGTTTTCATCACCAATTAGTTCTACAGTTATGCCACCGCCGGTTCTCGCTGTAAGCTTTCCTTCTCCCAAAGCCTTACTTTCAATTAAAACTCGTTCGGTTCTTCCTACCATAGAATTATACAGCTCATCTGAAATCTCAGCTTGCAAATTTAAAAGCCTGTTAAATCTATCTTGTTTCACTGCTTTTGAATTCGGATCTGGCATTTCACTAGCCGGCGTACCCACCCTTTTTGAATAAATAAACGTAAATAAAGACGCAAATCCAACAGTTTTTACTAAGCTCAAAGTATCTTCAAATTCCTGTTCCGTTTCACCAGGAAATCCCACGATAATGTCACTTGTAAGCGAAATTTCCGGAATTTTATTTTTAGCATAAGATACAATATCTAAATATTTTTCTCTAGTATAATGCCGATTCATTTCTTTTAAAATTCTGTCATTTCCCGACTGAAAAGGCAAATGCAATTGCTTAGTAACGTGCTTACAATCGGCAATCGTATCAATCAGTTCATAGCTTACATCTTTAGGGTGCGATGTCATGAACCTAACCCAGTATTCTCCATCTATCTTATCAATTTCTTTTAAAAGCTCAGAAAAGTTCATTCTATTAGTTAAGTTCTTGCCATAAGAGTTTACATTCTGACCTAACAGCATTATTTCTTTATATCCAAGATCTATTAATTTTTTAACTTCCGAAATTATATCCTCAGGCTCTCTACTCTTCTCCCTACCTCTAACATACGGAACTATACAATAAGAGCAAAAGTTGTCACAGCCGTACATAACCGGCACAGACGCTTTTACACTACCATCGCGAAGCGTAGGTACACCTTCAGCAACAGTTGTTTTAAAATTTGCCCTGTCGAATACCCTACTTTTGCCGTCAAAAACATTATACAAAAGTTCTGGAATTCGGTCTATTGAGTCTGTGCCGAAAGTCAAGTCAACAAATGGAAAACTTTTCTTTATTTTTTCTTGCACATGTGGCTGTTCCATCATGCACCCACAAAGGGCTATAAGTAAGTTTGGTTTTTTCTTTTTTATATTCTTGAGTGCTCCCACATTGCCGAAGACTCTATCTTCAGCATGCTCTCTTATAGCACATGTGTTAAATATGATCAAATCAGCTTTTTCTGCTTTGTCGGTAAATTCAAACCCAATCTCTTTGAGTATACCTTTTATTTTTTCAGAATCGGAAAAATTTTGTTGGCAGCCATAAGTTTTTACAAAAGCCAAATTCAATTTTTTTTCATTCATTATTTCCTTCAATCTTTTTAAATATTGAGAGTTATTTCTTATGAAAAAGTTTACAGTAGTCTCGGTCAAGTTAAAAAAACACCTTTCTTTACTATATACAATGTATTTTAACATTTTTTTTATTTTACTTCAATAAGGCAGCAAAACAAACTAAATATGCCGTTTATTTTATCAAAATCAACAATTACACAATTTATTCTCAACATGTTTACAATTATTTTAAATTAAGTTAAAATAATATATATTTTTAATAATGTGAGGTGTTTTTAATGGACAAAAAGTTAACATCAGAAAAAGTACTTATAATTATTGCGTTATCGCTTTTTGCTGGAATCATTTTCTATAATGCCTTTTACATACCAGACCCAACTATTCCTTCTGTAGTTTACGTCGACAAAACTCAAGAAGACAATTCAAACATTCAAAGCTCTTTAGGAGACGATAATGAAGAAAATTTAAGTTCAGAAGATGAATCCAATTCAGCTTCTATAGATAACAGTAATAAGATCAACATAAACACAGCAACGCAGGATGAACTCGATACTTTGCCCGGTATAGGTAAATCTATTGCAAGTAAAATAATTGAGTATCGAGAGTATAACGGAAAATTTAATTCGATTGATGAACTAAAAGGTGTTTCTGGAATTGGTGAAAAGAAATTTGAAAAAATTAAAGATTTAATTTGTATTTAAAAGAAATAATTGTCTTTAGTAAAACGAGCATATCATATTTTTCATTACTTTTTCATATAGTTATCCTATAAAACCTTATAGGAGGGCTTATATGTGAAAGGTCTCGTGGAAGAGCGTGCCGCCATGTTAGGCGAATATATCATTGAAAGTAAAGCAACTGTCAGAAAAGCTGCTCAAAAATTCGGAGTTAGTAAAAGCACTGTACATAAAGATGTTTCTGAAAGATTAAAATACATAAATCCGCTTCTATATAAAGAAGTTAAATCCGTTCTCGAACTGAACAAGTCTCAACGCCACATACGCGGCGGTTTAGCTACGAAAAAAAAATATAGTAATTATAAATTTTAACACAAAAAGTTCTTAACTTAATGTTAGGAACTTTTGTTTTTTATTAATAAATTATTAGAAATCAATCGACATAATTTATTAATCTATATGATTTTCTTATTTTTTTCTTCAAAACAAAAATTTTTAACTATTTATATGATACAATATTGTTAATTAAATTAAGGAGGACTTTCAAAAGGATGAACGTAAAAAAGATCATATCGACGTGTCTTGCTATTTCTATATGCAGTACTTCACTTACCGTTAGTTCGTCTGCCATATCGAACTTTAAAAGTACAACAAAAGCTTCACCATATTCAGGAAAAGTTATAGATATTGAAAACTGGGTCGACATAAGCATTCCTAACTTTAATGGCGTACCATACTCAAATCCTAGTAACACTGTATTTTATTCAGGTAAAGGTGAACTCAAGTTAAAAATAAATGAAAATAATCGATCTTACTTCGAAAACGGAGGTTCGGTTGCTATTGCAATCAATCAACCTAAAAGCCAGCTCCATTTAAATCCATTAGATTGGAAAAATTTCCTTTCTTTCAAACCTGCCACTGACAACAATAAACTAGCTATTATTGCATCAGAGAATAGTCTTGTACCTCATGATATAAAAGTCCGAATGAATAAAATAGAATCTATTCCACAAAGTATTCAAACAATTGTTCCACCAATTGCATATATCGCTGCCGTATTATCTGGACACTATTCTCCATTTAAACATAGTATTTCAACTAATATATTAATGCTTGCCCCTTTTCTCATATTCAACCTATTAAAGTCTTTCACTATTAATTGTTTAGTTCCATTTGCTGCACCTTTGATCAACCTAATTCAAAATGTTGTACCTTCAAATGAAATAAGTGCTAAATTCGGAGTGGTTCTAACATCAAAGGATGATGAAATAGGGCTTGATAATTCTCCTATACCAAAGGTAGGAGATATAAATGACAAGAGACTTGAAGAGTTAGCTAGACAAATAAAAGTAGGCAAAAAAATCGCAGATAAATTTAATCGGAGTAGCCCATACATACCGTCTTCTGAGATGGACAGGGTTAAATATATCCAAGAAGATATAGATGATTTAAAAGAGCAAATAGAAGCTAAAAAACCAGATGCACTTAATAAATTAGAAACATCTATGCCTATTCGAAGCGGTGTAGTATGTAAATTGGACGCTAAAAATCCTACTCAAACTTTTAGGTTTGTAATAAATAACGCTATAGAACCTCATAATGCTGACCTGTTCGCTATAGCTCTTGCAAACCCAAGCATTAATTTAAATTACAATAATTCTTCCGTCACTTTCGATGCTTTCTATGCGTACAACTCTGACAGTTTAAGAAATAATATTTCTAAAGAAATTCCAAATGACCCGGCTTTGGCGGAAAAAGTAAAAGTACTCACTGACACTGGTACAAGCAAATATTGGTGGGATAGATTCTCTAACTCAATTTCTCAATGGTTTACTATAGAAAATACAGAAAAGTTAAAAAAATCAAAAGTTTTATATTCAGACCCTAAATTTAAAGCTTTATTGGTTGCTCAAGAGAATTTTATAAAATTCTCAGATATTGATAAAAAATTCAAAGAAAAATCTAATGATCTAAAATTAATAGAAGATGCTGCCATCGCTCAAGTAGTTCGTGATCACAATCCAGATCAACAGCAACAAATTGATGATTATCAAAATGCTTTTACAGCATTACGTCATAATAATAGTCCACAAAACATCCAAGCATTTGAAAACGCAAGAACTGCTCTACTTAACTTGGCACCTGATTACAACAAGGATCAGATTAAATTAGCTGAAAAAGCTTACAACGATGCACAGCGTAGCTATGAAGAAGCACTTACAACCTACGGAAACCCCGAACTAGTTCGAAAATATCAGGAAGCCAATAAAGAACTAGAACAAATAAATCACAGCCAATACCCAGATCTAGGCGAGCAATTAGATGCTCAAGAAAAAGTCGATAAAGCTCGTGACCAACTCACCCGATCAACATCATCCTTTTTAGACAGCAGAGTCCGAGAAATCTATAACGAAGCTAATAAACCTTCAAATAATGCTTCTAACGATGATAATTCATCATTGTTACGATACATCTTCTCGAGTCTCTTCTCAGGAAAAGGCTCGGGATCACAACAACCAGCAGCGCAACCAGCAGCAGCACCAGCAGCGCAACCAGCAGCGCAACCAGCAGCGCAACCAGCAGCAGCACCAGCACCAGCAGCAGCACCAGCAGCAGCAGCACCAGCAGCTCAACCACCAGCACCAAACCAAATTGCTCCAAGAGCAGTGGTAGTTCTTAATGGATCAGGCTCAACAGCAACCCCTTAATGCTTTTGTTAATGTAAAAAGTTTAATTCAATAAATATCTCCCAGTTTGACTGGGAGATATTTTGTGTACATAGTCATATGTTACTAATCTTATAACATAAACGCAATTCCAATACTCATACCAAAATATTTTTCTTATTTCTCTTCACTTTTCTCAAAAACGTTTTACGTTAACATTTCTGCACAAATATATATGACATTCGATATTTCATTTCGTATAAAATAAACTATGCGAGCTATTCACTCTTAAATGGATTTCCTTTATTTTATAGTTTGCAGTTACCAAATCGTACTTCTACTACAACGCATAGATTCCCTTTTTACTCTTGGCATAAACTTTTGGATAACACAATAAAAACCATGTCTTTTGACATGGTTTTATTTTTTTCATTAAGGCTTATAAAACTCCTTAATAATAGTTTTTAAGTATGCTTAACAAAGCATACAAACATATCATATTTGTTTACTTCACAATCAAAACTTGCTATTGCCTATGTTATAACAGTTCACTAAATACTGTTAATAATCGTCTAAGAATTCAAATAGATCATTCGGATTACATTCTAAAATCACGCACAGTGCTTCTATATTCGTATATTGAATTGATCTTGTTTGGTTATTAATCATTTTCTTAAAGTTTTGATAGCTCATACCCATCTGTTTATACAGCCAGTAATTCGTTTTACTTTTTTCTTTTAAAATTTCTGAAACTCTCAATTTTATCATAATATATCACCAGCCCAACGTTTTGATTCGATATTAAAACATCAGGTATCTTTACATATAGATTAATAAATTATATAATGTATTAGTCTATGCAAAATAAATAAATATTTATTCACAAAAGCGCAAAATTAACAATTAAATTACTTGAATTTAATATTGATGCTAAGCAAACCAGACATACATCGGGCTGTAAACCTCATTTAAATGGTTACATAAAGGAGTTAAAAAAATGAAAAATAATTATTACTTTAATCATGTAAAAAGTTGCTTAACTGATGCCTTTGACTTATATTATGATTTAACTTTTGGTTTTTACAATCTCGAAAGTCACCAAGATAAAAAGGTTTTAGATTTAAGTAAAGTTGTAAAAAATGAAGTTTATCAAAAAGGCGGGAAATTCTATGATTTATTTTTAAAAATAGGTGAATTAGAAAAGCTTATTTATGAGTTTGAAAATGAAGTAAATGAAAATAGTAAAAATTTTGATATCGATAAAAGTATAGCAGTCCAAATCAGTGATTATTATGCCTGTGCAATGAGAGGTATCAGCGAAATAATGTTCATGTATGGTGTAACCTATGGAAAAAATTTAGAAAGATACTTAAATGACTTTCAAGATGTGCTATATGAAGAAAAAAATATATAACGACAACTTGCAGTTACACTAAGCTTTCATATTACTAAGTTATATAAATAATCTTCGAATCCGGTAATTTTTTCAAAATTTCACTTTGTAAAAAATCCTTTCCACTATCTTTAATTTCTTTTTTATAATAATATTTTCCTCTTCCCCCTCCCGCCATCAAATCTCCGTCAAATAGATCAATTGCTTTAGGAAATGCTTCTCTATTTATCATTCTATGCACATAGCTGTAGGTCATAAAAATAACCTCAATAGTCATGCGCTTTTTTGTCTTTTCAGAAAGGTTGTCTTTCAATATTTCCAGCAGTTTACAATACAATTGTTTCCAATTTTCGACCATAACAACAGGAGCAATAAGCAAACCAACCCTGTAACCAGATTCACAAAGGTCATTTATGGCTTTTATTCTGTCTTGCAAAGTTGAGGTCCCAAACTCAACTTTTCTTATTATTTCCTCCGGGTTTACACTCATTCTAACTATCGTTTTTCCTTTATGTTCGAGTGGCAGTAACTTTTCTATCATATTAAATTTTGTCGGGAATGTTAAAAATCCACGCCCTTCCCTTGCAAAATTTTCGATTGTCCAAGAAAGGTTTCTAGTCAACACATTTTCTAAAACTAAATCGCTGTTACTTCCTATTTCAAAAGTGAGTGGGTTATCACTCTTTTTAGAAAATTTTATTAACTTGTCCAACATTTGTTCCCTATTTACAAATAATCTTAAGTATGAGCATTTATTGTAGTTACAAACTAAATAACAATAAAGGCATGACGCTGCACATCCCGAAGATGTATAAGGAACCAAATAATCAGAAATTTTATGATTTTCCACATATTTGTGAGTTTTACGTATTCCAATAATAACATTTTGTTTCATTTTAGCAAATTCACAGTTTGATTTATTCCTAAAGTACGGAATATTATTATGATTTTCTATCTCAGTCCACTCAATATCCGAGTATTTATTTTTTAAATATCTCCCTAGTGCATACGTTAAAGCCTGTGGTTCATAATAAATTTTTTGTGGATAAAAATTCCCCACACTCATAAAAAATCCTCTCATTTTTATGCTTTTTTAACACAAGGTTTCTCCCCTGTCCAGTTTATGCAATTTTATAATTTGCAAATACTATCGTTTTATTAGCTCACACCATAAAAATATAAGAACTTCATAATAATTTTAAAAGTAAGTTATAAACGATAAAATTAAAAGTAAAAAAATTTATATTAAACTCACAGAGAAAAATAAATGCAACAACTTGTGTAATGACACGCAAGTCATACAACAATATCAAAATAACTAGATATCATGCTTAAGCAACCTAATTTTCCTTTTATGCTTTTTTTGTAGCACAGAAGTTAGTAGAACGATGTGAATTTGAGGAATGTATCAGATGAGAATTAATTTATAACTTTTATCAACAACAACGACAAAAATTCCTATTGAGATTGAAAAATCAGAGTTCTTATGCTATAATTATAGCTGCGTTGAACTCTCTTTTTTAGGTAAGAAAGTATTTTGATAAATGAGCAGCAATCTAAAAAAGGTAACAGAAGTGCGACAAAGGAAATTACTAAAGAAAAGACGTTTTATGCTTTAGTGTTTGTCAACTGGCATACTGTTGAGCCTGAAAAAAACAGTTCTTATGACACGCAAGCATTAAAACAACAATGAACCGGTATGTTCATTTTACAGGCAAATTGCTGATCTATACCGTACACCAAAAATTGAAAACGCAACACCAACTAGTTAAGAAAAATGGGTAAAAAAGGTATAGTAAAAATATAGAGAAAGGCTAAATTCCTGATAAATCTAGGAGTTTCGGATAGGTAAATAGTGAAATGAAACTAGGAATCGTAGGTCTACCAAATGTAGGGAAAAGTACATTGTTTAATGCCATTACGAATGCGGGAGCGGGAGCTGCAAACTATCCATTTTGCACAATAGAACCAAATGTAGGCATTGTAACGGTGCCCGATGAGCGTTTAGACAAGTTGAGTGAAATGTACTCTCCTTTAAAATACACCCCCGCTACAATTGAATTTGTAGATATTGCTGGGCTTGTAAGGGGAGCCTCCAAAGGCGAAGGGCTAGGAAATAAGTTTTTATCAAATATTAGAGAAGTAGATGCTATAGTTCATGTAGTTAGGTGCTTTGAAAATGATAATATAGTTCATGTGGAAGGCTCTATAGACCCGAAAAGAGACATTGAAACGATAAATTTAGAACTTATTTTGTCAGACATTGAACTAGTGGATAGGAAAATAGATAAAACAAAAAAAATGCTTAAATCTGATAAAAAATATCAACTTGAATTAGACTTTTTCGAGAAGTTAAAGTCTTTCTTGGAACAAGGTAACTGTGCAAGAAGTTTAGTCGTAAATGAAGAAGAACAAAAATTGTTGAATGCAGTTGACCTGCTTACGAACAAACCAATTATATATGCAGCGAATGTGAGCGAAAATGATTTTAAAAAAGATATAAACTCCAATAAATATGTTCAGGAGGTACTCAAGATAGCAGAAAGCGACAATGCCAAAGTTTTACCGATTTGTGCACAAATAGAAGCTGAAATCTCAGAAATGGAGCGAGATGAAAAAGCTATGTTCTTATCAGACATAGGACTTGAGGAATCTGGGCTGGATCGCTTAATAAAAGCTTGCTATAGTCTCCTTGGGTTAATATCCTTCTTAACAGCAGGAAAGCAAGAAGTCAGAGCTTGGACGATAGAAAAAGGCACAAAGGCTCCAGCGGCAGCAGGAAAGATCCATACAGATTTTGAAAGAGGTTTTATTCGTGCAGAGGTCGTATCGTATAACGATTTAGTTGAGAGCGGATCTATGAATGCTGCTAAAGAAAAAGGTCTAGTTCGCTCCGAGGGTAAAGATTATGTTATGCAAGACGGAGATGTGGTTTTGTTTCGATTTAATGTGTGAAAATTTTTCAATGAGCTGTGTAACCCCTTGGTGGGTACCAGCTCATTTTTTATTTTGAATTTTTTATATAAAAACATTGACATATTTATTTTTTTGGTTTATAATGTTAAATGTTCGCAATATTCATAAATTTATGCCGCATAAGCATTAATTATATGTTTTATTTGCATATTACCAATGCAAAAGGTATAAGTTTAATTTTTTGTAAAAATAAGGAGGAAATGAGAAAATGGATAAAAAAGAAATGGTAAACGCTATAAATGAAGCTATTTACAAGGCAATGGAAGATGACAACTTCAAAGCGAAACTTCTTAAAGATGCTAACGAAGCTGTGCTAGAACTCACGGGGAAAAAGATTCCGGTAAAAGTTACAATTCACGACTCAGATGAAAAAAATTTAGTTTTTATACTGCCGAAATGGAACCCCGAAGGAGAACTAAACGAAGATAACCTTGAAACTGTAAGTGGAGGCGCCCTACCAAATACACTAATAGACATATCAAAAATATGCTACTACCACAGCGGGTATGCTGCCCCCTTTATACTCAAACCTGATAAAATAAAGCTTGATAAAATAAATAATAAGGAGGACTAGATTATGTTAGACATGAAAGCGATTTATGAGAAAATGGTAGAGAAAGCTGATAATGATAAGAATTTCAGAGAAAATCTTTTAAAAGACGCAAAATCTACATTAAAAAATATAGGGATAGAATTTCCGGAAGATGTAAAAGTGCAAGTTTTTGAGGACAAACCTGACGATATGCACGTTTTGTTGCCACAAAAATAAAGCATTTATAAATTGAATAAAAGGAAATTAAAATACAGCTGTTAAATGTCTTTCAACTTTAGTTTTGCCGTATTTTATTTCCTTTTTTAGTAAGGAGTTTATTATATGAAGTATTATCCAAGACAAGCCGTTTGGGAAACGACTTTAAAGTGCAATATGAACTGTATGCATTGTGGATCAAGAGCAGGAAAAGCACGTGAAAACGAATTAACTATAGAAGAGTGCTTAAATATTGCTCAACAACTGATAGATATGGGTCTCGAACAAATCACGCTTATAGGCGGAGAAATATTTTTAAAAGAAGATTGGGATAAAATTTCACGTAAGTTTGTTGATAACGGCGTGAAGGTAAATATAATTACAAACGGGTTTAATTTGAATGATGAGCAATTTAGGCAAATAAAGGATTCCGGCATTTGCCAAGTGTACTTTTCTGTAGATGGTCTGGAAAAAACTCACAACACTATAAGAAGAAATCCAGCTTCTTTTGAGCATGTTCTTAAGGCTATGAAGCGACTAAGAGAAGAAAATATGCCAATAGGGGTAGTTACAACTGTTACGGACTTAAACATAGATGAATTAGAAGACATGTATAAACTTTTTCTTGACAATAAAGTTGCATCGTGGCAAATACAAATAGCCTCTCCTATGGGGAACGCCAGAGATAACAAAAATTTACTTATTTCTCCTAACCGGATGTCATACCTAACCAAATTCGTAAGGGATAAAGCACAAGAAAGAAAAATTTATACAGTTGCAGGAGATTGTATAGGCTACTACGACGAAAACGAGTACTATATAAGAGGTTATGAACCTGAAGAAGAAGTAAAATGGATGGGCTGCGGGGCCGGAAAGTACGTTATTGGTATAGACAGCGTGGGCAACGTAAAAGGCTGTGAATCATTGCAAGACGATTCGTTCATAGAAGGAAACCTTAGGAAAAATACTTTAAAAGAAATTTGGAATAGAGAAGGGGCATTCGCGTACAATAGAGACTTCACACCGTATATGTTAGCAGGAAAATGCAAAGGTTGCGATATGGGGCCTATTTGCGCGGGCGGATGCAGGCAAATGAGCTATTTTACTACAGATAATAAATATGAAAATATCTACTGCAACTACAAGTAGGCTCTTACTGTAAAAGCTCAACAACACTAACATTACTAACTTAGTGTTATTGAGCTTTTATATTAAATATTTATTGCAAATGGCTTTTTTTTATTGTATAATACATATTGTTCGTTTATAGAATTATAAATCATCGGCATAAAGAGGTGAGTTTATGCAAATTGAAAGAATAAATCGTGACGACTTAGACGAATACAGAAATTTTACAGTAAACAATACTATAGATGATGATACTGTAGCGTTTGGTGCTAAAATGGAAAACTTCCCCTGTGGTGCAATTTTGGCTAAAAAAAATTTAAAGTTGTCCTCACAGTGGGACATAAAAATATTCTTCGTTTCAAAATTCTTTAGAAACCGTGGCGCAGGCACATTACTTTTAGAAAATTTAATTGCTGCATTGAAAAACAAAAGTTGCAAGGTTGTAAGGTTAAATATCGTTTCATCTAAAGAGTCCATAGAAATTTTACAGAATTTTCTTTCCCAAAAGGGGTTCATTGAACCTGAAATACTCACTAATGTCTATAAATTTAACCCAGAAGAAATTTTGAATGGTAGTAATATAGTAAAATCATGTTTGATTAGCAAAAACCCATTTGAAAATATTAAGTTTTTACCTTTTGAGGAAACTGAAAAAACTTTGATAGATAAAGTAAAAGCTGAAGAAAACTTAATGTATCCGGAAGGTTTATCTCCTTTTGCTAACGAATATAACTTAGAACATGTGAATTCAATTTTTGCGGTGGAAAACAACGAGAAAATAATTGCCTGGATAAGCGGACTGTTAGCGCCAGGAAATATGGTACTTTATAGATCGTTTTTCGTTTACCCAAACTACAGAAATTCTGCGCTTGGACTTTCACTTTTTAATCAAGCAATGAAAATTCAACTAACAAAGTTGCGTGACAAGGAAGGCATATGTGCTGTAAGCGTAGAAAATCCAAGAGTGATGAGGTTTATTTCATTGTATTTCAAAGACTCTTACAAACATAAAAAGTACGAGTTTGAGATGAAATTGAACTTAACTTAAAATTTCTAAGGAGTGATATGATTTGAACCAAACCGAAAAAATTATAAGAGAAGAAATTGGCAAACTACTCGAAACAGACGGGACCGAAATTCCGGGAGATGCGTCTTTAATTAAAGATGTGGGGTTGGATTCATTAAATATATTAGAAATGTTCGATTTAATTGAGGAAAAGTTCGGTATAATGATAGAACCGGAAAAATTTGCAGAAATGAAAACAATAAATGACGTAGTTAGGATTATAGAAGAATATAAATAAAATTATTTAAGAAAAGAGCTACTGTATGTTTCACTACAATATAAATTTAATAAAAAATGCAACTAATAAATTTAAAAAAGTTTTTTATTTTTCTAAAGTAAAATCGACAAACGAAATGGCAAAAAAATTGATACAGAAAAATAAACTCAATGGCAATGCGGTAATAATCTCTAACAATAAAATGGAAGCTGAAAAGAGTTTCGACTTCCCCCATAAGAATACCTATGTACATATGACTGTCGTGATTAAAAATATAAATCTCGATTTAAAGCTGTTGTCGATAATTTTGCCACTAGCGGTTGCAAACGCAATAGACAAAGTTTCGGGCCTTAAAACTAGCATTCGCTGGCCGAATTATATATTAATAGATGAAAAAATGGTTAGCAAAATCAAAGTAGAGCATTTTGAAGGCAACAGCAGAGAAAATTTCAAATACACAATAGTGGAAATAAGCATAAAAGTTAACGGTGTGAATAAACCGAACAGCAAACTCAAGTATATTTCTACATCTCTGGAAGAAAAATGCAAAAATCATATAAATCGTACTCATTTGGTTTGTTGCATTTTAAAGGAAATCGATAAGCTATTAGAAATGAGTCCGCTTTATTTAACTTACAAATACATGCACAAGATAAACCCGGGCTTATGCGTAGATGAGTAGCATTTAGAGTGTCAAGGAAATCGTAAGCATTTTTTCTAATTTTTTGTATATTGAATCGAAATCACTTATAGGCAATGGATTTTTTCCTTTGCCTATTTCTATTGTAAACCCGGGTTTGTTAAACGTTTTTATGAACCAATCCTTAAAGCCTCCACCGACAGCTAAACCTTCCGGAGAAGAAAGTTTGTAGCCACTGGTTTGAGAAAGAATTTTACCCATTAAAAATGAGCATTCAGGCTCGTTTTCTCCGTATTTCCAATAAATTTCTTCACCTTGGCTATGAAACGCAATTGCGTATCGAAAATTTCGTTTTAAGCAAAGTTCTGTTAAAATCCTCGTTTCCGTTTCGCTTTCAGGGCATTTCCCGCCATATCGCGTTGGTGCCGGACAAGTAATACCATTTTTAATTTCAAGTTCATGAAGCTGTTTCCAGCCGGCATCAAAGTTATGGTTTAAGTCTACTCCTCTTGCATTTGCCTGCCAAGTTTTAGTGTTACCTCTACTTACAGCATCAACTAAATTTTGATAATTTTTAGCACTTTTTGAGCCGTGTATACTAATCTCCGTTCCATCAGGGTTTAAGCAAGGCACGACAAATATTCCTTGTTTTCCAAGAAAACTAGAAACATCTACATTGTGTAGCTTTAAGCCATTCGACTTACAAAAACCGACCTTTTCTATAAATGTGAGCAGCAATAGGCTTGTTAGCCATTCCATGCCGTGCACTCCACCCACCATAAGAACTTCATTTTGCTCGCTGCCTAGCTTTATGTAATGTATATCTCTACCACAGTAACTTTTACAGAGCGTCCCAACTTTAACAAACGGATATTTTTCTTTTAACTCATAAATAAAGCTTTCACGATTTTTTTGATCGAAAAAATTATCGGTCATTCTTTGATAAAACATAATCTACTCCTTCACCTCAAAAATATATGTAATATAAACTTGTATATTTAAATTCTTAATGTTAAAATTACGTTAATAATAAAATATACATTTATTTACTGTTTGGTGAAGGAGAACGAATTTCAATATGGAATTAAATGAAAAAACTTTAAGCGAAAGTGTTAAATTTGATGGGAACTTGATAAAAGTTTCTGTTGCACAAGTAGAGCTTGTAAACGGCAAAAAGGCTAAAAGAGAGGTAGTGCGCCACAGAGGCGGTGTGTGCATAGCGGCTCTCACAGAGAATGACGAATTACTTTTTGTAAAGCAATACCGGTATCCATTTTCTAAGGTGTTGCTAGAACTGCCAGCAGGAACACTGGAAGAAGGCAAAGACCCTTTAGAAGAAGGAAAAAGGGAATTAAAAGAAGAAACCGGTGCTGTTGGAGAAGATTATATTAGTTTAGGGAAAATGTTATCCAGCCCTGGTTGGTGTTCAGAAATAATACATTTATATTTTTGTAAAGTAAAAAGTTTCGGCGAAATATGCCCGGATGAAGACGAATTTTTAAATATAGAAAAAATTCCAATTTCAGATGCCAAAAAGATGGTTTTGAGTAATGAAATAGAAGATGCAAAAACTCAAATAGCAGTACTAAAGCTGTGCAATTATTTAGGCATTTAAAAGATTTTCTTCCCCATTACGTTAATGTCCCCTGTGTATCATACAAAAGTTAACATTGAATCATCAAAATTTTTTTTATCTATAAAAAAATAACCCACCTTTAAAAAGATGGGTTATTTTTAATTATTATACTTTAGCCATTAATAGCTGTAACAACACCTGATCCTACAGTACGTCCACCTTCACGAATAGCAAAACGTAGACCTTCTTCAATTGCGATAGGTGTAATGAGCTCAACGTCCATAACAACATTATCACCAGGCATGCACATTTCAGTTCCTTCCGGAAGCTTAATGACACCCGTTACGTCTGTAGTTCTGAAATAGAACTGTGGACGGTAATTGTTGAAGAATGGAGTATGACGTCCACCTTCTTCTTTAGTCAAGATATAAACTTGACCTTTGAACTTGGTGTGAGGATTGATTGTTCCTGGTTTTGCAAGAACTTGACCTCTTTCGATTTCATCCCTTTGAACACCACGAAGCAATGCACCAACGTTATCTCCTGCTTCACAATAGTCTAGAGTCTTACGGAACATTTCCATGCTCGTAACAACTGTTTTCTTGCGCTCTTCTGTTAAGCCAACTATTTCAACTTCGTCGCCTGCTTTAAGTTGTCCACGTTCAACTCTACCTGTAACAACCGTTCCACGACCTGAAATCGTCATAACGTCTTCAATTGGCATCAAGAAAGGTAAATCTGATTTCCTTTCCGGTGTAGGAATAAATTTATCAACTGCATCCATTAAGTCAAGAACACATTTGTATTCTGGAGCTGATGGATCTGTCGAACTTGATTCCAATACCTTTAAAGCTGAACCCTTTATAATTGGAGTTTCGTCACCAGGGAAACCATACTCGTTTAAAAGTTCACGGATTTCCATTTCAACTAAATCTAATAATTCTTCATCATCAACTTGGTCTGTCTTGTTCATGAATACTACAATGTATGGAACACCAACTTGACGAGCTAAAAGAATGTGTTCTCTCGTCTGAGGCATCGGACCGTCTGCTGCAGAAACTACCAGGATAGCTCCGTCCATTTGTGCTGCACCAGTAATCATGTTTTTAACGTAGTCAGCATGTCCAGGACAGTCAACGTGTGCATAGTGACGAGTTGCTGTTTGATACTCAACATGCGCAGTATTTATGGTAATACCACGTTCTCTTTCTTCAGGAGCTTTATCGATATTTGCATAATCAACAAATTCTGAGTCTCCCTTTAGGTTCAATACCTTAGTAATTGCCGCTGTAAGAGTGGTCTTACCGTGGTCAACGTGACCAATTGTACCGATATTAATATGCGGCTTACTTCTTTCAAATTTTGCTTTTGCCATTAGTTTTTTCCTCCCTTGTTTACAGTAATGTAAAAATATTTCCCAATGTTTACATTCTATCAATTAACATATAAAAAATCAATAGGTTTAACAAAAATTAATCAGGCTTTTTCGTCCTAGCTGAAATGATACTTTCAGAAACTGATTTCGGAACTTCTGCATAATGACTAGGTTCCATAGTGTATTGACCTCTACCCTGAGTCTTCGATCTCATGTCAGTTGCATAGCCAAACATTTCAGATAAAGGCACATGCGCATTTATTCTTTGTGCTCCTGAGATCGCTTCCATTCCTTGAATCATACCACGACGAGAATTTAAATCCCCTATAACATCACCCATGTATTCTTCAGGAACTATTACCGATACCTTCATAATAGGTTCAAGCAATACCGGATCTGCTTTTCTCATAGCTTCTTTAAATGCCATAGAACCTGCAATCTTAAAGGCCATTTCAGATGAGTCAACTTCATGGTAAGATCCATCGTACAGTGTAACTTTAACATCAACAACATTATAGCCTGCTAAAACACCAGAAAGCATTGCTCCTCTGATACCTTGGTCAACAGCTGGGATGTATTCTTTCGGAATAACACCTCCAACAATATTGTTAACAAATTCATAACCTTTAGTTGGGTTCGGCTCAATTTTAATCTTAACATGTCCATATTGGCCACGTCCACCGGACTGTCTTGCATACTTGTTATCGACATCTGCTGATTTTCTGATAGTTTCTTTATATGCAACCTGTGGCTTACCAACATTTGCTTCTACTTTAAATTCACGCAAAAGCCTATCAACTATAATCTCCAAATGAAGCTCGCCCATACCTGCTATGATGGTTTGGCCTGTTTCTTCATCTGTATAAGCTTTGAAAGTTGGGTCTTCTTCAGCTAATTTAGCTAAAGCTATTCCCATTTTTTCTTGTCCAGCTTTTGTTTTCGGCTCTATAGCAACTCTGATAACAGGTTCAGGGAATTCCATAGACTCCAATATAACAGGTGCCTTTTCAGTACATAATGTATCACCTGTGGTTGTATTTTTAAGTCCAACTGCAGCCGCAATATCACCCGCATAAACTGTGTCTATATCTTGGCGGTGATTTGCATGCATTTGTAGAATTCTGCCCAAACGCTCATTGTTGTCTTTAGTTGAGTTGTACACCGTAGAGCCCGCACTTACAGTACCGGAGTAAACTCTAAAGAAGCAGAGTTTTCCAACAAATGGGTCCGTTGCAATTTTAAATGCCAACGCTGAAAATGGTTCATCGTCAGATGAATGTCTTTCGACCTCCTCGTTGGTATCAGGGTCAACACCCTTTATCGCCGGAACATCTGTAGGAGCTGGCATATAGTCTACAATAGCATCAAGCAGCTTTTGAACACCTTTATTCCTATAAGATGTTCCGCAAGTTACTGGAACCATTTTATTTGCCAAAGTTGCTTTTCTGATGCAATCTTTTATCTCTTGTTCTGAAAGCTTTTCGCCCTCCAAATACTTTTCAAAAAGCGCATCGTCTTGTTCTGCAACATGCTCCATCATTTCTGTATGATATTTTTCCGCAAGTTCCCTCATGTCCTCCGGAATGTCTTCTACTCTGATATCTTTTCCAAGGTCATCGTAGTAAACGTAGGCCTTCATTTCAACTAAGTCAATAAGACCCTTGAAAGTGTCTTCTGAACCTATCGGCAACTGAATTGGCACAGCATTGCATTTAAGGCGCTCTTTCATCATCTTTACAACATTATAGAAGTCTGCTCCCATAATGTCCATCTTGTTAACGTAAACCATACGCGGAACGCCGTATTTATCAGCTTGACGCCAAACTGTTTCAGATTGTGGTTCAACGCCACCCTTTGCGCAAAGCACTGTAACTGAACCGTCCAACACCCTCAGTGACCTTTCAACTTCAACAGTAAAGTCAACGTGGCCTGGGGTATCTATAATATTTATACGATGGTTTTTCCAGAAGCAAGTTGTCGCAGCGGAAGTTATAGTGATTCCACGTTCTTGCTCTTGAGCCATCCAGTCCATGGTAGCAGCTCCGTCATGTGTTTCGCCGATTTTATGGTTAACTCCTGTATAAAACAGTATACGTTCTGTTGTAGTAGTTTTACCGGCATCAATATGAGCCATAATGCCGATATTTCTCGTTAAATCAAGTGAAACCTGTCTTGCCATAACATTTCTCCTTTCTTACACTCTTCGCGAGTATATAATTTAATATCACTTTGCAAATAATTATGATTATGAGATTATTTCTTCAATATTAATGCCATTAATTTCAGCACAATAATCAAGAAAATCAAAAGTTTTAACTCTCTCAACTTCAGGCAAATCTTTCCGAGAATTTAAAAATATATACAATTTTTTGAATTCTTCAATAAAGAAAATGTCATTTACACATAGTTTGTCACTACCAAACTCTTCACACCAATCATTGTATATTTCTACTAAGAACCTTTTATCTTCTTTATATCTAAAACGTAAGCGCTCGCGAGATAATGTATTTTCTGATGTGAATTCGGGATGCAGCGTTCTATGTTCAATTTTCCTTTTATTCTTGCCTGCAAAACATATTACCATTGTGCTAGACATCGCCATCAATAAAATTAGCAAAAAGCATGTAGCTTTTTTAAAAAAAACTTTTTTCATAAACCAAAATACCTCCATCAAAATAAATGACTTTTGTATTTAATTAGTTTGTGAAAATTTAAAATAAAACTAAAAGCTAAAATCATTGCAATCAATTTTTCTAAGAAATTGTTTAACCCATAGCCTTGCAAGTTTGCTCCATTAAATGATAAATTACCATCTATAGTGTGCAAAAGCTTTATTTGCTTCAGCCATTTTATGCGTGTCATCACGCTTTTTGACTGCTCCGCCCGTTTCGTTGATAGCATCTAAAATCTCAGACGCTAGTCTTTCTCTCATAGTTCTTTCAGATCTCGCCCTTGAATAGTTGGTCAACCATCTAAGTCCTAAAGTTTGACGTCTTTCAGGCCTAACTTCTATTGGCACTTGATAAGTCGCGCCTCCTACTCGGCGAGCCTTAACTTCAAGAACTGGCATGATGTTTTCCATTGCTGTTTCGAAAACTTCAAGCGGCTCTTTTCCTGTTTTCTCCCTTATTATGTCGAATGCTCCGTAAACTATCCTTTGAGCTACACCGCGTTTACCGTCATACATGACATTGTTTATTAAGCGAGTAACAAGCTTTGAATTGTACATTGGATCTGGCAAAACATCACGTTTCGCTATTGAACCTCTTCTTGGCACTTTACTTCCCTCCTTCATACAAGTGATATCATTGGTACTCGAAAGCGACAAACTCCCGTCTTGCCAACACAGAGGCATTTATATAAAAACACTTCCGCGTTGTATATTAACTTAAGTTTTGTCAATTTCTTCTCTACTTTTTAGCAGCACCAGCTTTTGGTTTCTTTGCTCCGTATTTGCTTCGAGCTTGCATACGTTTTGCAACACCTTGAGCGTCTAGCGTTCCCCTAACTATATGGTAACGAACACCAGGAAGGTCTTTTACACGTCCGCCTCGAATCAAAACAACACTATGCTCTTGTAAGTTGTGACCTTCGCCCGGAATGTATGAACTTACTTCTATTCCGTTCGATAGCCTTACCCTCGCAATTTTCCTTAGCGCTGAATTAGGTTTCTTAGGCGTTGCTGTCTTTACAGCAGTGCAAACTCCTCTTTTCTGTGGGGATGTTTGATCTGTTGATTCTCGTTTTTTCGAATTCCATCCCTTAGAAAGAGCAGGAGCAGTCGATTTCTTTTCAGAAACTTCCCTACCTTTTCTGACTAACTGGTTAAAAGTTGGCATACTACACCTCCTTAATTTAAAATTATATATGTTAAAAATCCGTCGTTTATATAAGTTAAATTAAGATAGTTATACCACCCCTGGCCGCAAGGCCACAAGTGCTTTGCGCTTGTGAAAAAGGCTTTCGCCTTTTTTGCGCCGTCACTTTAAGTGACGGCGCGCCTCGCGGCGAGCAACAGCTACCCTCAAATATCTCATAATCACAACCGATTTATAACCGAGAATAAAAGCTAAGTTTCCTTTAATTTTTACTTATATTCGTTATTAATAAACTTGGGCAAATATTAAATTTGCCCAAGAAAACTTTAGCTGTTTTATAATACCATATTTTTTAGTTCTCTGTCAACACTTCTTCAATTTCTTGAGAAACTTCAGCTTCTTCACAGGCTGACTCTTCTTGAGGTTCCTCATTTTTTTCTAAAATAACATCGCTGTACCTGTGCATTCCAGTACCTGCAGGAACTAATTTACCGATAATTACATTTTCCTTTAAGCCTATTAAAGGATCGACTTTGCCTTTTATAGCCGCGTCAGTCAATACTCTGGTAGTCTCCTGGAACGAAGCTGCCGATAAGAACGAGTCTGTTGCTAAAGATGCTTTAGTTATACCTAAAAGTACAGGCATCGTTCTAGCTTCTTGCAAGCCTTCTTCACCATTAGCCACTCTTTCTTTAATCTCATTATTAGCTTCCTCGACATCAACCTTATCCGCAAAAGTGCTTGCTAAAAGTTTCGTGTCTCCCGGGTCCTTAACCCTTACTTTTCTCATCATCTGTCGCACTATGACTTCTATATGTTTATCGTTAATGTCAACACCTTGCATACGATAAACTCTTTGTACTTCCTGAATAAGGTAATTCTGTACAGCTGAGGCACCACTTATAGCCAAGACATCATGCGGGTTAACTGACCCTTCGGTCAACCTATCTCCGGCGGTGATCTCTTGACCTTCCTGCACCCGTACCCTAGAGCCGAAAGGTATCATGTACGAAACCTCTTCCCCGGATTCTTTGTTGCTTATCACGACATGACGATTTTTCTTAATTTCCTCGAACCTAACCGTTCCCGAAAGTTCACTGATAATCGCCAAGTGTTTCGGCTTACGGCTTTCAAAAAGTTCTTCAACCCTAGGCAAACCTTGAGTAATATCTTCTCCACCTGCTACACCACCAGTGTGGAAGTTTCTCATGGTAAGCTGAGTACCAGGCTCACCTATAGACTGTGCCGCAATAATCCCTACTGCTTCGCCTATCGTAACCGGCATACCATTTGCTAAGTTAGAACCATAGCATTTCTTGCATACACCGTGTTTTGCTTTACATGTCAATATAGATCTTATTTCAATTTTTTCTACACCGGATTTCAAAATAGTTTCAGCATCATTATCATCCATCATTTTATCTTTGCTTACTAAAACTTCCCCCGTTTTCTCATCTACAAAGTCATGACATAAGTATCTGCCCACTAGTCTTTCGTTAAGACTCTCAATAGATTCGTTACCATCCTTTATTTCAAATACTACAAGCCCTTCTTCTGTTCCACAATCGTCTTCACGGATAATAACATCTTGAGCGACATCCACCAAACGCCTCGTCAAGTATCCAGAGTCGGCCGTTCTAAGAGCCATATCGGCTAAACCTTTTCTAGCACCACGAGATGAAATAAAGTATTCAAGTATGTTTAGACCCTCACGGTAATTTGCACGAATCGGAACTTCAATCGTTTCACCAGACGTATTCGCGATAAGTCCACGCATACCCGCCAATTGTCTTATCTGACTCATTGAGCCACGAGCACCTGAATCTGCCATCATAAAAATTGGGTTATATTTATCCAGGTTATTTTGAAGCGCTGAAGTTACGTCATTTGTAGCCTTTTCCCAAATCTTTAAAGTATGCTCTCTTCTTTCTTCGTTCGATACAAGTCCTCTTTTAAATTGACGACCTATCTTTTCTATTTGCTCTTCAGCATCCTTTATGATTTCCTTCTTAGCCGGTGGAATAACTGCATCACAGACCGCTACAGTAATAGCCCCCCTGGTCGAATATTTAAAGCCCTGCGATTTTATTTCATCTAAAACTTGTGAAGTTATTTTCGTACCGTGCTTCTTCATGCATTTTTCTACTATTTTGCCAAGTTGTTTTTTACCTACCAAAAAGTCAACTTCTAACCTCAAAGCATCTTCAGGTGTATTTCTGTTCACAAAGCCTAAATCTTGCGGTATTGGCTTATTGAAAATAATTTTCCCCGCTGTTGTATTTATAATTCCGGTTATTTTTCTGCCATCAAACTCTACAGTTCTTCTTACTTTAATTTTCGCATGAAGTGTTATAACTTTTGCATCGTACGCCATCAGCACTTCGTCAAAGTCTCTAAATACCTTACCTTCGCCTTTTTCTCCGTCTTTTTCCAACGTTAAATAGTAAGAACCTAATATCATATCTTGGCTAGGCACCGCTACTGGACGTCCATCAGATGGTTTCAAAAGGTTTCCCGCAGCTAGCATCAAGAATCTTGCTTCTGCTTGAGCTTCCGCTGAAAGTGGTATATGCACAGCCATTTGATCTCCGTCAAAGTCAGCGTTGTAAGCCGAACAAACCAACGGATGTAGTTTTAACGCTCTTCCTTCTACTAAAACAGGCTCAAAAGCTTGTATTCCCAACCTATGAAGAGTAGGCGCACGGTTCAAAAGCACAGGGTGTCCTTTTATCACCGTTTCCAAAGCGTCCCAAACTTCCGGTTTTGTTCTATCCACCGCTTTTCTCGCAGATTTTATATTGTTAGATACGCCGGTTTCAACAAGACGTTTCATTACAAACGGTTTAAATAATTCCAGCGCCATTTCTTTTGGCAAACCGCACTGGTACATTTTTAGTTCCGGTCCTACAACTATAACCGAACGCCCTGAATAGTCTACACGCTTTCCTAAAAGGTTCTGTCTAAATCTGCCTTGTTTACCTTTTAGCATATCAGATAACGATTTCAGTGGTCTATTATTTGCGCCCGTAACCGGTCTTCCACGCCTACCATTGTCTATAAGCGCATCCACAGCCTCCTGAAGCATACGCTTCTCATTCCTGATGATAATATCAGGTGCACCAAGTTCCATTAGCCTGGATAAGCGGTTATTTCTATTTATAACCCTTCTGTAAAGGTCATTTAAGTCAGACGTTGCAAATCTGCCACCATCCAGTTGAACCATTGGTCTCAGGTCCGGCGGAATTACCGGTAGCACATCCAAAATCATCCATTCAGGTCTGTTTCCGGACATACGGAACGACTCAACTACCTCTAATCTTTTTAAAAGTCTTATACGCTTTTGACCTAACGCTGATTCAAGTTCACCTTTTATTTCTTTTGCCATTTTGTCAAGGTCCAACTCGCTAAGAAGCTTCTTTATAGCCTCAGCGCCCATTAAAGCTTCAAATCCATCTTCATACTTTTCTTTTAAGTCACGATATTCACTTTCAGTTAAAAATTGGCATTTTTCAAGTTCCTTAGCTTCACCAGGATCTGTAACAATATAAGTTGCAAAATATAAAACTTTTTCAAGCATCCTTGGTGAAATGTCTAGAAGTAGCCCCATTCTTGAAGGTATACCCTTAAAATACCATATGTGCGACACCGGCGCTGCCAGCTCAATGTGTCCCATTCTTTCTCGTCTTACCTTAGATTTCGTGACCTCAACGCCGCATCTATCACAAACCTTGCCCTTATATCTAATCCTTTTATATTTGCCGCAATGGCATTCCCAGTCCTTCTGAGGGCCAAAGATTCTTTCACAAAATAATCCATCTCTTTCCGGCTTCAGTGTCCTGTAATTTATCGTTTCCGGTTTTTTTACTTCACCATGCGACCATTTTCTAATTTGTTCGGGAGAAGCTAATCCGATCTTAATTGATTCAAATACATTAAATTCCATTATTTCGTCCCCCATATTAATCTAATTCTGTCGTTAATTCATCCATATCTTCAAGATCACCATCGCCATCGTCAAGTGCATCTTCTACATATTCGTCCATGCTTTCATCCGCGTCATCATCGTCATTCATTTCATCAAAAGCTTCCGGATCAGCTAACATATTATTGTCATCGTCGTCTTCGTCAAGCGAGAACCCTTCAAGTGATGTCATCACTTCATCTTCCTTAAAGTCACTATGCTTTGTCGGAATAAATTCTGCAGCATCGTCTTCGCTAAAGTCTCTCTTTAAGTCTATCTCATCTTTGTTTTTGTCTAAAACTTTTATGTCCAGACTCAAAGACTGTAGCTCTTTTATCAGAACTTTAAACGATTCCGGTATGCCAGGTTTAGGTACATTTTGGCCTTTAACTATCGATTCATAAGTCTTTACCCTACCCACTACATCATCTGACTTCACAGTCAAAATTTCTTGCAATGTGTATGCTGCGCCATAAGCTTCCAGCGCCCAAACTTCCATTTCTCCAAAGCGCTGTCCACCAAATTGAGCCTTACCGCCCAAAGGCTGCTGAGTAACTAATGAGTAAGGTCCTGTAGATCTTGCATGGATCTTATCGTCAACCAAATGGTGAAGTTTCAAGTAATACATATAACCTACCGTAACAGGATTGTCAAAGTACTCCCCTGTTCGGCCGTCTTTCAGCCAAGTTTTTCCGTCTTCACTATACCCAGCTTTCCTAAAACATTCAAATATATCTTCTTCATGTGCACCGTCAAAAACCGGAGTCATTATCTTCCACCCCAGAGCTTTTGCAGCGTACCCCAAGTGCACTTCAAGTACCTGACCGATGTTCATACGAGAAGGAACACCTAGCGGATTAAGTACTATGTCTAAAGGTGTACCATCCGGTAGAAACGGCATATCTTCAACCGGTAAAATCCTTGAAACAACACCTTTGTTACCGTGACGACCAGCCATTTTGTCTCCTACAGAGAGTTTTCTCTTTTGCGCAATGTAGCATCTTACAACTTTATTTACTCCCGGTGCCAGCTCATCGTTACTATTTTCCCTCGTGAATACTTTTACATCTACAACCACGCCATATGCGCCATGTGGTACTCGCAAAGATGTATCTCTGACTTCCCTTGCTTTTTCCCCGAAAATAGCACGAAGCAATCTTTCTTCAGCCGTAAGTTCTGTTTCGCCCTTAGGAGTAACCTTACCAACCAGAATATCACCAGCATGTACTTCTGTACCTACCCTGATTATCCCAGTTGCATCTAAGTCTTTAAGTACATCTTCACCTACATTCGGAATGTCCCTTGTAATTTCCTCCGGACCTAGCTTGGTATCTCTTGCTTCTGTTTCGTATTCTTCTATATGGATGGACGTATATACATCGTCACGAACTAATTTTTCACTAATTAAAACAGCGTCTTCGTAGTTATAACCTTCCCAAGTCATAAACCCGATCAAAGCATTCTTTCCTAAGCTTATTTCACCGTTATTTGTTGCCGGTCCATCTGCTAAAACTTCACCCTCAACAACTTTTTGACCTTCATTAACCACCGGAACTTGGTTTACACATGTGCTTTGGTTTGAACGAATAAATTTTGAAAGAATGTAAGTTTCCTTTTTTCCGTTATCATATTTAACAGTAATCTCTCTAGCACTTACCTTCGTAACTGTACCGTCATCTTTTGCAAGTACACAAACACCAGAATCTACCCCCGCTTGATATTCCATTCCGGTAGCTACTATTGGAGATTCTGACTTTAAAAGCGGAACCGCTTGACGTTGCATGTTAGAACCCATTAATGCACGGTTTGCGTCATCGTTTTCAAGAAACGGAATCATAGACGTAGCAACAGATACAACCATCCTCGGGCAAATGTCCATGTAATCTGCCTTATCGCTTTCTATTTCAACAAACTCATCTCTAAATCGACCAATTATTTTAGCATTTTTAAATCGTCCATCTTCAGTAAGCGGTTCGTTTGCTTGTGCCACTATGAAATCATCTTCCACATCGGCAGTCATATAGACTACTTCTTTTGTGACTATGCCTGTTTCTTTATCCACTTTCCTGAACGGTGCCTCTATAAACCCATATTCATTAATCCTCGCAAACGTTGCAAGGTACGAAATTAACCCTATATTAGGTCCTTCCGGCGTTTCTATAGGACACATTCTTCCATAGTGACTATAGTGAACATCTCGAACTTCAAAGCCCGCTCTGTCTCTTGAAAGTCCACCAGGGCCAAGCGCAGACAACCTTCTTTTATGAGTAAGCTCCGCTAAAGGATTTGTTTGATCCATAAATTGAGAAAGCGGTGACGAGCCAAAAAATTCTCTAATAGCCGCCACTACAGGCCTTATGTTTATGAGTGATTGTGGAGTCAGCAGTTCAAGGTCTTGTGCTTGCAGAGTCATTCTTTCCCTTATTACTCTTTCAAGTCTTGCAAAGCCTATTCTAAACTGGTTCTGAAGAAGTTCTCCCACGCATCGTATTCTTCTGTTTCCTAAATGGTCTATATCGTCTGTAGTCCCTAGTCCTTCTGCTAAGCACATCATGTAATTTATAGATGCAAATATGTCGTCCGTAGTGATAGTCTTAGGTGTAAGCTCATCAATACGTGCAGTTATAGCTTCTTTCAACTCATCGTCGCTATCGCAACTTTCTAAAATTTCGCACAATACTCTAAAAGAAACTTTTTCTCTTATTCCACATTCTTTATGTGCATCAAAATTAATAAAATCGTTTATTTCAACCATGCCGTTTGAAATGACTTTTATTTCTTTTTCTTCTTTTAAAATATAAACAGCATGTGCTCCAGACTTTTCAATTTCTAGAGCTTTCTCATAAGTAACTGTTTCGCCTTTGTCTAAGATAATTTCGCCTGTCATAGGATTTGCAACCGGTTGAGCAAGAACGTTGCCTAAAATTCGGCCCATTAAGTTTAGTTTCTTATTGTATTTATAACGTCCTACTCTAGAAATATCGTATCGTCTTTCGTCAAACAAGAGCATTTCTAAGTGAGCTTTTGCGCTATCAAGTGTTGGAGGTTCACTCGGACGAAGTTTCTTGTAAACTTCTATCAAGCCTTCTTCCAAAGTTTTGCAAGCATCTTTTTCAATGGTAGCTAAAATTCTTGCATCTCTCCCAAAATACTCTATAATTTCATCATCCGTACCAAGCCCTAAAGCTCTTATCAGTACGGTTATGGGGATTTTTCTATTTTTATCTATTCTAACGTAAAGAACATCATTTGCATCATTTTCATACTCGAGCCACGCGCCACGATTCGGTATAACTGTAGACGAAAATAATTCTTTACCGGTTTTATCATATTCCATTTTATAGTAAACGCCCGGCGACCTCACCAGTTGCGATACTATAACACGTTCTGCACCATTTATAACAAAAGTGCCACTATCGGTCATTAAAGGGAAATCTCCCATAAAAACATCTGATTCTTTTATCTCGCCATTTTCCTTGTTTAAAAGCCTTGCCTTAACCCTAAGTGCTGCCGAATACGTTGCATCTCTTTCTTTACATTCAGCTATGCTGTAGTTTGGTTTATCAGAGTCTAAATGATAATCTAGAAAATCTAAAACTAAATTTCCGGTATAATCTGTAATGCCTGAAACGTCTTTAAAAACCTCCTTTAAACCTTCATTTAGGAACCAATTGTAAGAATTTTTTTGAATTTCTATGAGATTTGGCATCTTCAAAATTTCTTCATTATTCGAAAAACTCATTCTTACATTCTTTCCCATGTGCACCGGCTTAACATTTAGCATAGGCTTTACCACTCCATTCAATATTTACTTCATCTTTCTTCAATATGCTTTAGATTTATTATTTTGTTGCACTATAAAAATTAAAAATAATTTATATATTTTTGGCAAAATAACAAGGTTTTTTTGCATTTTTGGGCATACATATCCATTTTGGTACAATAATTGATTGTACCACATACTATTTTTACTGTCAAGTTTTATTTTTATATCTAATGTCCATCTATAATATACAATTAAATTTACTCAGTTTCTGTAGAAATAAAGAAATGATTGAGTCATTTATAAAAAAAGCTCACCTTAATTTTAGGTGAACTTTTTACACAACTTTTTAATAAAATATAAATTTTTCTGCTTTTTCATCATAATCACAGGTTATAGATTTTTTAGGGTCTAAATCTCCCTCTAAAATTTTTTCTGACAGCTTATCTTCTATTTTCGACTGTATTGCTCTTCTAAGAGGTCTTGCTCCATAAACCGGGTCATAACCTTCTTTTGCAATCGCTTTTACTGCATTCTCTGTAAATTCAGCTTTTATATTCAAATCACATAGTCTATCTTTTATGCCTTTAAGCATCCTGGATGCAATTGCCTCTATGTCATTGCTTGTAAGTTTGTCAAATACTACTATGTCATCCACGCGGTTCAAAAACTCAGGTTTAAAAACTTTTTTTAATTCGTCTAAAACCATGTCTTTTAATCTTTCTTTGCTTTTTTCAGCTGAAGAATCTGCACTGAATCCCAAACTGTTTTGCTTTTCCGTAATCAGTCTTGCACCCACATTTGATGTCATTATAATAATTGTATTTTTGAAATTTACTTTCCTGCCTTGAGAGTCAGTCAAAACACCGTCCTCCAAAACCTGTAGAAGCATATTGAAAACGTCCGGGTGAGCTTTTTCTATTTCGTCAAACAACAACACCGAATATGGTTTCCTTCTTACTTTTTCGGTAAGTTGACCGCCTTCGTCATACCCAACATAACCTGGAGGCGACCCTATAAGCTTAGAAACTGTATGTTTCTCCATGTACTCAGACATATCAAGCCGGATCATAGCATTTTCGTCTCCAAACATTGCTGAAGCTAAAGCTTTACATAGTTCAGTTTTTCCAACCCCTGTTGGACCAAGAAATATAAACGAGCCTGTTGGCCTTTTGGGATCTTTAAGGCCCACTCTGCCTCTCCTTATCGCTCTAGATACCAGCGAAACTGCCTCATCTTGACCTACTATGCGCTCATGAAGAATGCTCTCCATTTTCAAAAGACGATCACTTTCTTCTTGAGTCAGCTGTACAACAGGTATTCCACTCCAGTTTGAAACAATATAAGCTATATCATCTCTGGTAACTTCACCCGTAACTTTTTCATTTTCATCTTGCCACTTCTTTTTGCCGTCCTCCAACTCTTTCTTTAAACTCTTCTCTTCATCACGCAATTTCGCAGCCCGTTCAAAATCTTGTTCATTTACCGCTGCGGCTTTTTCTGCGTCAAGTTTTTTTATTTTGTCTTCAAGACCTTTCAAGTCATCCGGAACCGTATAAGCCCTTAACCTAACCCTCGATGCCGCTTCATCTATCAGGTCTATAGCTTTGTCCGGCAAGAATCGATCTGCTATATATCTTGAAGATAACGATACAGCTTCTTCTATCGCCTCATCTGTGATCTTAACTTTATGGTGTGCTTCATATCTGTCTCGTAATCCCTTAAGTATTTGCACAGTTTCTTCTTCCGAAGGTTCTCCAACCATCACAGGTTGGAACCGCCTTTCAAGTGCAGCATCTTTTTCGATATATTTCCTATATTCTTTTATAGTCGTGGCACCTATAACTTGAAAATCCCCTCTTGCTAAACAAGGTTTTAAAATATTTGCTGCATCAGCTGAACCTTCAGCCGAACCTGCACCAACTATAGTGTGAAGCTCATCTATGAATAAGATTATATTACCCGATTTTTTTATTTCACCTATAGCATTTTTTATTCTGTCTTCAAAATCTCCTCTATATTTCGTACCAGCTATCATGCTAGTAAGATCGAGCGAAAATACCCGTTTATCTTTTAAAATTTCAGGAACATCTCTTGAAACTATTTTAAGTGCTAATCCTTCAGCAACCGCCGTTTTACCAACACCCGGTTCGCCTATTAAACATGGATTATTCTTTGTCCTTCTAGATAATATCTGTATAACTCTTTGTATTTCTTCTTCTCGGCCTATGACAGGATCTATGGCTCCAGACGAAGCAAGTGCTGTCAAATCTCTTCCGAATTGATCTAGAGTTTTAGTTTTGCTTTTAGAGTTAACTCCAGGTTTGTGACCTACTCCGCCATTTTGAGAAAATTTAACATCTTCAGCTTCATAGTCTCCCATGGTACTGTTCAGTTTTTCAAGTATAGCTTTTGCACTCGTACCCATCTCATTTAAGAACCTAACAGCATAGCTGTCGCTTTCTTCAATTATAGCTATTAGCAAATGCTCTGTGCCTACGTAATTATGTCCCAAAGTTGCAGCTTGCATAACAGCCATTTGTAAAATTCTTTTGGTTCTCGGTGTGAAGTCATTTGTGCTCAAAGAAGTCCTACTGCCTACACCTATTTCAGTTCTTATTATATTCTCAAGTTCAGAATCATTTATACCAAGTTCAGACAAAACAACTGCCGCAACGCCTGTTCCTTCTTTTAAAAGTCCAAGTAAAATATGTTCGCTGCCAACGTAAGTATGCCCACAATTTTCTGCGCTCTCTATAGAATAATTTAGTGCATTGTTGGCCTTTTCTGTAAATCCGTTAAATCTATACATACAAATTCCTCCTTAGTCCGATTGTTCTTTATTTAATGCATTTCTTATTATTTCTGCCCGAAGTTGTTCTCTTTGGTTGGCAGTCAAATCTTTCTTTTCTTCAAGAGACAACATTGCCGGTTGAACTTTTATTATAAGGCTATCTATACTTTCAAGAGAAAGATCCTTGATTTCACCTGCTGCCGCACCTAACCTTACATTAGATATAAGTTTCATAAATTCATTGTTACTCAAAAGTCTTGCATTTTTCAAAACTCCATAAGACCTGTGAATCAAATCTATAAATTCTATATGCTTTATCATTTCGCCTCTAGCGTTTCTTTCCTGAGATATTAACTGCATTGTTACATCTTCCAAGTTTTTAATGGATGCCTTCTCAGAAAGGCCCAGTGTAACTTGATTAGAAAGCTGGTAAAAGTCAGCTTTAGGTTCTGTGCCTTCTCCATATATTCCCCTTAGCACCAACCCCAGTTTAGACAGGTTAGATGAGATCTTCTCCATAACACCGCTTTCTCTTAAAGCAGGCAAGTGAAGCATAACAGACGCTCTCATCCCTGTTCCAAGGTTTGTAGGGCATTGCGTAAGGTACCCCAAGTTATCGTCAAACGCAAAAGAAAGTTTTTTATCTAAGGTATCGTCAAGTTTATCTGCAATGCAGTATGAATCTTCAAAATTTAAGCCTGGTTTTATAACCTGAAGCCTTATATGATCCTCTTCATTTATCATTATACTAACAGACTCATCGTCCGATAAAAATAGTCCCCTACCGTAAGTTTCTTCAACAAAGTTCGGGCTGGTTATATGTCTTTCTACTAGGGAAACCCTATCTACTTTGCTAAGACTGCGAAGATCGACATACTTTAACTCTTTTCCTATTTCATCTTCAGATATCACGTTTTTCACTAAATTAATAACTTCTACCTTTTGCTTTTCTGAAAGTTTACATGGGAAAGGAAAACTGTTTAAGTTTCGTGCAAATCTAATCCTCGTACTAATAACTACATCGCCTTGTGGTCCTGTTTTATTGTACCATTTATTCATTATTTTCCAGCCCCTTTTCTAATTCTTTTATTTTGTCGCGAAGTTTCGCAGCTTTTTCAAACTCTTGTTTTTCAATTGCACAGCCTAATTCAGTTTTTAAGTCATCTATCTTACTTTCAACTCTTTTGTTAGAGTTAACGCTAGCCGCGAGTTTGCCAGCATGTTTAGTGTTTCCGTGAATCCTTTTTATGGATGAAACGAGCTTATCATAAAACACTTTGTAACAGTTTGGACAGCCAACTTTGCCACTACTTGAAATATCCTCAAACGACGAGCCACAATTTTCGCAACGAGTAGAATCTAATCTTAATTTATGAGGAATATTTTCCGTAAAGAAGCTTCCAAGGAAATTATCAAAATTCAATGAAAAATCATTAAATATATCTCCATACCCCAACTTCTTAGCACAAGCTTCACACAACATATATTCCTTAACATCGCCATTAATCACTTTTTTTATATGAGTATTCGCAGTATTTTTGCCACATGATTGACATAACATACACTTTGCATCTCCTTTTATATTTGTGTCAATAATAAATTTTTAAATAAAATTGCCCTTAAAAAGTCTCTGATCTCCACAGGAACCGGCATGTATGATCGATTCGACACCGCACAAGAAATTAGCTTTGCAATGTCATATGGTACAATTTCTCTGTCTACCATATTTTGGAGCATTATTTTACAAGTGGAACTATCTATTTTCTCTCCGACAGAGTTTATTATGTGCATTATTGCAGAATCTCTCGTAAATTTTTTTCTAGTTATTTTTATATAACCTCCGCCTCCTCTTCTGCTCTCCACAATATAGCCTTGTTCGGGTGTAAATCGCGAAGTTATAACGTAATTTATTTGGCTTGGTACGCATCCTATTATTCCGGCTAACTCATTGCGCTGTATTTCTGCGTTGCCATCGCTCCTGTCGAGCAGCTCCAATATATATCTTGTTACTTCATCGCTTATTCTCAAATCAAGCCCTCCTTTTATTTGACTTTGACTTTCTTTGACTTTTATTTTAAATCTATTTCGCAGATTATGTCAAGTTTAATTAATATTTAAAATAAGAAAATAATTTGACTTATTTTAAGTTAATATAAATATATCTCCATAAATTAAATTTTTACATAGTTTTTCTTTTATTTTTTGATATTTTATTTACTGAAAAGTAATAGTAACCTTTCCTCTTAAATACCCGTATACTGTAATGTAATACTTAAGAAGGAGGGAAAACGAAATGTGTAATAACGGTTTTGGTAACGGAAACTGCACTTGGATCATCATACTCATCCTTTTAATTTGCTGTTGCTGTGGAAACAACGACAATGGTTGCTGCTCTTCAAATAGCTGCTGCTAGTTTTTTATTAAAAAGCTCACTGTTCACACAGTGAGCTTTTTTTATATTTTAATCATAACAACGACTGAAAGACACAGTATGGTCATGCCCTAATCTTGATTACACTGCCATCGCCAAGCATCTATACACATTCTTTCTATTCCATATTCTGCTTTAAAGCCAAGCTCTTTATAAGCTTTATCTGCGTTTGCATAAACTACAGGTATATCTCCTTTTCTTCTTTCTCCAAAAGCATATTTAACTTTTCGAGATGTCACTCTCTGAAAAGCATTTATTAGCTCTAGCACGCTTGTCCCTTTAGATGTTCCCAAATTATACACATTTACACCGCTCAATTTCGTCATACCACTTAGTGCACAGACGTGCCCCCTTGCTAAGTCTACCACGTGTATGTAATCCCTTATACACGTCCCATCAGGCGTGTCGTAATCTTTACCAAATATCGTAAGTGTGTCAAGTTTTCCAGCTGCTACCAAAGATATATATGGCATTAAATTGTTAGGTATACCTCGAGGTGATTCACCTATAAGACCACTTTCATGTGCACCTATAGGATTAAAATACCTCAATATGACCACATTCCATAAAGCATCTGAATTGCATAGGTCTTCGAATAATTTTTCAACAATATACTTGGTTCTGCCATAAGGATTGGAGACATCTCCAGTCGGCATCGTTTCATCGTATGGAGCAAACGATGAGGTCCCATACACTGTAGCAGATGAGCTGAATATAATTTTTTTAACATTATGCTTTTGCATGGCTTTGCATAAGTTGATGGTACCGAAAACATTGTTTTCATAATACAAAATAGGGAATTTTATCGATTCACTTACAGATTTTAGTCCCGCAAAGTGCATAACTGCATCTATTTTATTTTCTTTAAAGATTTCATCTAATTTTTCCACATCATAACAAAGGTCGCACTTATAAAGCTTAACTTTTTTCCCTGTTATTTGCTCTATTTTTCCAGCCACGTTCGGGCTGCTGTTGCAAAAATTGTCAACTATAATTATGTCATAACCATTATTTAAAAGCTCTACGCAAGTGTGGCTTCCGATATAGCCCGTTCCCCCCGTAACTAAAACCGTTGACATATTTTTCTCCTATCTTAAAAATATCGGCAAGTACTCTATAACCAAATAGCATAGCAAAAGTAAAAATAATATCTTAGTGTTAACTCCACCATGTTCACTTAGCTTTTTGCTATAATCAAAATTATCATCATTTAAAGATTTTTCTTTTATAGCTTTAACTTTTTTTATGCAATTTTTTAAATACAAACGGTTAGCAAATACCCCACAAAGCACCATAAGTAACGTATCGCAAGTCTCCAGAAGCCACAAAGGACCTGTATATGGCGTTAATAGTGCAGATGTGCTTTGCATATAAGTTAAAATTGAAGAGGGTATCATAAAAGCTAGTTCTAATATGATTATCATCACACCAAGCTTATATTGCTTTCTATATAAAAACCAGGCCCCACTGAAGAAAAATGCACTAAAATTAAATTTGCTTTTATTTTTTTCTTTTATCTTCTTAAAGACCCTCATGTAATATGGCGAATTATTTTTTACTAGCTTTGCAATGTCGCCAAATTTGACTTCGTCAATTTCTTCATTTGGGTCTACCCCACCCATTGGGTCAAACATAACCGAAATGTTTGGAACCCCCGGAGGTATATCGCTAGACGGTCCACTCTTTTCTCCTAACCAGAATCCACAGTTGTTGCAAAAATTAGCATCTGAAGGGTTTAAGCTGTGGCATCTCGGGCACAAATTTTTACTTTGTTCACTTTTTTCTTCATTTATATCATTTTGCGGTACTTCTTCATTTGCTATATATGAAAAACCCGTTCCGTGCTTATCTTCGTAAATACATTTTTTCGTCTCATTATAGCATTCCCTGTGATACGGTGCCCCGCAATCCGGACATACTACGATATCGTCGCTGTCTTTAAAAAGATTTTTACAAACCGGACACTGCTTATTTTTATAGTTCATAGCTCCTCCATAAAAAAATTTATTACTTTTATTTTACACAACATAAGTATAAAATTCAACTTTAAATAAGGACAGCATTTATTTTGAAAAAGGTCTATACATATCATTTTAAAGATAGTATAATTTTTATTGGATTTTATAGTAAAATTTTATAAGGATGTGTTTTTTTGAATAGTGAAAAATCCACCGGTCAATCGTTTCTAAAAGGTACATTAGTTTTAACTTCCAGCATATTTATCGTAAAAATCTTCGGTATATTATTTCGTATATTTGTCACAGGCATGATCGGCTCAACGGGCGCTGCATATTTTCAATTAGCTTATGAAATATATAATCCCCTATTTGCTTTAGCTACAGCGGGATTTCCTATTGCTGTTTCTAGAATGGTCTCTGAAAACGCTGCAAGAAACCGATTTAAAGACGTAAGGCTTATTCACAAAATATCCATACCTATATTCCTGACAACCGGTACTGTCGGCTTTACTTTAATGATTATCAGCTCTTTTATTTTTCCGAACTTGCCTTCTGTAAACGCTCCAGACGCGTTTTATTCTATATTGGCACTGGCACCTACTATTTTATTCGTTTGCCTGATGTCAATATACAGAGGGTACCATCAAGGTCTCAGAAATATGGTTCCTACAGCTGTTTCAGAGTTAATTGAAGCTGTGTGTAAACTTTTTTTAGGTTATGGCATTTCATTTTCGGTTATCACCTTGGGTTTCAAAGAATATAAGACTCATGGTACCGTATTTGGAAAATTTTACGATAGTTTAAGTTCAGCAACTAACGCCATCATGGCTTTCGCAGCTGCCGGAGCTATAGTAGGCATTTCGATAGGTGCGCTATGTGGTTTTATTTATTTACTTATACGTCATAAGAAGCGTGGTGATGGCATAACTAAAACTGAACTTGACTCTTCCCCAGAAGCTCAAACCAAATCAAAGCTAGCTAAAACTTTAATAAGAACAGCTGTTCCCATCGGTATAGGGGCTATAATAATGAACATTGCCGGGTTCATCGACATAACATTGATTTTAAATCGTATTCAATACATAATGAACACGTACCCATACGAACTTTTAAACTGCTATAAAGGCGCTATGAGTCCTGAGGTTTTGACCAATAAAACAGCTCATATATTCCTCTTAGGGTGCTATTCTATTACACTTCCTCTCATGATGCTTGTGCCCGCAATAACGCAAACTTTTGGAGTGGTTTCACTACCTGCTGTAACAAGAGCTTACACAAAAAAAGACAGTAATGCCCTCAAAAGTAGCATAGAGTCTGTCATAAAGCTGACTACGATGGTGACTATTCCCGCAGGATTGAGCATTTCCATTCTTGGTCCTTTTTTACTGAGAATTATTTATCCACATAGAGTAAACGATGTAAGCATAGCATCGAACATAATACCAATACTCGGCATAGCCACTATTTTCACCGCAACAGCTACTCCTTTTTGTAGCATGCTTCAAGCAGTCGGTAGAGTTGATTTACCTGTAAAAATTATATCAGCTGGGCTAATTATCAAAATTATAGTTAATTATTCTTTAGTCGGCATACCTCAAATAAACATACAAGGTGCAGGAATAGGCACCACTGTAGGATACGCTTTCATTTTAATCGTTGCAATGTATTTTCTGTTTAAAGAAACTAGAATAATGCCTAACCTGAAAAAAACATTGTTTAAGCCTTTTTTAGCAAGTTTAATCTGTGGTGCGTTTTTATATTTATCTGTACATTTTCTAATAAATTTCTTACCTACATTGATTTCTGTCGCACTTTCATCGGTCATTGCCGTTATAAGCTACATTGCAACTCTAGGGATAATGCATTTAATAACCAGAGAAGATTTAAAATCTTTGCCAAAAGGTAAAAAAATCTTAAAAATACTTGAAAAATGTCATATTATAAAGTAAAATAGTATGGTTGTTAAATTTTAAAAAGATTTTTTATTTTTATATATTACAAATTTTTCAAAAAATAAAAGTTTTGTAAGAAAATACTTGAAAAAGCATTTTTAATAGTGTAGAATAGTTTTGTTTTTAATATAAAAGTTTGAAATAAGTATTTATTCATTGTAACACTAAGATTTTGCTTTTGAAATAAAAAATTTTATAGTATGTTCTACCGTGTTTTTCATGGATGAATATAAAAAGTATAATTTTGGAGGTTGTCTAAAATGAACAAAGCAGAATTAGTAGCATCAATTGCGGAAAAAAGCGGTTTTTCAAAGAAAGACTCTGAAAAGGCAGTTGCAGCAGTTATTGATTCAATTGTTGAGACTGTAAAAAAAGGAGAAAAAGTTCAATTAATCGGCTTCGGAACTTTTGAAGTTCGTTCTCGCGCTACTAGAACAGGTCGTGATCCTAGAACTGGTAAAGAAATAAAAATTCCAGCTTGTAAAGTTCCTGGCTTTAAAGCGGGTAAAGCTTTCAAAGACGCAGTTTCTGAAAAATAATGTAACTATTGAACCGACTTTTTTCAACGAAAAGTCGGTTCTTTTCAATAAGGAGAATGTATGAGATTAGACAAGTATTTAAAAGTTTCAAGATTAGTTAAAAGGCGTACTATAGCTAACGAAATGTGCGATGCCGGCAAAGTTTTAGTAAACGGAAAAGTATGTCGAGCATCATACAGCGTTAAAGTCGGTGATGTTTTGGAATTATCGTTAGGCGAAAAAAAAGTAAAGGTAGAAATATTAAACGTGATGGAATTCTGTAAAAAAGAAAATGTCCAAGAAATGTACAAAGTTATACTTTAAACAAATGTAATATTGCCCCCTAGTCTATCATAAAATTTTATGAATAGATTTTAGGGGGTATTTTAAGTTGGAAGAGAACAAAAAATTAACTCATAATTTAATTTTGAAAAGCAGAAAAGAATTGTCTATTACTGGAGTTGTTGACGTTGACAGCTTCGATGAGGAAACTGTTATCGCCTACACAGATATAGGAGAATTGACAGTAAAAGGTGAAAATCTTCATATAAGTAAAATAAACCTCGATACGGGAGATTTATTCCTAGATGGCACAGTTTCTTCATTGTCATATTCAGATGCCCCGTGCTCAAAAAAACAGAGTCTATTTTCTAAAATTTTTAAGTAGGGAGTCTTTCGCTTGAGTTGTGCATCCACTTCATCTGTGTCAGTTTTTTTCTTATCAATACTATTTGGTGCTTTTTTAAGCATAGTGTTCGACATTTTCAAACTTTTTAACATTGTAATCTCAGACAAACCCATATACGAGTTCATAAATGATGCACTCTATTTTTCTTTTTCCGGCTTTTTAACATATTTATTTTTGTTAATCACTATAAACGGCGAAATAAGATTTTTCGTTTTTATAGGCGAAGCAATCGGCTGGACTTTGCACCACGTTACTATTGGGAGGTATTTTGTAAAGTTTACCTTCCCTATAATATTCTCTTGCAAAAAATTCTTAAAAAACGTGTGGAGTAAAACCGTAACGCCTTTACTTAAAACAAGTAAATTTAAAAATTTTAAAATCAAGCTTATTAAAGATAAAATTAAACTCTTTCAAAAATCTGTTTGAGTCAAAAACGTTTCAATCGTTGTTCTTATAAAAGAAAAAATTAAAACTTTTAAGCTTTTATTGAAACCAGTTTGAAAAAATTCTGTTGTATAAAAAATAGTCGGCATATATTTGCCGGCTTATCATTTTTTAAGGAGTGGTTAAATGGATTCAATAAGCGAATTTTTAACTTGGGAAGGGTTAGCTACATTTTCCGGTAGTGTAGCCATTGTAGGCATAATAGTCCAATTTACTAAAAAACTATTTGATAAAATCGTAAAAATACCAACTAAGTTCTACACTTATATCATATCGGTTATTATTTTAGTTCTAGCCGACTACTTTACAGGGAAATTTTCTTTGTCTTATATAACTTTAGACTTATTTGACGCTATCTTAGTTTCCTTAGCAGCCAACGGAACATACCACTTGTTCTCAGATACTAGTAAGAAAACCTAGCTAAAGAATATTCCCTAGAAGCGGCATTTCTGTTGAATTTAGATCTTCAAGACGGCTTATCGTTTTTTGAAGCTCAACGGAAAAATCTCCAATTTCATCATTTTCTAAATTTACCTTCATTGCCTCCAAACTGGTTTCAATCTCCTTTAAAGGTTCATGGTCTATAAAAGTAGAAAACAGAGCGTGCTTATCCTTCCAACTTTTAACTAAATAATCATTTTTTTCTATTGCGGCATCTATTTCATTGCCATTATAAAGCTCTTTAATTTGATATATCTCAGAAGAAAAATAATCTGTCGTTGTTTTCAAAGTAAAGTGTTCCCAAACGCAAAAGACTACAACCAACACCAACAACGAGATAGATGCGATTAAACGCTTCAATTTCTACACCTCTCTTTTTATTATATTAAAGTCTTTGTTTTTATTTGCCGTCATAATAAAAACATCTTCAATATCAGTATTTTGCTTTGCTAAGGTGTCTCTCACCCACTTTTCACTCAAATTACATAGCTTTAAGCAAAATGGTGATAATTTTCCATCCCTTACAACTACTGTTTCTATTCCATTGTCTTCCATTTGAACGTTAAGCATACTAGCATCAACTTGCTGTTTTTCCGGTTTCTTCACTACGCTTAGTTTCCCGTTCGTTTCAACTATAGCGTAAGATACATCAGAAATGCTAGCTACCTCAAGTTGTCTCAGTTCTTCTTCAAGGTCTTCTATCCCTATTCTAAGTTCTTTCATCTTCTTTTGATCTAATTTTCCATCATTGATCAAAACGGCAGGTTTTCCGCATATAAATCTTCTAAACCCGGAGCTTTTAAGCATAAATGTAGATATTAATATTTCACATGCAATAAGCACGATTATGGGTATAACTCCGGTGGCTATAGGAAGTGCAGCATTTTGCATTGGTATGGCCGCTATGTCAGACATCAATAGCGTAACCACAAGTTCTGAAGTTTGCAACTCACTGATTTGTCTTTTGCCCATGAGTCTTACCGCTAAAATAATAACTATATATAGAATTATCGTTCTTATAAAAGAAATCGCCATAATATCACCCAGAAATATTCTTGCCGGTAAAGTTAAATTTTATTCACTTCTCCCTTTAAAGGCAAAATCTTTTGTCATAACATACTTGGCTTGATTTCTCCGGAAATCGGTGAACCTTCAAAATAAAAAACTCTATTACAAAATGAAGATATTTCACTTAAATCATGAGTTATGAATAAAGCTGTTTTATTTATCAATTCATCTTTCAATATTTCTATGGTGCTAAATTTACTTTTTTCATCTAACCCTTTAAATGGCTCATCAAATAAAAAAACATCTCCATTAAAGGCTAAAGCTCTTGCTATGCTGAGCTTCTGTTGCATTCCTCCGCTCAATTCACATGGCATTTTATTTTTATATTCGATTAAATTAAACTTATCTAGATAAAAGTCTGCCAATTCCTGTTTTTCTTTTTTATTAGCATTTTTCATCACAACTGTTAAGTTTTCAGCAACACTTAGCCATGTAATAAGCCTAGTATCTTGAAAAACATATGATATTTTTTTATTTTCTAAACCCAGCATAGTTCCTTTATCAAATTTTTCAAGATTCGCAATAATATTAAATATTGTACTCTTCCCTATTCCGGACTTACCAAACAAACACACTTTTTCACTTGTCGGTATAGTTAACGAAAAATCGCTTAAAATTTCCTTTTTACCGAAGCTTTTATAAATATTTTTTAATTCTATAATATGTATCACTCACTTTACGTTCTTATACTTCACAGTGCTAGGGCTAAGCAGCTTTGTTACAACTTTTTCAAGAAGTATGCTTAAAGCTATAATCACTAATGTCCATGAAAATAAATTTAAAGTATCTAAGTAAATTTTTGAGTCATAAATTTGTGCTCCTATGGACATTTTTGTATTTGCAATTACTTCTGCCGCTACACCGGCCTTCCACGCAAAGCCCAGCCCTGTTGCCACGGCTGAGTTAAAATAAGGCAACAGAGACGGAATGTAAATTTTTGTAAGTTTAGTCATTTTAGAAAAACAAAAAACTTGCGACAGTTCTATTAAGTCACCATCCACACTGCTTATTCCCTCAAGTACGTTGCCATAAATAATAGGAATAACCATTAAGAATGATATCAAAGTTGGCAGATAAAATGACTTTACAAACACTAACGCCAAGACCACAAACGAAGCTACCGGTGTGGACTTTACAGCCATTATAACCGGACTTATAAAAAGTTTAAAATATTTAAGCTTAAACGAAAAAAACGCCAAAACAATTCCAACTGCCACTGCAAAAATAAATCCACACATTATTCTGCACATAGACAGTAATATTATTTGCCAAAACTCAGCCTCTTCAGCAAGTGCGCTAAGCCTTAGCAAAACTGCGGTCGGCGATACTATTAAAATTTCTTGGTTCACCGTGATATACAATAGGTACCAGATCAAAACCCAAAATGTAATTGTCAATATTCCTTGAAAGAATTTTTTTCTATTCTTTATAATAGAAGTCTTCATCCGGGATTTTCCCTCCTATAGACTTAGGTTCAAAATCGTAGAGTATCTTCAGAAAGTTTTCCGTTTTCTGCTGCATTTCGTTTCCACTTATGAAAACCACATTGCATTTCGGCAAAGCTTTTATGGCTATTTCTTTTTGCATTATACCAAATTTGTCAGCTAATTCCGCCGCCTTCTCTGTATTTTCATTCACATACTCCACAGACTTTTGATAGCTTTTCAGGAACTTATCAAAGTCTTCTTTTTTGTTTTTCAGAAAATCTTTCCTAACTACTATGGACCCCATAGTTAAAACACTGTCATCCGTTATTTTGTTCCATTCATTCGTTAAGTCTAGTGACACCATTATTTTTGAATTTTTAGTCAGTACTTGACTTACAAAAGGCTCTGGCAAAACTGCTATACTTACATTTTCAGAAATAACCTGCGCTGCAAGTTCACTATGTTCTGATTTATATTCTAAAGTTACATCTTTCCCGGGGGTTAAGCCATTCTTTTTTAAAATATATCTCAATACAAAGTCTGGCGTGGCACCTTGTCCTGAAACAAATACGGTTTTTCCCGCTAAATCTTTTATGCTGCTAATGGATTTATCATTTGTCACCAAATACAGTACACCCAACGTATTTATTGCCGCTATGTTTACATTTTTTGAAGTTTTATTATACAAAACCGATGCCATGTTAGTAGGTACCATGGCTACATCCACGTCTTTGTTGGCTATTTTAGCTACAGCTTCGGAAGGATCCCCCACCACCGAGATATTGTAAACAGCCCCAGTCTCTCCATTTTCAGAATCTTCCCACAGTTTTACACTACCGAGTGCTGTTGGACCTTTAAGTGCTACTACATTTATTTTTGCCTTTTCTTTTACCTCTGTGTTTTCGCTTTTCTTGCCACATGCTGCCAAGTTTAACAACAAAAACAAATTCAAAAGCACCACTAAATATTTATTGCAAACCTTAAATTTCATAGTTTGTTGCCCCCAATTAAATTTTATACACATAAACCGCCTATGAGTTATTACATAGACGGTTTATATTATTTTTAGTTAATTGTTAAATTATTCATCTTTACATTCGCAAGTTTCGCCACATGCACATTCTGTTTCATCGCATAAATCATCAAAATCAAATTCTAACTTTTCTCCACAATTTGGACATTCCATCTCACCATCGTCCAAAACATCTTCAGAAAGGCAAACTGTCTCTCCACAAGTTGGGCAAGTTACTTCATAAAACAAATCATCTTCATCGCAATCATCAAAACCGTAATAGTCTTCCTCAAGAGCACCTAAATCCTCATCAACTTCATCAAGCTGCTCTACAAACTCATCTAAACCATCTTCAATGTCAGAAATTTCAAGTGTAACATCGTCCAATAAATCAACCATAGCCTTAATAACTTTAACTTCCGGTTTAGAATCGTCCAAATTGAGCCCCTCTAAAAGCCCCTTAATATAAGCTACTTTCTCTGTAATGTTCATAATTGTGTACCTCCTAAAATTAATATTTCTTATTTACAGTTTCTATATTCTGTAATTCAAATCTAAATTTTTGTTTTGCATCTGGATATTTTTCTTTATCGACTCTCGAACAAAACATATCATACGGTCTTACGTATAAACCGTTGTCTCCATACAGCATCCGATAAATCACATATCTTTCGCCGGTTTCGCTATGTATAGCTACATCCTCTAACAAGTAGTAGTCACTCTTAAAGTGCTTGTAAACACCTTTTATCTTAACATCCTGTTTGCACATTTAAGCTCTCTCCATATATTCCCCAGTCCTCGTGTCTATCCTTATTATTTCTCCCTGGTCTATGAAAAGCGGAACCCTAATTTCAGCTCCAGTTTCAAGTTTTGCAGGCTTCGTAACGTTTGTAGCAGTGTCGCCTCTAAACCCGGGATCTGTTTCTGTAACTTCCAACTCTACAAAGAAAGGCGGTTCTACACCAAATACATTTCCTTTATAAGATAAAACTTTACAAATCATGTTTTCCTTTACAAACTTAAAATTATCTCCTAAAACGTTTTTGTTTATCGGCAGTTGTTCATAGCTCTCCATATCCATGAAATAATATAGGTCCCCGTCATTATACAGATACTGCATGTCTCTACGTTCCACAAATGCTGGTGGATATTTATCATTTGGGTTAAATGTCCTTTCAACTACCGATCCTGTTATTACATTTTTTATTTTCGCTCTAACAAAAGCTGCACCTTTTCCTGGCTTTACATGTTGAAATTCTATTATGCAGTATACATTGCCATCCATTTCAAAAGTAATTCCATTACGGAAATCTCCTGCAGATATCATAGCTTTTCCTCCAATTTTCTCATCGTTCGAATATATCCTGTCATACATGTTTAAGTAAAAACCTACTCCAATATAAGTATTTTAAACTAAAGTAGAAAATTTTTCAAGTATTATTTTCTTAAAGAATTATTAAGTCTTTTGTTAGTTTTGTAAAGTTATAGTACCCATTTTGCTCTACCCTCAGCATATCTTCTATCCTTACACCAAATTTATCTTCAATGTAAATACCTGGTTCTATTGTTATTACCATGTCTTTCGACAATACAGCATCGCTCTTTTTAGAAACAACTGGGCATTCGTGAATGTCTATACCTACCCCGTGTCCTAAAGCATGGCCAAATTTTCCTTCAAAGCCTTGACTATATATGTAGTCACGAGCCAAATTATCCAAATATGCACAGCTTACTCCAGCTTTTACTTCAGTTTCAGCTATCTTTTGAGCTTTTTTTACCGTTTCATAAACTTGCCTTTGCTCATCTGTAACTTTCCCCAGAGCAACAGTCCTAGTCATGTCACTGCAGTACCCTTCAAATACCGCACCCATGTCAATTGTTATAAAATCACCAATTTCTACTTTTTTATTTGTTGGTAAACCATGAGGCAAAGAAGAATTTTTCCCGCTTAAAACTATCGTATCAAACGAAGTGCTCTTAGCGCCGTTTTTTTTCATAAAATATTCTATTTCAGCAGCAATTTCTTTTTCAGATATACCCGGTTTTATCTTAGTTAAAATATAATTAAACGTAAACTCCGAAATTTCCTGCGCTGTTGCAATTTTTTTTATTTCACTTTCATTTTTTACACATCTTAATTCTTCTATCGTTTCGCTTAATATATCGTTAAAAATCAATTTTACATCCAAACTACCAAGCGCACTTTTTAAAAATTTAAACTTAAACAAAGTAATGTCTTTACTTTCAAGGTAAAGATCTTTAATTGAAAGCTTATTTATTAAATCTCCCAGTGTCTCAAAAAAGTCTTTAACTAAAATAACATCAATACCTTTAGTTTGCCTGCGTGCTAACTCATAATAACGAAAATCTACTAAAAAGTATATTTTCTTTTTTGTAATTAAAACCAGCCCATCTGAAGTAAATAGTCCAGAAAAATAAAACCTATTATTTATAGAAGTAACTAAAAATGCATCATGCTCTTTAAAATTAATTTTACTTTCTATCTTTTCCAAAAATGCTTCAAATCTGTCAATCATAAAAATCACTCATATCAATATTGACTTTTCAGTGTTTCTTTTATTGTGCCCAGCCTATATGCCGCAAGTAAAACCTCTAAATCTTTAATCGTCGATAAAAGTTGCTTGCCTACATCGGTCTCCCCAACCGTTATTCTTTCCTTCACCCGTTCGGACACTACAGACGTAGAATATATATCAGTATTTTCCTTTATAGCTTTTTTAGTACCTTCAAAGGGTTCATGAGAACACAATCTCATTCCAAAAGAGTTATAAATCAAAGTATATCCTGCAATTCCTGTAGTCGGCTGGTATGCCCTGCAAAAGCCCCCATCTATAACGATCAATCTACCATTAGCCCTTACAGGTTTTTCTCCATCCTTGCACCTTACAGGTACGTGCCCATTTATTATGTGAGAATACTCCTTATTTATGCCAAAAGCTTTGAGCAAAGAAACACACACTTTTTCACGCTTAGACAAAGTATAATATGCATTTTTTTCTTCATGCCAAAGTTCTTTGTCTTTTATTAAAAGCCTCTCGAAGGTTGTCATTTTGTCTTTACCAAAAAGCGGTGAATTTTTACCGCACCATAAAAACCACAAAAGGTCTTTCCCAAATTCTTTTTCCTTGGAACCTTCCTCCGCAAAATAAGCATCTCTTGCCACAGATTCCGCATAATCTAGAAATTCCTGTCCGCTTAATTTCTTCCCACCGATTTTAAATTCTACCATCGTCCCGTCCGGGTTCAGCGGCACACACCCATGGAGCAACAAGTTTTTATTATAAATCTTATAAAGATTACCTTTATCATATAAAAACTTTATGTGTTTTTGAAGCTTATCACTATGTAAAAACGCTGAACGCAGTTGCCCAATTAAACGTTCCTCTTCCTTGCTCAGTTCGTAAGGGTCATTTTTGTCAACGGTAGGAAAATCTATATCCTCAATATTGCAGGTTTTACCATTTATGTTTACCGTTTTTTCTTTGTAATTAATTTTATCAAGCAACAGTCTTGAATCCATAGCAAATAAAGGATTTCTTTTTATTATCTGTCCCTCTAGTTTAAACCTCATAACTGCAATAGCTTTGTGCATTCTTGCAGCATTTATGAGTTCTTTTTCCGTACAGTTTTGGTAAATAAAATTAGTATTTCTCGGCATAAAGCATTTTATGTCTGCATCTTTATAAGTCTCTTCTGCAAAGAGTGCAAGTGGCCTTAAGTTTATACCGTATCCTTCCTCTAAAAACTCAAGGTTATTATACAAAATTGAATTGTTTAACACAACCGCAATGCAAGCATCGCTGCCACACGCTGCACCCATCCAAATTACATCATGGTTTCCCCACTGTATGTCTAAGCTATGATGAGTCATTATCGAGTCTAATATCAAGTCCGGTCGAGGACCCCTATCAAATATATCCCCTAAAATATGTAGATGATCCACCACGAGCTTCTTTATCGTGTCGCAGATCGCTACTATAAAAGCATCAGCTCTGTTGGTTTTTATTATTGTTAAGATTATGTTGCTGTAATAAAATGCCTTATTGGGGTCATGATAGCTGTTATGTAAAAGCTCATCTATGATGTAAGCAAAATCTTCAGGCAAAGCTTTTCTCACTTTACTGCGCGTATATTTCGAAGCAACCAGCTTACAAACTTCCACAAGCCTATTCAAAGTAATCTTGTACCATTCATTTGTATTTAATTTTTCCTGCGCTATCTCCTGCAGCTTTTCTCTCGGATAATATATCAAGGTAGAGAGTTTTGCCCTTTCTTCACTTGGAAGTATGTTTCCATAAATCAAGTCCACTTTCTCCCTGATAGCTCCAGATGCATTATTCATAATATGTTTAAAAGTTTCGTATTCGCCATGTAAGTCTGAAATAAAATGTTCTGTGCCCTTCGGCAAGCTGGATATTGCTTGCAGGTTTATCAGTTCAGTAGAAGCAGATTGCACTGTTGGGTATTTTTCAGCTAACAGTTCTAGTCTGCCAAGATCATCTACAACTTTAGTTTTATTTTTAATCATTTCTTTGCCTCCTTTTCGATTATAAATTTTTACTTCTTTTAAACAGTTCATTCAAAATTCTTGCCCGCCATTTTAGCATGGTAATAACATCCGCTCGTTTGCCTTTGGTAATGGTTTCATCGTGCCGTCTGTAAAGCAATAAAGTTTTGTTTAAAAACTCAACCTTGCCATATTTTTCAGCTATAAGGCCTATCCATTGGTCATGCATGGGTATTTTTTCAGGAAACGGTAAAATTTTATTTTTCAAGCTTGCCTTAAATGCCATACAGCACCCTATGTACGAGTTTTTTATCACATTGTTAAATAGCCCTTTTTTACTGTTTCTTCTTTCAAAAAAGCTCGGAAAAAGTACATTTAAGTTCTCATCTACAATCTTAGCGTCATGCAAAACTAAGTCAACGTCACTTTTTTCAAACATACTCATGACTTCCGAAACCTTATTTTCGCACCAAACGTCATCTTGATCACTTAAAAATATGTACTCATTCGAGCAGTTTACAATAGCATTTTCAAAATTTTTTATTAGTCCCTTGCTGGGTCCATTTACTAGCTTTATGCGACTATCATTTCCTCTTAAACCATTTATTATATTCAGCGTATTGTCACAGCTGTCATCATAAGAAATTACAAGTTCGTCATCTTTAGAGAGTTGAGCTAATATAGAACATATTTGCTCCTTTATATATTTTTCTCCATTATAAACAGCCATCGCAACTGAAATCATACTTTTTGCCTCTTTATATAGACTTCATCTTCTCAACGTAATTTTTAAAAGTTTGTTGTTTTTTGTCTTTTTCCGACAGTAACACCTGTACATTTTCTTCCAACGGCCAGTCTATACCAATATCTTTGTCATTCCATATTATTCCGCTATCGTCTTGAGGGTCATAAAAATTGGTACACTTATACACAAACTCCGCCGTGTCCGACAAAACCAAAAAGCCATGCGCAAAGCCTTCCGGAATGTAAAACTGACGTTTGTTTTCGTCATTTAACTTTACTCCCGTCCATTGGCCAAAGGTTTTACTGTTTTTTCTTAAGTCAACCGCTACATCAAAGACTTCGCCCTTTATCACTCTAACAAGTTTGCCCTGTGGATGATTTACTTGAAAATGAAGTCCCCTAAGCACACCTTTTTTCGAGCACGATTGGTTATCTTGTACAAACTTCATGCTAAGTCCTGCTTTGCAAAACTCATCATAATTATACGTCTCCATAAAATAACCACGAGCATCGCCAAAAAGCGTAGGCTCAATAATGTACACATCTTTAATTTTAGTTGCTATAAAGTTAAACTTCGACATATAATCCCCTCTTCTTTCTTAAACAAAGTCAAATTTTTAAATTTCATACATTTTACTATAATATTCCTTATATTGTCCACTTGTAACGTTGTCTATCCAGTTTTTGTGTTCCAAGTACCAGTCTATTGTTTTTTTGATTCCAACTTCAAATGTTGTTTCAGGGTACCATCCTAAGTCATTTTTTATTTTTTCAGGGTCTATACCGTATCTTCTATCGTGACCTTTCCTATCTTGCACATATGTAATCAAATTCTCACTAACAGATGGATCCACCACATCTTTTATATGATTTATAATAGTTTTGACTATAGTAATGTTTGTCCTCTCGTTGTGGCCACCTACATTGTAAACTTCACCGAGTTTGCCTTCTTTTATTACCATATCAATGGCTTTACAATGATCCTCAACAAAAAGCCAATCTCTGACATTGAGTCCGTCCCCGTAAACTGGTAAGTTTTTATGCTGTAATGTATTGTTTATAATAAGTGGGATTAATTTTTCCGGGAACTGGTAAGGTCCATAGTTATTTGAGCATCTTGTAATATTTATCGGAAATTTAAACGTATCAAAATATGCCTTAACTAGCATATCGGCTGCAGCTTTACTTGCCGAATATGGGCTGTGCGGACAAAGAGGTGTGGTTTCCATGAAGTACCCTTGCTCTCCTAAAGAGCCATATACCTCATCCGTTGATACTTGAAGGAATTTACAATTTTCTTTATATTTATCGTCCCCTACAGTCCAAAATTCTTTTGCGACATTTAAAAGGTTCACAGTTCCTTTAACATTCGATTCTACAAATATTTCAGGATCTTTTATGCTTCTATCTACATGACTTTCTGCTGCAAAGTTCACTACATAGTCAATGTCATCTTCTAAAAATACTTTCCTTATAACTTCCCTATCACAAATATTTGCTTTAACAAATTTATAATTTTTATTGTTTTCAACATCTTTTAAATTTTCAAGGTTTCCAGCGTATGTAAGACAGTCTACATTCACTATCTTTACATAATCATATTTTTTCAACATATAGTTTACGAAATTTGACCCTATAAAGCCTGCCCCACCTGTAACTAAATACGTTTTCATGTTATTCTCCTCTATTTTACTCCGGTTTAAAACTACTCAAAGCTTCTTTCCAGTTTCTCATCTCATTTCCAACGGTCACCTTCAGCATTAAATTGTTTAAAGACGAAAATTTGGGTCTTTTTACCGGACTAGGAAATTCATCGCTCGTACACGGTTTTACTTTACAGTTAAGGTTAAAATGTTTCATGATCTCCTGTGCGAACTCAAACCACGAACATTCTCCTTCACCTGTACAATGATAAATCCCATATTGCTCCGTCAATGCTACCTTCAGAATATGATGAGCTAAATCGTTAACGTTCGTTGGGTTACCTCTTTGGTCATTTACAACCTTTATTTCATCTTTTGTCTTGCCTAATTTCATCATAGTCTTAACGAAGTTGTTTCCATATTTGCCGTATAGCCAAGACGTTCTTATTATAAAATATTTCGGGTTTTGCTCTCTAGTATACACTTCACCCAAATGCTTCGACTTGCCGTAAATGCTTTGTGGTGCGCACATATCCCATTCGCAGTAAGGAATATTTTTTTCTCCATCAAATACATAGTCAGTAGAAATGTGCACTATTTTTGCATTTACTTTCTTGCAAGATCTGCTCAAATTTCGGGGACCTATTGCATTAACCTTCATGGCAGTTTCTAAAGCTGTCTCACAGCCATCTACGTTCGTCATTGCTGCGCAGTTTATTAAAATATCCGGCCTCTCTGCCTGTATAAATTCTTCAACTGCTTTCTCATCGGTTATGTCAAGCTCTTCAACATCAGCACAAACTAAATTGCAATTTATATATTCCTTCGGAATTTGCCCAATCTCACTTTTTCCCGACTTTATAATCTCTATAATTTCCCTTGCCAGTTGACCTTTTGCGCCTGTTATAGCTACTTTCAAAATCGTCACCTTCTTTTGCTTATATCCAGATAAATTTAAAAATTAATTTTCTTCTGCAACTTTATAAAGATATTGCCCATACTCCGTCTTTTTAAGTCTATCCGCTAGTTTTAAAAGCATCGTCCTGTCGATAAACCCTTTCCTATAAGCAATTTCCTCTATGCACGAAACGTACAGTCCTTGCCTCGTTTGCACTGTTTCTACAAAGTTAGCCGCTGCAAGCATTGCTCTGTGCGTACCTGTGTCTAGCCATGCCATGCCTCTGCCAAACAGTTCTACCTTTAACTTTTTTTGCTTTAAGTACTCATTATTAACAGATGTAATTTCCAGTTCGCCCCTTGCGGAAGGCTTTACTTCTTTTGCTATTTGAACAACGTTGTTATCGTAAAAATACAGCCCTGGAACTGCATAATCAGATTTTGGTTTTGATGGCTTTTCTTCTATAGATAAAACATTCCAATCTTCATCAAACTCCACCACACCAAAGTCAGTTGGGTTGCTAACATGGTAACCAAATATGGTAGCACCATCTTTGCGGCCAGCTGCCCTTTCAAGCCTTTCTGTGAAGCCATATCCATAGAAAATATTATCTCCGAGAACCAAACATACGCTGTCATTGCCTATAAAATCTGCTCCTAATATAAAAGCATCTGCTAAGCCTCTGGGCTCAGTTTGCACCACGTAACTAAAGTTCATACCAAGACTTTCGCCTGTGCCAAATAGCTCTTTGCAAGCCGGTAAATCTCTTGGCGTAGATATTATCAATACATCTCTGATACCCGCTAGCATCAGTGTTGATAGAGGGTAATAAATCATAGGTTTGTCATACACCGTCAAGATTTGCTTCGACACACATAAAGTAGATGGATAAAGTCTAGTCCCAGAGCCCCCTGCTAAAATTATGCCTTTCATTATTTTCTCCTACTTTCTACTAAATTTCCATTTACAGAAATATTTTATCATAGATGAAATATGTATGAATAAAAATTTTATTTTTTTTGCACTTGCTCTATTCCAAAGATGCACAACAAACGTATCTGGATAAAAAACGATTTTCCCATATTGCCTCACCCTTTTGGATAAATCAGCATCTTCAAAATACATAAAGAATATTTCATCAAAGCCATTTATTTTCTTAAAAAGTTCTGTTCTAACCATCATAAAACAGCCCGTGGCAAATTCAATCTCAGTTGGTTCTTTAAAGCGAAAATCTTGCATTGTATATTCTGTTCTGATTTTCTCAAATACCTTAAAGTACCTGTCAAATCTTCCAGATATCACATACTTTATTCTTGGTTCTTTTTTCGGTAAATGCTGTTCTGTTCCATCTTGAGACAGTACTTTAGGTGTTATCATTTTTACATTTTCGTTTTTATCTAAATAATCACATAAGACCTTTATAACGTTGTCATTAAAAGAAATATCTGGGTTTACAACAACATGATACTGTGAGTCAATTTTGTTCAAAACTTGATTGTGAGCGTATCCAAAACCTAAATTTTTACTAAGTTTTACTATATTAACTAAAGGGTAGTTTTTTTCTACTAATTCAACAGTCTCATCGCTTGAGTTACTATCTACAAGGAAGACTTCAAAGTTAACATCTTTCGTGTTTTCATATATGCTGCTAATTAAATTTAAAATTTCTTTTTGATTGTTATATGTAACTACACAAATCGACACTTTAGCCATATTTATTAAATTAAAATCATCTCCTAATGCAAAACACTTTTATCAATTGTATCACATAAAAAAGTACATCGTCAAGGAAATTCATACTTGATTAAAGTACTGAACATCAACAGCTTGTAATCAAATTAAAAATAGTGTATAATTAAAAAACAAAAGAGGGGGTATTTAAGTTGGCAGATGAAACAATCGCTTTTCCTGTAGCTAGAAAAACTGAAGAAAACATAAGACAAATATTAACTTTAGTATACGATGCTTTAAGAGAAAAAGGATATAATCCAATTAATCAAATTGTAGGGTACATTTTGTCTGAAGATCCCACATATATCACAAATTATAAAGATGCTAGAACATTGGTTAGCAAAATAGAACGAGATGAATTATTAAAAATATTAGTTAAGTCTTATTTAGACGTAAGGTAATTTAAATTTCTGCGGAGGTATGTTATGAAAAAAAATGATACTAAAGTAAATGACTTTTTCTGCTATAAGGGAAAACCTCTGGTTCGATGTAAAGATACACTTTATTACGGGAATATGTTCGACAGTCATGTCGTAAAAATTCACATAAAAAAAACTGAAAAAAATAATGAACTTGATATAGCCACTAAAGTTTCTGTTCAGCTTATCAGTACTGACTTAGGCATCAATATTAAAGATAGGATTATAAAATCTGCCGAGAAGGAAAATCTTTATTTCGCAATGGACATCGCAACAGCATGGTTAGAAAAAGCTATTTCAGAAAATCAGCAAAATAACGAATAAAATCTCTCGTAAAATCAATAATATAAACAGGCTTTTAAAAATAACTTGCGTTTGCTATTTTTTTAATGCCTGAATATTAAAAAGTGCTACTGCTTTTAAGTAGCACTTTTTAGTTGCATATGGAAAACTTTCCCATAACGGAGCAGTTTTAAAACACTATAGATACAGAAAATGATAAAAAATTCCTAATATGTTTAACAAGAATACATTAGGAGAACAGCCAAGCCAATGCAAAGCGATAAAATTAGTCAAAATCGCCAAGTAGCCAGCTAACTACAAACAAAACAATATCACCCAAGAAACTAAATAAGTTAATTATCATGCTGTTTGCAATTTATAAATTTTTTTATATTGACATACTCTCCAATTTGTATTAAAATACTTAATATTATGCGGATATGGCGGAATTGGCAGACGCGTATGGTTCAGGTCCATATGAAAGCAATTTCATG
>OIZV01000024.1_pt1 | contig 109014 bp, 99 predicted proteins | sample 1588681 | NCBI WGS metagenome assembly OIZV01 (sample SAMN03283281) | human gut metagenome | biome: human-associated habitat; material: feces | host: Homo sapiens | place: Peru | collected 2012 | reverse complement strand
GGATGGAAATTTTATCCACCCTCTGAATTAGTGCGTATGCCATTGAAGATATTTTCAACTTTTTTAAAATTTCATTCTTACTAAAACTTAATCTATCAAAGAAATAGGGACTGTTGCAAATTTCACTCATTTGCGACAGCCCCTTTTGCTTTACCGCAAGATTACTTACAACCGCAACCCTGTTTTAACTCAAAACTCTGACAGTCTGTGCACTGACATACTGTTGGGTTTGACTCATGTGTACCAATCTTGATTGATTCAAGTGAGCAGTAATGCTCTGCCTCGTTGTTATGAGAGCAGTTATTTACGGTGCATTTAATACTACGGTTTACATAGGAGTTGTTCATCATTGTAAATCACCTCATACATTATTAGCGAACACTGCGCCGTTGCAGTTCTGTTCGCCCTCTTATTGTCTGCAAAACAACAGTAAATATACCTCACCAATTTCACACTTAATAATAAAATATATTGAGGTGATTTTATGACAGCGATTTCAACTGCCATACTGATTATTTTTGCGGTTATGGGAATAATATACTGCGTAAGGGAAATTACATATTTCCTTTATAAAAACAAAAATAATTGCTCAATCATTATTGTTACTCCGCTTGAAGGAGTAAATCAAAATGCCGAATTTATATTGCGAGGTGCGGCGTCAAGATTAAGATGGTTTTGTCGTGGCGGTAAAGACTGCATACTTTGCCTTGACTGCGATATGGACGAAGAAACCGAAAACATTTGTAAAGCCTTGTGCAAAGAATACGGATTTATTCGTATGATAAAAAAGACTGAACTTATACATCTTTTAAACGAATAATCGCAAGGTGTATTGTTAAAGCAAAAAAACAGTGCTATAATAATTATAATTGTGGCAAAATACCGCTGTATTTTTTAAGGAAACAGGTATGTTTTTATGGATGACAATACACTTTTACAGCTTGAAGGCTATGTTGAAAGCGTAGTTTACAGAAATGAAGAAAACGGTTATACCGTTGTTGAAATATCGGACGATGACGACTATATAACAGCTGTCGGCATTATGCCAAGGGTACATCAGGGCGACCTTTTAAAGCTCACAGGCAATTATAAGGAACATCCTAATTACGGCAGGCAATTCTCTGCCCAGGTCTGTGAGCTTTGCCGTCCGAGAGGTACAGCAGGGATTCTGCGTTACCTTTCTTCCGGTGCAATCCGTGGAATAGGCGCAACAACCGCACAAAGGCTTGTATCTGAATTTGGCGAAAAAACTCTTGATGTTATGGAAAACGAACCCGAAAGAGTAGCAATGCTCAAGGGAATTTCAAAATCAAAGGCAGAAGATTTTTCTCTGCAACTAAAGCAAAGCACGGGTATCCGCTCGCTTATATTATTCCTCGGCGAATACGGAATAGGCAATGCTGCGGCTGTTAAAATTTTCACAGAACTCGGAACTTCCGCTATTGAACAAATTAAAGAAAACCCGTACATACTTTGCAATGGAGAGTTCGGCATAAGTTTTCAGACTCCCGACTTTATTGCAAAAAAGCGTGATTTTGACGAGCAGAGCACAGAGCGACTTCGTGCCGGAATTGCTTATATTTTAATACATAACGAAGGAAACGGTCATACCTGTTTGCCTTTTGAGGTTCTCTGCAAAAAAGCCGCAGATTTTCTGAAAGTTGACATAGCACTTATTGCTTCAACAATGCAGGAAATGATTTTCGACCGCTCGCTTATCAAAGACAATGTAAACGATAAAGAATTTATTTTTTCTCCTAACACCCACCTTTGTGAACTTTATATAGCCTCAAGAGTGAAAATGCTGCTTGGGTTTGCGGCTGAACAAATTAAAAATATTGACACCGAAATTGAAAAATGCGAAAAAAATGACGGAATAGAATATGCCGCACTGCAAAAAGAGGCAATCACACAGGCACTCACAAAAGGTATGCTTGTGCTGACAGGCGGTCCGGGCACAGGTAAAACCACAACATTAAACGCTATTATTAAAATATTGCAAAACAACGGCAAAAAAGTTTTGCTTGCCGCACCAACAGGCAGAGCGGCTCAACGAATGAGTGCTTTAACGGGAGTTGAGGCAAAAACTATTCATCGTCTGCTTGAAGTAAGCTGGGACAAGCACGATAAACCTATTTTTAATAAAAACGAACGCAATCAGCTTAAATGTGACGCCCTCATAGTTGATGAGGTTTCTATGGTTGACACCTTTATTTTTGAAAGCGTTATGAAAGCCTTGCCTATCGGTTGCCGCCTTATACTTGTCGGCGACTCTAACCAGTTGCCGTCCGTAGGGCCGGGCAACATACTCGGCGACCTTACCGACTGCGGAATTGTACCGGTTGTAAGGTTAAACGAAATTTTCCGTCAGGCACAGAAAAGTCTTATTGTTACAAACGCACATAAAATAGTCAACGGCGAAATGCCCGTTCTCAACGCATCCGACAAAGACTTTTTCTTTTTATTAAGGAATAACAAAACCGAAATTTCTCAAGTAATCGTTGACCTTTGCGCACAAAGATTACCAAAAGCTTACAGTTACTCTGCATTTGACAATATTCAGGTGCTTTGCCCGTCAAAGAAAGGCGAACTTGGCACTGCCGAAATGAATTTCAGACTTCAAAAGGCTCTTAATCCAAAATCAGCCGATAAAGCTGAAATTGAAATTGCATCAAAAACATTCAGAATTGGCGACAAGGTAATGCAGATAAAAAACAACTACGATATAACCTGGATAAGAGATGACGGAGAGCAAGGTTCGGGAATTTTTAACGGCGACATAGGAATTATTGATTCTATCGACCGCAAAAGCCGTACGCTTATAGTTATTTTTGACGACAAGACAGCCAAATACACTTATGAATACGCAACCGATCTTGACTTTGCATATGCGGTCACTGTACATAAAAGCCAGGGTAACGAATTTGACTGCGTAATTATACCTATGTTTCAAGGACCTCCTCAACTTTATTACAGAAATTTACTTTATACAGCCGTTACACGAGCAAAGAAAACGCTTGTGCTTGTCGGAAATCCAAAAACGGTAGAATATATGGTACAAAATAACCGCCGTACAAAAAGATACAGCGGATTAAAGGAATTTTTACTGCGAGATGAACAGTTATATTAAAAGAGCAATGCTGTTTTTGCAGGACATAATTTTCACCGTAAAGTGCCCGTACTGCGAAAAAGTTATTGACAGGAATGACTACGCCTGTAAAGAATGTAAGAGTAAATTTCCGCAAAAAGGCTATGAAACTTACGCTGTCGGAGGATACAAAACAATAGCGCCGTTTAAATATGACGGTATATTTGCAAGCGGTGTAAAAAACTTTAAATTTTACGAAAATCCGTCATATTCCCGCCAACTTGCCATACCTTTGGCTAATGAAATAATCGCAAAATACGGTGTCGACTGTTTTGATATTATTACCGCCGTACCGATGTATTATAAAAATATGCGTGAACGGGGATATAATCAATCGGAACTTCTTGCAAAAGAATGTGCGGAAATTTTTAACATTCCGTATGCAGAACTTGTTGAAAAGCATAAGAAAAATAAAGCTCAACATACGCTTAAAGGAAAAGAACGAGAAAGCAATGTTCAAGGTGTGTACCGTGTAATTGACAGTCAAGCAGTGGCTGACAAGAATATTCTTATAATTGACGATATTATTACTACGGGCAACACACTCGGAGAATGTTGTAAGGTTCTTAAAAAAGCAGGCTGCAAAAACATATGCTGTGCAGCGCTTTGTGCGGCTATTGTATAACTTAAAAAGGTTGAAAAAATTGGAGTATTACCAATTCTTTCAACCTTTAGTTTTATTGTTTTTAGATAGTTGTGAATAAATTATGGCTTAGTAAATTGTTTTGCCAATCTTTTATAATTGCCTGACTAAGTATTCATAATTCCTAATTTTTAAAGAACATTATACTCTCATTGAAATATACTTTTGAAGAACAGTAACATCGTTTACATCAATTTTTCCGTCGTCGTTTAAGTCACAATAAATTTTATATCTGTTTTCATCAAATATTGAATCTTCTTCGACAAAAAGAGAACCGCTAAGATACATCTGCAAATTTGTAACATCATTTACATTTGTTGACTTATCGGCATTAAGATCGCCGTAATATCTGGCATTAAAATAATATAAAGTATCAATATCAATAACACCGTTAGTGTATAATTCAACAATATTTTGTACTTTATTATCAGCATAAAAGTAATTGCCCGCAGGTGAATCTTCATAAATAGGATATACAAAATTTCCTGTTTTTAAAGATTTAATATTATTGTTTGATGAATAATGATCCTCAACTAAAATATAATCAAATTTAACTTCTTCGCTTATTGCAGATAATTTCAAATAAAAAATATCATAATCGCTTTCAGGGCAAGGGTAAGCTAAAGTTTGTTCAATATATTCTCTTGTCAGTTTTTCAATCTTAAAAAATTCATCCCATGTAATTTTGTTATCAACACTGTAGTAGTCTTTATCTGCAAGATCAATAGATACCTTTATATCGGCATCACCAAGGTTTAATATCTGTTCTTTTGTTGAAATGCAAAACAAACATTCACTTGCGGAAAAATATTTTATTTCTGATACTGAATATTTTTCATCAATAATTTTCTTTTTATCATCGGGCTTCTGACTTCTTATATTATTTTTATATTCCTCATAATCACGCAATAATTCATCACTATAAGTCTTTTTGCCGTCTTCATTTACAATAATCTCATCTAAGCGATCGTTTTTATCTGCAAATGTATATATATCTTCACAATATGAAGTTAAATTAATTTTAACCGCAACCGTATCTGTATCCGCAATATCATCAATCGCCCACATAAGTTCACCTGTTAACTTATTTTTAAAATCGTGATTCCACATATCTACATCACCAACGGCTGAGTTTCCCGTATCAGCCGCAAATGCTGTTGTTGTGCCGCAAAGAACAGCACTTGCCAAAATTGCTATTGCCATAATACCGCTTATAAGTTTTTTCATAATATAGCCTCCTTTAAAACATAAGTCATATTTCTTACGATTATTGTACTATATCATTAAATATCAAGCAAGTGTATTATTGTACAATCTTTCGATTAAATTGTTAGTTATTTAGACTAAACAAAATCATATACAAAAACTCCCTCCGTAAATACGAAGGGAGTAACTAATTTGATTAAATTATCAAACAGGATGAACCATATTTTTCTTGTCGAGCTTGTCGCCGTTAATGCCAACTTCGGCATTTCTTCTCTTCTCAAAGAAGTCGAGAGCAACCTTCGGGAACTGAGCGTATGAAAGAACATCCTCTTCCTGCTCAATCCACTGTGAAATCTCACCTCTGAGCTTATCAAGCTCCGGCTCAAGTAAATCTGCAGGACGGCAAGTAATAATTTTCTTATCGCCGCAAATCTTCTTCTGGAATGCAGGATCAATCGGCATTGGTGTTGTGCCGTACTCGCCTGCAACAAGACCCTTAAACTCGTTTGTACACATCTTGTATCTCTCACCTGTAATTACATTGAATACAGCCTGTGTACCAACAATCTGTGATGTAGGAGTAACGAGCGGTGGGTAACCTGCATCTTTACGAACTCTCGGAACTTCCTCAAGTACCTCTGTAAGCTTGTCTTCTTTGCCTGCCTGCTTAAGCTGTGAAAGAAGGTTAGAAAGCATACCGCCCGGAACCTGATAGATAAGAGCCTTAGCATCTGTAGCAAGCATCTTCTGATCAAGAAGACCGTTCTTAAAGTATTTCTCACGAAGAGTCATAAAGTAAGCACGAATTTCAGCAAGCTGCTTAATGTCAAGACCTGTATCATACGGTGTGCCTGCAAAAGCGGCAACCATTGACTCTGTAGGAGCATGTGAAGTACCGAGTGCAAGTGGGCTGATAGCAGTATCAATACCGTCAGCGCCTGCCTCAACACCCTTTAAAAGACACATTGATGCAAGACCTGATGTGTAGTGTGTGTGGAGCTGAACAGGAAGGTCAACAGCCTCTTTAATAGCCTTTACAAGGCTCTCTGTAGCTGTTGGTGTAAGCAAAGCAGCCATATCCTTAATGCAGATAGAATCTGCGCCTGCATCGGCAATTCTCTTTGCATACTCTACATAGTATTCATCTGTGAAAACAGGACCTGTTGTGTAGCTGATAGCTACCTGTGCTTCAGCCTTGCCGTTTTCTCTCTTTGCAGCATTGATAGCTGTCTTGAGGTTCTTAATATCGTTAAGAGCGTCAAAAATTCTGATAATGTCAATACCGTTAGCAACCGAGCGCTGAACAAGGTACTCTACGCAGTCATCGGCATAGTGACGATAACCGAGCATATTCTGACCTCTGAAGAGCATCTGCAGCTTTGTATTCGGACAATGCTCACGAATTGTACGAAGTCTTGCCCATGGGTCTTCATTTAAGAAACGAAGACAAGCGTCATATGTTGCACCGCCCCAGCACTCAAGTGAATAATAACCGATTTTGTCAAGCTTATCAAGAATCGGGAGCATTTCCTCTGTTGTCATTCTTGTAGCAATAAGTGACTGATGTGCGTCACGCAGGGCAGTTTCGGTAACTCTAATTTTCTTTGCCATTTCGGACATCCCTTTCGTCAGTTATTAGTTAAGAGTAACAAGTGTTTTACCTGAATCTACAGACTCACCCTTAGCAACATCAACAGTTGCAACTACACCGTCCTGAGGAGCCTTTACAGGAGTTTCCATCTTCATAGCCTCAATAAATACGAGGTCGTCACCGGCTTTAACTGACTGACCGGCTGAAACAACAACATTAACAACTGTACCCGGCATAGGAGCTGATACTACTACTGAACCTGCTGCGCCTGCAGGAGCTGCCGGCTTTGCTGCAGGTGCGGGTGCTGCTGCCGGAGCAGGAGCTGCTGCAACAGGAGCTGAAGAACCGCCAAGCTCTTCAACCTGAACATCGTATGCTGTACCGTTTACTGTAATTCTTAAATTTTTCATTTTAAATATCCCCTTTATTTAAACAAACATATTTATCAGATTGTTGAATGTTTCTTAGCAACTGTAGGAACTCTCTTGCCTGCAAGCATATCAAGAGCGGAAATAAGAGCTTTTCTTAAATCCTGCTGTTCAACAATACCGTCAACATAGCCGTTCTGTGCTGCGTTGAAAGCAGAGAGATTTTCTGCCGCAAACTTTTCGGCAACTGCTTTCTGCTCTGCAACAGGAACATTCATAGCTTCAGCTGCAAGAATAAATGCCGCAGCCTCAACATTTACAGGAGAAATAACAGCCTGCGGAAGTGCGTAAACCATATCTGCGTTTGCGCCTGTACCTGCAAGTGCAATGTAACCTGAACCGACAGCCTGACCGTAAACTACGGAAATCTTAACTGTAGTAGCCTCTGCATAAGCCGATGCTGCCTTTGCGGCTGACTTAATTGATTCAAAGCCCTTACAGTCAACAAATGTAAGTATCGGAAGTGAGAAAGCGTCGCAGAAACGAACAAACTTAGCAATCTTTGTCGTTGCGGAACATGAAAGCACACCGCCGTTTGTCTTTACAATACCAACTACCGAACCGCCAAGACGGGCAAGTCTGACTTTAGCGTCTTTGCCGTAGTTGTCAAAAAGTTTATAAACACTGCCGCCGTCAACAGTTGAACCTACGATGCAGTCGCAGTCTGCAGGCTCTTCCTCAAATGACTCCGGAGCAGTATTGAGATTGTTAGACGGAAGATAAAGAACAAGCTCTTTAGCCTTAGCTACAGCCTCAGCAGAATCCTTTGCAACAACAGAAGCAATACCGTGCTCTGCGTTGTACTCAGCACTTGCATTCTTGCCTGTAACATCAAGAGAAAGCTGTGCCTTTTCACTCATAATAACAAAATCTGCACTTGCTGCGTTAAGAGCGTTTGTACCAAGGCAAGTTCCGAGAACTACCGAAATCTGCGGAACCGCACCCGAAATTGCAGCGGCACTGTTAAGAACCTGACCGCAACCTGCGAGTAGCTCGTTGCCCTGCATAAGTCTGCCGCCGACACTGTCGTAAAAACCTACAACAGGAGCGCCTGTTTTAAGTGCAAGATCATAAATCTTTTTAAGCTTTGCAGCCTGTGCCTTACTCATAGCACCGCCGCAAATATCACTGTTCTGTGCGAAAGCATAAACAGGCATACCCTCAACTGTACCAAAGCCTGCAACAACCTCTGCAAAACCTTCGCCGGACTTTGCAAAAGCATCAATTTCAGTAAAGCTGTCTGCATCAAAAAATTCTGTTATTGTTTTATAAGCAGAAGTAGATGCGATTTCAGCCTTTGCCTGATTGATTTTTTCAATACTCATCTTAAACATCCTCCAATACAATGTATTGAATATGCCGACAAATAGCATAAGTCGGCATACTAATTTACCACATATATCATTATATCCTAATATTTATCAAACTACAAGGAAAAAGCAAAGCAAATTTGTAAATTTGAATATTTGCCACAATGATTTTACACAAATATTTTGTTTTACTGTGCATTTTCACTTGTGATTTTACTTTGATTTTAGTAAAAAATTTCTCTTTTTTCGGCTTTGAGATTAAATAAGCTGTTTTCCGTTTACAAACGGGTTTGAAAGCAGTTTTTTTACCTCAATTTCGGTAAGGTCACGCCAATCGCCCTGTTTCAGCATACCCATTTTTACGCCGCCGATTTGTATTCTTTTAAGTCTTGCAACCTCAAGTCCGACAGCCTCGCACATACGGCGGATTTCACGGTTCTTGCCCTCATGGAGTATCATTTCAAGTACGACTCTGCCCGGCTCCTGATGAAGAACATGAACCATTGCAGGGGCTGTCTTTACTCCGTCAAGCTCAATACCGGTTTCAAGCTTAACAAGCTGATCTTCGTCAATAGACGGACGGACTGTTACTCTGTAAATTTTATAAACACTGTTCTTCGGGTGCATAATTTTGTTTGCCAGCTCACCGTCATTTGTGAGAATGAGCATTCCCTCCGAATCTTTGTCAAGTCTGCCGATAGGGTAAACTCTTGTGCCCACATTTTCCACAAGTTGAGCAACGCATTTTCTGCCTCTGTCATCGCTCATTGTAGTAATAAATCCTCTCGGTTTATTGAGCATAATATAGCGGTAAGACGGCTTTGCGTTGGCAAGCACACGCTTACCGTTTACAAATACCTTATCTGTCGGTCTTACCTTGTCGCCGAGTTGAGCGGTTTTGCCGTTCACTTTTACATGACCGTCAATAATCATCTGCTCTGCTTTTCTTCTTGATGCGATACCGCATTGTGATAATAACTTTTGAAGTCTTATTGGTTCATTCTTTGCCATATGTAAAAAAATCCTTTATCTTAGTCCAAATACTTTTGTTTTTATTCTGCGTATTGCTGTATTCAACAGCGGTTAAATTTGTACTTGCAAGCGTTTTGCCGTCAAGCGTGTATTCTATTCTGCCTACAATATCTCCGTCTTTAACAGGTGCATACAAGAAATTATCGGCATATGCGGTTCGTACAACATTGGTTTTCTTGTCAAGAGGCACTACAACATTTTTGCCCTTTGTACCCGTAACACTGATGCTCTCGTCATCACCGCCCGCACACGGAATTTCAAGGTAATAATCGGAATCATCGCACTCAACACAGGCAAGTTTGGAAAAGCCGTAATTATAAAGAGCTATGTGGTCATTCCAATCGTTTCTGTCATTGAGTGTAACACAAACAAATGTAAGTCCGTCCTTTTTTGCGGAAGAAACCAAACATCTGCCTGCCGCCATTGTGTAGCCTGTTTTTCCGCCTGTACAATACTCATACATAGAGAGCAGACGGTTATGGTTTGTATAGGTTGTTCTCTTTGACTGCGGTTCGCTGAATTCTACCGTAACGCTTTTTTGCGAAGTCAGTTTTGCAAAACTTTCGTTTTCAAGCGCATAGCTCATAAGCAAAGCCATATCGTAAGCCGTAGAATAATGATTTTCGTCATCAAGTCCGCTCGGTGTAACAAAATGTGTGTTTTTCATTCCTATTACAGCCGCCCGATTGTTCATAAGCTCGGAAAATTTTTCTGCACTGCCCGCAATAGAAATTGCCGCCGCATTTGCTGCATCATTTCCCGATGCCATCATCATTCCTGCCGCTAAATCACTGAGTTTAACCTTTTCCCCCACTTTAAGGTACATCGAACTGCCCTCGGCTGTCATATCCTTGGTAAAAGCAACAACCTTGTCGGCAGAATCGGCATACTCAAGCGTAATGAGTGAAGTCATCAGCTTTGTGGTACTTGCAGGTTTCATTTTTTTATTTTCATTTACAGAAAAATACACTTTCCCGTCATCAACACAATAAAGCACGCAAGCCTGTGCATTTACTGCCGGCTTGTCGGTTTCCTGCGCAAATGCCGTAATCTGTGCGGTTTGCGTTAATGTCACCACAACTACAACTATAACGGAAAGTATTTTTTTCATAAGCTCGCCTCCGAACTAATTTTATGCGAAGGCTTTGCCATAAATTACACCATATCTATATCGTCCTGTGTTATTTCCGAGAAATCATCGGCATCTTTCTTCTTGCTGAACATTCCCTTTACTTTTTGAAGAACATCCGGGATCATACCCACAATGCCCTCTGCGGTACTGCCGTTGTTGTCAACGGAAACAAGTCTTACTTCTCCCTGATAAACAGTTAAAAATGCAACAGGCTGAATTGTAACGCCTGCGCCGCTGCCGCCGCCAAAGCAATCTTTATTTTCTTTTTTGGTAGGAAGATCCGAGCCGCCTGCCGCAAAACCGTAGGTTACCTTTGAAACAGGAATAATAAGCGTACCGTCTGGAGCGGTAATCGGCTCGCCGACAATAGTATTTACATCTACCATTTCCTTAATTTTGTTCATAGTAGTGTCCATAAGATTTCCGATAGGATGTTCCATAGTAATTCTCCTTTGTATTGAATAATCGTCATAACTGCACAAACAGGTATGCGATAAATATCGTTAATTGTCTTTTATATTTTTAAGCTCCATAAGCATTTTTAATGCCTTAAAGCCGTGTTTTAATACTATTTTAACAAGATGTGCTATTCTTGTTTTAAATATCGCAAAAAACTCAATCTTGGTTTCCGCACCCTCCGTAAAGTCGGGAAGAATATCCACACCGTAATGCGTATATTTCATTGAACTTATAACCGCACTTGCCAGCGGATAGACAACCGAGCAAACCTTGCCGTAATTTATAGCCGTATCGGCAGCGTCTTTTCCTCCGACTTTTATGCTTAACGCAAAGCTTTTGATTATTATGTGTGCAAAAAAGTCTTTTAATACACCCGCGGCAAGCTCTGTAATCCTTGTAAAAAGATTTACAATCCCCGAAAGTCCCAACTCTTTTAAAAAGTTATCATTAGGTTTTTCCTCTTTTTTAGGAGCAGGCTTTTGCGGTTGTTCGGTTTTTTTCTTCTTTTTGGGTTTCTTTTTCTTTGGCACAGGCGGATAAAGAATAATCTTTACAAAGCCTATGCGAAGTCTGCAAAAGAATCGTTTTTTATATTGAACGCAGACCTTTATGGGAATAGCAAGAATTATTGCAAAAAACAAGACTATCCCCAGCAGTATATACAGCCAGAGCAAGGCAAAACCTCCTCCGAGTTTAGTTTATCATTTTAAAAGCAATTTTACTTAATCTTACTGATTTAATATAAATACTGCCTACTTTTTCGCCTTTGGCATCGGTAATTCGTCATACATTGCATTGAATAAACCTGTCAAAAAATCTTTATTATCAACTTCATCCACCAAAAGCATTTCCTTTGCTCCCTCATACGGCAGCTCATATACAGCTGTCGGAATATATTGGATTGCGGATTTTACAGGCTTTACAAGTAATCTGTCATCATATATTCCTCCTATTATTTTACCACGATAGTAAATAATAAATTCACCCATCATAGCACGATAAGTAATTTCTTCCAAATCGGAGAGTTGTCCTAAAACAAACTGCAAATATTCCTTGCTTGACGCCATAACCTGCATACACCTCAATTTAATGCCAGTTAAACATATCCAAAACTCTGCAAACCATATAATGTATTGGTTTTCCGTTGTCAGCCGGCTTTTTATCATGCGGATTATACCATGGCTTAAGATTTTCGTTTTTAGATAATTCAATAGCTACTCTGAGAGCCTCATCGAAATTTTCTGTCAAACCATCGTCACCAAAAGGGATACACTCTCCATTTGAGTTTACAACACAATTAATTCTTTTTTCATTTGAATTAATAACACTATACAGTTTACTGTCTTTAAATTTAAATTCTTCACGATCTAAGCTAAGCAAAAACCCCCTGAATAAAATATCTTCATTAGGTTTTTTATTAACCCAAACAGCCTTGCCGTACTCAAGCTGAACCAATTTTTCTTCCAAATGAATACAGTCATATCCCTGTGGAATTTTATCTGTATATTTATTGTAAGGCCATGATTTATGCAATTCTTCATATGTGCCGCATCGTGTAAAGCCTTTGTTGCTTGTTATAAAAAATGTAAAGTCGTCTGATTTTGAAAACAAATAATTATTTTCATGTTCCGGAAAGTCAAACATTTATATCCCCCTGTTTATAGTTAGTTATTTGTCACTTTGTTCTATTTCATTAGAATTATTCTCAGGCTGTTCCTTTTCGGATTCTTCTTCCGAATTTGCGTTTTTGTCACTTTCGGGAAGCGGAGGGAGATTTTCTATGCTTTCAAGATTAAAACATCTTAAAAAGTTCTCGGTTGTTCCGTAAAGCAAAGGTCTGCCCGGAAGTTCAAGTCTGCCCTTTTCCTCTACAAGTCCCTTTGTGGTAAGACTGCCGAGAACACCGCTGCAATCAACGCCCCTCACCTGTTCCACAAAAGCCTTTGTAACAGGCTGATTGTATGCAACAACGGCAAGCACCTCAAGCGCCGCCTGCGAAAGCGGAGTATTTCTGCGCAAGTCCATAACTTTACGGATTTCGGGAGCAAATTTTTTAGCCGATACCATCTGATAGGATTTATTCAGCTTAATTATTCTTATGCCCCTCTCCTGCTTTTCGTAATCATCCATAAGCTCTAAAATTAATTTTTCGGCCTGTGACGGTTTCATTTCTATTGCCTGTGCTATTTTGTCAGGCTCAACAGGCGATCCGTTTGCAAACAGTATTGCCTCGACTGCCGCTTTTTTATCATACATTTTTGTTCTCCTTGTTATCTATCATATAAACGATTGCGTGGTCGCCGTCACCGTCAACTCTAACACGCTTGCCTTTTACAAGTTCCAGTGTAGCAAGAAAAGTCGCTACAAGTTCGCTCTTTTCTTCGCAGGCGTCAAAAAGTTCTTGATACTCTATTCTTCTGCCTTTCCACAGCTTACGCATTACATGAATAATTCGACTGCTTACAGACACAAACTTTCGTGCCACAATTACGCTGAATGCCGATTCCGGCGGCGGAAGTTTACACTTTCCTCTTCCGACAGCGCTTACATATGCCTTTGCTATATCCTCGCTCGGATGAATACGGTTGTATGTGAGATCATATTCAACAGGCGACGCCTCTCTGTAAAAGCTGTCGTAATCGTAAATCTCACTGAATTTCTTGGCTATCTGACGGCAGATTGCATATTCAATAAGCTGTCCCGTGAGTTCTTTCTTAAGTTCTTCAACTTCTTCTTCATACTTAGGGAGCAACATTACTGACTTTATATAAACAAGTCTTGACGCCATTGTAAGAAATTCCGACTCAATGTCAAGCTGATTTTCCTGCATAACCTTAATTTGCTCAAGGTACTGTTCAATAAGCTCGGCTATCGGTATATCGTAAATATCTATTTTGTTTTTTGAAATCAGGGTAAGCAATAAATCAAGCGGACCTTCAAATGCCTCCAACCTGTATTGCAACGGCTGTGAATCCATAGCTCTACCTCTTAAAATAATTCTGCAAAAAATCTGACAGGGCTCAATGCCATATCGCTTAAGAAATTCAAAATTCCGTTTGTGGCAAAACCAAGCACCGTACTAAGACCGCCCGTAAAGATTAAAAAGATAAGTGCCAAAGAGAAAATAGTTTCATACTTTGTCATAAATGCAATGGCTTTATACGGTAAAAATGCAAATAAAATCTTTGAACCGTCAAGCGGTGGAATCGGAATAAAGTTAAATACCGCAAGACTGACATTACAAGATGCATAAAAAACAAAAAAACTTCTTATCATAAGTCCTATGTCATTCAAATAAAAGAATGACGGGAACGCAAAAGCTAAAATATAATAAATAACCAAACCTACATATGCCGCAAGAAGATTTGCCACAGGGCCTGCAAGAGCGCAAAGCGCCATACCCAGCTTTGGCTTTTTAAAGTTATTGGGATTGATAGGTACAGGCTTTGCCCAACCAAAGCCGACAAATATCATTGCAAGCGCACCTACTATGTCAATATGGCTTATGGGATTGAGCGTTAATCTGCCACGGCTTTTTGCCTCTTTGTCGCCGAGTAAATACGCAACAAAAGCGTGCGCCCACTCATGAAACGGCAAAATTAAAAATATAATAAGTAAAACTGCTACCAGATAGGCTACAACATCGTAAAATTTAAACGAGCCTGAAAAAATCTGTTGTAACATAATTATCCTCCAAAATTTTATTTAGCAATTGATTTTGTTTTTAAAGACATTAATTTTCCACAAAACAAGCAAAAACAAAAAAGCAGCCATTTAAGCGATATTTCAGAGCAAAATTTATCTATCATAAAGATAAAAATCACACCTAAGCTATATATAATTACTATTATATAATAAAGCAAATAAAAAAACAAGAAAAGAAATTTTAAAAAAACACTTGCATTTTTGTTCGTTTTCTGTTATTATAACAAAGTTAGATGTGAAAAATGATTTTTAAGGAGGTGCAGACGCATGGCAAAATGTGATTTCTGCGGTAAGGATGTAAAGTTCGGCATCAAGGTATCTCACTCACACAGACGTTCCAACAGAACTTGGAAGCCTAATGTACAGCGTGTAAAGGCTATTGTTGATGGCTCTCCAAAGCGTGTATATGCTTGCACCCGTTGCTTACGTTCAGGTAAGGTTACCAGAGCAAACTAATACAGACAAGTCGAAAACCAATGCCGTTCTGAAATCAGAACGGCATTTTTCGTTGTCTTATGCTTAGTTTTAGGTTATTTATTAAAAAAGTTGGTAGAATTATAGTTTATCAGAATATATCTGCAAAGTATTTTTCTAAACCACAACTTAACAGTTACACAGACAAAGCCTTGCTTTCTCAGATTGAAAGCAAGGCTTTTTTTGCTTATAGAGATTACTTATCACAATCATCAACAGAGTTTTGTTCTGTCAATATCTCTAATATCTGTTCTCTTTATTTTACCGCTGATAGTCTTTGGCATTTCGTCAATAAATTCAATATGCTGAATATGCTTATATGATGCAACCTTTGAATTTACAAAGTGCTTTATATCCTGCATAAGCTCTTTGCTTTTATCAAATCCTTTGGCAAGGTGGATTGTCGCCTTAATCGCCTGACCTCTTGCTTTATCGGGAACGCCCGTTACCGCACATTCCATAACGGCAGGATGCTCCATAAGCACATTCTCTATTTCAAACGGGCCTACTCTGTAACCTCTTGTTTTAATAAGGTCGTCAATTCTGCCCACATACCAATAATAGCCGTCATCATCCATATAAGCAGTATCACCTGTATGATATATGCCGTATTTCCACACATTTGCGTACAAATCTTCATTTCCGCAATAACCCATAAATATGCCGTGTTGATTTTCTGACGGAATTACAACGATTTCTCCGACTTCATTTGCAGGCAGTCTGTTACCCTCATTGTCGGCAATCATAATATTATAAAGAGGTGTGGGCTTGCCGAGTGAACCGATTTTAGCCTTACTTCCGACCAAATTACCGAGCATTAATACAGATTCGGTCTGTCCGAATCCCTCCATAATCTGCAATCCTGTTTGCTTATGTACCTGCTCAAACACTTCCGGATTAAGTGCCTCACCTGCTGTTGTAATGTGCTCAAGGTGTGACAAATCGAATTTCTTCATATCTTTTTTGATAAAATATCTGTAAACCGTAGGAGGTGCACAAAAAGAAGTTACCTTAAAATCTTCAATCACCTTTAAAAGTTTTTCAGGTGAAAAAACATCAAAGTCATACACCATAACTCCGCAGCCGCAGAGCCACTGACCGTAAATTTTGCCCCATGATGCTTTACCCCAGCCTGTTTCCGCTACCGTAAGATGAAGCCCGTTTTCCTTGACATTCTGCCAAAATTTTGCGGTCACAATATGCGCTAAAGTATAGGTATGATTGTGCATTACCGCTTTTGGATAACCCGTTGTGCCTGATGTAAAATAAATCAGCATCGGCTCTTTTGCTTTCGTCTGTACTCTTTCAAGGTTTTCGTCAGCATTTTCAATTTCCTTTGTAAGGTTAATGCTGCCCTCAACATCTCTGCGAACCACAAATACTTTTTCAAGTTGAGATTTTACTGTCTTTGCCTGCACCAAAGTTTCGGCTGTAACATCGTCAGGAGTTGAAACTGCGAATTTAATATTAGCAGTTTCAATACGGTAGGTAATATCATCAAGGGTAAGCATATTTGTTGCGGGAATAACAACCGCACCGAGTTTATGCAAAGCAGGAACAATGTACCAATACTCGTAATTTCTCTTTAAAATCACAAGTACCTTATCACCTTTTTTTACTCCGTTATTTCTTAATGCGTTAGCCGCTTTATTGCTCAAAGTTGCAATATCAGAAAAAGTAAATGTCTTTCTTTCATTATGAACATTTGTCCACTGAACAGCAATATCGTTTGGTGCGCACTTTGCCATTTCATCTACAACATCATAACCGAAATTGTAATTATCGGGATACTTTAATTCAAATTTTTCAAGCACACCGTTTTTATCAAGTGTATAGTCACAAAAATTCTTAAATAACTGCATAATTATCTCCTAAATATTAATACTAAGATAATAATTACAGCGATAAATTGCCATAATTAATAAATTAAATTTTCAACTATTACTAATCAGTACATACAACAGGTCAATCGTCACCAACCTGCAAGAATATTTTGATTATGTTTTTATTATAAACAATTCCCCCAATAAATACAACACTCCGCATAATGCGAATTGTAATGTTTTTGCATTATGCTATGCAGTTTCTGCATAAACAATTTTAAAAAATCGGAGCTGTTTTTTTACAGCTCCTTAAATTTTAAGTATAATTATTTATTGAAGATTGACATAATGTCATAGAAAGTATCGTCATCATCGTCTGTAACATCTTTCTTTGACTTTTCAGCAGGTGCGGAAGTTGGTTTTTTCTCCTCTGTAAGGAAACTGTCCTCAACTTTTTTCTTAGCAACCTGACTGTCGGCATTAAAACCTGTAGCAATAACAGTTACGCTGATTGCATCTTCCATCTTATCGTCAATAACAGCACCCCAAATGATGTTAGCGTCTTCAGATACCTTATCTTTAATCATTGTGGATGCAGCGTCAATATCATCAAGGCTTACATCTGCAGAAGCTGTAATATTAATGATAAGACCCTTAGCGCCGTCTATTGAAGTTTCGAGAAGTGGGCTTGAAATAGCCATATCAGCAGCAACAGTAGCTTTATCCTTGCCTGTAGCGCTGCCCATACCCATATGAGCATAGCCTGCATCTTTCATTACAGATGTAACATCCGCAAAGTCAAGGTTCACAAGACCCGGAAGGAGAATAAGGTCAGAAATACTCTGAACACCCTGTCTTAAAACATCATCTGCAATAGCAAATGCATTCTGAAGTGTGATGCTTGTTTCTGAAACATATTTTAATCTTTCGTTAGGAACAATGATAAGTGAATCAACACAAGCTGAAAGCTCTGCAATACCCTGCTCTGCCTGTGTCATTCTTCTCTTGCCCTCAAATGCGAAAGGCTTTGTTACAACACCTACTGTAAGGATACCCAAATCCTTAGCGATTTTAGCAACAACAGGAGCAGCACCTGTACCTGTACCGCCGCCCATACCGGCTGTAACAAATACCATATCTGTATCTTTAAGAAGAGCTGAAATCTCGTCATTGCTCTCTTCTGCTGCGCTCTTACCGATTTCCGGCTTAGAGCCTGCGCCCTTACCTTTTGTAAGCTTTTCGCCGATTTGTACTTTCTGTGAAGCTTTTGAAAGTCTGAGAACATGTTCATCTGTATTTACAGCAATAAATTCTACATTCTTAACTCCCATATCAACCATGCGGTTTACAGCGTTACCGCCGCCGCCGCCAACACCGATTACTTTAATTTTAGGCATATACTCATTTTCCAATTCAAGTTCAAAAGCCATTTAAACATCCTCCTTGTTATCTATGTTCATCCCGTCTATAAATCATAATATCACATTTAAGGCGATTATAATTCATATATTAACACACTTTTGTAAAAATATCAATGCTTTTGCGTGTTTTTTTTAATTTGCTGATTCCATTTTATGCCTATTTGTTTACACAAATATATTTTTCTCTAAAATACTTTTTATTATGTCAAATATTTACATATAAGAATTATAAATACGAATTATTCGCATCATCATACTGCGTCGAATAATCTTCTGACGGTTCGCCGCTGTTGTATCCGTCACTGCCGTCAGAATAGCTGTCGGAGCTGTTGTCTGAACCGTTCGAGCCTGACGAATTAAGCGAGCCATATACATCGGCATATCCGTCACCGTCGGTATCAAAACATTCTGCAATACCGTCGCCGTCAGTATCAAAGGCAACAATACCGTTTCCGATATCTGTGCCGGTTGCGGGAATACTGCCTACATAATTGCCGTTGCTGTTAGTGGCAAGTGTAGCCTGCGGTGTTGTTACAGCAGGAGAAGTATTGTCAGCAGCCTGTGACGCAATTGTAGTACCGACAGGCGCAGTAGTAACCGCTATTGTTTCGTTAGGATTAAATCTTGATGTCTTTGTCGTACTGCAAGAAGAAACATCAAGAGTACCGTAAATTGCACCTGTTTTGTTAGGGTCAAGCTTTTCGGTTATTATCGCCATTGCCGTTCTGATTTTGTAATCAATATCTTCCGGCAAACCGATAATAACAGCTATTCTGTTGTCATAAACAAGCTCTATATTCGCTGTATTTGTAACATCAATACCCGTTATTCCTTTAAATTCATTTTTGCTTAACGAGTCGGAAATTTCTTCAAGAATTACAGGCACATTTTCATCGCTGTATGATACATATTCGCCGACTGTTGTATTTTTAAGTGAACTGCTTGAAAGTACGGGGTAGTTTGACGAATTGTCAGCCATAACATCAAGTATTCTGCCTTTTGAACTGATAAGCAGGAATTTTCCGTCATTTATAATAACATAAGACGGAACAGCGTCTGTTATAGTTATTTTTATTGTATCGGGCACTACAAAATCAACTTTTGCAGATTCGACATAAGGCAGTTTCTCTGCAATTTTATCGGGTGTTGCAGTCATTTTACCTACAAAAATATTACTCTGCAAAGCTACATTTGCATACGAAAGTATTTGATCTTCGCTGTAAAAGCTGTTTCCCTCTACCTCAATTTTTTCGGTTTTAAAAAGAACTGTAAGCGACAAAATTACGCCGATTAAAAGCACCACGCCGCAGGTAATTGCCGACGCCATAATTCGGCGTTTTTTAATTTGATTTGAAGTCATAGGCTTTTTAAGGCGCTTAACTTTTTCATTTTCCTGCTCGTGAATACTTTGGGCAACTCTTTGCTGCTTTTGGCGCTCACCGAATTCATCTATATAAAAACCGTCATCATAAGCCTTTGGCTTTAGATTTTTGATTTTCTTTTCACTTTTTCTTATAAAGCGTTCTTCCTGACTGAGATCATCTCTCTGCTTTTTCATCTGTTCATTGAGTTTTTCTTCAATTTTGCTGTGAGATTTGTTCTCTGTCTTTTTTTCGGATTTTGTTGCTTTTGCCTTTTGTGCATTGTAATTTTTCTTTGACGGTGCGGTTTTCGGCTTTTTGTTTTCGCCTTGTTTTTTAGGCTCATTCTGCTTTTTGGCACTGTCTTTATTTTCCTGTTTAGCGGAGGATTTTACTGCCTTTTCCCTGTTTTTTCGGTACTTTTGTGCCTCTTTGGCAGCCTGCTTTCGCTGCTTTCCGATTTTTCTGCGTTCTTCCGCCGAAAGCTCCTTCCTCTTATCTTCTGCCATATTATCCTCCTTACAAATATACCCATCCTAAAGCTTTGATATACTCGCACCCAAAGAACCGAGCATAAGCTCTATATTTTCATATCCTCTTTCCAAATACTCCGAATTACCTATATCGGTAACACCGTCTGCCGAAAGTGCGGCAATTACCAGTGCCGCTCCTCCACGCAAATCGGGCGCATCAACTTTTGCTCCGTACAGTGACCGCACACCCTCTACAACGGCAACCTTTCCTTCTGTTTTTATCTTTGCACCCATTCTGGAAAGTTCGCCTGTATGTCGGTATCTGTTTTCAAAAATATTTTCGACAAACACGGTAGTTCCTTCCGCTACGCTTGCAACTGCCATAAGAGGTGCTTGAGCATCGGTAGGAAAACCGGGATACGGCATTGTACGAATAGTTCTGATAGCCGAAAGTTTTTGCGGTGCAGATATCGTAAGATTTCCGCCACTTGAGCGTATCTTGCAGCCTGCCTCCTCAAGAACGGGAATAACTGTTCCGAGGTGACTCTGCACAATTCCTTTCAGCGTAATTTTTGATTGAGTAACAGCCGCAGCAGACATAAGAGTTGCCGCAACTATTCTGTCGGGAATAATTGTGTGTTGAGTGCCGTTAAGCGACGAAACACCGTCTATCACAACAACTCCCTCGCCTGCGCCGCTGATTTTTGCTCCGCAACTGTTGAGATAATCTGCAAGGTCGCAAATTTCAGGTTCGCAAGCGGCATTTATAATTGTAGTTGTACCGTCAGCGGTACTTGCGGCTATCATAATATCTTCGGTTGCACCTACGCTCGGAAACGAAAGAGCTATTTTTGTGCCTTTCAGCCCCTTTGGTGCAGTACAATCTATTACGCCATGTTTTTCTACAATTTCCGCACCCATTTGTATGAGTGCATTCAGGTGCATATCTATAGGACGAGGTCCAAGATCGCATCCGCCGGGGAACGAAAGTTTGACCGCACCCGTCCGTGCAAGAACAGCACCTAAAAAAATAATTGAACTTCTTGTTTTTCTCATCAGAACATCAGGAATGTCATTTCTGCACAATCCGTCAGCGGTAATGAGCATAGTAGTATGAAATCGCTTTACATTACAGCCGAGATAGCGAAGAATCTGCGAGGATGCCTCAATATCCGAGAGAGCGGGACAATTGAAAAGCACATTCTCGCCCTTTGTCAGAACCGAAGCCGCAATAATCGGCAAGGCGCTGTTTTTTGCACCCTGAACATTAACTTCACCGCTGAGCTTTTCCCGTCCCGTAACAAGAAGTCTTGACACAATAACACCCTCCTACATAAAATACCTTTACATTCTATGTATCAGATGCAAAATGTGTTACACAAGACCAAGCACACCTTTTATAACGGAGTAAATTCTCTCGTTAGCGTCTGTTATAGCGGTTTTTCTTGCATTTTTTGCATATTCAGCAAGTTTTTCGGGATTTGAAAGCATATTGTCTGCCTTTTGCATAAGCAATCTGCCTGTAAGATCCTTTTCTTCAATAATATCGGCAGCACCTGCATTAACAAGCGCCATAGCATTGTGATACTGATGATTTTCCGCAACATTCGGTGACGGAATAAGAATTGCGGGTTTGCCGAGTGCCTGAATTTCGCTAAGTGTAATAGCACCTGCACGGCAGATTACCAAATCCGCAGCCGCCATACAAACATCCATATCATTAATAAACTCTCTTATATCGAGATTGTCAGCTTTTTCAAGGTCACAGCCCTTTTCTTTCAAAAGGTCGGGGAACCATTTTCCGTATTTGCCGTAAGCGTGAATATGTTGGTATCTTCCGTCTATTCCGCTCCTTGCAATTAAATCGGCTACACCCTCGTTAATTTTTCTTGCACCAAGACTGCCGCCGAATGAAAGCACTACAGGTCTTTCGTCAACACCGAGCTTTGCCCGTGCCTCTTCCCTGTTTGCAGTAAGGATTTTACTTCTTACAGGGTTACCCGTAACGGCAAAATCTGCCTTTTTATCAAAATGCTTTTTAGCGTCGGGCACTGCAAGCATTACCTTGTCAACTTCTTTTGCAAGCATTTTGTTTGTAATTCCCGGATAAGCATTCTGCTCGTGAATAACGGTTTTTACACCGAGCTTTGCGGCAGCTCTGATAACCGGGCCTGAAACATATCCGCCTGTGCCGATGCAAATATCAGGTTTAAATTCTTTTATAATTTTCTTTGCGTCAATAGAAGAAGTGATTGTTCTTTTTACAGTTTTTACATTGTCAACCAAGCCTTTCGGTGAAAGCTTACGGTTAAAACCGCTGATAACAATGAATTTCATATTGTATCCTGCCTGCGGAACAAGGGTTTCTTCCATACCGCCCTTGTTGCCCACAAAAAGAAATTCCGTATCGGGTTTCTTCTGCTTTATAAATCCTGCGATGGCAAGAGCAGGGTTTATATGTCCTGCCGTGCCTCCTCCTGCAAGTAAAACTCTCATTTATATACCTCCAAACACTTACTGCTTTTCGATGTTTGCCGTTCTTGAAACCGAAAGCACAAGTCCCATCTGCGCAAGCAGCATAATAAGCGAACTGCCGCCGTAACTGAAGAACGGCAAGCTGATACCTGTATTAGGCAGCCAGTCGGTAATTACAAGAATATTAAGTATTACCTGCAAACCGATCTGTGAAGTAAGACCTATACCCAAAAGTTTTCCGAAATTATCTTTTGAACGAAGTGAAAGTGTAATTCCTCTCCATACAAGAAGTGCAAATATAAGAAGTATGAGGACTGCACCCACAAGTCCGAGTTCCTCAACTACAATAGCAAAAATAAAGTCGTTCTGCGGTTCAGGCAAATAAAGGAATTTCTGTCTTGACTGACCGAGTCCGAGACCCCAAAGTCCTCCGGAACCGATTGCGTAAAGTGAGTTTCTTGTCTGCCATGTTGTCTGCCACATATCTTCGGTTGTGTATTCAAGCGACTGTCCCCAACCGTCCATACGGCTCATAGCATATGTAAGTCCGCCTGTCATAGCAAGCACAATTACCAATGCACCGAGAATAATACCGCCTATTGCAAGGTATCTTGTTTTCATACCGCCAATGTAAAGCATAAGGACGGTAAGCATTGCAATAATAACGATACCCGAGTAGTGAGGCTCAAGGAAAAGTAACATTGCAGTCGTACCGAATACTGTAATACCGGGGAGTACGCTGAATTTCGGCAACTGCATTTTATCATAATGCTTACTGCACCAATGAGCAAAGAAAAGTATTGTAGAAAACTTTGCAATCTCTGACGGCTGAATATTAAAAGGACCTAAAGGAATCCAACGGTGTACGCCTGCTTCGCCTGACGGCACGATAAGTACAATTATCAAAGCAAGGTATGAAATACCCATAATAAGCGGAACAACTCTGTGCAGCTTATTATAGTTAAAAAACGAAATACCAAACATACACGCTACGCCGATAGCGGCAAAAATCAACTGTCTTACAAGGTAGTAGTAACTGTTGCCAAGGCTATAGTATGCAACCGGGTAACTTGCCGAAAACATCATAATCAAGCCTATTGTAAGCAACACAAGAATAATAATGCAGAACGGCAAATCTATACCCATACCCGTTGTAATCCAACCCGGCTTTCTTCTGCGCTTTTTACCTGTAGAATTTGCGGAATTCTTTTTATGAGCGTTAAAGAATTTCTCTTTCTTAGCCTGCTCTGCTTCAAGATATTTCTCGTCATATATTCTGTTTATATCAGCCTTGAGTATCATATTCAGATACGGAGCCATTCGCAAAACCTCCCGTCGGTCTGAAAAAATAAATTAAGCAACTACACCAAAGTAAACAATCAACGCAGAAATCACGCCGAATATTGCTGTTACAATGCTGAATACGCTTACTATCTTAACCTCGCTCCAGCCACACATCTCAAAATGATGGTGAATAGGGCTCATCTTAAATAATCTTTTGCCGTGGGTAGCCTTAAAGTAGCTAACCTGTAAAATAACAGAGAACATCTCACAAAGGTAAACAATACCTATCGGAAGAAGAAGTATAGGCATATCAACAGCAAAAGCTATTGCACATACAAGTCCGCCGAGGAAAAGTGAACCTGTATCGCCCATAAATACCTTTGCAGGGTGGAAGTTCCAAACAAGGAAGCCAAGGCAAGCACCTGCCGATGCCGCACTCCACGCTGTTACACCGAGAGCACTCATCATACATGCTATTACCATAAAGCTTATACTTACAAAAAATGTAATTGAACCGTCAAGACCGTCTACGCCGTCGGTAAGATTTACCGCATTGACAATGCCGACAATTACAATTGCCGAAATAATGTAGTAGAAAAATCCGAGGTCAACTCTGCCAACAAAAGGAATTGTTGTTGCAGTGCCGCAGCCTGCAACTGCAAGAATAATAATATAAACAATAGCGGCGGCAAACTGTAAAATAAGTTTTTGCTTTGCTGTCAAACCTAAATTACGCTTTTTTACTACCTTGGTGTAGTCATCAATGAAACCGATAGCACCGTTTGCAATGGCAAGGAAAAGTCCCGCAAATATCATTACGGTTTCTTTATTAATATCCGCAAAATAAAGGTTTATGAAATTCTTACCGATGCACATATATACAATTGTGCTTATTAATGTAACGGCTGTAATAGCTATAATAAACATAAAACCGCCCATAATCGGAGTACCCTGTTTTTTCTTATGCCACTTAGGGCCGTCTTCAAGAATAGTCTGACCAAAGTGAAGTTTGCGAAGCATTGGAATTAAAAATGCACCCGCAACCGCAGAAATAATAAATGCAACGAGAGCCGCCACAAAAGTCCAGATTCCATATACCATTAATTATCGTTCCTTTCATACGGGCAAAGGGCTTGAATAATCAAAGCCCTGCCCAATGGTTATTTAACATTGCAGTCCCCTCTGAACCGCAAATTTTAATCGTTCACACTCACCGAAGAACTAAAGGTTACTGTAATCAACGATCCTTCACTAACCATAGTACCCTCTGCTATATCCTGTGATGTACTTACTACACTGCCGGAAGCCGCACCCACAAGGCTTACATTAAGTCCGTATGAGCTTGCAACGGCATTTACCTCAGAAACCGAATATCCCACAAGTTTCGGTACTGTTACCTTTTCGGCTGTACTTGCCTCATCTGTGTAAAGCACAATGTTGCCGCCGTTAGGTATCTGTGATGACGGAGCAGGGATCTGAGAAATAACATTATTGCCCTCGCCCTTTACAGTAACTGTAAAGCCGTCATTCTCTGCATTTGTTGTAGCCTCGGATACTGAAAGTCCAACATAAGAACCGGCTACTGTATCAATATACTCAAGCTCGTCATCCGAGTAGCTTGTTTTAATATCAAGATAAGGAAGAACCTCTGTCATAATATTGATAAATACAGGAGATGCAACCTGAGAACCGTAGTATGAAGCACCGTTCGGTGTATCAAAGAATACAAGCATAGCAACCTGAGGGTCATCGGCAGGAGCGTATCCGCAGAAAGATGCAATATAGTCTTCCTTATAGTTACTGATTATTTCAACACCCTTTTTCTCGGAAGTACCTGTCTTACCTGCTACACGATAACCGGCAACATAACCCGAAGTCGAACCTGCAGTCGAAGTGTTGTATTCAAGAATTTCGTTCATCTTATCAGATGTTTCTTTTGAAACAGCCTGGCGCTTAACTGTCTTTTCAACGGTTTTTACCACATTGCCGTCTGAATCTGTGATTTTTGAAACCACATAAGGCTGGAGTACATAACCGCCGTTTGCAACAGCGGCACAAGCTGTAATCATCTGAATAGGTGTGATTTTAAAGTTCTGACCGAATGAACCTACCGCAAGGTCAACTTCATCCATATCTGTAAAGAACTGGTCATCAGCCTCACCGGGAAGGTCAATTCCTGTTTTGTCCGCAAAACCGAATGCTTTATAATACTGTGTATATTTGTTAATGCCAAGCAACTGTCCCATCTGCATAAAAGCAGGGTTACATGAATTTACAATAGCCTCTGTAAAGCTTTGTGTGCCGTGGCCTGCAAGGTTATGACAATGAATAGGATCGGCATCAGCGATTGTCATTGAACCTGCACAATAGAATGTACTTGTGTCGGGGTTAACAAGACCTTCTTCAAGAACCATTGACGCTGTACACATTTTAAATACAGAACCCGGCTCGTAAGTATCGGCAACAGCCTTATTACGCCACATTGCTGACAAAGCCGCACTTTCCGCTGCATCCTGTTCATTTTCGGGAAGAGCGTCTATTTTTTTCTGTTCTTCGTCTGAAAGCTGATAAGGATTGTTAAGGTCATAACCGTTTGCCGTAACCATAGCCAGAATAGCGCCTGTATTTACATCCATCAATATACATACGCCTTTGTTAAGAACATCATTATCAATGATACCCTGTGCCATATATTTTTCACAAATAGACTGAATTGTTGAGTCGATTGTAAGATAAAGGTTATTACCGTCCTTAGCTGCAACATTCTGCTCATATTGAAAAGGCATTTCAGTACCTATTGAGTTTTTGGCAGTTACGATTCTGCCCGCTGTACCTTTAAGATAAGTATCGTACTCATACTCAATACCCTCAAGGCCCTGTTCATCGCTGCCTGTAAATCCAATTACATTAGACGCAAGGTCGTTATTCGGATAATATCTTTTGTAGTCATCCTGCAGCTGTACCGCATAATCGCTGCAGTCGTAGTCTTTCTTAAGTTTATCGATAAGTTCAAGAATTTTTGTTCTTGCATCAGATTCAATCTTACGCTTTACAACTACATAGTAGCTGTTCTGCTTTGTCTTTTCAAGCAAATCTGCCTTATCAAGTCCGAGAATTTCAGAAAGACCGGAAGCAACAGCCTCTCTCTGCTTATCGGTATCTATATTCGCAGGCGACATAACTACCTGCCATACAGATGCACTTTCCGCAAGCACCTTGCCGTTTGAATCATAAATCGTACCACGCTTTGCGGGGAGTTTTCTGTCCATAAGCTGTTGTTCAACCGCAGCCTGCTGCAATTCTCCGCTCTGTATAGTGGTAAGATAACCGAGTCTTGCAACAATTGCGCCAAAACCGATAACAAGAATAAGTACAATAAGAACTGCCGTTCTGTGTCTTAGGCGCTGATTAGGACCCTTTGCGGCCTTCTTTTTCTTTTCTTTTTTAGTAAAATCGTTTTTCTCCAACAAAATTTCTCCTTTCAACCGCAATAGCCTTATAAAAATGTAAATATTTTACAATAACTGTTCTATACCGAAAAAAGAGCCAAGACACAGTCTTAACTCTTATTCCTCCATAACATTTGTATTAAGTTTGCCGTTATGTTATGACCAAAGATTTGCTATTGAGCTGATAAACTGAGTAAAGAGGTTTTCACTTTCCGGAGAAGTAACCTCTGCCTTATCTCCACCCGATAGTGAAACAAATTCTTGCTGAGAACTTGATGCTTTGGTCAAACCAAGCTGGTTTTCGGCATATTTTTCAATGTCTGATGAGCTAAGCTTTGCCTGCAAGCTCATTTCTGTCTGTGTGTAAACACTCTGTGCATTTGAGAGTGTTTCTTTTGCGGTAATAATCTGCTGATTAAGTTCTGTGATTCTTACCTGTCCTATAATAATTGTTGCAATAATCATTGCAACTGCCGCACCGCCGATTGTACCGAGTGCAACCTTAAGCGGATTGTGTCTGCGCTTTCTGATTTTATGTAATTCCTCTTCCGGCAGAGAAATTACTTTTTTACCGGTCTTTTTCTTAGGTTCTTTTACCTTTTCTACTTCTTCGTCACGCTTTGGCAAAGGAGCTGCTGAAGCCTGGTCAAAAAGACTCAAATCATAAGCTGCGTTTCTGTTTTCATATGCCATATTCTGCACCCTGTGCCTTTCCGATATCATTTATAATAAAACACACAATATACTCATTTTTCAAAACGAGCAAAATATTTCACAAATTTAACATTTTAAAAGAATTATACATATTTAAAGCACGATAAATCGTCTTTAAAGTCCTATATTATGCGTACATATAGTAATTGCAGTATAAAAAAGCTACTACTAATAGTATCTGTAACCTTATTTACAGCTTTGTTATATTTTACTACAATTTAGCTCATTTGTCCATAGCTACCAAAGAAAAAACTATATTTTTTCGCATATTCTCAACTTTGCACTTCTCGCCCTGGGATTTAATTCCAATTCTGTCCCATTTGCACAAATCGGTTTTCTGGTAATAAGTTTTGCCTTGGGCTTATTGCCACATACGCACACCGGAAAATCTTTCGGGCAAGTACATCCCTTACACCATGACGCCATTTTTTGCTTAACAATTCTGTCCTCAAGCGAATGGAATGTAATAACCGCAAGCCTTCCGCCCGAACCGAGCATTTCAAACGCTCCGTCAAGACCTTTGTTAAGTGCTCCAAGTTCGTCATTTACCGCTATTCTTATAGCCTGAAATGTTTTTCTTGCAGGATGTCCTTCTCTTCGCACTTTCTGCGGAACATTCTGTTTGATAATCTCGGCAAGCTGTAAGGTAGTTTCAATTTTCTTTTCTTCTCTCGCTTTCACAATACCCTTTGCAATGGAATCCGCAAATTTTTCTTCACCGTAGGTGTAAATAATTCTACGTAATTCTTCAAAAGGAAGCGAATTTACCAAATCTGCGGCCGTTGTACCGCTTTGGCTCATTCTCATATCAAGAGGAGCATCCTCGTGAAAAGAAAATCCCCGCTCGGCTGTGTCAAGCTGATGAGAAGAAACACCGATGTCAAGCATAACCCCATCAAGTCTGCCAACGCCTCTTTGCTTTAAAAGCTCGGCAATGTCTGCAAAGTTGCCCTTTATGATTATTGAATTTTCATTTTTGCAAAAACGCTTTGTAAGCGTTTGGATAGCATCGGGATCACGGTCAATTGAGATAAGTTTACCTGTAGTAAGGTGTTTTAGAATCTCACTGCTGTGTCCCCCACCGCCTGCAGTACCATCGGCATAAATGCCGTTTTCTTTAATATTAAGCCCTTCGATGGTTTCATTGAGCAGGACGGGAATATGATTAAATTCCATAGCTTGCTCCTTATCCGAATGAAAGGCTGCCAACTGCGTCGGCAAGCTGATCTTTCTGTGAATTTACATAATCCTCAAATACTGACTTGCTCCAAATTTCAATACGGTTATTAAGACCGATTACAAGTGCATCGCTGTCAAGCTTTGCGTTCTCTCTTAAAGTCTGCGGAAGCTGAACTCTGCCCTGTGAATTGGGCGATACCTCAACAGCGGTTGCGGTAAAGGTATATTGGAGAATCATAGCCTTGTTAGCGGGCAGCTGCATAATCTGTGAGCAGAAATGTTCAAAAACCTCTTTAGACATAACCTGAATGCAAGGGGTGCCAAAGCCCTGTGCAACATAAAAGGTATCTCCAAGTTCATCTCTAAACTTAGCAGGCAAAACAACTCTTCCCTTAGCATCAATAGAATGATTAGACATTCCGGAAAACATTTTGCCCACCTCCATTTAAGCTGAAATTCGGTTTTTTGAGTATCAATCAGTCACTAAATGACACCTTATGCCACCGTTTGCTATCATTATACCCCATTAGCCTTTAAAAATCAAGATAAATATAGCACAAAATGAAATAAAATTTACAAACCGAAGTAATATTTTTCAGATTTGAAATTATTTTTACCTTATTTTAATTTATAATTCTCAAGCGAAATTATAATACAAAAAAGAGCCGCAAAACCTCCATAAAATCTGGGGTTTTTGCGACTCTTAAAAGCTTTGTTGTAACCTTTACAAGCAAAAGGTTACAAATTCAAAACATTTGTTCCAAGTATTTTAACCTGATAATATATAGTTTTTTATAATTGTGTCACTCAGTGACACCGTTTTACTTTGCAAATTGGCTTTCGTAAAGTTTCTTATAGAAACCGCCCTTTGCAAGCAATTCTTCGTGCGTACCCTGTTCAATGATATTACCGTCACGCATAACAAGAATAACATCGCTTTCCTTAATCGTAGAAAGCCTGTGAGCAACAACAAAGCTGGTTCTGCCCTGCATAATCTTTGCAAATGCCTTTTGAACACGAATTTCGGTAAGTGTATCAATAGACGAAGTAGCCTCATCAAGGATAAGCATAGTAGGATTTGAGAGCATTGCTCTTGCAATACAAAGCAGCTGCTTTTGACCCTGAGAAAGGTTGCCGCCCCCCTCTGAAATCATAGTATCGTAGCCGTCAGGCATTTTCCTTATAAAGCTGTGGGCATACGCCGCCTTTGCAGCCTCAATAACCTGTTCATCGGTAGCGTTGGGATTGCCGTACTTTAAGTTTTCCATAATAGTTCCGCAGAAAAGCCAGCTGTCCTGCAATACCATTCCGTACAGCTTTCTAAGTTCGTCACGCTCCATATCCTTAATATCAACACCGTCAATAGAAATCTTGCCGCTGTCAATATCGTAAAATCTCATAAGAAGATTGATAAAGGTAGTTTTGCCGCAGCCTGTCGGGCCTACAATGGCAATATGGCTGCCGCTCTTGACATCAAGAGAAAAGTCGGTAATAAGCGGTTTGTCCTTTACATAAGAGAAGTTTACATTCTCAATTTTTACATTGCCCTTGCAATTTTCAATCTTAACGGACTCGGGCTTATCCTCAGGCTCGTCCTCGGCATCAAGCACATCAAACACTCTGCCTGCCGCTGCAATGGCTGTCTGCAGCTGTGTAAGCACACCTGTTACCTCGTTAAAAGGCTTTGTATATTGGTTTGCATAGGTCAAGAAGCACGAAAGCTGACCGACTGAAAGCGTACCGGAAATTGCTGTGATTGCACCGAAAATGCCGACAGCCGCATATACCATTGCATTTACAAATCTTGTACTTGGGTTAGCAAGCGCACCTGCAAACTGAGCCTTAAAGCCGACTGTATAAAGCTCCTGATTGTATTTTTCGAAATTTTCAAAGGCTCTGTCCTCATATGAAAAAGCCTTTACTATGCGCTGATTGCCTACATATTCTTCAACATAGGACGAAATATCACCTTGCAGCTGTTGCTGTCTTGCAAAACGGTTGTGTGTCATTTTGCCGATAAAAGCGGCCACAAATAATGAAAGCGGAGTAAGAATAATTACCGCAAGGGCGATTCTCAAGTCAATCATAAACATAAATACCATCGTTCCGAGAATTGTAACAACACCTGAAAAAAGCTGTAAGAACATCTGCGAAAGTCCGTCACCGACAGCGTCAACATCATTTATTACTCGGCTGATGAGATCGCCATGGGAATGGGTATCAATGTATGAGAGCGGAACATCGTTGAATTTGCAGAAAACATCTCGTCTTAAATCTCTTACCGTCCTGTATGAGATTACATTTGTAAAATAAGTCATAGTCCATTGGAAAATCGCAACGCCTGCAACTCCGACAGCTATATAAATAATTATTTGAAGTACATTTTCAAAATTAACATTGCCTTTATCTATAATATTATCAATGGCATTACCTGTAAGTACAGGAATATAAAGAGTAAGCGAAACGCTTATAATCGCACTTAAAATAGCAAGCGCAAGCAATCCCTTGTATGGTTTTATATATTTTAAAACTCGTCTTACAACAGATTTTTTCATACTTCCACCTCCGATTTGCTGAGCTGTGAAAGGCAAATTTCCTTGTAAGTTTCACAATTTTTAAGCAATTCCTTATGTGTGCCTTTTCCCACAAGCATACCGTCGTCAAGCACAAGTATCAAATCAGAATTCATAATTGTTGAACAACGCTGTGTTACAATTATAACCGTCATCTCATGAGTGTACTGACTAAGCGCTTTTCTGAGTGCCGCATCTGTTGCAAAGTCAAGTGCGGAAAAGCTGTCGTCAAGAATAAGTACCTTTGGCTGTGCCGCAATTGCTCTTGCAATGCAAAGTCGCTGTCTTTGACCGCCGCTGAAGTTTTTACCGCCCTGCTCAACATGGCTGTCAAGTCCCATAGGCAGCTTTGAAACAAACTCATAAGCCTGTGCGTTTTTAAGCGCAGTAATAATATCTTCATCCGAAAGGTCAGGATTTTCCCATTTCATATTGTCACGGATAGTTCCTTTAAAAAGTATTGACTGCTGCGGAACTATGCCAATCTGTTTTCTTAACTGTTTGAAAGAATAATCTTTAACATTTCTGCCGTCGACCTCCACGCTTCCCTGTGTTACATCATAAAAACGGGGAATAAGGTTGATAAGCGTACTCTTACCCGAGCCTGTACCGCCGATTATACCTACAGTTGAGCCACGCTTGATTTCAAAGCTGATTTTACTAAGCTCATCATCACCGCCGCCATAACTGAAAGAAACATTGTCAAAAGCAATCTTCGGTGTGTTTTCGTCTGTATTTACAGAAATAATCTCTTTTGTGGTTTCTTTTACGCTTGGCTCCGTTTCAAGGACTTCGTTGATTCTTGCTGCCGACGCACTGCCCTTTGTCATTAAAAGCACAAGGTTTGCAACAACTATCATCGCAAGCAAAATCTGCGTCATATAGCTTACAAGCGCAATAATATCACCCGTCTGCATATTACCGGCATCTACATTAATACCGCCGAACCAGATAATTGCAATAATCGCTACATCCGTTACAACATAAGTTGCGGGATTAAGCAGAGCAGAAAGTCTGCTAATACGAATTGAAGTAGCTGCAAGATCCTCCGTAGAATTATCAATTCTCTCTTTTTCGCTTTTCTGCTTTGAAAAAGCTCTGATAACACGGTTACCTGAAAGGTTTTCTCTTGAAACAAGTCCGATTTTATCAAGTTTTTTCTGCATAAGGCTGAAAATCGGAATACTCTTTGTCATTACAAAATAAAGTATAAGACCGATAATAACGGCGGCAATTATAAAAATAATTGACATTCTCACGCTGATTGTCATTGCCATAATAATTGAGCCGATAACAATAAACGGTGCTCTTGTGAGCAATCGTATAGTCATTGCAACCATCTGTTGTGACTGGTTTACATCATTTGTAATTCTTGTAATGAGTGACGGTGTACCGAGTTTGTCAAGTTCTGCGTGAGAAAGTGAGTTGATGTGAGAAAACAACGCTCTTCTCACCTTTGTACCAAAACCTTGTGAGGCTTTTGAAGCAAAATACTGACACACAAGCGCACTAAGCAATCCCGTTGCCGCAAGCGCAACCATTACAAGACCCATACGCAGTACATAGCCTTTGTCGCCGTTGGTGACACCGTTGTCAATTATATCCGCCATTACAAGCGGAACAATAAGCTCAAGTATTGCCTCAAAAAGCTTACATAAAGGGCCGATAATACATTCTTTTTTGTAGTCCTTCAAAAATCTTCTGAGTTTAATCATATTTTCCTCTCAATTTGCCTTTCTTAAATTTAACCTTTAAAAGTATAACATTATTATTTTACATCAAAAAAATTCATATATCAATATCCGCAATTGAAAATATCACTTTTCAAAAATTCATCAATACATTGTGCATCACTTTATTGAATTTATCGTGTATTTATGTGATAATATTGTAAAAAATAATTATGTTTTCAACAAAGGAGGTACTTACAATGGAAATGTTATTTAAAAACGATAAAATGAAAAATATAAGCAAATCACAGGTGCTTACATTAAAAGACGAAGTTGCTTATCAGGACGGAATGGTAGTGAGCAAAACCCTTGTACAAAACGATGCAGTAAGCGTAACTCTTTTTTCTTTTGATAAAGGCGAGGAAATCAGCACTCACGAATCGGGTGGCGACGCATTTGTAACCTGCCTTGACGGTGTCGGAAAAATTACTGTTGACGGCATTGAGTATATATTAAAAGAAGGCGAATCAATCGTTATGCCTGCAAAACACCCTCACGCAGTTTTCGGTGAAGAACGCTTTAAAATGCTCCTTGTGTTTGTTTTTTGATTTTAGGTTTTTGGATAAAATTATGTTTAGCGGAAAGCGGCGGTTAATTTTACAATTGTAATTGACCGGCAAAGTATTCTGAAAACCACTAAATTTATCAGGCTTCAGCAATTCGTTTTAACAAAATATTTAAAGCAAAAAAACAGCAGTTGTACCGACAAAATTCGATACAACTGCTATTTGCTTTTTAAAACGGATTTTTTTATTTCAGTTTTAAGACGCTCAAGCGGAGTGTCTTTTTTATCTATAATCTCTTGTGCTGAAAGAACCTTTGGAGCAAGGTTTGATGCGCCGGGTTGTGAATGCATTTGCATAGTTATATTCTCATGCTGGATAAGCGCAAAAAGCTGACTTAACGACACACAGTCATCAATGGCTTTGATAAGCTCTTTTTTAGGCTTTTTGGCATAACCTGTAACCTTTGCAGCTTTCATAATCCCTACTCCTTTCTTTAATGTGAACCATATTATTGCATTATACTGTTCTATTATACTTAATTTTCACAATATTTTCAATATAAATTTTGACTTATTTTATTTACAGAAATTTATTTTTGTGTTATCCTGTCATTAATAAATACAAAATAGGAGTTAATATGATGAAAAAAATTAAATACATACTTATTTCGGCACTCCTCGTAAGCACAGTTGCACTGTCAGGCTGCGGCGGCAAGAGCGAAAGCACTGCCGAACAAAGTTCCTACACCCCCACTCCTACAGATACAACAGTAAAAACCACAGGAGAAAAAATTTTAATAAACGATTCCACTCTCGGAGAAATCTGGATAACAGAACTTGCCAATGTTCCAAAAAATACCCTCGATAAAAATAATTTTTCTGCCGACGCTAACTTTAAGTATTACAATGTAAACGGTAAAGCAGCATCAACAGAGGGTGTTGATGTTTCCGATTACAACGGAACTATCGACTGGAAAAAAGTTAAGGATTCGGGCATTGACTTTGCTATGATAAGAATCGGCGGCAGAGGCTACGGCACAGAGGGAACTCTGTATCAAGACGAAAATGCAATAAAAAATATTACAGAGGCAAAAGACAACGGCATCAAAGTCGGTGTTTACTTCTTCTCCCAAGCAATTAATACCGATGAGGCTATTGAGGAGGCAAACTATGTAAAAGACATTCTCGGCGACATCAAACTTGATTATCCCGTTGCTTATGACTGGGAAATTGTAAAAGATGATGATGCAAGAACCGACAATGTTTCTGCTTACGAGGCAACCGAATGTGCAAGAGCATTCTGCCAGACCGTAGAATCAAACGGCTATACCGCATCTATTTACTCTCCGAGCCGTGAACTTTATTTTAAATATGACCTTTCAAGATTAAAGGACTATGACATTTGGTACTGCGAATACAGCGACACGCCTGAATTTTACTATCAATTTTCGATGTGGCAATATACAACCGCAGGTACGGTTAACGGTATTGACGGCGAAGTTGACCTTAACATTTGCTTTACCGGTATTGCAGACTACGCTTAAAACTATTAAATAAGAAAGAGGTTTTTTATAATGGAAAGAATTGCAAGCTTTCAGGTAAATCACGATACACTTGAACCGGGTGTTTATGTATCAAGAATTGACGGTGACATTACAACATACGATATGAGATTTATTAAGCCGAATACTCCGCCGTTTCTGCCTAACCCTGTTATGCACACTATTGAACATCTTTTTGCAACATATTCACGCAACAGCAAATATGCGGATAAGGTAATTTATTTTGGCCCTATGGGCTGCAGAACGGGATTTTATTTTCTTGTAAGAGATATGTCGCAGGAAGATGCCCTTGAGCTTATTAAAGATACTGTTTTTAAATGTAAGAATCACACAGGCGAAATTCCAGGAAATACTGCCGCAGAGTGCGGAAATTACAAGGAACACGACTTTAACGGTGCTATTGAGGCATTAAATAAATATTACAATAAGTTAAAAGATTTAACAGTTGATAACTTAAAGTATAATTAATTTTGAGAATTATTGTATCTGTTGCATAATATACGCTGTTAGATTTGTGCTAATTACTGGATAAGATTACGGTTTTTAATTCTTCTATTGCAATTTTGTTACTATTTGTTATAATAATAGTGTTAAGTTTGTTACAAGAATGTAACAGTTAATGAGATAGGAGAAATTATTTTGAGTACAAAGTTCATTGGCAAGGACGGCTACCAAGAAATCGAGAGTCTTCCTTTTACAAGGCGCAAACCTCAAGAGCTTAATACCGCTCAGAAAACTGTTCGCTTTATAAAGAGAGCAGCTGCGCTTGCAGCAAAAAAGTTTAAAATAAAATCAACAAGAAAAGTAACCGTAAAAAGAAATGTTACAAAACCTGTTGCAAAAAGGCAAAACAAACCTGCCGTACAGCCAAAGCCTGTTATGCAGACAAGCTCCAAACGAGCTGAAATCTGTTATTTTGACAGACGATACAGCGCTGCAAGACAGGGTATAAACTTTAATGATACAGATAATCCAACATTAAAGCTTGTTACCGCAACACGCTATAAAAATGACAGAAAATACGCTCACGCCGCACCTGTTTCAAAAGCAAGTGTGCATAAGGCAATCAAAAAGAAAGCTATGCTTGCATCTGTTGCCTGCCTCACTGCCGCTATGATAGGTTTTGCATCGGGCGCAAGTGCACTTTCCGTACCGCCGACAGAAAAGAAAGCGACTGTACAAAGTGCCAAGTCTTCGGGATACTCTTATGTTGACTATACTTCAAATGAATTTTCAAGCATAGCTACAGCAGATGAGGCAACCGATACTGCGGAAAAAGCTGTTACAAATGCAGTTTTGAGCAACAATATCGGCGCTCAACTTTCTGCACTTTATATTAACGGCAAAAAAATCGGTGTTACAGGAGAAACATCTGCCCTCGGCAATGCGTTAAATAAAATTTTATCTGACGCTAAAGAGGGTTATGACGAAAATACTACCGCTGATTTTGCAAATACAGTAAAAATTATCAACGGTAAATTCCCGAATGAAACCGTACTTACGGCAGATGAAGTTCTTGAGCTTGCTAAAGATTATCTTTATGTGGCTGTTACTACTGATGTTACCGATACAATCAGCCTTAATTACGATACTCAATACGAGTATGACGATTCAAAGAGCAACACCTACAGCGAAACCAAGCAAGAAGGTGAAAACGGCGAGGCTGAAGTAACCTACAAGGTAACATATATAAACGGAGAACAGACAAATTCTGTTGAAACAGCAAGAAATGTTACAAAAGAGCCTAAGAATGAGATAATTGTTCAGGGCACAAGCGAAGCTCCGTCATACGAGGCAACAGGTTCGTTTATGTGGCCTCTTCCCTACACCCACAACATTGTAAGCTACTACGGCTATCGTTGGGGCAGACTTCATTCAGGCATAGATATTTCAGATGACGGAATCGGCGGTCAGGACATTGTAGCGGCTGACGGCGGCACAGTAACATGGGCAGGATATGATGATTCAGGCTATGGCAACTATGTTATAATCGACCACGGAAACGGATACTATTCATTGTATGGTCACTGCAGTTCACTTGCAGTGAGTCAGGGTGACAAGGTATATAAGGGACAGACTGTAGCCTATGTAGGCTCTACAGGCGACTCCACCGGCGAACATTTACACTTTGAAATCAGAAGAAGTGAAACAGACCGCCTTGACCCTATGGAATTTCTTTAAAAATTGAGGCAATATCACATTAATTGTGGTATTGCCTTTTTAGTTAATTTTTTATTAAAACAGTTCTTTCAAAAGTCGGGGTAAATTATGGTTTAGCTGATTGCTTTATCAAGCAATTATAAAAGTTTGGTCGACCTTTTCAAAGGTCGTGGGTGTGGGCAAAGCCCACAAATACTTTCCGCTTACGCAATCTAATAATAGCCAAACAGCTCGCTGTTTGCGCCTGATAAATTGTAATATAGGAAAATATTATGGGCGCTGCCCAAACCCGCAATTTTTGAAAAAATTGAGTAAACTTTTTTGCTTTTTGGAGGATAATTTAGCGTTAGCTGAATTTCAATGCCCGACCGATACTCCGCTAAACCATAATTTACCAACATTTTAACAAAAATCGTTTTTAAAGCAAAAGGCAAAAAAGCACCGACTTTTCAAATCGGTGCTTAAATTATTACTTATGAAGATTTAATTTTTCCATAATTTTATCGACGGTTTCTTCAAGATTTGACGCATTTTCAAAATCAACGGTTACATCTGCATATTTTTCATAAAGAGGTGTTCTCTCTTTAAAAACATCGTTAAGAGTTTCGCCGTCTTTAAAAGCAATTCCCCTTGTCGCTACATTTGTAACTCTGCGTATGATTTCATCAATCGGCACATTAATATACACAATCGTACCGATTTTCTTCAAATGTTCCATACCTTCTGCGCTAAGTACCATTGAGCCGCCTGTTGCCACAACTGTTTTCTCGCAGTCAAGCTCTTTGCCTACTTGATTTTCAATTTTCAAGAAAGCATCATAGCCGTCCTGATCAAGTATCTTTTGCAGTTTTTTGCCTGTTTTCTTAGTAATAATCAAGTCTAAATCCACAAAAGAATATCCGCTGTATTTTGCAAGCAGAACACCAAGTGTACTCTTACCCGAACCCGGCATTCCTATAAGTATAATGTTATTGTTATTCATATTATAAAATCCTTACATTGAGAGAGTCTGTGCTTGAAGTAGGTGCAGTTCTGTTTGAAGAAATTACAACTACAATATCGCCCTTTTTAAAGTAGCCCGTGCTTAAAGCCTTTTCCATTGCCTGCTTTGTAATGGCATCGGAAGTTTTCTTTTCTTCACCGATAAGTGCTGTAATACCCCAATTAAGGCAAAGTTTTTTACAAACAAGCGAAGAGGTAACAACTGCAATTATCGGAACATCCGGGCGGAAATGTACCATTGCTCTTGCAACTTTACCTGTAGCACTCTCAACAATAATAGCTCTTGCGCCAACCTGATGAGCAATATCTCTTGCCGCACGGCAAATACTGCCTCTGATTGGGTTGCTGTCCTGAATACTGTGATGTTCGATATAGTCTTTAAGAGCTGTAAACTCACCGTTCTGCTCTGCCTCAAAGCATATAGCGTCAAGAGCCTTAACACTTTCAACAGGGTACTTACCTGCGGCAGACTCACCCGAAAGCATAACTGCGCTTGTACCGTCATATACAGCATTGGCAACATCGCTGATTTCAGCTCTTGTAGGACGAGGTGAAGAAGTCATACTCTCAAGCATTTGAGTTGCTGTAATTACATATTTACCTCTTGCAACGCACTTTCTGATAAGTGTTTTCTGAATTTCAGGAAGTTTGATAAACGGAATTTCAACGCCCATATCACCTCTGGCAACCATAATGCCGTCGGCGCAGTCAATAATAGCGTCCATATCGTCAACACCGCTCTGATTTTCAATCTTTGCGATAATTTCTACATATTCAAATCCGATGCTGTCAATAAAATCTCTTAATGTAGCTACATCTTCGTGTGTACGAACGAATGATGCGGCAACTACATTAGCGCCGTGAGAAAGACCAAATTCAATATCTTTTCTGTCCTGTGCACTGACATAAGGCATATTTATATGATAACCGGGAATATTAATACTCTTTCTGTTCTTAAGTGTACCGCCCTTTACTACTTTGCAAATGATTTCGTTAGGAGTCATACTGTCAACAACTATTGAGATAAGACCGTCATCTAATAATAATTCTCTGCCTATTGCCGCTTTGCCGTCGGCATTGAACAAATCAACAAGCTTAGGGAAAGAAATTGCCACGCCTGTTTCGTCACCGACTTCTTTATTCTTGCAAAGGCTGAAAAGCTGACCTTCAATAAGTTCTATACTGCCGTTTTCAAATGTGCATACTCTTACTTCCGGACCTTTTGTATCTAGAAGAATTGACACAATTTTTCCGCTTTCGGCAATAGCTTCTTTGAGAACATTAAAAGTGTTTTCCAAATCGTCATATGCTCCGTGTGACATATTAATACGAGCAACATTCATACCTGCGTTGATCATCTCAAGCAAGGTTTCTTTATTGTTGCAGGCAGGACCAATTGTGCAAACAATTTTAGTCTTTCTCATAATAACCTCCATAATTAAATCAAATACTATCCTCAATAATACCCAAAATTTTCACAAATACATTATATACCATTACCGTAAGTTTTTCAATAAATTTTGTGTAAATTTATAATTAAATAATAGAAATATGACTTTTAAAAATCAAAATACCGCTTGAAATCTTCCGAAATCAAGCGGTATAAAAATTTAAATTTTATTGTGCAATTATCTGCTGTAAAGCTGTGACATCTCTCACATCAATAATTCCGTCTTTGTTTATATCAGCCATTTTTACACCTTCAATGTCAAGTGTTGCACTTTCTGCAATGTAAAGCTGAAGAGCCGTTGCATCACGAACATCTAAAATTCCGTCATTGTTAAGGTCATTTTCAATTCTTGGATTTGACGGTTCGTAGTCAGCATACATTTCGTTGCTAAGCCAAGCCGCACGGCTTGTAAGCCAATCGGCACAATAATTGTACATTCCGTCAAAATTGTTGCTGTACTTTGTAACAGTATTGCTTACTGTATATTTGCCTGTGGAATAGTCAAAGGTAGCTACATTGAGTTTGCTGTGGTCTGCAATCCAGCTGCCTGTATTGAGCAACCAACCGCTCTTGTAGTTCATCTCTGCACTGCCCTTTAGGTAGTTATAATAAACATCAGATGAATAAATTTCTCCTTCACTTACTCCGCTTGACATAAATGTTTTGAGAGCCGGAACAAAGTCCTCAAACCAAACCTGCGGTGCAGCCTTAATAACATTTTTATTTCTCGAAATCAGATTCATAACATTGTTTGTGCTGTTGCTGTTTTTACCTTTATCTTTGTATTTGCACCACCAACCGCTGTACTGTTCATAGTCATTTACTCCTATATTTCCGAGATCCCATTCAACGCCCTTTGCGTTACCGAGCGAGTTATCGTAATCCCATACAGGAGAACCGTAGAATTTCCAATTGCCGTTTTCGTCCTGCTTATATGTAAAGTAAAGACTTGATACGCCCGAATCCCAGTTTTTGCCGAGTTCGTTTATAAGATAAATCTTTGTTACAGAATCAACATCAGCATAATCGGCAAGATTTTTAGTTGAACTTTTAATTGCATTGTAAAAAGAATCAAATTTGTTTTTTACATAATTTTTAACTTCGTTGTAGCCTTTGTCCCCCGGTGCAAGCTCGGGAGTTTTTAATGTAATCTTATTACCGCTTGATGAAGTGAAGTGATAATCATCATCAGTAGCACTTGCGTCAACCTCGCATACAAACTCAAAGTTTTTGTTTATCGAGCCGTCATCGTTAAGGTAGCCTTTATCATCAATGTCACTTAAAAGATTTGTCTTACCTGTATCAATCTTTTGACACATTTGATATGAACCCCAATAATAGCCGTCAGAGTAAAAATCTACATAGCGTGAATCGGAAGCATACGGCATATCTACCGCATCAGAAAGGTCATACAAAAATCTGTTTCTTGAAAGAGAATCATCCTGATAATTTGCAAGCATTGAAAATTTCTTACACTTGTCCATTGAACCGATTGTTACATTATCTTTAAAAGTAACATTGTACGGTTTTTTAGCCTTGCCCCAGGTTGAGTTTCCTCTTCCCTTTATTTTCTTAACATCGGCAGTTTCAATTGTACCGTCTGCATCGATAATTGCGGCTGTTGCGCTTGCGGAATTACTCTTATCACGATTAAGGTATGTGATAAGCTCCGTACCATTACCGTCGGCATTGTCATTATTGATATATACGGCGGACTCTGCGGTTGATTTCATAAAAATCAAAGTAAAGTTTTTGCCGCCCGCATTTACCTTATACTCAACATTTGTATTGTACGGTATCGAACCCGACTTATGTGAGTCAACAGTAACACCGTTTATTGTAATCGGTGATGAATAAGCGTTGTAAATATCAACTTTTTCTCCGTTTGCCGAGGAAGGCAGGAAGAAATACTTTTTATTACTGTCTATTTCGTTAAAGTTCTCATCGTGTACACTTTGCCATCTCAGCCAAGCCTGTGTATCTTCAGAGTTTAAAACAGCGTGAGCATATAATGCGTCATATGTCTTAAATTCCGGAGTAGAAACGGTGGATTCGGTTGTCTGTGCCGCAAGAGCAGATACAGAAAAGCCTGTAGTAAGCATTACAGCAGAAAGTCCTACTGCAATAATTTTTGCTAATTTCATTTCAAACACTCCTAAAAATTCATTTAGTTTTCACATATCCATTATATCATAGAAAAAATTGAATTACAATGTCAAATTTTGCAAATTATTATTTAAATAATTACGCTTTATTTTTATAATATATTTTGCTATAATAGGAACAATAACATTAGATAAGGAATGATTTTATGAATAATTCAAAGCATAAAGCAAAGAGGCTTTCTGTTGCACTTTTGATTGCCGTACTGGCCGTTTCAACATCATTTGCAAGTGTAATGACAGGCTGCGGTAATAAAGATGAGAGTTCATCAACCGCTGCGACCGTAACAAGCACTGCTTCTGCGGCTGAAAACACAACTGTTGCAAACGACAAATCAGAAAGCGAAGTAACTTCTGAAAGCAGCAATTCACAAAGTTCGGGTTCTGAATCAAAGTCCGAGTCTGCTCAAAGCTCTGAAAAGTCAGAATCAAGCGGCTCTTCCGATTCTTCAAAAGCAAACAGCAACTCTAACAATAATTCATCAAGCAAGGCTGCAAACAACAATTCAAACAATAATTCAGGCAATAATTCGGGCAACAAATCAAATAACAATTCATCTGACAAAAACAACTCCGATGAAAAATCTAACGAAGATGTAACTCTTGACTTAAAGAAAGGTCAAACAATAACAGTTACCTACTCGGTTAAAAGCACTGTAGTTTTAACAAACTATCAGGCACAAATCACATATGATTCATCAAAATTAAAAGTTAAATCTGCTCTGCTCCAGAAACCAGCTACAACAAATGGTATTATCAATGCAAAAATAGCCGGAAAAATCAACTTAAACGGCTCTGACATAACCACAGGCTATGACTACACTAAAGGCGGAGAAATGGTTGTTGTAACTTTTGAAGCAACAGCTGACGGCTCATCAAAAGTAAACTGGTTATGGCAGTCTGCAAGCACTATTGATGAAAAAAACAATTTAGTTTATCATATTGATAATAACGGAAAATCAGACGGTACAGTTTCACTTTCAACATCTTATAAATAAAATGTTAAAAACTCCTGCAATGCAGGAGTTTTTTTAGTTTTGGTAATCAATTTTATTTTTACTTTGTTTCAGTCGAGTGGCAAGGAAAAATAAAAGCAAAAATTTCTACTCAAAAGTCAAAAAAGTTTAGTCAAACTTTTCTAAGGTTCTGGGTGTGGGCTACGCCCACAAAAAACTTCAAGCTATCGCAAATTTTTGATAGCAACAAAGGGAAAAACCACGCTACTGTAACTACTAATTTGCCGCTTTTCAAGGGCAAATCCACAACCCATTAAAAAGGGTTGACCAAAATTTTATGTTTATTTAACTAAACTTTGCAATCTAAAGCATAATATCCAATAGCCTATACAAAAAGCGGATATTCACACAGGATACCCGCTATATTTTTATAATTTATCTTTTTTCGAGTGGAGTATAGTCTTTCATAGTTGAAATACTCATATAAGCAGGACGGATAATCTTACCGCCATTTACGATTTCCTCAAGTCTATGTGCGCTCCAACCTGCAATTCTGGCTGTTGCAAACATAGGTGTATAAAGCTCGCAAGGAATATCGAGCATACTGTAAAGCAAGCCGCTGTAAAAATCGACATTGGACGCAACACCTTTATAAATCTTACGCTTTTTGCCGATTACCTGCGGAGCAAGTCTTTCTACTCTCTCATAAAGTTCAAAGTCCTCATCATAGCCTTCTGCTTTTGCAAGTTTTTGAACTGCGCCCTTAAGAATAATCTGACGAGGGTCAGAAATTGTATAAACTGCGTGTCCCATACCGTAAATAAGACCCATTCTGTCGAATGTCTGCTTTTCGAGGATTTTTTCGAGATAACCTGCAATCTCCTCGTCATCTTTCCAGTCTTTTATGTGCTTTTTAATATCCTCAAACATATAGAATACTTTAACATTTGCACCGCCGTGCTTAGGACCTTTAAGAGATGCCAAAGCCGCTGCCGTTGCCGAATAGGTGTCTGTACCTGAAGATGTTACTACATGAGTTGTAAATGTTGAGTTGTTACCGCCGCCATGCTCCATATGGAGAATAAGCGCCATATCAAGAACCTTAGCCTCAAGTGGAGTGTACTTTCTGTCAGGACGAAGCAATGACAAAATGACCTCAGCTGTTGACATAGTAGGCTCTGCTCTGTGAATATAAAGGCTCTTGTCACGAAGATAGTGGTTATATGCATGGTAGCCGTAAACGGAAAGCATTGGGAATACAGAAATAAGCTGAATGCACTGACGAAGTACATTATCTACCGATGTATCGTTAGGGTTATCGTCATAACAGAACAATGTAAGTACACTGCGGGCAATAGAGTTCATCATATCTTCACTAGGTGCTTTAAGAATAACATCACGAACAAAGTTCTGCGGTAAAGTTCTGTATTTTACAAGCAATTCCTTAAAATCCTTAAGCTGTGCGGTATTTGGCATTTCGCCAAAAAGGAGAAGATAAACAACCTCTTCAAAGCCAAAACGGTCGTCCTCAAGAATACCGCCGATAATATCGTTTATGTTGTATCCACGATAATACAGCTCACCGTCACAAGGAACAAGCTTGCCGTCAACTTCTTTATTCTGAAGAATTGTGGAAATATCTGTAAGGCCTGTTAATACACCCTTACCATCAAGGTCACGAAGACCTCTCTTAACATTATACTTTGAATAAAGACTTGTATCGATCATCGAATTTGAGATCATCTTTTGTGCCAAATCGTGGATAGCCGGTGTGTTATCTGAATAACTGCCCATCAAAATCACTTCCTACAATAAAGATTAGTAAATTTATAATTACCATTAAAGAACATTATATCACATTTTAAAGCAAAAGAAAAGATACAAAATGCTTTAAAGTGTCTTATTTATAATTACGATTATGTCATATTTATATACATTTTAGCAAAAATATTCATTTATCTGCAAATATATACAAAAAGAGGATGAATTTTACTCCATCCTCTTAGTTGTAATTATAATTATTTAATTATTTAATTACTTAAGATATGTACCGTTTGTACCGATCTTACCGTCAATGCCTGTGAAGCCTGAACCGCAAGCTACATAGCATCTCATGTTGGCTTTACCGATACTGCCTACTGTAAGTGTGCCGTTTGTAACAGTCTTAACATCACCTGTAACAGCGTCAATATACTTGCCGTTAGGAATGTTCTTGAATGTAGCGCCGCCTGAAATAGTTACAAGTGCAAGGCTGTCTACGCCTTCGCTTGAATTTGTATAACGGCGGATAAATGCCATATTACCAGTTACATAGTTGCTGTCATTTGTATACTGACCCTTCTGAAGAGCAGGTACTGCTCGACGAATCATATTCAGTTGTTTAAGGTGAACAGCAAGCGGAGAATTAAGAGTTTCGGCAACTGTTCCCGATGCGCTATATTCACCGAAATCAGTAGCTGAAACATCACCCTCAAGATAATCGCCGAAATATGCACGACCTAAAGTTGAAAGAGGAGCATTCGGACCAAGGTCTATTCTTACACCCTTTTGGAATTCAACTTCTGAACCATAGTATAGACATGGAATTCCACGGAATGTAAAGAGAAGTGAAAGGTTTTCTGCCCAAGCCTGAGTACCGCCATTATAACGAGTATCCATATCCGGACCGTAGTCATGAGAGTCAACATAAGTTACATTCCATGTTGAATCATTATAATATGGATCCTCTTCAAGAGCACGGGTAAATGCATTGCTGGCAGTAGAGAAGTTCCAATGCATTGGGAAGTCAATAACGCCTGTGCCATTGCCCTTACTGTAATCAGGAGTATGATATGTAATACCATTAAGATAAACATTATCAGAAGTTGGCTGACCACTTGTAGTTGAATTGCTTGCATAGTGAGCATTTGTAAGGTTTACATTTTCAAGCTGATCATCGCCGAGAGCATTGATATACTTGCTGTCTGTTTCTGCCCAAGTATAGAAAGGAGCAGAAATTGCAGGAATATTATGATTCCAAAACTCGCTTACACGAGTACAAACCTCGCCGAATACATAGAAATTCTCTCCGCCTGTCTTAAGCCATGATGGGAAATAGAACTGGTTAAGAGTAAGTCTTGATATATGCTTTTCGGTATCCATTCTGAATGCGTCAACACCCATATTGATATAATCGCCGTAAGCACTGTTAATATACTCTGCAACCTTTGGATTTTCAGTGTTTACATCAACACAGTCACCATCAATCTGTCCTGTTTGTACAGTTGGGCTTTCCCAGCTAAGATCTTTGTAATGATGATAGTTATTTTCTGTGTCATGATCGCCTGAATCAAGCGCTTTAGTATCTTTCATTATATTAAGTCTTGCCTGATACTGATAACCCGGAGAAAGACTGTCATAGTCAGGGAATGTTTTTGCAAAATCCGAATCAGGAATCGGAACCATACAATTAACAGATTCAAGATCCTTAAGTGTGTTATACTCTTTTGTAAACATAGGAGCGAGAGTAGCCTCACCAAAGTTACCTGTATGATTGATAACTACGTCCTGAATAATCTTCATACCTTTTTCATGTGCAGCATCAATAAGATCCTGATATTTAACATCGTCACTCTCATAACGAACATCAACAGTTGAGAAATCAAATGCGTGATAGCCATGGTAGTCATAACCTGACGCATTTGTTACAACAGGAGTAATCCAAATTGCACTGAAGCCTAAAGCCTTGATGTAATCAAGCTTTTCGATAAGGCCCTTAAAGTCGCCTCTCCAAGCCGGGTCTGAATCAGGGTTGTTAGCCTGCTGGTCGTCCCAACAATGAACATTGTTGCCTGTGTCACCGTCATAGAAACGAGTTGTGATTACAAAGTAAATTGAATCTTCACGAAGATCCGTTCTCTTCCAATCGTCAAAATCGTCCCAAGACTTAGAAGACCATCTTCCGTTTTTGTACCACCACTCGCCGCTGTTTCTTGTTGTTTCAGCTGATTGAGTGCCGTTTGTAACAAACATCATATTGATTTTTGTTACATTGTCGAATGTGTAGCCGTAGCTGTTGTTACCCTCTGCGGTCATTTTAGGACCCGGGTAGTCTGTTGCGATATTCTGCGGAAGGCTGTTCCAATAGTAGATGTTAGGTGCGCCGTCTTCAGAATACACATGCACTTTAATACCGTCGTATTTAGCCTGAACTGACTCAGCATCGTCAACAGTAGCAGCCGAAACCGACACAATTCCCACTGTTGCCGCAATGCAGACAACGAGCATTAAAGCAATGAGTTTTTTTACCTTTGTCATAGCTTTTCCTCCATTTTCCGTTAAAATCAAAATTTAACATCTACATATAATTATAAAGTAGTTATTAACGATTTTTTTTCTGATTTAGAATTATTTGAAATCTGTGCTTCCAAACATTTAATACTTGTTTTATGTAATTTATACAAAAAAGTGAACAAAGTGCCGTTTTTTTAAAAAGCAGACAGATTTTTCGACAAAGCAAAAAACTCTCCGATTAAATTCAGAGAGTTTTTATATATCACAACTATTTATATATCACAACTACAAATTATATATTACTTTTCAAAACATATTTTTCAAGTGTTTTTGCAACTCCGTCATCATCATTTGACTCGCAGACATAATTTGCAATCTTTTTTACATCTTCCTCTGCATTGCCCATAGCAACTCCAAGACCCGCATAACCAATCATAGTTATATCATTGTAATTGTCGCCAAAAGCAATCATCTCTTCGTTTGTAAAACCGAGTTTTTCAAGTAGCATAGGCAGCATAGAACCCTTTGTTACGCCAAACGGCATAATCTCGAGGAAGTACGGTGCGCTCTTATACACATCAAGCAAACCGTCATAGCGTTTTGCAAGAATTTCGTTATATTTATCAATTTCGGCAGGTTCGCCCGAAAGTAAAAGTTTATTGATTTTTTCAGGAATATTCGCCGCAAAATCTTCCACAACAACCATTTCCATTTTGAGAATATCTCTTTCAACATTTGAATAATCATTCAAAGTGCCGCCTGTAATGATTTTCTTATCATCATAGGTATGAACAGAAAGATTTGATTCTTTCAACACACCGAGTATGTCGGAAAGGTATTCCTTCGGAAAATCCTTACTTACAATAGTTTGTCCGGTAGTACAATCAAGAATTTTTCCTCCGTTGAAAGCCATAATATAACCCTCATAGCGGTCAAGCAATAAATCTCTTGCAATGCTCTGAATACCCATAGGATGTCTGCCCGAAGCGATTACAACCTTTTTGCCCATTTTTTGAGCGTCAATAATAGCGTATCGAGTGCGTGGAGTAATCTCTTTTTGAGAGTTAGTCAGAGTACCGTCAATGTCAAGTGCAATAATTTTGTAATCCATAATATCACCTTGTACTTAGAAATATTGATTAACAAATCATTTACAATATAACACACAAGTTAAAAAAATGCAAGTATTTGATACATTATGTAAAAAACAACTTTGTTTATAGCTTTATTTTGCCATTATTTAAAAAATATTTACAGATTAAATACAAAAATCGGGACCGGAAAAATCCCGGTCCCGAACAGCAATAAAAAATTACTGATTATTATTTGTATTGTTTTGAGCATTGTTATCTTTTTCAATATAAATGCCTTGGTCAACAGTATCGTTACGAATAGAAGAATATTCGCTGAGTACCCATGAATACTGACCTGTTGTAATTGTACTTCCGCAGTATTCACACTTGCCGGAACTTGACATTTCAAGAGGAGCACCGCAATTCGGGCAACTGTGTGACTTAAGCGTCTGACTGTTTGCACTTGTGGTCTTAATGCCTGCATTACGGGCAAAGCGAAGTGTGTACCTCAACTCGTATCTTGCATTAGGATCTCCACGGAGAACCTGACCGGTCTTTTCGTTTATCTCATAGTCTGTAAGACGGGCATTGAGATAAACTGTAACATACTCAAATTCTTTATCTCTGCGATACGCTGTAAGATAAGCTGTACTTACGGCTACATTTTCAATCTTATTGATTACGCCGTTTGCAATCTTGCGATCAATCTGTTTTTGTGTTTGATTGTAGAGATTATCGTGTAAATAAATTCTTACAGGTGAAAGGTCACGCTTGCTCCAAGCGTCCTGAATGGTAACATATACATATCTTGAGAATGAAAGGAAATCCTCTGCCGAGAAGTTCGGATCATTCTGCTTGATAAGGTCTGAAATCTGTGCCGTACGGTCAGGAAGTGTAATATTTCTGCCTGCCGACTGCTGAATTGTCTGTGATCTGCCAACAGTAGTAGTTGTTCTTTTGCTGTCCTTTTTGCTCCTTATCATGCTGTAAACAACTATACCGATAACTACAAGGAAAACAACTAACGTTCCGCCAAATCCAAGACCTTCTCCGCTGCTTTCGGAACTGCTGTTGTCTGAACTGTCCCAATCGGAACTGCCGCCCCAGTCAGAACCGCCGCCCCAATCAGAACCGCCGCCGCTGTCATAATCGTTAGAATCACCAAAGTCAAGCGGAGGTATTCCTAAGTCCGCTGTTTGGTTAGTATGTACCGATTGATTACTTTCGACAGAAACAGCATTAACTGATGAAAAAGCTGTAAAAGCTATCACCGTCATAAGTACAGTCAGTACAATCGAAAAACATTTTTTCAAAGTCATACACCTTCTTTTAAATTTCACGGTAAATCCGTTTGCTTATTATTGCACTAATTTTAACATATATTGTAAAAATTTGCAATTGTATTTAAAATTTTGTTTATAAAAAATCCCGTTGTATTTCTATACATATTGCATATTAGCATTAAAAATTCGATATTTATTATTTTTTTCGGAAATATTTATATTTAAGTGTTGACAATGCAATATTGCGGTGCTATAATAATACCTATAATTTATGTAGGTTTAATAAGGATTGAATTTCAATTACGGACATTACTATAAACATTATATTATAAAGGAGAATGCATTATGAAAATTTACGAGAAAATCACTGACCTCATTGGCAGAACACCTATTATGAAACTCAATAATTACTCTGCTGCACAGGGACTTGACACACCTGTACTTGCAAAGCTTGAATATTTTAATCCGGCAGGAAGTGTTAAGGACAGAGTAGCAAAGGCTATGATTGATGATGCGGAAGAAAAAGGCTTGCTTACATCTGATTCTGTAATCATTGAGCCTACAAGCGGTAACACAGGTATCGGTCTTGCAGCGGTAGCAGCCGCAAGAGGTTACAGAATTATTCTTACAATGCCTGAAACAATGAGTATCGAACGCAGAAATCTTCTTAAGGCTTACGGCGCAGAACTTGTTCTTACTGACGGTGCAAAAGGTATGAAGGGCGCTATCGCAAAGGCTGACGAACTTGCAAATGAAATTCCGCACAGCTTTATTCCCGGACAGTTCGTAAACCAGGCAAACCCTGCCGCTCACTTTGCTACAACAGGCCCTGAAATCTGGGAGGATACAGACGGCAAGATTGACATTTTTGTTGCAGGCGTAGGTACAGGCGGTACAGTAACAGGTGTAGGTAAATATCTTAAGTCAAAAAATCCAAATGTAAAAATCATTGCAGTTGAACCGGCTACATCACCGGTTCTTTCAAAGGGTGTTGCAGGTCCTCACAAAATTCAGGGTATCGGCGCAGGCTTTGTTCCTGAAACACTTGATACTAATGTATATGACGAAATTTTCGCAGTAGAAAACGATGACGCATTTGCAACAGGCAAAGCTATTGCCCGTACAGAGGGTGTGCTTGTAGGTATTTCTTCGGGTGCGGCAGTATATGCGGCAACTGAGCTTGCTAAACGCCCTGAAAATAAGGGCAAGGTAATTGTAGCACTTCTTCCTGATACAGGCGACCGTTACCTCTCAACTCCGATGTTCTCAGATAAATAATTTTTAATATCTATCCCCTGTAATAAATTATTTAGGAATTTTTTAACAGACCACAAAGACGGAATTTTACTTCGGCTTTGTGGTCTGTTATTTTGGGCTTTTATCAAAAGTTTTTGGGAGAAATTTATGCTTTAGCTGATTATCGTTCAGGCAACAAAGTAACGCAAAAGCTAAATTTTCAAAACTAAACTTTGTGTGTTAAAACATTATTTGCCTAAACAATAAAAAACTAATTAACAAACAAAGCCATCTTTGACTGATAAAATCAAAGATGGCTTTATAATTTTTTCTATAAACTTATATACTATTATATTACATAGTCATTGCCGATGCTCTCAGTCTGACGGTCAATAATGTCTTGAATAGTGATGCCGTCAAGATACTTTGTAATAACCTCATTAAGTCCCTGCCATACAGGCAAAGTAATGCATTCCTCGCTCATAGGGCAGTTATTCGGAGTGTGGTCAAGACAAGCAACAGGAGCAAGGCTGCCCTCTGTAATGCGGAGAATCTCGCCTACCGTATATTGGTCGGGAGTTCTTGCAAGGCGGTATCCACCCTGAAATCCACGGTTTGTAAGTAACACATCGGCTTTATTAAGAATAGGCATAATCTGCTCAAGATATTTTTTGGAAATATTCTGACGAGCCGCAATATCCTTAAGTGCAATGTAACCGTCATTCTGGTGCATTGCCAAATCTATAAGCATTCGCAGTGCGTATCTTCCCTTTGTAGAAATTTTCAAATTAACACCACCTTTTACTAAGTATTTGCAAAAATATAGCATTCATCTATAACATAATAATAACATATATTTAGTAGGTTTTCAAGTTGTTTTTTATCCGATTTATATTTTAATTATCTTTCTATATGTATATTGGTCGCTTATAATTCTACAAATATGTTATAAAATCGGCAAATTTTGCTCTAAAAACCTACTAAACAAATATATTTTTAAAAATTTAAAAAATAGTATTGACAACGGGTAAATTATATGATAATATACAATCACATTAAACCTATGTAATTAGTAAGTTTTAGCAAAGGAGAATTCTAATGCTTCTATTATTTGTAAATCTATTAAGACAGAACTACCGATACGGACGAATGTGCAGTACCTCTGGATGTTGTTGCTGACGCAACAAATACATTACTACATTATTTTTATTATAACATTTTAACAAACTAAATTAATTATTGAAAGAGGTAAATAAAATGAGCACATTAAAAGATAGAAAATTACACTTTGAAACACTTCAGCTTCATGTAGGACAGGAATCAGCAGACCCGGTAACAGATGCAAGAGCAGTTCCGATTTACGCAACTACTTCTTATGTATTTCACAACAGCCAGCACGCCGCAGATCGTTTTGCACTTAAAGATGCAGGCAACATCTACGGCAGACTTACAAACCCTACAGAAGATATTTTTGAGCAGAGAATTGCAGCTCTTGAGGGTGGTACAGCCGCTCTTGCAGTAGCTTCGGGTGCAGCTGCAATCGCATATACAATTCAGGCTCTTGCTAAAGCAGGCGATAACATCGTAGCTGCAAAGACAATCTACGGCGGCACATATAACCTTCTCGAACACACACTTCCTGCTTACGGCATTACAACAACATTTGTTGATCCTGATGAAGATGGTGCTTTTGAAAACGCTATTGACGAGAATACAAAGGCTCTCTACATTGAAACACTCGGCAATCCAAATGCTAACCTTATTGATATTGAGGCTCTCGCAAAGATTGCACACGCACACAATATTCCGCTTGTTGTTGACAGCACATTTGCAACCCCTTACCTTGTAAGACCGTTTGAGTACGGTGCAGACATCGTTGTTCATTCAGCTACAAAGTTCATCGGCGGTCACGGTACGGCAATCGGCGGTGTAATTATTGAGAGCGGTAAGTTTGACTGGGCTGCATCAGGTAAATTCCCACAGTTTGCAGAGCCAAACCCATCATACCACGGAGCTGTATTTACACAGGCTGCCCCGGGTGCTGCATTTGTAACATACATCAGAGCAATTCTTCTCCGTGACACAGGTGCTACAATCTCTCCGTTCCACGCATTCATTTTCTTGCAGGGTCTTGAAACACTTTCACTCCGTGTTGAGCGTCATGTAGAAAACACAAAGAAAGTTCTTGAATTCCTTGTAAATCACCCACAGGTTGAGAGCGTAAACCACCCATCACTTCCAAACTCACCGTATAAGGCACTTTATGATAAGTACTTCCCTAACGGCGGCGGTTCAATCTTTACTTTTGAAATCAAGGGTACAGAAGAAGACGCTAAGAAGTTCATTGATAATCTCCGGGTATTCTCACTTCTTGCAAATGTAGCAGATGTTAAGTCACTTGCTATTCATCCTGCATCAACAACACACTCACAGCTTAACGAGCAGGAGCTTGCAGAGCAGGGCATTAAGCCAAATACAATTCGTCTTTCAATCGGTACAGAGCATATTGATGATATTCTCTTCGATTTACAGGAAGCATTTGAGGCTATTAAATAATCAAATCACATAATTCAAATATTTACGGACTGCATTTTTTGTGTGCAGTCCGTATTTTGTTTATTACGGTTTAGTGCACAGTTTAAAGCAAATAATTACAAAATACTCTGCTGCTCTAACTTTTGAAAAAATCAGCAAAACACAAAACCTGCGTTATACTCAACAACGCAGGTTTTGTTTATATATCGTAATTTTCAACTATTTGATTACTTTCAAGGCTCTTTTTCACATCAATAATACGCTGATTTCTGCTTCCTCTGAACTTAAGCATCAGGCTCTTTTCTTCAAGTATAAATCTGCCGTCTATAAGGTAGTCTGTCTGTTTGAGCAAATCCATCCATTCGGGATGTTTGTCTGCTCCCTCAAGCAGCTTTTCGTAAGTATAGCCCGTGTATGTAACTACATTATAGCCGTTTTCGTGTGCAAGTCTGCCAAGCTCTGCAAATGCCTCTGCCTGACAAAACGGTTCGCCGCCCGAAAAAGTAAGTCCCTGCAAGAGCGGAAGTGACTTTGCGACATTGATTATCTTCTCGACCTTGCCGTCAAAGCCGCCGTCAAAGTCCCACGTTTTTTCGTTGTGGCAGCCCTCGCAGTGATGCGGACAACCCTGGCAAAAGACTGTAAGTCTGAAACCCGGGCCGTCAACTATGCTGTTTTTTATAACGCCTGAAAGTCTTATAATATCTTTACTCATAATTATGCTGTAATATCATCTGAAAAATCTTCCATACCGCAGCATTCAGAAACAGAGTGCTTTACCCTATCTCTTACCTCGGCTGCCTTTGCATTGTTAAAACGCTCTGTTGTACCTACAAGGTAGCCTGTAATTCTGCGGATACGCTCAAATCCCTGACCGTTCTTAGTTTCTTTTCTGCCGCACTGCGGGCAATAATCACCGATAATACCTGTATGTCCGCAAACAGGGTCACGGTCAACGGGGTGGTTGATTGCGCCGTAGCCGATTCCGCTCTCTTTCATACAACGGATAACAGCCTCAAATGCGTCAATATTCTGTGACGGGTCACCGTCAAGCTCAATATATGAAATGTGACCGCCGTTTGTAAGGTTGTGGTACGGAGCCTCAATCTTAATCTTATCAAAAGCGGAGATATTGTAATAAACAGGTACATGGAAAGAGTTTGTATAATACTCTCTGTCTGTAACACCCGGAATAATTCCGAAACGCTTTTTATCAATTCTTACAAATCTGCCCGACAAGCCCTCTGCAGGAGTACCGATAACACCGAAGTTAAGTTTGTACTTCTCGGTAGCCTCGTTCATCTTCTTTCTCATATAGCCGACAATTTCAAGACCGAGCTTTTGTGAAGTTTCGCTCTCGCCGTGATGTTTGCCTGTAAGAACCACAAGACACTCGGCAAGTCCGATAAATCCGATTGTGAGTGAGCCATGCTTTAAAACATCTCTTACTGAATCGTTAGGAGTAAGCTTGTCGCTGTCAAGCCAAATACCCTGACCCATAAGGAAAGGATAGTTTCTGACAAGTTTCTGACACTGAATTTCAAAACGCTCAAGAAGCTGACCTACAACGAGATCGCACATTCTGTCAAGCTGTTCAAAGAAGAAGTCAATATTTTTATTTGAAAGAATTGCAAGTCTTGGAAGGTTAATTGAAGTAAAGCTAAGGTTTCCTCTGCCGTATGTAATCTCTCTGTCAGGATCGTAAACATTGCCCATAACTCTTGTACGACAGCCCATATACGCAACCTCTGTTTCAGGATGACCGGGCTTGTAATATTGGAGATTGTACGGTGCGTCAATAAACGAGAAGTTAGGGAAAAGTCTTTTTGCAGAAACTCTCATTGAGAGCTTGTATAAATCGTAGTTCTTATCCTCCGGATTGTAGTTTATACCTTCTTTTACCTTGAAAATCTGAATTGGGAAAATTGGTGTTTCACCGTTGCCAAGACCTCTTTCCGTAGCGTAAAGGAGGTTCTTCATAACAAGTCTGCCCTCCGGAGAAGTATCTGTACCGTAGTTAAGTGAGCTGAACGGAATCTGTGCACCTGCTCTTGAATGCATTGTGTTGAGGTTGTGGATAAGTGCCTCCATAGCCTGGAAAGTAGCCTTATCTGTTTCAGCCTCGGCATGTTTAAACGCAAAACGCTGAATTTTCTCAGCAATTTTATCTTCAAACTTTTCTTTAAGAAGTGCAAGCTCCTCCTTTTTATAATTAGGAGTCTGATTTTCGAGTGTCGGCCATTCGCCGCTTGCCTCCTCTGCCTTTTCGCAGATTTCTTTTACTACAGCGTCAGGATCTTCGGCATCTGTCAAAAGTTCAATTGCTCTTTCAAGATTGATTCTGTAACGCTTTCTGTATGTTTTCTTAACGCCCGGAGCCATTGAGTAGTCAAAGTTAGGCACACTCTGACCGCCGTGCTGGTCATTCTGGTTAGACTGAATTGCAATACATGCAAGTGCCGAATATGACGCAATGTCATTAGGTTCTCTCAAATAGCCGTGACCTGTTGAAAAACCGCCTTTAAAAAGGCTTACAAGGTCAATCTGGCAACAAGTTGTGGTAAGTGTAAAGAAATCAAGATCGTGAATATGAATATCACCGTCACGATGAGCCTTAGAATACTTAGGGTCGAGAATGTACATTTCATTGAACTGTTTTGCGCCCTCTGAACCGTACTTGAGCATTGTACCCATTGCAGTATCACCGTCAATGTTTGCGTTCTCACGCTTAACATCGTTATCTTTAGCTGATTTAAAAGTAAGGTCCTCATAAATCTTCATGAGCTTTGTGTTCATTTCACGCACTCTTGTACGCTCTGCACGGTAAAGTATATATTCCTTTGCAGTTCTTGCATGACCGTTTTCAATAAGCACCTTTTCAACAGCGTCCTGTACCTGCTCAACTGTAGGAGCCTTATCTCCGCACTTTTTCTCAAGTAAATCTCTTACCTGTACCGAAAGTGCTTTTGCGGCATCATAATCGTTACCGCCGATTGCCTGTGCAGCCTTATAAATGGCTTGTGTTATTTTTTCTGTGTCAAAATTCGCTTCTCGTCCGTCACGCTTAATAATTTTTGTTATCATTTCTCTTCCTCCGTATTTATAACTCCTATATATATCTATATTTAGTGTTACTTTTATAATTTTCACTATATATTGTGGTATATGTATTGCCGAACACAAGTTTTATTCTATCATAAAGAGGCGTTTAATTCAATCGTCAAACTGACAAAAACAGATTTTTTTATTTGTTTAATTTGAGCAATTTTTTTAGGATAATTACAAATTAGAATATTACAAAAATTTTCTATAATATGTGACCGTTTGTTTATATCACCACAATATATTGTATATTGTTCTTATAATTAAACACTGACATAAAATCAAAACAAAAAGCAATCGGGCCGCTTTATCAAACAGCTTGATTGCTTTTGTCAGTAAGTTTTGTGATTTAACGCACGGTTTTAGCCAAACCTTTATAATCGCTTAATAAAGTGTTTTGCTAAATCATAATTTAATATTTCCGCCACATTCAAGGCAGATTTTATCAATATGTATTATCGGGATAAGTTTTTCATCAATCTGCGATATTTTTTCTTTCACGGCATTTAACGCATCTGTTTCTTTTAATTTACATTCAGGCGGAACCACAAGGTCAAAAAGTACACGCTGATGCTCTTCTCCCTTTACAATTCTGAAATCGTGCAGACTTAGTGCGCCGTCAATACTGTCAAGCGACTCGTTTATCTTTTCTTTTAATTCAATAGTATATTCATCGGAAACCGCAATCGGATCCATATGAATAGTAACCACGCAATTATACTTTTCCTGTATTTTTCTTTCAAGTCTGTCGATTACATCGTGTGCCTTTAAAATATCGACATCGTAAGGAACTTCCGCATGGAAAGAAATTATACATCTTCCCGGACCGTAATCGTGAATGAGCAAATCGTGAATACCCGTTATAAGTTCGGTAGAAAGCACAATTTCTCTGATTTCGTCTATAAATTCCGGGTCGGGAGTATTTCCGAGCAAAGGTGAAAGACTTTCCTTAAAAGTGCTTATACCCGTATAAAGAATAAATCCGGCTACGGCACAACCGAGCCAACCGTCGATATTCACGCCTGTTACGGCAGATATGCCCAAACCTATTAAAACTACCGAAGTAGCAATACAATCGGTGAGAGAATCCATTGCCGTTGCCTTAAGAGCAGACGAAGAAATCTTTTTTGACATTGCCCTGTTGAAGAAAAACATCCACAGCTTTACACAGATTGAGCCGATAAGAATACATACCGACAACAAAGTAATTGCTGTGCTTTCTTCGGGATTAATAATTTTTTCAATTGACGATTTCAAAAGTTCCACACCCACAAGGATAATTGCACACGATATTCCCAAACCCGCCACATATTCATATCTGCCGTGACCGTAGGGATGTTCTTCATCGGCAGGTCTGTTGGCAAGTTTAAATCCCAAGAATGTTACAACCGAACTGCCTGCATCAGACAAGTTATTGAATGCGTCTGCAGTTACGGAAATTGAGGCGGTGAGTATTCCCGACAAAAGCTTTGCACTGAACAAAATGAGGTTCAGTATTATTCCGACTACACCCGAAAAATTACCGCAAGCCGAACGCACCTGCGGATTTTTTATGTCATCATAATTTTTTATAAACTTTGAAAGCACTAAATCCAACAAATAAAAACACCACTTAACAAATAAACTACACCATATAATGGCATTAACAATAATTTAGCACAGTACATCAAAGTTAGTCAAGAGAAACAAATCCCATTGCAAAGAAATGCAACGGGATTTGATAAAAATATAAAGTTATTTTGCTTATTCAGCGTCAGCCTTAGCTTTTTCAATTATCTTTTGAGCAACATTTGCCGGAGCGTCTTCATATCTTGCAAAAGCAAATTCATAACTTCCTCTGCCCTGCGTAACCTGACGAAGATAGGTTGCGAAATCATCCATCTCTGCCATAGGAACTTCGCCCTCAACAATCTGCATACCGCTGTCCTCGGCAGGAGTCATACCGAGCACTCTGCCTCTGCGCTTGTTTACCTCGCCCATTACATCACCCATATTTGAGTCGGGCAATGTAACCTTAAGCGAACCGATAGGCTCAAGAAGTGTAGGAGATGCGTTTGGAATACCGTTTTTATATGCCATACTTGCGGCAGTTTTAAACGACATTTCAGATGAATCAACAGGGTGATATGAGCCGTCATAAAGTGTAGCTCTGATACCTACCATCGGATAACCTGCAAGCACACCTTTTTTAATGGAATCACGCAAACCCTTCTCTACTGCCGGGAAGAAGTTTTTAGGAACTGCGCCGCCGACAACTCTTTCCGCAAATTCAAGACCTTCGCTCTCGCAAGGCTCAAACTCAATCCAAACATCGCCGAACTGACCGTGACCGCCTGACTGCTTTTTATATCTGCCCTGTGCCGAAACTTTTTTCCTGATAGTTTCACGATATGCGATTTTCTGCTTTTTGAGAACTGCGTCTACATTGAATTTTGACTTTAACTTTGAAATTACAACATCAAGATGCTGCTCGCCCAAGCCTGAAATAAGCATTTCGTGTGTTTCGTGATTTGTTACATATTTAATAGTAGGGTCTTCCTCGCTTAGCTTTGCAAGTCCCTGTGCTACCTTGTCTTCATCGCCCTTTGTGACAGGATAAATAGCCATTGTATATGATGATACAGGATAATCAATACCCTCAAGCACTACTTTTCTGAGTGGTGAGCAAAGTGTGTCGCCCGTTTTTACAGACGCAAGTTTTGGAATAGCACCGATGTCGCCTGCGCCTATATAATCGGTTTCAACCTGTTTTTTACCTCTTACGGTAAGAACCTTTCCTATTCTCTCCTGTGTGCCTGTTCTCATATTTACAAGCGGAGTATCGGCACTGACTTTTCCCGATACAACCTTAACATAAGAAAGTTTACCTACAAACGGGTCAACAACTGTTTTAAATACAACTGCGGCAGCCGCTGCGTTTTCGTTGACGCTGATTTCAACAGGTTCGCCGTCAACATCAACAGCAATTTCGTCACCTTTATCGGCAGCTGTAGGTGCAAGCCATACAAGACTGTTCAAAAGCTGGTCAAAAGCAAATGTATTGTGTGCGTCACCGCAGAATACAGGGCAAATTGTACCGTCTTTAACGCCCTTACTTACGCCGAGTATAATTTCTTCCGGAGTAAATTCTTCACCCATAATAAATTTGTCGAGCAGCTCCTCGCTTGTTTCTGCAACAGCCTCTTTAATAGCCTCACGCAAGCCCTCAAGTCTGTCGCCCATATCAGGAAGCGGAGTCTGCACTACAGAACCGTCTGTATCATATTTATAAGCCTTATAATCAAAAAGATTTACATATGTATTTGCCTGACCGTCAACAATGTACGGAACAACAACAGGACAAACAGTAGGGCCGAATGTAGCCTTTAAACTCTCAAATACACGGTAGAATCTGGCGCTTTCATCACAAAGACCGTTTACGAAGAAAATCTTTGTAAGGCCTGCCTTGGTGGCAGCTTTAACAGCCTTTTCGGTACCGACATTTACACCGTCTTTGCCCGATACAACGATAAGCGCTGAATCGGCGGCACGCATACCCTCTGCTACACCGCCCTCAAAGTCGAACAAACCGGGAGTATCTATAATATTTATCTTGGTATTTTTCCATTCAATGGGAGCAACCGAGGTTAAAATTGAAGTCTGGCGCTTGATTTCCTCACTGTCATAATCAAGAACGGTATTACCGTCTGCAATATTACCAAGTCTTTCAGATGCCTTTGCAAGATATATCATACTCTCGGCAACAGATGTTTTACCGCATCCGCCGTGACCTGCAAGGGCAATGTTTAATATTTTTTTAGCATTGTACTGTTTCAAAAGAAACACTCCTTTCGGGATATATATTCAAATCTTAAGCGTTTTCGACAATTAGTAATCAACTTACTTGTCAATTATAGCATATTTGTATAAAGCTTACAATAGAAATTTGACGATAAGCTAAAAAATTAACTCCTTGCCTAATAAGACAAGGAGTTAATTGTGCAAATTGCTTATTTTATAAAATTTAAATGTTTAAAACATAAAAATCCGAAAGGTTTTTTGTGCAATTACACCAATTCAATATTACTCAAGAACTGCACCCTGTGCACCCGATGTTACGAGTTTTGCATAACGGGCAAGGTAGCCTGTTGTAATCTTAGGCTGACGAGGTTTCCACTCAGCCTTACGCTTTGCCATTTCTTCGTCAGAAACAAGGAGATTAATTGTATTTGCGTTGATGTCGATTTCGATTGTATCGCCCTCTTCAACAAGTGCGATAGGGCCGCCTACTGCTGCCTCAGGTGAAATATGACCGATAGCAGCGCCTCTTGTAGCGCCAGAAAAACGACCGTCTGTAATAAGTGCAACGCAATGACCAAGGCCGCTGCCCATGATAGCAGAGGTAGGATTAAGCATTTCTCTCATGCCCGGACCACCCTTAGGACCTTCGTAACGGATAACAACAACATCACCAGGCTTAATATTGCCTGCGTGAATTGCCTCAATAGCGTCCTCCTCGCAGTCAAATACTCTTGCGCTGCCCTTGTGCTGTAACATTTCAGGAGCAACTGCACTTCTCTTAACTACGCAGCCGTCGGGAGCAAGATTACCCTTAAGAACGGCGATACCGCCTGATGTGCTGTACGGATTTGTTACAGGACGGATAATGTCTGTGTCTTTAATCTCGCAGCCCTCAATGTTCTCTGCAACAGTCTTGCCTGTAGCTGTGATAAGGTCTGTGTTAAGGAGATTGAGTTTTGTAAGTTCGTTCATAACAGCGTAAACACCGCCTGCCTCGTTGAGGTCTTCCATATATGTATGACCTGCAGGAGCAAGGTGACAAAGGTTAGGTGTCTTTGCGCTGATTTCATTTGCAATGTCAAGGTTGAGCTTAACGCCTGCCTCTTTAGCGATAGCAGGAAGGTGAAGCATTGTGTTTGTTGAACAGCCGAGCGCCATATCAACTGTAAGAGCATTCATAAATGCCTTTTCTGTCATAATGTCGAGTGGGCGAATATTCTTTTCGAGAAGCTCCATAACTTTCATACCTGCGTGCTTAGCAAGTTTGATTCTCTCTGAATATACGGCAGGAATTGTACCGTTGCCCTGTAAACCCATACCGATAGCCTCAGTAAGGCAGTTCATACTGTTAGCTGTATACATACCTGAGCAAGAACCGCAAGACGGACAAGCCTTGTTTTCAAACTCGCAAAGCTCTTCGGCAGAAATCTTGTTTGCAGTGTAAGCGCCAACAGCCTCAAACATACTTGAAAGGCTTGTTTTTTTGCCCTTAACATGACCTGCGAGCATTGGACCGCCGCTGACAAATACAGTAGGAACATTAATTCTTGCGGCAGCCATTAAAAGACCCGGAACATTCTTATCACAGTTAGGAACCATAACAAGAGCGTCAAATGCATGAGCCTTTGCCATAGCCTCTGTTGAGTCGGCAATAAGTTCACGGGTAACAAGCGAATACTTCATACCCTCGTGACCCATAGCAATACCGTCACAAACAGCAATTGCAGGGAAAACAATAGGAACACCGCCTGCAAGAGCAACGCCCTGCTTTACAGCGTCAACAATCTTGTCTATATTCATATGTCCCGGAACGATATCGTTCTTGGAGCTGACAATACCGATAAGAGGTTTTTTCATTTCTTCTTCAGTAAGACCGAGTGCGTTCAGAAGTGAGCGCTGTGGTGCGGCATTAACGCCTACCTTAATTACATCACTTTTCATTTTATTATCCTCACTTTATAATTGTTAATAAATCAATGCAAAACCGCACCGATTTACCTCTATAAGCTTTATTCTAAACAACAGGTGTGAAAACTGTTTAGTAATATAATCTTAGCACAATAAGTGCATAAAATCAAGTTAGTAAGTAACATTTCCTGTATTTTATAAATGTATATCCGATAAATATTCAGTATGCTTTTTATAATATAAAAATCTTTTCACAAAAAATAAAAATACATTTTCATAATCAAACTTTGCCAATAACGAATTTTGAACAGGAAAGCAAAAGTAAGAGGTTCCAAGGTCACTGACCTTGGTCGTTTGGGGAAAGGAGATACTTAACATCGAAAGCCCTTTCTCCTTAAGCGTGCTTTCTTTTGGAGCTTTTCTTTTCACGCAAAAGAAAAGCGGAATCAGCAGGCATTATAATTCACATTAAAAGCAGTTTAAAAGTAACTGACTAAAAAATAAGTCTGTTAAATTAAGTTTGAGAATATTTCTCAATCAAGCACCTGCTCCATACCGTATTTCTGAATTTTCAATCCGCATTTATCGTAAAACTTCTTGGCGGATTCGTTACATTCCCATACACTAAGGGTAAGATTATGACAGCCGTTTTTCTTGGCAACATCAAGTACATACTCATAAAGCCGTGTACCGATTTTTAGACCTCTTGAGTTTTCGGAAACGCATAAATCATCAATATAAAGACTTGTGTAATTGCTTGATTTTGTGCAATGTCTTTGATAAACACAAAAGGCATATCCCAAAATTACTCCGTCATTGTCTGCAACATAAACAGGCTTTTCGTCATCCGCTAAAATTTCTTTTAATTCGTTTGTTGTATATTTTTTTGAACCAGGAATAAATAAATCAGGTCTTTTGTCCGAATGAACCTTATGCACCTGATAAAGCAATTCTTCAATCTGCAAAATATCCTTTTCTTCTGCTCTTCTTATATTCACAACTATCACTCCGAAAATTAATATTTTTGCAATAATCAACAAATTTATTATACTACTTCTTTCATATGTGTGCAATAAATTTACCTTTTATTAAAATAATCATCTTTTGTCATTTCCATTTCGGAAACACTCCATATTTCACCGCAAAAGCAGTTTTCTTCCTTGTTTTCATTTTCAATTTCTTTAAATCCGACGGATTTATAACAATGATAAGCCGCAAGGTTATTATCAAAAACTCCGAGAGTAATTTTATTGACTTTCAATATTTCAAACGAATACTTCAGTGCAAGGTTGAGCATTTCCTTTCCGTATCCCAATCCTCTTTTAGAATCGTCCGTAATTACAAATCCAAAGCGTAATATCGTTCGTTCTTTATCTGTAAATCTTAAAATGAGATGACCTGCGACAGTGCTGTTATCAATTAATGTCATAGGGTAAAAATTATCCTCATCAATGCAGTCGCCGTTATTATCACAGTATTTTCTGTTCATATCTTCGGCGGTAATCGGATATGTCTGCCACCTGTCAGAACACCACTTTCTGAAAGCAACTTCGTCTTTGCTCCACTTCACAATAAATTTTGCGTCACATTTTTTGTACGGTCTTAGCCTTAGTTTTTTTAAATCAATTTTTGTCTGCATAGTTGCATCCTCCGCTAAAATAAATTTAACATTCAGGCAAAAGAAAAAGCCCCAAGCCAAAAAGCTTAGGGCGAATAAAATCCGTGGTACCACCTAAATTCAGAAATACAGTTTCTGCACTTAAACAATGCGGGATAATAAAATTATCCGATATTGCCTCCCTTATAACGGTGGGAACTGCCGTTGAAGCCTACTGAAAATAACTTTGTTCGGTTCAAAGCTCAAAGGCTACCTTCCTTACTTCCGCCACGGGAATTTTCACCGACCATTCCCTCTCTGCAGAGTCAAAAAGTAAGTACTCCTCCTTATCAATGCTTTTGTCTAAATATTATCAGTATATTAACATTGCAAAAATAATATGTCAATACATTTTTTCAATTTTCGTAAAAATTCAGAATATCTTTGTAAATATCCGATTTATTTTTCTCGTTAAGAATTTCGTGACGATTGTTTTTATACAGTTTTTGGCTGATGTTTGCATAGCCGAGTTCTTTTAAGAAAACTATAAGTGCGTTAAATTTCTTTTTTGACTGAATAACAGGGTCATTTTCACCTGCTATTACAAAAATCGGTAATCTTTTATTATAAACTTCCCAATCATCCGAATCAAATGCGCTTAATTGCAGTTTAAACAGATTTATAAAACCGTTTGTGGTAAACACAAAACCGCAAAGCTCGTCCTCGTTATACGCTCTGACATTGTCTTTATTTTCCGTTATCCAAGAATTAGGTTCGGCATTCTTTTCGTTGTATCCGATAAAAGTTCCGTTGTTCAGCAATTTATTGGGCGCCTGCTCTTTGTAAAAAGGTTTTAAAATTTTTGAAAGAAAAAGCCCGAAACCTGCATTGCCGTTATGGGTAGGCGGGCCGCAAAGAACAATTTTGTCAATTTCCTTTTCATACTTTTTCATATAATTTCGTGCAACAAGTGTGCCCATACTGTGGCTGAAAATATATAACGGCAGATTCGGATAATTTTTCTTTATATATTCGGTTACAGCGTGCATATCATCTATAACGGCACTGATGTCCTCTGTATAAAAATTGCCGAATTCTCCCTCGTTTATCACACTTGCGCCGTGACCTCTGTGGTCGTGAATAACGCATACATAGCCGTTATCATTAAGGTAATTCATAAATTCAAAATATCGTTCTTTATGCTCGCACATTCCATGAGAAAATTGTACTATTGCCTTTGGCATACCCTTAGGCTCGGATACCGCAACTTCAAGCATTAAATTGTCAAACGGAGATTTAATTTTTTCAATTCTCATTTACAAATCCCTTTCCGCATAGATAAATTTTACATAGTATAAACCTCTTGACCACAAAAATCAAGAGGTTTATGGGAAAATTTTTATTATTTAGAACACGAATATACAAAAGATTATATTTGTTTATTTATATATCATTTTCAAAAAGATTGCTGTGTTTTTTGAAAAATTCATAGTAAATCTTTGTATTTTCAAGTTCCCACCAATCTTTTACTTCAACCGGGTTTGAGTCAAGGTCATAAATTTTTGCATTGTCCATAGCAAGCAAAAACGGCGAGTGTGTGGCAATTATCAATTGACAGCCGCAATATCGGGTCAGTTCTTCAAGCATTTTTACAAGTTTTAACTGCATTTTTGCCGACATACTGTTTTCGGGTTCGTCAAGGCAATACAACTTGTCATTTTTCAGCTTTGTTTTAAAGTATTTCAGAGCAGTTTCTCCGTTGCTGAAAAGTTCGGTTTCCTTGCCCGCAGTTTTTTCAATAAACTTTCTGCGTGACACCGATTTCCTGCGTGACATAACCTGCATTTTAAACTGCTCGTAATCGTCCATTCCGCTGAACCTTATACTTTTGCCATACTTTAAAGCACCGTACTCATCACGGGCAATGTCCTTTTTCTCGGAAATTTCGTCATTATTTGTACGAATAGTGAGCATATAATCAAAAATATCATCGCTTGTTATAATACGACTGCCGTCAGGTATTTTGTGCTTGAACCCCTCATCATCGCAGCCGAGAGAATACTCACAATTTTTTACATATTCATCAAATAATTCGCTTGAATTAAACGGAGCAATGCGGTTTAGCTCAAGTTTTTGAGCAATAAGATTTAAAAGTGTGCTTTTTCCCGAACCGTTGCCGCCGTAAAAAATTGTTACATTTTTAAATGAAATCTCATAAAGTTCACGATTTCCGAACATTCTGCACGGGTATGTGTTATCTATATAACCGTAAATGCCGCCGTTGCGTTCACATTGTTTTTGAATCATCGGTTCTTCAAAATCAATCGGTAATGTAAAAGTATCTAAATACATCAAAAGTCACCTGCCGTTCGTAATTTATATGTTTTAATAATAACATATAAGGTATACAAAAAACAGTACTGTGCAAAAATTTTCTTTCAAATACAAACAGCTTCTTGAGAAATACATAATACATATCTCAAAAAGCTGTTTTTTTAGTAAAATTATTAACTTAATTCATTTCCGTCGGAATCAAGAAAAACATACTGTGACGGAATTGACGGATAATAAAACACATAAGGAACTTCTTTTACTTTTTCTTCATAAATACCGTTTTCCCCTGTAATTTTAACCGACGCACAATCGGAATTATTTACTACAAATGAATATCCGCCGTTCCAATTAAGGATTGCGATATTATCCGTTTCGCCATTCATAGGTTTATAAGTTCTGACAAACGAATATTTATCATCGTCTTTTACTTCTACTTCCATCGGGAGATAATAATGTGCCTGATATTCATTGCCTGAAATAAACCAAGCCAAAGCCTTATTATCGGCAACACTCATTCCAGCATATTGTATATCCGTTGTTTCAAAATCCGAAACAGGCATTTCCTTTCGGGCTTTTTCTGTAAGTTCATCTGTTCCGTTATATATCTTTGTACAGCCCGTAAGACTTACGCAAAACAAAACCGTTAAAATCAAAACCGGTTTCCGATATTTTTTGTTTTTCATACAATATGTACTCATTTCCATATCTCCATTCATATAATTTGAATTTATTAAACTATTTTCATATATAAAAGAGGATACGGATTTCCCTCTTCATCATAATCGGTTCTTTTATATGTTACAAATTCCATATGTTTATAAAATCCTACCGCCTGCGGATTTTGTTCATTGGCGGTAACTTCTTTTATACCGAATTTTTCAATACCGTATTTCAAAAGTTGCTTGCCAATACCTTTTCCTCTTTCCGCCGAACAAATAAACAACATTTCAAGCCTATTGTTTTCAGTCCCCATAAATGCGATAATTTTATTAAATTCATTTTCGGCAATAACTAAATGCTCAACCTTACTCAAAGTCTGCGAAACATATTTTTTAATTTGCTTTTACCTCTGTATCAGATAAAAAATGATGCATATCTCGAACAGATTTTTCCAAAACATTTAACAGATTTTCCGATAACTGCGGTGTTCTTTCAGCCGCTTCATATATCTTCATATCAATACACTTATTTAATTTAGTGTTTTTTATATTATAACATTTGATATGTTAAAGTCAATTCAAATAAAAGCCCTTTGAGAAAAGATTTCTCCTCTCTCAAAGGGCAAATTGAAAAACTTGAATTTTCACATTATCTATTACAATGTAAATAATGCTTTTTCGTAGTCCTTAACATAATACTTAATATTGGTTCTACCTTTTTGGATTACGATATGTCCCTCTTTTTCAAGCATCTCCTTTTGTGCCTCAACGCCTCCTGGATACTTTGCATTTAATTCCCCTTTTGCTTTTAATGTTCTCCAATAAGGGGTTTTATCTTCTGCACGCTGATAACTCGCCCATGCAACTATCGAAACAAAAATTCCAGCTGTAATTGGCTCTGTAAAATCAGCACCACTTTGTTTAGCAAAGAATTCCCTTATTGTACCTACTGTAAGTAATTTTCCACAAGGCACAAGTCGCATTACTTTGTCGTAGTCAATAGGTGGGGCAAAATACATTTTATCTCCACCATATTTTTCGATACTCTTTTCATCTGTTATGATTTGAACTTTTGGCATATCCTTGTTATCCATAAGCATAGCATTAAAATCTTTTTTATCTTCATTTGCCATAATGTATCACCTCCAAACCAATCATATCTTAATAAACGAAACCATACAATGAGACAGTTTTAAAAATCCTTACGAAACTTCAAATTTTCATGTGTTCGACAAACTGGAATCTGTCGTATTAGAGATACCAAACCAATCCATTTTCTGTTGCCTGAATCATTGCCCCCTTCGGTACCTTTCGCAATATTATTAAAACATCGATATAATCGGGTGCTGGAGAAATTAGTCCCATAAACGAAGGAACTACACATATTGTCATCAACCACTTCATTGAAATCGGGCAGACCACGAAAACAGCAAGAAAGATTATCCCCGGAATCAAAGGTGCCAATGACATCATTATATATCGTCCTCTGCTAAGTGCTGCTGAGGATGCAGCATATGCTCTCAACTGTTTTAGAGATACTCCTATATAAACTTTTGCCCCCTTTGGATAACTTATAGCATGAAGAAATTCATGTAACGGCATCGCAACAAAAAAGCCAATAATAAATGACAGCGGCATAAACCATAAATTAAATATAAATTCATCTGATTGCGCCTTTTTTGTAAAAATTGCAACAAAGCATACAATACAAGGGATAATCATGTATGGAATTGATGCTTTAATTATGTCATCTGGTCTGTCAATTAGAACTGCATTTTCAGGAATGATTTTTTCTTCAATCTCTCTGTCCCACGGCTGCTTACCGTCCCAAACGTTTTCCCAGTTTTTATTGCCATCCCATATTATCTGCGCCATTTTAATATCCTCCACAAATTCCGGTTTTCTTAATTCTACAAACTTTAATTTTACTTAGTAACTATGACTTTTCCTTCCGAATCCAGAAGAGGTGTAATACTGGCTCCATATCCGGACTTCCAACAAAGGTAATTAACTCCCGTCTCCTTATCTACAAGAATTTGGCGAACCCCTTCATCTTTAAGCGAACTTCCATCTCTAAATATAATTTCAAATCTTTCTTCTTTCTTTGCCATGTTTATTCCTCCTCGTTAAGCGTTAAATTTCGATTTATATTTCTATTCATTTTAGAAAATGGACAATCCCGATTGGAATTGCCCACTCGTTATACTATGTATCTTAACATAATATTTTATATTTCACAAGCCCTTTGAGAAAAGGCTTTCTCTTCTCTCAAAGGGCAAGTTGGCAAACTTGAAGTTGTCTATTTCTTTAATACAGCAACAATCATAAATATTTACTTGCTTCCCGAATACTTAATTTATCCATTTTATCCTTGTAAGTCTCAACGAAATTTCTTACCCAATCAGGATTGGTCTTTGAATAGTCCCTCAAACTCCAACCGATTGCTTTATTGATAAAAAATTCAGAACTGCCAAAATTGTTTACCAATATTTTCTCAAGCAACTGTGTGTTTGTTTTATCTTTTCTGCACAGCTGATGGTCAATAGCAATTCTTCGCACCCAAAAATCATCATCTGTTGACCATTCAAGCATTAAGTTGTTTATTCTCTCGTCAAAAAATGCTATATTTCCAACAATTCTGTCCAGCCCATCTATTGTATCCCACCATTGATTTGTTTTAATATACTTTTTTATGTGTGGAACATCATCATATGTTAAGAATTTCTGCATTGCTACAAGATAATCCATCACAAAATAATGGAATTCCCTATGTTCGTCTGCATAACATCTGTCAAGCAAATCCCAGTCAACAACCTTTTTTGTTTTTTCGGCTCTTAGAAATTCCTTATAGATGGATTTTCGTTTCGGTGTTGGTAAACCATAAAATACAAACAGATTTCTCATATATGCTGCCATTTTTGTGGCGTTTTCATCATTTCTATTTGCTTCAAATTCCTCTTTTAGTTCATTATATTTGTCCATCCCTGCTTCTCCAAATTCCGATTTGTATTTCTGTTTGTTTTAAAAATGGGCAACTCCGATTGGAATTGCCCACTCATTGCACTGATTATGCGATTTTTTCTTGCTTGCACTTAATTTTGCATCAATTGATGTAAGTTTGATGTAAATCGCTGTTTTTTCAGTTTTTTATCAAATGAAGTACGTCCCGTCTATTTTGTAAAACGGTACATCTTTACATCATCTTAATAGAGCTTTGCACCTGCCGGGATATGGTTATCTACCATTAAGAGGTGGAGTTTTTCCTCGCCCTCTTCTGTATGAACGGCGGAAAGGAGCATACCGCATGAATCAATACCCATCATTGCTCTCGGTGGAAGATTTGTGATTGCCACAAGTGTCTTGCCGACTAACTCTTCCGGCTCATAATAAGCGTGAATTCCGCTTAAAATGGTTCTGTCTGTGCCTGTTCCGTCGTCAAGAGTAAACTGTAAGAGTTTCTTTGACTTCTTAACAGCCTCGCAAGCCTTTACCTTTACCGCACGGAAATCACACTTGCTGAATGAGTCAAAATCTACAAAGTCTTTGAACATAGGCTCGATTTCAACCTTAGAGAAGTCGATAACCTCTTCTTTTACTTCTTCCTTAACCTCGGGTGCTTTTTCAGCAGACTTTTTATTGTCGCTGTCTAAAGATTTCATCGTCGGGAACAACAATACATCTCTGATTGCAGGTGAATCTGTGAGGAGCATAACAAGTCTGTCAATGCCGTATCCGATACCGCCTGTCGGTGGCATACCGATAGAAAGCGCATTGAGGAAGTCCTCGTCTGTGTGGTTTGCCTCTTCGTCACCGTTTGCAAAAGCCTCTTCCTGCTTAGCGAATCTTTCTCTCTGGTCGATAGGGTCGTTAAGCTCGGAGTAAGCGTTACACATTTCCCAAGTATTGATAAAGAGCTCAAATCTCTCTACCTTTTCAGGGTCATCAGGCTTTTTCTTTGTAAGAGGAGAAATAGCAAGCGGATGATCCATAACAAATGTAGGCTGGATAAGATTCTTTTCGCAGAACTCTTCAAAGAAAAGGTTTACTATATCGCCCTTTGTATGGCGCTCTTCAAATTCAATGTTCTTCTCTCTTGCAAGAGCCTTAGCCTCTTCGTCTGTCTTTACTTCGTCAAAGTCAATTCCCGCATATTTTTTAATGCAGTCAACCATTGTAATTCTCTCAAAAGGCTTACCGAAATCAATTTCAATGCCGTTATATGTTATTACAGAACTGCCGCATACCTTTTCTGCGAGATATTTAAACATACTCTCTGTAAGGTCCATCATACCGTAGTAATCGGTGTATGCCTGATAAAGTTCCATAAGTGTAAATTCAGGGTTGTGTCTTGTGTCTACACCCTCATTACGAAATACTCGTCCGATTTCGTAAACTTTCTCAAGACCGCCGACAATAAGTCTTTTAAGGTAAAGTTCAAGAGAAATACGAAGTTTTACATCTTCGTCAAGTGCATTGTAATGAGTTTCAAACGGTCTTGCTGCCGCACCGCCTGCATTTGCAACAAGCATAGGGGTTTCAACTTCCATAAATCCTCTTTCATCAAGGAAGTTACGGATTTCTTTGATTATTTTTGAACGCTTTACAAATGTATCCTTAACCTCTTCGTTCATAATGAGGTCAACATAACGCTGTCTGTAACGGGTATCTGTATTTGTAAGGCCGTGGTATTTTTCTGGGAGAATCTGGAGGCTCTTTGAAAGAAGTGTTACAGAAGTTGCGTGAATTGAAATCTCGCCCGTCTTTGTCTTAAATACTTCGCCGCTGATGCCAACGATGTCGCCTATATCGTATTTCTTAAAATCTTTGTAGCTGTCTTCGCCGATATTATCTCTTGCCACATAAACCTGAATTGTGCCCTTTAAGTCCTGAATATGGCAGAAAGAAGCCTTACCCATAACACGCTTTGACATAATTCTGCCTGCCAAAGAAACCGACTTGCCCTCAAGCTCTTCAAAGCTTTCTTTAACATCTGAACTGTGGTGTGTAACATCGTACTTTGTTATTTCAAACGGATTCTTGCCTGCCTCCTGTAAAGCCGCAAGCTTTTCACGGCGAATCTTTAAAAGCTCACCGAGATTTTCAGTATTCTGTGACTGATTCTTCTCACTCATTATTTATATTTCCTTTCAACACTGCTTACTTTGAAATCTCTAAAATCTTAAGTCCCTGAACGCCGGCAGGAGTTTCAACCTCAACTACATCGCCTACGCTTCTCTCCATAAGAGCTTTACCGATTGGTGATTCATCAGAAATAACGCCCTCTCTCGGGTTAATTCCGTTTGAACCTGAACCTAAGATTTTGAAAGATACCTGTCTGCCGTTTGAAACATACTCAACCTTTACAACAGAAGTAAGGTGAACATGCTCGTTTGAAGTGTTGCTCTCATCAATGATAACGGCATTTTTAAGAGTAACCTCAACAGTAGCAATACGAGCCTCAAGCATAGCCTGCTCGTTTTTGGCATCATCATATTCACTGTTCTCCGAAAGGTCACCGTATGAACGGGCAACCTTGATTTTTTCCGCAATTTCTTTTCGTTTTTCGGTTTTTAAGAATTCGAGTTCTTCCTCGTATTTTTTAACGTCTTCTGCTGTAAGCATAATTTGTTTTGCTGCCATTATACATCGTCCTTTCAATCAGAAAAATGAAATCTGTAGAATTCTTACATACTTTTTAATTATAAAATTTTTTAACGCCAATGTCAAGCAAAATGCAAAATATTGGCAGCAAAGCACATATACGGAAAAAGTGAGGCAAGCCTCCTCTATTCATCGGTTTTATTTATTTTTTCAAACTGCGCATATAAGGATTTTACAGTTTGACTTGTTGAAAAATTACTGCACATTGTCGGCACTATAGAGCCTAAACTGTACTGTCTTCCGAGTGAATACAGTGCAGAACAAAAATACTCCGTTTCAATCTCCTGCGGCTTTATTCTGTCAAAGCCGTTAGGCATTTTAAAGTAATACTTATAGTAAATCTCGCCTAAAACCTCCGCTTTCGGTCTGCCGTTTGTCAATATCAATGTTTTGTCATTTGACGAAAAAGTATTTTCTATTGTGCGTGGAGCAATTATGAGTTGACAGAGTTCAAGCTCCTCCGTTCGTTTTGTAACAGTTGCGCAAGCTCCCATATTCTCCATTATCAGTTCGTTTTCATCGTAATATACATCGGGAGAATTTGTAACAACGGTAACATCAGAGGAATATTTCATCACATACTTTAAAAATTCACTGTCCCTGCCGTCGGGATCATATATGCCGATTTTTAATTTTTCCGCAAAATCACACATAGAAAGCAGGCATATTGCAAGATTGGTACAAAGTCTTGCCGTGAAATCCGAATTTTCAAATCTGCGAAAACCACACTCATCGTGGAAATCTATTTTAGGCGAACAGATTATTCTGTTTTTACTGTCGCCGATTATTTTTTCGAGTTTTTCAAATCTCGGTTTTCTTCCGTATGAAATGTATGTAATTTGTTTAAGGTACACACCTCTTGCTCTTTTCACCTGTACTACCGCTCTGTCACGCTTAAGTCTGTCAACTAAACCTTTCAGTCCTTTTCTTCGTTCGTGCTTTTTAACAGTCAGTGCCGTAAGCATAAAAAATCCCTCCGCATAACTTTTTATAAAGTATATGCAAAGGGATTAATTTTAATTATTAATTATGATTGATATTCTGTCATTGGGTTATATTTTACACCGTTCAATCTTGTTTCAAAGTGAAGGTGGGCACCTGTTGAATGACCTGTAGAACCTACAAAGCCGATAACCTGTCCCTGATATACATGCTGACCCGTATAAACCATAGTTGTGGAGAGATGACCGTAAACAGTCATCTTACCGTTGTCATGAGCAATCATTACATAGTTGCCGTAACCGCCGCCGCAACCGCATGAACCGTCTTTACCCCAGTTGTGATAACAACCGTTGTAAGAATCAATTACTACGCCTTCTTTTGCGGCAACAACATCCGCTCCCATAATTCCTGCGTCTGCTATATCAATTGCACCGTGGTTATAAGAGCCTCTGTCCTCGTTCCATTCGGAAGTAAGATAGTAATAGCCCGGGCACGGCCATACAAAGCCTGACGGTGAAACCTCAAGGTCATCGTGAACAGTGCCGCTTGATGAGCCACCGCTGTTTGAATTATTATTTCTTTCCTGCTCGGCACGCTCTGCCTCAAGTCTTGCCTTTTCAGCGTAATAATTAGAAATAGCTTTCTCTATATCTTCACTTTCAAGAGCGCCGTTCTGAATCTCGCTTGTCGCCTTATCGCTTGTCTTATAAAGTCCTGCCAAAAGTTCTTTATTCTCTTCAAGAATTTTGTTAAGCTCCTGCTGGTCGCTTTCAAGGCTTGCCTCTTCTGCCTCGAGTGAATCCATATCCTTTTCAAGTTCTGCCTTTTCTTTAGAAATATTCTCAAGGTCGCCCTGAATTGAATTGATAAGATTATTATCGTAATCAGAGAGTGCCTCTACAAGCTCCATTTTATCAAGAAAATCAGAAAAGCTCTTTGCTCCGAAAATAATTTCAAGGTCAGTTGTATTGCCTGCCATATAAATATTTCTGAGTCTGTTGCGGAGAGTATTCATCTGATTTTCAATGCTCTTATTGGCGTTATCAATAGCTGTCTGCTTGTCCTGAATTTTGCCGTTAAGCTCATTAATGCTCTGATGGCTGAGTTCGATTTTATCATCGAGAACCTGCACCTTGCTTACAAGCGCATTAACATATTCTTCCTGATCTGCAATATTTTCTTTTGTTTTTTCAAGAATTTGCTGATATTTATCGCTCTGCGCCTGAAGTTCCTGCCTTCTGTTCTCAAGTGCGTCAATATCGTTAGGATCAATAGTGGTTGCCTGAGTTTGCTCAGTTGATGCCTCTTGTGCAGCCTGCTCCTCAGCAAATACAGGATAAGCCGAATATGCAAAAATACACATACTGAGAATTGCACAAAGCACTGCTTTGAATCTTTTTTTAGAAATTCGCATTAAATATACTCCTTTGTTATTACCAGCCAAGAATTTCGTTTCCTTCCATCTTCAGATACTTACGCATTGAAATAAAGCTGCCGAATGCACCGATAACCACACCTGCAACAATAAATATACCGCCAACCTGCAGATAAACATCCGAGAACGGAATAGTGGAAATTTTTACAAATGAATTTACTGCCGACATTACGCCTTCATATACCACATAAAGTACGCCTGTACCGATAATGGCTGAAATAAAACCGAGAACCATACCCTCGACTACAAACGGCAGTCGAACAAAAGCATTGGTTGCGCCGACAGACTTCATAATACTAATCTCAAATCGTCTTGAATACATTGTTGTTCTGATTGTATTTGCAATGATAAACAGAGAAATAATCGTAAGTGCAACAACTATCGCAAGACTTATGTAGCTTACAAGATTGCTTATATCGGTAAGTTTTCTCGCAAGCTCACTGCGGTTGTTGATAGAATCAACACCGTCAACCTTTAAAATTGCGTCAATAGTTTGGTCGTACTTTGACAAATCGTCCATTGCAATTATATATGCATCGGGCAACGGGTTGTTGTCGCCGTTTACATTTTCAAATACAGCTTCCGGAAGTGAATCTTTAAATTCGTTGATTGCATCTTCCTTCGGGTAAAATCTTACAGAGGTAATATTATCAAGTTTCTCAAGGTTTTTGCCAATGTAAACCGCCTCAAGGTCAGATGCTCCGTCCTTGATGTAAACGGTTGTTTCATTGGTTTTTCCCACAGAGTCAACTTCCTTTTCTATGTTTACCGAAATAAGTTCAGCCGCACCTGTAAGCACAAGACAGCTTACAAGAACGCATATCGAAGCAATACTCATAATTCGGTTGCTCCATATACTTCTGAAACCTTCTCTTATTAAATAGCCAAAGCCACTCATATTATGTTCCTTTCTTTTTAGTCTGGAACGACATCATTGTCAACAAAGTTTTCTTTTGTTTCTTTGCTAAGGGCAATACCCTCAATAATTTCGTCAATATCCTCATACTGCGCATCATATGCAAGTGCAGCTTCGGGATTTTTAGTGTCGCTCTTTACTCTGCCGTGGTCAATTACAATTACACGCTTGTTAAACTGTCTTACAAGTTCGTGTTCGTGAGTAACAACAAGTACAGTTGTACCCATATCGTTAATTTCACTCAAAAGTTGAATAATATCATGTGACATTTCAGGGTCAACATTACCTGTCGGCTCATCGGCAATGATAATTTCAGGATTATTTACCAATGCTCTTGCAAGGCTGACACGCTGCTGCTCACCGCCCGAAAGCTCACTTGGCTTGTTTTTCATTTTATTTTTTAGTCCGACAAGCTCAAGAATGTACGGAACTCGTTTTTTAATTGATGATGCGCTCGCTCCGATTGCCCTCATTGCAAAAGCTACATTGTCAAAGACATTCATCTTATCTATCAGTCTGAAGTCCTGAAATACAATACCCATATGACGACGAAGATACGGAACTTTTCTGCGACGCATTTTTGTTATATTAAGATTATTCACGATTATTTCACCTGACGATGGACTTTCCTCGTGCATAATCAGTTTTAAAAACGTACTTTTACCTGCTCCGGACGCACCTACTATAAAAGCAAACTCGCCCTTGTCTATATGTATAGAAACATCATAAAGCGCATGAGTGCCATTCGGATAGGTTTTAGATACATTGTTAAAATCTATCATAAATTTCACCTTTATTACAAAATATACACTTATTCTGTATATTTTGCGTTATATAATACAATATTTTGTAATATTTTGACAAGTTAATTCTAAAAAGTCAAAATGGCCTGCACTACCGAAAAATCGGCAGTGCAGAGCCATATTAAATTCACTCAATCAATACTTTGCAGGACTTGCGTTAAGGTATTTTTTAACCATAAGAGCTACCTTAAATACGATAGCGTCCTCAAATTCACGAAGGTCAAGACCTGTAAGTTTCTTAATTTTTTCAAGTCTGTAAACAAGTGTATTTCTGTGAACAAAAAGTTTTCTTGATGTTTCAGAAACATTGAGGTTGTTTTCAAAGAAACGCTGAATTGTAAAAAGTGTTTCCTGGTCGAGACTCTCGATTGAACCACGCTTGAAAACTTCCTTTAAGAACATTTCACAAAGAGTTGTGGGAAGCTGATAAATAAGACGGGCAATACCGAGGTTATCATAGCTTACTATTGTACGCTCTGTATCAAATACCTTTGCAACCTCAAGTGCGCTCTGTGCTTCTTTAAATGAACGGGCAAGGTCCTTAATACCTGTTACCGTTGTACCTATACCTACAACGCAGTGGGTGTAGAATTCACTTGAAAGTGTGTCTGAAATAGAGCTTGCAAGCTTTTCAAGGTCACGGCTCTCTGTATCCGCCTTAATCTCTTTTACGAGTGCAATTTCGTACTCATTAATATTGATAACAAAGTCCTTTGACTTGTCCGGGAAAAGATTCTGAATAATATCGTATGCAGAAACATCTGTTTTTGAAACGATTTTGATAAGAAGACAAACTCTTGAAACTTCGCTGTTAAAGTGAAGTTCTCTTGCCTTAAGATAGATATCGCCCGGAAGAATGTTGTCGAGAATTACATTCTTAATAAAGTTTGAACGGTCATATTTCTCGTCATAATACTGCTTAATGCTTGCAAAAGAAACAGAAAGTAGCTGTGCGTACTTCTGAGCATACTCATCTGTACCCTGTACAAATACAGCGTAATCATACTTAGCGTTGCTGCCAAATGACTTATATGTATAGCCGTTGATTACAAAAGGAGCTGTTGAACTTAAGGTTTCTGAATTTACGCTTTCGTTTACCTCACCGATTTTGCCAAGCTCTGAACAAGCTATAACAACAGAAGTTTCGTCAATAACGCCTATTGTTCTGTCAATTGCATCTTTCATCTGGTGAACAATACCCTGGAATAATCTGTTTGACATTTTATTTACCTCTTTTTCTAAGCAAATATTCATATAATTGTAAGCATATTATTCAGGCTGTATTTTGCTTTGACCTTAGCTGCAAACATATACAAAATGCATAACACCTGTAATTTTTGCAAAACAAGCCTTTGTAGCAAAAATTCTTATAATAAGAGCCTAATGAATTAATATATTTAAAATACAATATATCTCTTATATACATATTACACAAAAACGAGAAAAAAATCAACCTCTATTTTCAAATTTCTTTATTTTTTTTATAGATTTTGCATAATTGGCAAAAGGTTACAAAATTGATAACAATATTAAACAAATTTAACCTTTGCTTTTTAGTAATTTGCCATAAAAAAACCGTTTTTCATCAGAAGTCGTGAAAATTATGGTTTAGCAAATTGTTTCGGCAAGTAATTATAAAAGTTTGGTCGACCTTTTCAAAGGTCGTGGGTGTGGGCAAAGCCCACAAATACTTTCCACTTATGCAATCTAACGATAGCCAAACAGCAAGCTGTTTGGCGGCTTGAACACAACGGCTAATGTCCTTAAATGCGATAGCAACAAAAAAGCCATTCATTAAACAATAAATAAGTAAATTTTTTTCTAAAAGGCTACCGCCTGTTTTTTCAAACTCGGTGCAAGCACGCAAAATTGTTGTATCGGAAGATTTTATGGGCGCTGCCCAAACCCGCAATTTTTGAAAAAATTGAGTAAACTTTTTTGTTCTTTTGCTGATAATTTAGCGTTAGCTAATTTTCAATGCCCGACCGACACTCCGCTAAACCATAATTTATCTCAATTTTGATAAAGAACAAGAATTCTAAAAGCAAACTAAGGCGGAGCACAATGCGCTCCGCCTTGAATAAGTACATATTAAAATCAGTTAATGATTGTACGCTCTGTTTCTTTATCAAAGATGTGGATCTTATCAAGCTCAAATGCAGCCTTAATGCTGTCACCAGGCTTAGCGGTTGAAGTAGGCTCAACTCTTGCAGTTACAGGGATACCGCCGATATTTACATAAAGGTAAATCTCAGCACCCATAAGCTCTGTAACATCAACATTACAATCAACAACGCCGTTGTCGCTTGTGCACTTAGCGAGGAACTCAGGCTCATCGTGAACATGCTCAGGACGAATACCGAATACAACTTCCTTGCCTACATACTGATCAAGTACACCGCCCTTTGTCTTTTCAGAAGGAACGATAACCTGATACTTGTCAAAGCAAAGTGCATACTCTGAACCAACCTTCTTAAGTGTAGCGTCGATAAAGTTCATCTGCGGTGAACCGATAAAGCCTGCTACGAACATATTGCATGGCTTGTCATAGAGATGCTGTGGAGTATCAACCTGCTGAATGAAGCCGTCCTTCATAACAACAATTCTTGTACCCATTGTCATAGCCTCTGTCTGGTCATGAGTTACATAGATGAATGTTGTACCGAGTCTCTGGTAAAGCTTAGAAATCTCTGTTCTCATCTGAGCACGGAGCTTAGCGTCAAGGTTAGAAAGCGGCTCGTCAAGTAAGAATACCTTAGGGTCACGAACGATAGCACGGCCAAGAGCAACACGCTGTCTCTGACCACCTGAAAGAGCCTTTGGCTTTCTGTCGAGATACTGCTCAATACCGAGGATACGAGCTGCCTCTTCTACTCTTCTCTTAATCTCGTCCTTAGGAGTTTTACGGAGCTTAAGACCGAAAGCCATATTATCATATACAGTCATATGCGGATAAAGAGCATAGTTCTGGAATACCATTGCAATATCTCTGTCCTTAGGTGCAACATCGTTAGCGAGCATATCGCCAATGTAAAGTTCACCCTTTGAGATATCCTCAAGACCTGCGATCATACGAAGTGTAGTTGACTTACCGCAACCTGACGGTCCAACGAGAATAATAAATTCCTTGTCTGCAATTTCAAGGTTAAAATCTGTTACGGCTGTAACGCCACCGTCATAGATTTTATAGATGTGTCTTAAAGATACATTTGCCATTTTTATAAACCTCCAATAATCCGATGAAGCAAAAATCCGAAAATCTATATCAAAGAAAATACTGTTTTGCTTTATTACAGTTAATAATATATCACTTTTGCTGTTTTTTTACTATACTGATTTTGACTAAAATTTTAGTCATTATTTTATTTAATTCAGCGACTAGTTAAAAAATACTGCCTGATTTTAGTGCATATTGCCCATAAAGATTGACATTTTGTCTAATTCCGATAACATTTTAGTCTCTCCTATATGCAAATTGCTATCCAAATACAAATCGCCGATTGATATTCGTTTAAGGTGCACAACATTTTTTCCACATACCGCAAACATTTTCTTTACCTGGTGGAATTTACCCTCGCAAATCGTTACAATTGCGGTCGTTTTATCCGGATTTTCGCCGGAAATTTCAAGTTTTGCCGGCATACAGCGTGTTCCGTCGGCAAATACAATACCGTTTTCAAAATCACTTATCATTTCTTCGGTAATTTCACCGTCAAGCTGTGCTATGTACTTTTTCTCGACATGTTTTTTCGGCGAAAGCATATTGTGCGCAAATTCCCCGTCATTTGTAATAATAAGAAGTCCCTCAGTATCCTTGTCCAATCTGCCTGCCGGGAATAAGCCGGGGCGCTGAAACTCCTCAGGCAAAAGGTCTATTACGGTTTCCGCTCTTTTATCGTTGCTTGCGGATAGAACTCCGGCAGGTTTGTTCATCATTATATAAACATATTTGCTGTACAAAAGAGGTTGTCCGCCGACGGTAATGTCATCAGCCACAGCATCTACTTTGTGTTGCGGCTGTTTGATACATTCTCCGTTTACGCATACTGCACCGTCTTTTATAAGTTTGTGTACTTCTTTGCGACTGCCGACATTTTGAGAAACCAAAATTTTATCAAGTCTGTCCATTTTACCTTCCTTTCTGCCTAAAACAAAGACAGATAATCTTCTCCGTATACGCCGCTTGTTATGTGACCGCCGATAATTCGGTTTTTATAAACGAGTATAACAGCCTTTTTTCCGTCATCAATACTGTATGTATAGCGTTTTGCGGGCTTACCCGCATAATTGCTCAAATCAAATACGGATTTTTTCTGAATTTCGTTATACTTTTCATATACGCTGTTAAAACACTGCGGAATAATTACCTCGTCAACCGATTCGTCAACCGCATTTATTCCCAACTGTTGAAAAAATTTTATTCTGTCATCACTGCTGTCAGCCTTTAGCGAATAGTTTTCAGAATTAAATTCCGCATAATCTTCCACATGTGTGAAATCTGCGTTTATAAGAATTATAAATACGGTAATCACTGCCAAAACAACAATTAATGCTACAATAAATCGTTTCTTTTTAAATCGTAAAACAAACATTTCAAAACCTCCATATACTTTATATGTATATGAAAGCTGTGTGCGCAAATTGCATTAAATAAGATTATAAATTTCAAGAGGAGTGTCGGCAAAAACCTTTCCGCCCTCTTTCTTCATCTGTTCAATATCGCCGTAGCCGTAGTTTGCGCCGACAAAATCAATCCCCGTCTGAACAGCGCCTTTGGTATCAAAGTAGGTATCGCCGATAATCACAGCGTTTTCCCTGTCTTTTTCAAGACTTGTACCGAGAGAATTAAGTGCATACGGAATCAAATCTTTTTTATCTTTTCGGCTGCCGTCAAGCGTAGAACCGCACACTGCGTCAAAATACTGTGAAAGTCCGAGAATTTCAATAATCTCTTTGGCAAACAATTCATATTTAGACGAACAAACCGCAATCTTCTTTCCGTCAACTTTGATTTTCTTAAGCAGTTCTTCAATTCCGTCATAAGCTTTGTTTACGAATTTACCTTTTGTATTATAAATATCTCTGTAAACCTCTATGCCACGCAGACTTTCCTCTTGAGAAAAGTGGCAGATATTCAAAAATGTATCAATTAACGGCGGACCTATATACAATGTGTAATCGCTAAGATCGGGCACGGGTTTTCCCATTTGTTTTATTGCATTTTCGAGAGAATATTTTATACCGTCGGCACTTTTACTGATAGTGCCGTCAAGGTCAAAAAGTATGTAATCGTGCTTAACCATTAAACTTTTCATCCGCCTTTTTCTGGAATTTTTCAGCCTTTACACTCACTCTTGTGTGAGTTCCCTTTGCAATAATTCCTTTTGCGTCACTTGCGCTTACCTCAAAATTAAAGAATCTGCCGTCATTTTCTTTTAATACGGCTGTAGCGGAAATCTCTGCACCGAGAGGAGTAGGACTTGTGTGTTCTATAGAAATTGCTGTACCTACTGTTGTAAGTTCGTCATTATTTAAAATTTCTTCGCACAGTTCAAAAGCCGCATTTTCCATAAGAGCAACCACTGCGGGAGTAGCAAGTACGGCAAGTCCGCCGCTGCCCATAGACACCGCAAGCTGCTCTTCTTCTACTTTTATTGTTTTAGTGAGAGTTTTTTCTTCCATAATAATCACCTTTCCCTGTTGTCTATCACGAAAAATTGTGATATACTTATTATTATGATACAATAAAAATATTGATTAGGCAAGTATGCCAATCAATTTTGAGGAGTAAAAGATAATGAAATTAGGCATTGTAGGTTTACCGAATGTCGGTAAAAGCACACTTTTTAACGCAATCACAAATGCAGGTGCTCAAAGTGCAAACTATCCGTTCTGTACAATCGAGCCGAATGTAGGCGTTGTAGCTGTTCCGGACAAGCGTCTTGACAAGCTTGCGGAAATGTATGACCCGGACAAATATACCCCCGCATCAATCGAATTTGTTGATATTGCAGGTCTTGTAAAAGGTGCGTCAAAGGGTGAGGGCCTCGGCAACAAGTTCCTTTCAAATATTCGTGAGTGTGACGCTATCGTTCATGTTGTTCGTTGTTTTGAAAACGATGACATCATTCATGTTGAGGGTTCTATTGACCCTGCAAGAGATATTGAAACTATCAATCTTGAGCTTATTTTGTCTGATGTTGAAATGCTTGAGCGTAAAATCGACAGAACGCAGAAAATGCTTAAGGGCGACAAAAAATATCAGAAAGATATTGATTTCTACAAGCGTGTGCTTGAGACACTCGAGGCAGGCAAACCCGCAAGAAGTGTTGAGTGTAACGAAGACGAGGCTCTTTTGCTTTCTGATGTTGCATTGCTCACAACCAAGCCTGTAATTTATGCCGCAAATATGAGCGAAGATGATTTTTCAAACGGTCTTGATTCTAACGAGGGTTACAAGGCTGTTCAGAAAATTGCCGCCGAAGAAAAAGCAGGCGTTCTCCCTATCTGCGCTGAAATTGAGGCTGAAATCGTAGAGATGGATAAAGAAGAAAAAGAACTTTTCCTTTCCGATATGGGACTTGAGCAGAGCGGTCTTGACAGGCTTATCAGCGAGTGCTACTCACTTCTCGGTCTTATTTCTTACCTTACAGCCGGCAAACAGGAGGTAAGAGCCTGGACAATCAAAAAAGGTACAAAAGCTCCGCAGGCGGCAGGTAAGATTCACACCGACTTTGAGCGTGGATTTATTCGTGCCGAAGTAATTGCTTATGACGACCTCATTGCTTGCGGAAGTATGTCGGCAGCAAAAGAAAAAGGTCTTGTTCGCAGCGAGGGCAAAGAATATGTTATGAAAGACGGAGATGTAGTTCTTTTCAGATTCAATGTATAATTGCTCATTATTAATTATAAAAATTCAGCCACCGTTTTTTGCGGTGGCTTTGTTGTAGGTGAAACAATGGAAATCAATAAAGATTATATATGGAATTATCTTAAAAATTCCGATTTGCCGATTATTCTTTACGGAATGGGTGACGGCGCAGACAAAGTTCTGTCCGCTTTTAAAAAATACGGAATAACCGCAAGCGGAGTTATGGCAAGCGATGATTTTGTAAGAGGTCAGAGTTTTCACGAATTCACGGTAAAAAAGCTAAGTGACTTTGAAAATGAGTATTCAGATTTTATAATTGCACTTTGCTTTGCCACTCAACTTCCCGATGTTATGCAAAATATTTTTGAAATTGCCAAAAAGCATAAGGTCATTGTTCCGAGTGTACCCGCATTCGGCGATATTCTTTTTGACGAAGAATTTGCGGTAAAAAATAAAGAAAGCATAACAAATGCCCGAAATTTGCTTGCCGATGATTTATCAAAAAAAGTTTTTGACAATATTCTTGAATTTTACAAAACAGGAGAACTCTCTCTGCTTGACGGAATTACAACCGATAAAGACGAGGCTTTCTCTCTCCTGTCGCTCGGTGAAAACGAAACCTATGTTGACCTCGGCGCATACAATGGAGATACTGTAGACGAATTTTTGCATTACACAAACGGCAAATACAAATTTATTACCGCACTTGAACCGAATGCCAAAAACTACAGTAAATTACAGGCGCATTGCTCGGAAATGAAAGATCTTGAACTCTGGCAGCTCGGTGCGTACAGTCACAACACCACTCTTTGTTTTAACAACAAGGCAGGCCGTAACAGTGCCATAGTAAACGAAAGCAACACAAAAACTCCCGTTGCCGCCGTTGATACAATTTTGTGCGGGCGGGCGGCAACATATGTAAAAGCAGATGTTGAGGGCGCTGACTTTGAAACAATTTTAGGCATGAAAAATACGCTGAAAATGTTTAAGCCAAAGCTCAACTTTTCAGCGTATCACAGATTTGAAGATATTTTCAGACTGCCGCTTTTGATTTCGGGAATAAATCCTGAATACAAAATATATTTGCGGCATCATCCGTACATTCCTGCATGGGATACTAATCTCTATTGCATTTAATTATTTTTTGAAGAACCAAATTCATTTAATATATCATCGATTTCGCTTTCATCGGTTACCTTATCGGTGGAAGCGTATTTACTGTAATCAAAATCATCGTCATCATCATTTAAATCGTATGTTGCTTCTACAGCTTTCGGTGCTTCTGCCTCGGCAGCCTTTTCATTTACAAATTCTTCGTTTCTGCGCTTAGCCGCAAGCAATCTTTCCTCTGCTTCCGCCTCTGCCTCTGCCTCTGCTTTTTTACGCTTATCGCCAAAAGCAATATCGCCGACAAACAAGCCGAAAATACCCGAAATAAGGTAAGCAACCAAAAGAATTATGTTTGTAAGGTGGAAACCGCCGTTATAAATAAGCATACTCGGAATGAATACGACAGGAGCTATAAGTGTAAACAAAAAGTCCATTCCGTACTTTGAACAATACATTGCGGCGCACACTATTGCAGTTGCCGGGAAAATAAAATAATATGCCACTGTCGAAAATCCCTGCAAAGATTTTGAAATAAAGATAATCGGCACGAGCATATAAACCAAAAGAATTACCACACCATAGGGTAAATATTTTTTAACCAAACCGTTCATAATAACCTCCGTAATAATATATTGTAACACTCATTCTATTATAACTAAAATTCATAAAAAATCAATAAGCTATGCAATATTTGTTGTTTTGCATTAAAAAACGAGGCTTGCGGTAAGCCTCGTTTTATATTTTCCTCAATTACTTAAGTCCATCGGTGATTTCCTCGGTATAATCAGCTTTCTGTGACTCGACAAGTTCTTTGTACATATCGCCCTTGTTGGTATAACCGTCAACATTTCTGTAATGATACTCAAGATTGGTTTCACCTGAAATGGAGGTATTGTTCAAGTCAACATTCTGTGTTCCGTCAGCATACTGCATAATGTCTTTAAATCTAACAGGGAAATAAACAGTGGTTTCGTCAAACGCCTTTTTATCCTCAACGCTCTTTACCTTACCGCTGTAGATAATGTAAATCTGGTTATTGCCGTCCCAGTTCCAGCCGTTTTCATCTTTTGTATAAAGGAAGTATGTACCTTCAAATTTCAAATCAGACACACCGATATACTTATTTTCACCTGCAAAATATGCATTGATAACATCTTCGGTCTGCTTTTTCATAGCATTAAGTGTATCTTCTTTAATATCTGCCGTCTTTGATACATATTGATCAACAGCGGTACACTTAAAGTCCTTTGTGGTTGAAGTAAATACACAACCGTAATCCTCAACAAAATACTCCGGGTCATTGCTTACTGTAACAGTAATTGTATCGCCGATTTTTATATCGTAGCTTTTGCTAAGGTCATAATAAATGTTCTCATATACCTCGTCTTTTGAATTGTTTACTACTTTGGCAGATACATTTGGTGATGTACCTGAAAATTCAACTGTAACACCCTCAAATGGGTCTATTTTCTTGGTTTCTTTAAGTCCCTCAACAGTATATTCTTTCGATTCGCAAACATACTCAATCTTGTATTGTGCTGCGGCATCATTGTCATATTCAAAATTTACCGTTACCGTATCACCGTTTGAAAGACCGCTTGTTTTATCAAGATCGTAGTCAATATCTACCGCATCATAATAATCGGCAATCGAACTCCATGTAATATCCGAATCATAGGCTTTTTTAAACGAAGATGACGCCTTCATCAGATCATCTAAATACTTATCGTAATCAAACTCTGCTGAAGCTGTGCCGTATGCGTCGTATCCGTCATAACTTACTTTGATATAATCACTAAGATTAATTTTAGTTTTATGATTAGCAACGAGAACCAAGGATACAATAATAATGATTAATAACGCACAAGCGCCGCCTATAATACCAAAAAGCAACTTTTTATTCATCGGCTTTTTAGGCTTTGCAGGTTGAACGAAAACTCCCTGATTAACACCTGCAGGCTGAAAATTATTAGGCTGAAACTGTGGGTTTTGCGATTGTGCCGAAACACTCTGCTGCGGTTGATTATACTGCGGAGTATTTACCTGCGGCTGAACACTCTGTGCATTGTTTTGTACATCATTTCCGGCATTACTCTGTGATTGAACATTTGCACCACAAAAAATGCAAAATTTACTGTCATCTTTAATTTCTTTGTTACAATTAGGACAAATCATTTGCTATCCGCCTTTCAAAATTTAGACAAACATTTGTGTTTTCACATATTTATCACATAAATTATACTATTTCGTACATCAAATGTCAACATTTAAGTCTATCGTCAATAACAAAAAAGCTATAATATTTATTCAAAAATTCATTGACAACAAACACAAAATAAACTAAAATAAATGTGTATGGGGTTTATATCCCGATAATATTATCTTAAGAATTTGGGGTGAAAAATTAATGGACGCAGACGGTAATAAAGGCGCAGTACCTGGGCGAAGTTGTAACAGACAAAATGGCCGCAGCTGCGTTCGTTTTTTGTCGCTCATAAAATAAACTGAATATGGTGCTCGTCTTTACTCCCTAAAAGACTAAAGGAGGAAAGATGATGGAAACAGTTAAGGTTGGAATAACCGAAACCATAAGAGTGCTGCTTGAAGAAAAAAAGTTCAACACTCTGAGAGATATTCTTGTAACCCTCAAGCCATATGATATTGCTACTATATTTGAAGAGCTGCAGGACGAAAAAACTCCTCTGCTTTTCAGAATTTTGCCGAAAGAGCTTGCCGCCGAAACATTTGTGGAAATGGATGACGAAACTCAAAAACTTCTTATTCACGGATTCAGCGATACAGAGCTTAAAGAAGTTGTTGACGAGCTTTTTATTGACGATGTGGTTGACCTTGTTGAGGAAATGCCCGCAAATGTTGTTAAGCGAATTTTAAAGCAGGCAGACAAGGATACAAGAAAAACTATTAACGAACTGCTCAAATATCCCGAGGACAGTGCAGGCTCAATTATGACAACCGAGTACATTGTACTTCGTCCCGAAATGACAGCCGAGCAATCTATAAAAAGAATCAGACGAACAGGTGTAGATAAAGAAACTATCTACATTTGTTATGTTACGGATGACAACTCAAAACTTATCGGTATTACAAGCGTAAAGGATCTGCTTTTATCTGACGATGATGTTATTGTTTCGGAGATAATGGAAGAAAATGTAATTTGTGTAAACACTCTTGACGACCAGGAGAAAGTAGCGCAGATGTTTTCTAACTATAATTTTCTTGCACTCCCCGTTGTAGATACCGAAAACAGACTTGTCGGCATTGTAACAATCGACGATGCTATTGATGTCTTGCAGGAAGAGGCAACCGAGGATATTGAAAAAATGGCTGCCGTAATGCCTTCTGACAAACCGTATATGAAAACAAGCGTTTTCGGAATTTACAAAAAGCGTATTCCATGGCTGCTTGTGCTTATGCTTTCAGCCACATTTACAAGTGCTATCATTTCTCATTTTGAATCTGCGCTTGCGAGCGTAATCGTGCTTTCGTCATTTATTCCGATGATTACAGGTACAGGCGGTAACGCCGGTTCGCAGGCTTCGGTTTCGGTTATCCGTGCTCTGTCGCTTGGTGAAATCAAATTCTGCAATGCAATCAAGGTATTGTGGAAAGAGTTTAGAGTATCTATCCTTTGTGGTGTCACTCTTGCCGCCGCAAATTTTATAAAATTGATGATATTCGATTTAAACGGCAAAGAAAACGCCCTTTTTATCGGACTTGTAGTTTCGCTTACACTTATCGGAACTATTATAATGGCAAAACTCATAGGTTCGTTCTTGCCTATGGTCGCACACAAAATCGGTGTTGACCCTGCCGTAATGGCATCACCGCTCATCACCACAATTTGCGACGCCTTATCACTTTTAATTTACTTTGGAATTGCAACAACAATTCTTCATATTTAAAAAACAGGTCATATCTGCAAATACAGCAGATATGACCTTAATTTTTTTCGGAATTCAGCAAGCCTAAAATCACTCCCAAAGCTATGTTTTGTTGTTTTGACGATAATGTAATCGACCGATGTATTAAAAATATCTGCCATTTGCATAAGAGTTGCAATGCTCGGTTCACTTTTTCCATTTTCGTAAGCACTAATCATTTTTTGAGAAACATTGAGCTTTAAAGAAAGAGAAATCTGACTTAAGCCTTTTTCTTTTCTCAACATTGCAATTCTATTCATAAGCTACTCCTTAAATTATACTTTTTAAGTATAATATTTTTACATAATTGTTGACAAATTACACCTTTATGCTATAATAATATTTGTAAAAAGTATACAAGGAGGAACTTTTATGACTAAACACATTAAAAATCTATGTTTAATTTTTTTGTCGCTACTTATTGTAGCAAGCAGTACATTTTTTTCATTAAATGTTTATGCTGCACAAATAGCAGATGAACCAGTAAGCACACAAAGTAGATCTTGGAATTTTACAGGCTATTCTTTGTCAGGAACAGCAAGTGTTGATATGGCAAATATAGCACAAGCACAAAATAATAAAACTCAAGGTCAGTTAGGTTATACAGAGGCTTGGTGTGCAAATTTTGTAAGTGATTGTGCAAAAATTGCCGGGCAAGAAAAGGCAATTCCATTTAATGGATTAGTTTCGAGTTTATATTCAGCTGTTTTAAATGCCGGAGGTTACACTGTATCGTATGCAGAACAAGGCGACTTAGTCTTTTATAAAAATCCAAATACCGGTGGACTAATGCATGTTGGAATAATGCTAAATAATACTACTGCAATAAGCGGAAATTATTGGCTGTATAACTACTCTCAAGTTTGCACTCATAAATACACATCATATTACGATGAATATGGAACAAAATGTCAAGCTATTTTTGTAAGACCTAATTATCAATCAAACACTCCTGCCGTCAACGGAACTTGGTTAACAGTAAACGGTTCGACTTTTATTGCTGGATCAACTGTAACATTTAATCTTGGAGCAAACAATGCAAACGGTTATACAATTGGTATTGACAAAGACGGCACACGAATAATTACTCAAGGTGTTGGTACAAATCCGAGTTTTGTTTTAAATGAGCCGGGCAATTACAGCGCATATGTTACAGCCGGAAATTCTGTAAGCTATCAAGATTCTGCAAGAGTTTATTTTAGAGTATTCAGACCTGAAAATTTAGGCACAGATTTTTACGCAGTTATATTAAATAAAAATGCTTGGAAACCAATCGGCTCAACCGATGATAATAATGTTACAATTCAAACAGAGCAAGGTATATCCAGTCAATTATGGAAATTTGAAAGACAAAGCGATTCAACCTATGAAATAAAAAACGCAAAAACAGGTTATAATCTTGATGTGTACTGTTGCCTTTCTGCTAACGGAACAAACATACAAGTATGCGGTGATAATAACAGTACTGCTCAACATTGGTATATTTCATCTGAAAACGGCGGATATGTTTTTATTCCAAAATGTGCAATAAACAGTGTTATGGATTTAACCGGCGGAAGCACTACGGACGGTAATAATATTCAGTTATACGAATACAATGGAACAGCCGCACAAATTTTTGCAATTTACGGGCAAGATGATGTTCAACTAAAAAGTGCAGTTCTTTCGGTAACACCGGGAAACAGTAAAACTAATACCGCTTTTAATTGGACTAAAACATATGGTGAAAGTTATTATTCTTTAAAAATATGGAACGGCAAAGAACTTGTCGGAGAACCATATTATATCGATTCAAATATACCTCAAAACACATTAACCAAAGAAATACAATTACAACCGGGTTATTATGAGGCATATGTTGATGCTGTAAATTATTTTGATTGTAAAAAATCTAATACTGTATCTTTCACCGTTAAGCCAACAGTTAAAACCTATATTGATAAAACAAAAACCTCCATTACTCTCGAATGGGAACAAGTATTAAATGCAAAATCATACAAAGTAAATATATATAACAAAGATACTGACGAATTGGTATTAACAAAAGAAAATATAGAAACTACCGACTGTTCATTTACTTTGCCAAACGGATCCTATTACATTGTAATATCATCAGATAACAATGTATCATCTGATAAAAAAGATATGATTGTAAATATGAATTATGCAAAAGCAATAATAGGAGATATTAATTATGACGGTTACATCACCATGGAAGATGTCGAACTATTAATGCAATATATCGCTACAGGTAATTACATTGATAAAAGAATTGCAGATGTAAATAATGATGGTAAGATTAATACGCTTGATGCATATCATTTAATGGCTTATGTAAATAAAAAAATAGACAGTGATATTATAGGAAAAGAAATCACTTTAGACAGTTTATTAGGCGATCTAAATTCAGACGGAAAAATATCCATTAATGATGTAACGGAATTACAAATGTATATTTCTCAATCAAAAGATTTTTCCGATGAGCAAAAATTACTTGCCGACTACAATCAGAACGGCATAATAGATGTGCTTGATGTAACCGATATACAACAACTCATTGCAAATTCATAAGCTTATCTGCACACAACAAAAGCCTTGCAGGCGAAATCCAGCAAGGCTTTTTTATAGATTATTATAATTAAATATTCACTTGTTCCTCAACAATGGATTCTAAGGCTTCCGACTTTTTGCCGAAAGAAAATACCTTTACCTCTTTGTACCACATACAGCACACAGCTGACACTGCAAGCGGTAAAAATCCTAACCATATGCTCTCCCTTGCCCAAAAAATTTCAGCCACGCTTGCAAGAGCAACGCCTATATGGAAAAAAATCAATGTCATTCCGAAAAACTGCGCTTTGCGTTTCATCTTTATGTCGCCGTCAATAAGATAAGATGTAAGCGATGTTACCGTTTGTCTTATATTATTGGTCGAAAAAATTGTTGAACTGCCGTATCCCGCATCGCCTGCGTAAGCGTTCCATTGAATAGGAGCGGCAAAAAACAGCGGCAGCATTGCAAGGTACGAATTTTCTACAAAATTAAGCACGCTTACAAGTATAAAAGCAACCGATGTCAAACCAAGACTTATTATTCTTGTATCAAGTTTTATAAATTTGTGGAGCAACACATATGTCACATTACCGCAAGCATACACCAAAGCGGCAAGCACCATATAAATTAATAAAGAATGTTCCGGCTCAAACAAATTATGTACAATGTGTATCATATTTGATGTTTGCGATGAGGCAAGCAGGTCGCAGTGATTTATGATTGCGTACGCACCCATAAATCCGCCGATTGAGCTTACACAAAAGTGTAGCCACGCTTCTTTTTTAACATTTTTCTCCACGATTATCGCCCTTTTATTAGTTTTTCGCTCATAATTATATCACAACAAGCGACAAAATTCAATTATAAAAGCGCTGATAAGAACGGGGTTTTCAGCTATCTTTTTGTGTATCGTCAATTAATCTGCCTTTTTCGACATTCGGCTTTATAAAATTGTTGTAAGAATATTCCGCTAAGATTTCAGAACCTTTTGGGGTGTTCTTTTGCCTGCCAAGCACCTGGCTTAATTTTATTTTTCTCTCTGCCCACATCTTACCGTCTGTTGCGTCATTCAGCATTACGGGCTGAACATTGTCCATAGTATGGGCAAATTTTGCCTCGGCTGTTTCGGCATTTTCAAATTCAATCCAAAGATTTTTCAGCTTTTCGCACTGGTCGTCGGGCAAAAGTCCGAAAATTCTGTCTGCCGCTTTCTGTTCCCTTTCGTGTTGAGTTTTCTTGCCCTCTTCGTCATAACAATAGGTATCTCCTGCGTCAATCTCCACAATATCGTGCAGTAAAAGCATTGTAACCGTTTTTAAAACATCTATTTTTTCGTTGGCATACTCACTCAAAAGCACGGTCATAAGCGCCATATGCCATGCGTGCTCGGCATCGTTTTCCTTGCGCTCTCCGCCTGTAAGCAATGTCTGACGCTGTATGAATTTTTCCTTGTCAATTTCCTTTATAAAGTCAAATTGCTTTTTAAGCCTTTCGTCCATAATTACCTCAGCTCACAACATTCTTAGGAGTGCCGTTTATAAATGAACCGATATTGTCTGCAACAATATTCATCAATCTTTCCCTTGTTTCAACGGGCGCCCAGGCGATGTGAGGAGTTATAATGCAATTCTTTGCCTGCATTAAAATACAGTCCTCCTCCATCGGCTCAACAACCAAGGTATCTACTGCCGCTCCGCCGATAATATCGTTCTGCAACGCATCGTAAAGGTCGTTCTCTGCCATTACTCCGCCCCTTGCGGTATTCACAAACAATGCATTGTTTTTCATTTTTGCAAACTGCTCTTTGCCAAACATTTTATCCGAATCGCTGTTAAGCGGGCAATGAACCGTTACAATGTCGCTCCTTTCAAGCAACGCGTCAAAACTTACAAACTCCACTCCGCCAGCCTGTTTTTCGGAACGATTATACGCAAGGACTTTCATTTCAAATGCCTGCGCAATTTTTGCAACCGCACTTCCGATACTTCCAAATCCTACAATACCTATTGTTTTTCCTGCAAGCTCGTTTAGCGGATATACAAACGGCGAAAAAGTCTTGCTCCTTTTCCATTGACCGTCGGCAACAAATTTTGCATATTCACGCACCTTGCTGTAATGCTCCAAAATTAATGCAAAAGTATGCTGTGCAACGGCATTTGTGGAATACGAACCCGCATTGCAGACTGTAATACCGTGCTTTCTGCAATATTCTATATCAATGTTATTGTATCCTGTGGCAAAAAGTCCGATATATTTTAAATTCTTTGCAAGTTTTAATGAACCCTCGTCAAGTCGGGTTTTGTTGCAGATAACCATATCTGCGTCCGCAATCTTTTCTGCGACCTCATCATATGTGAGAAGTCCGTACTGCACCACTTCTCCGAACTGTGAAAGTCTGTCGGCAGGTACAAGGTCATCGACAACGGTCTGTGCGTCGGTCAAAACAATTTTCATACTATTACCTCCAATTAAGCCTATAAATCTAATTTTATTATACACAATTTTTTTAATCTTGCAATCATTTGACAAAAAATGTATAATTATTGTGGAGGTATGACTATGTACAAAAATATTTTATTTGATGTTGACGGCACACTTTTACCTATGGATGTTCACGAATTTGTTAAATATTATTTCGGTTCACTCTGCGAAAAAATGATACCTGTTCTTAAAATCGAACCGAAAGCGCTTACCGATTCTATTATGGCAGGGCTTGGCGCAATGGCTAAAAATGACGGTTCCGCACTTAACAGAGATGTGTTTTGGAAAGCCGCCGCAAAAGTAAGCGGTGTTGACCTTATTAAATATGAAGATATGTTTACCGATTATTATAATAATGAATTTGTCGCCGCAAAGACCGCAACCTTCGTTAATCCTTATGCAAAAAAATGTGTTGATTTTGCAAAAGAAAACGGATACAAAGTAATTGCCGCAACAAACCCGATTTTCCCTAAGCCGGCTACATATAAAAGACTTGAATGGGCAGGACTTAATCCCGAAGATTTTGAATATATTACCGTTTATGACAACTCGTCAAGCTGTAAACCCAATCTTCTGTATTTTAAAGATTTATGCGAAAAATGCGACATTTCTCCAAAAGAAAGCCTTATGGTCGGCAATGATGTTGACGAAGATTTGTGCTCCGCCGAACTCGGTTTTGACACATTCTTAATTACCGACTGCATTATAAACCGTAATGATAAGGATTATTCATCATACAAAAACGGAAGTTTTGAGGATTTTTATAATTATCTGACCACACTTAACAAATAATTTTATCTGCAACATAATAAAACAAAATTTTCACTCCATATCTATTATTATATAGTTATGGAGTTTTTATTTGCCTTTATAAGGCAAAATAGCGAGCTGAATTTTCAGTAAAAAGGATGTTTAAAATGCTCAAAACAAAATTTGAAAACAATGTGCTGACAGCGTTCATTGAGGGTGAACTTGACCATGACTCTGCCGCAAGAATACGCACAAAGCTTGACGGAATCTGTGAATCAATTAAGCCAAAGCTGTTAAACCTTGACTTTTCCGGGGTATCGTTTATGGACAGCTCAGGAATCGGTCTTGTACTCGGAAGATACCGCCAGATGAAATTACTCGGCGGTTCTGTCAGGGTAATTAACATACCCGAAAATATGTACAGGCTGTTTGCTCTTTCCGGGCTTGAGGGATTGGGGGTGCTGAGATGAATTTAATAAACGAAATGAGCCTTAGCTTTCCGTCAAAAAGCAGTAACGAGGCTTTTGCCCGAAGTGCGGTTTCTGCATTCGTCATCGGTCTTGATCCAACCGTTGCCGAACTTTCAGACATAAAAACCGCAGTTTCCGAGGCTGTAACAAATTGCATTGTGCATGGCTACCGCAGAGAAAGCGGAACTGTCTACATAAACGGAAAAATTTACGAAAACAACAAAGTAGTAATAAAAATTCGTGACAAAGGCTGCGGCATTGCAGACATTGAAAAGGCAATGGAACCGCTCTTTACCACCGCTCCCGAAGAAGACAGAGCAGGTCTTGGCTTTGCGGTTATGCAGAGCTTTTGCGACAAAGTAAAAGTCAAATCCACTGTCGGCAAAGGCACTGCCGTTACACTTGAAAAAGTCATTTCATCGGGCAGATTCCTTTCAAGAGGTCGTTAATCGGTATGTCGGAAAGCCGTGGTGATATTATAGGGGATAAAAACTCTCTCGCACAAAAGCATATGGGACTTGTCCATTCCTGCTGTAAGCATTTTACAGGCAAAGGAGTGGAATACGAAGAACTGTTTTCGGCAGGTTGTTTGGGACTTGCAAAAGCCGTAGAGCGTTTTGACGAAAGCCGTGGACTAAAATTCTCCACCTATGCCGTACCGGTTATATTGGGAGAAATCAAGCGTATATTTCGAGACGGAGGTTCTGTACGGGTTAGTCGCACTCTTAAGGAACTTTCAATGAAAATTTGCAGACTTAATACCGAGTATGAAAAAAACAACGGCAGAGAAATGAGCGTTACCGAGCTTTCGCAGGCTTTGAATGTAAGTGAAGATAAGATTTGCGAGGCGCTTTCTGCCGGCTCTTCTCCCCTATCCCTTAATACCGATTATGATGATGAGGGAAATTCCCGAATAGACATACCCGTAAGCGATTCGCAAGAAGAAATCACCGAACGGTTGAGCCTTAATGATGCAATTGCCGAACTTGATGAGCGTGACAGACAGATTATACATCTGCGCTATTTTCAGAATAAAACCCAATCACAAACCGCTGACCGACTTGCAATGACGCAGGTGCAGGTCAGCCGCAGAGAACGCAAAATTCTTGCCCTCATACGAGAAAAAATGAGCGTTTAGCTCTGCAACTGTCTTGTAAATTGTAAAAATCCCGATAAGGTGAATTTTTTGCCTTATCGGGATTTTATAATGTTTATTCTATGTAATTATTTGATGTTCCTTCCTTTGAATATATTATTTCTCCGTATATTGCAGGAACTATTGCGCTTACCAATACTATAATAATTGATATAAAGAACAATACATTACTTATATTTATTATGAATAACGAAATTATGCCTAATATTATTACTGCAATTCCACAAATCACTCCAAAATAAGCTGCAAAGCGATGTACTTTTTTCCAAACGGATTTACTGCTCAATGTGGCGTTTGTTCGTATGCCAAGCAAAGAATTTTGCTTTATTTTAGGCATTAAATTAAATAAATAAACAAACATACAGCCCATAAAAATACAAGTTAACGGTAAAAACAGATTATCTATATTTACTTTATTTTGCAATACCAGTGCAATCAGCATCCAAAAAAATAAAAACAAAAAAGTAAAAATTGACACTATACATCTTACGGCATATTTTCGGTACGACTTATAGTTTTCATCATTTTCTTTAACCTTTGCGTAAATCGCATATATAATTGAAAACAATACAAGAATACTCGGAATAAATAAAAGCATCCATTTTGATGAATAGGCATCTGCAATCCCATTAACATTATAATGTGAGGGCAACTCTTCATTTGGATTAAAAGCAATAAAAACACCAGTTACAGCAATATTAATTAATGATATAATTAATAAAATATATTTTTTCATATTATTTATCCTCTCTGCCTGTTAAATCGGACAACATTTTTAACATATCTTCCAATACGCTTGTTTTCAACGAATAAATTACATTTTGACCTATTTTTTCTGAATCCACAAGGTCAGCTTGCTTCAAAATACTAAGGTGATTGCTTATAGACGGCTTTGTCATATTAAATTCAGCGGCAATCTCCCCTGCGTTAAGGCTTTTATTTTTAAGCAATTCAAGAATTTTCCGCCTTGTGGGATCAGCCAGTGCTTTCCACACATCTCCCATAAAATCACTCCTGTTGATTTATTAGTTATTTAGTTAATTGTCTAATTAACTAATTTAATTATATGCTAAAGCGTTACGGTTGTCAATATGTTTTTATAAAAAATTTCCAAAAAAAGAGCAGTCCAAAATGAACTGCTCTTGGTTTTTAGTTTAATGCGGATATTTTTCAAGCAAGTCCTGTAAATCGTACGGTGTTGCCTGATATACATAATAGTTAAGCCAATTTGTAAAAAGCAATGTTGCGTTACTTCTCCACACCATTGGCGGTGTGAGCGACGCATCGTCATTCGGAAAGTAATTGTACGGAACTTTCGGATTGATTCCCTTGTTCTCATCACGAAAATACTCGCTTGCAAGGGTATCTCTGTCATACTCGGCGTGTCCCATTACAAATACCTGTCTGCCGGATTTATTGGTAACTATAGCCACTCCCGCAAGCTCTGACACTGCAAGGATTTCAAGTGCGCTGTTTCTGCGTATATCATCTTCCCTTACTCCCGTATACCTTGAATGAGGAATACAGAAAGTATCGTCAAAGCCACGCATAAGCGGATGATGCGGATCTAATATTGTGTGATTGTAAATACCGCTGAGCTTTTCCTTTAGCTTATGTTTTTGAATACCGTAGTGATAGTAAAGTCCTGCCTGTGCTCCCCAGCAAATATGGAGTGTAGAATAAACATTATGCTTTGACCATTCCATAATCTTGCAAAGCTCTTCCCAATAGTCAACATCTTCAAACTCAAGCTGTTCAACCGGTGCGCCCGTGATTATCATACCGTCAAAGGTTTCATCCTTTATTTGGTCAAAGGTTTTGTAAAAGGTAGTAAGGTGATGAGGTGAGGTGTTTTTTGAAGTGTGTGATGCCATCTGCAAAAGCTCAATATCAACCTGTAGCGGACTGTTGCCCAAAAGCCTTAAAAGCTGGGTTTCTGTGGTAATTTTTGTTGGCATCAGATTTAAAATAATGATTTTCAGCGGACGAATGTCCTGCTTTATCGCTATTTCATTTGGCATAACAAAAATATTCTCAGACTCAAGCACCTTTATTGCAGGCAAATTGCTCTGAACCTTAATCGGCATAGCCTCAGCACCTCCTTATACATTTCAAATAAATTATTTTAATTAATACTGCTTGCCCCAATAAACCTGGTGCTTAGCAGGTTTGCCGCAGCATACACAAACATCGCTGATGTGCTCCTCGACAAAAGGAATACAACGGCTCTTAACACCGCCTGTAGCGTCCTTGAGTTTATCTTCACAAGCGCTGTCGCCGCACCACATAGCCTTAATAAAGCCCGGGTGATTCTTGGCGGTATCAACAAATTCGTCAAAGTTTGTTGCTGTAAATGTTTTTTCTTCTGTATTCTTGCGTGCTCTTTCGTACATATCGTTGTGAATTGTATCAAGAAGCTCTGCAATATAATCGGAAAGTCCCTCAAGCGGTACAAAATACTTCTCACGGGTATCTCTTCTTACAACTACGCACTGACCCTTTTCTATATCCTTAGGGCCAATCTCAACTCTTACAGGCACGCCTTTCATCTCATACTCAGCAAACTTCCAGCCCGGTGCGTGGTCGCTGTCGTCAAGTTTAGTTCTGAAACGCTTTGTAAGCTCTGCCTTAAGTTCGTAAGCCTTATCGAGTACGCCTTCCTTATGCTGTGCAACAGGAATAATTACAACCTGTACAGGTGAAATTCTCGGTGGGAGCACAAGACCGTCATCATCGCTGTGAACCATAATGATAGCGCCGATCATTCTTGTTGACACACCCCATGATGTCTGGTGCGGATAATGCTGCTTATTGTCTTTACCTGTAAATGTAATGCCAAAGCTCTTTGCAAAGCCGTCACCAAAGTAGTGTGATGTACCGCCCTGGAGAGCAACACCGTTGTGCATCATCGGCTCAATTGTATAGGTTTCTTCTGCACCGGCAAACTTTTCTTTCTCTGTCTTTCTGCCGATTACAGCCGGAATAGCAAGAGTTTCTTTATAGAATGACTCGTAAACATGGAGCATACGGAGTGTTTCTTCCTTTGCCTCCTCTGCTGTTTCGTGCATTGTGTGACCTTCCTGCCAAAGGAATTCGGAAGTTCTGAGGAAAGGACGGGTTGTTTTTTCCCATCTTACAACACTGCACCACTGATTGTAGAGCTTTGGAAGATCTCTGTATGTGTTGATAATTTTTTGATAATGCTCGCAGAAAAGAGTTTCCGAAGTAGGGCGAACACAAAGGCGCTCGTTAAGTTTTTCACTGCCGCCTATAGTTACCCATGCACATTCAGGTGCAAAACCCTCTACATGATCCTTTTCTTTCTGTAAAAGGCTTTCAGGGATAAACATAGGCATATACACATTTTCGTGACCTGTTTCTTTAAATCTTCTGTCAAGGTCAGCCTGTATATTCTCCCAAATAGCATAACCGTAAGGACGGATAACCATACATCCCTTAACGCCTGAATAATCAACAAGCTCGGCTTTTTTTACAATGTCAGTGTACCATTTAGCAAAGTCTTCATCTCTGCTTGTAATAGCTTCAACCATTTTTTTGTTGTCTGCCATTTTCATTCCTCCAACTTAAGAAATATTCGTGTATTATAACATTTCTATTATACTATAATTAATTTTTTTTGCAAGTACCGACATTATTTTTATTATAAAAAGTAAAAGAGGTCAGACAAACCGCCTGACCTCAAGTTTTTAATTCAATTATGCATTTGCCTCAATGTAAGAAACAAGTGAACCAACAGTCTTGATGTTCTCAATCTCATCATCGGGAACTTCTACACCGAACTCGTCTTCAATTGACATAAGTAAATCTACTACATCAAGTGAATCAGCGCCGAGATCTTCCTGTAAATCTGTATCAGCTGTTACCTTATCTTCTTCAACATCGAACTGCTCAGCAAGAATTGCCTTAACTTTTTCCAATACCATTGGAATTCCTCCCATAATAAAAAAATATTTAATGTATCCATTGTAATTATGGACAAAAGTACATATTTTATGCTACAATGGAATAAGCAATCGAGTAATCGGTTTGCTTCTTAGATTATATTATTGTTTATTTATTCTTTTGTCAATAGAATTTTAAAATTTTTCTATTTTTACCAAAAATTTTTTTAGGGGGTATATTTTTATGAGTACTAAAAAATATGCAGTAATAGGTCATCCTATCGGACATACTATGTCACCTTTTATACATACAAAATTGTTTGAGCTTGCAGGAATCGATGCCGTTTATACAAAACTTGATGTTGCTCCCGAAAGCCTCGGATATGAATATGACCACATTTTATCTAAATTGAGCGGCTATAACATTACAATTCCTCACAAGCAGAATATTATTCAGTATCTTGATGAAATTGATGAAAAAGCAAATATGTACGGCAGTGTAAATACCGTTGACAACAAAAACTATACCTCAAAGGGCTACACAACAGATCCTGACGGATTTTTAAAGGCGCTTGACGCCGCAAAAATAACACTTGGCGGCAGAGTTGTAATTTTAGGCTGTGGCGGTGTTGCACGCACAATGGCTTATGAGGTTGTACTTAAAAATATTCCGGTTCTTTTTGCTACAAGACCCGAAGATGTTGAGATTGCCGAAAATCTTTGCAACGAAATCAAAAGCACGGTTATCGGCTCTCAGCCGTCACACTGCCTTATCAGCGAGCTTAGCGGCGACATTGATGTGCTTATCAACGCAACACCTATCGGAATGTTTCCAAAGGTAGAAAATCAGCCTGTAAGCGATGAGGTAATCGCAAAATGCAAAAATGTTTTTGACGCAGTTTACAATCCTCTTGAAACCGTACTTATTCAGAAAGCAAAGGCTAACGGCTCAAACGCTGTCGGCGGTATGTCAATGCTTGTATGGCAGGCTGTTGTTTCTCACGAAATATGGGACGGCTCTGTTTATGACCCTGCCGAAATCGAAAAAATCTGCATTGCCGCTTCCAACGAATTAAAGAACAGATAATTTTGGAGGATTTTAAGTGAATAATATAGTTTTATGCGGCTTTATGGGTTGCGGCAAAACAACTGTCGGCAGAAACCTTGCCCGCAAAGCAGGTAGAAAATTTATAGATATGGATTTATACATTGAGGAAAAGGCGGGAATGAAAATTTCCGAAATCTTTGAAAAATTCGGTGAAAGCCGTTTCAGAGATATGGAGCACGAGGCTTGCCTTGAGCTTGCCGATGCCGAGGGTCTTGTAATCGCATCGGGCGGCGGCGCATTTACTTTTCAGCGCAACATAGACGCTTTCAGAGGAAAAGACAAAATCGTTCTTCTTGATGTTCCGCTTGACATTATAAAACAAAGACTTAAAAACGATACAACAAGACCGCTTTTACAGCGTCCCGACAAGGATGAAGCAATGCGTCAGCTTTACGAAAAGCGACTTCCGATATATCTTTCTGCCGCTGACATAACGGTGAGCGGCAAAAGCACTCCGCTCAAAACAGCATATGCAATCCTTAACGCTATTGATACTCAAGAAAAATAAATTACGCATATTACAGGGTTGACTGTACCGCTTTAAAGTGGTAAAATATGTATAAATTATTTAAATGGGAATGAAAGGATAGTTTAAAAAATGATTATTGTATTAAAACCGTCAGCCTCACCCGAGCAGATTATGAATTTTACAAATATGCTCAAAGAGGAATACAATGTAAAAGTAAATAAATGGGAAGGTGTGCATTCAACAGTTCTCGGACTTATCGGCGACACTACTAAAATTGATATGGACTACATTGACGCTCAAGACATTGTAGAAAATGTTAAGAGAGTTCAGGAACCGTACAAAAAGGCTAACAGAAAGTTCCACCCGGACGATACAAAAATCAAAATCAATGATGATATAACAATCGGCGGCGGCAGTCTGCACATTATGGCAGGTCCATGCTCGGTTGAAAGCGAAACTCAAATTGTCGATATTGCAAAGAGCGTAAAGGCATCGGGCGCAACATTCTTAAGAGGCGGCGCATTCAAGCCGAGAACCTCACCGTACGCTTTCCAGGGCTTAAAAGCAGAAGGTCTTGACCTCTTAAAGATTGCAAGAAAAGAAACAGGACTTCCTATTGTTACCGAAATTATGAGAGCATCTCACATTGATATGTTTGAGAATGTTGACATTATTCAGGTTGGCGCAAGAAATATGCAGAACTTTGAGCTTTTAAAAGAACTCGGCAAGATTGACAAACCTATTCTTTTAAAGAGAGGTCTTTCCGCTACCATTGAAGAATGGCTTATGAGTGCCGAGTACATTATGGCAGGCGGTAACGACAAGGTTATTCTTTGTGAGAGAGGCATAAGAACATACGAAACATTTACAAGAAATACACTTGATATTTCCGCAATTCCTGTTATCAAGTCGCTTTCGCATCTTCCTGTAATCGTTGATCCAAGCCACGCAGCAGGCAAGTCATGGCTTGTTGAGCCGCTTGCAATGGCGGCAGTTGCCGCAGGCGCAGACGGTCTTATCATTGAGGTTCATAATGACCCGCCACACGCTCTTTCGGACGGTGCGCAGTCACTCACACCCGAACAGTTCGACAAGGTTGCAAAGAAAGTATTTGCACTCAAAAGCTCAATTGACAAAATCAACAGCAAATAATTTTATTTTATATATTTATTCGGAGGCACTGAAAAATGAACATTGCCGTTATCGGTCTTGGCATTATAGGCGGCAGCTTTTGCAAGGCTATAAAAAAATATACCGACAACTTTGTAATCGGTATTAACAGAACGCAGGCAACAGCAGAAAAGGCACTTGAGGCGGGCGCAATCGACAAAATCGGTACTCCCGAAAGCCTCGGTGAATGTGATATTATAATTTTGGCACTTTATCCGCAGGCTGCGGTAGATTTCATAGAAAAATACGGCAGCTATATAAAAAGCGGCGCTATTGTAACCGACAGTTCGGGAATCAAGCGAGCAATTTGCCCAAGTCTTTCTGCTCTTTCAAAAAAATACGGCTTTGTATTCATCGGCAGTCACCCAATGGCAGGCAAAGAAACCAACGGATTTGATGTTTCGGAGGCTGACCTGTATAAGAACGCAAGCTACATAATTACTCCGTGCGGAGCACCTGAGGATAAAATTGAAATTCTTGCCAATCTTGCAAGAAAAATCGGTTTTGGCACAGTTAAAATTACCACTCCCGAAGAACACGACAGAATGATTGCATTCACCTCACAGCTCCCCCATGTGTTGGCTTGCTCTTATGTAATGAGTCCGTGCTGTCCAAATCATAAGGGATTTTCAGCCGGCAGTTATCGTGATGTGTCACGAGTTGCAAATATCAATTCACAACTTTGGAGCGAACTTTTCCTTGAGAATCGTGAACCGCTTATTACCGAGCTTGACATACTCATTGACAATATTACAAAAATTAAAGACGCAATCAAAGCAGAAGACAGAGAAACTCTTGCAGAATTATTGGAGCAGGGACACAAGGTAAAAACTGCTCTCGGCGAATAGAATTGAGGTGCATTATGAGAACAGTCAGAGTAGATACGGGCAAGCCGTATGATATTTGCATTGAAAGAGGAATACTTGACAAATGCGGCGAATACGCAAAGGCTCTTTCAAAGGCAGAAAAGGTTACTATAATTTCAGACAGCAATGTTGCTCCGCTTTATATGGACAGAGTGAAAAATTCTCTTGAAAAAGAGGGATTTAAAGTTGCAACACATATTTTTAAAGCAGGTGAAGAGCAAAAGCACCTCGGCTCTATTGCGGAAATGTACAACACACTTGCGGAATTTTCTATGACAAGAAAAGATATTGTTGTAGCTCTCGGCGGCGGTGTTGTGGGCGATATGGCAGGCTTTGCCGCTGCAAGCTATCTGCGTGGAATTGATTTCATTCAGATTCCTACCTCTCTCCTTTCACAGGTTGATTCATCTGTAGGCGGAAAAACAGGCGTTGATTTACCGCAGGGCAAAAACCTTGTTGGCGCATTTCATCAGCCTATTGCCGTATTGATTGACCCCGACACGCTCAAAACCCTTACCGATGATTATATTTGCGACGGTATGGGTGAAGTTATAAAATACGGCTGCATTAAAGACGAAAAGCTCTTTGAAAATCTTGAAAATCAAAATGCACTTGAGCATATTGAAGATATTATCGAAATCTGCGTTTCTATAAAGCGTGATGTTGTAAACCGTGACGAAAAAGAGGCAGGCGAAAGAAAGCTCTTAAACTTCGGTCACACTCTCGGACACGCTATTGAAAAAATCTATAACTTTAAAGGCATAAGCCACGGAATGGCTGTCGCAATCGGTATGGTGCTTATTACAAAAGCAGGTGAAAAACACGGAATTACCGAAAAAGGCACAGCCGACAAAATTTGTGCGCTTTGCAAAAAATACGGTCTGCCGACTACAGATAAATCTACCTTTGAGCAGATGGCACAGGCTGCAAAAGGCGATAAAAAGACAGCAGGCAGCTCAATTGACCTTGTACTTTTAACAAAAATAGGCGACAGCTTTACAAAGAAAGTTGAACTTGCCAATCTCTGCGACTTTATCACAACCTGATTGGAGGATACATATGTCTGATGTAAAATTCAGCCCGTTTGTTCCGAACGGAACTGTAAATGTACCGCCGTCAAAGAGTGATGTTCACAGAGCCATAATCTGCGCAGCCATGGCAAACGGAGTAAGCAGAATTTCTCCCGTTGCCCTTTCAAACGATATTAAGGCAACTATCGGCTGTATTAAAGCACTTGGTGCTGACGCTGTACTTGAAAACAATGTTCTCACAGTTGACGGAACTAATATGTATAAAAACAAAACCGCTCTTCTCAATTGCGGAGAAAGCGGAAGTACACTAAGATTTTTCATTCCTATTGCCGCTGTCGGCAATGTAAACGCAACATTTGTGGGCAAAGGCAAACTTCCGCAGCGCCCTATCGGAATATTTACAGAGGCTTTGCCAAAGGCGGGTACCGTCTGCAAAACCGAGGGAGGACTTCCCCTTGAAATCAAAGGTCAGCTGAAAAGCGGAATTTTTGAAATTCCCGGCAATGTAAGCTCACAGTTCATCACAGGACTTTTGCTTGCTCTGCCGATTCTTGAGGGTGACAGCGAAATTGTACTCACTTCCCCGCTTGAAAGCGTTGGTTACATTGCAATGACTATCCGCACAATGAAACAATTTGGTGTGAATATTCAAGCCACAGAAAAAGGCTGGCATATTAAAGGCAGTCAATCATATAAGACTTGCGACTATACAACAGACGGCGACTGGTCGCAGGCGGCTTTCTTTATGGTACTCGGCGCTGTCAGCGGTAAAGTAACCGTAAAGGGAGTTGCAAAGGATTCCACGCAGGGCGACAAGAAATGCGCTGAAATTCTTGCCCGATTCGGCGCTAAAGTTACTCAGCTTGACAACGAAGTAACTGTTGAAAAAGGGGAATTAAAGGCAATCACCATTGACGCATCTCAAATTCCCGACCTTGTTCCCGTACTTTCGGTATGTGCGGCATTTGCAGAGGGCACGACAAAGATTATCAATGCCGAAAGATTAAGAATAAAAGAATGTGACCGACTGAAAGCTACCGCCGAATTAATTAATAATCTCGGCGGCAAAGTAAAGGAACTTTCGGACGGACTTGAAATCACAGGGGTTTCTTCTCTTAAAGGAGGAAATGTAAACGGCTACAACGATCACAGAATCGTTATGTCTGCCGCTGTTTGCGCCGCAAGAAGTGACGGCGATATAACCGCCACTTTTGCAATGAGCATTAACAAAAGCTACCCCGATTTTTATATAGACTACAACAGCATAGGAGGAAAGGCAAATGTCCTCGACCTACGGTGAAAAAATAAAAATTTCTGTCTTTGGCGAAAGCCACGGCAACGGTATAGGAGTTGTAATCGACGGACTTCCTGCCGGCATAAAAATTGATATGGACAAAGTGCTTGTTCAGATGTCAAGACGAGCTCCCGGCAAAGACAAAACCGCAACCCCACGCAAAGAAAGCGACCTGCCAAAGGTACTTTCCGGTATGCTTGGAGATACTCTTACAGGCGCACCGTTATGTGCGGTAATTGAAAATACAAACACAAAAAGCGGCGACTACGGCAATCTTCTCAATTGTCCTCGTCCGGGTCACAGCGACTACACGGCTTATGTTAAATATAACGCAAGCAACGATATTCGCGGCGGCGGTCATTTTTCGGGCAGACTTACCGCTCCCATAGTTTTTGCGGGTGCAATCTGCCGTCAGATTCTTGAAGAAAAAGGTATTAAAATTGCCGCTCATATTGCAAGCATCGGCAATGTAAACGACAAATCTTTTAACCCTGTTTCTATTGACGACAAACTTATAAATAAATTAAACAACAGCTCTTTTGCACTTATTGACGATTCGGTCGAAGAAAAAATGCGTGCAGAAGTTGAATCGGCAAGACTTGCTCAGGACAGTATCGGCGGTACTATTGAGTGCGCTGTAAGCGGTATTGAGGCAGGCATTGGCGAGCCGATGTTTGACGGTGTTGAGGGTGTAATCGCAAAGGCTGTTTTCGGTGTGCCTGCTATTAAGGGCATTGAATTTGGCAAAGGCTTTGAACTCTCTAAAATGCGTGGCTCACAGTCCAATGATCCTTTTGAATACAAAGACGGCAAAGTTGTAACAAAAACAAACAACTGCGGCGGTATCCTCGGAGGTATCACAAACGGTATGCCTGTTATATTCAGAGCAGGAGTAAAGCCTACTCCGTCTATTTCTAAAGAACAGGACACAGTTGATTTGCAGAAAAAAGAAAATGCAAAACTTGTTATAAACGGCAGACACGACCCATGCATTGTGCCGAGAGCCGTACCTGTTATTGAGGCTGTTACAGCCGTTGCAATTATAAATCTTTTATAATAAGGATGAATAAAAATGAGAAATCTTTCAGAAATCAGAACTGAAATTGACAGTATAGACGAACAGATTATTGAGCTTTTCAAAAAGAGAATGGATTGTGCCAAGGAAGTTGGCAACTACAAAAAAGCCAACAACATCCCTGTTCTTAATCAAGCAAGAGAGAATGAAATTCTTGACGCTATCGAAGAGCGTGGCGGCGAGTACGGTTCATACGCAAGACTGCTTTACTCAAATATTATGGAGCTTTCAAGAGCTTTACAACATAATATTGTCGGCAGTGGTGCAGATATAAAAGAGGTTATCAGCAATGTTGAAACCGAGATACCGAAAATCGATGTTAAAGTCGGTTATCAGGGCATTAAAGGAGCTAACGGTCACGAGGCAACAATACGCCTGTTCCCCGATGCGGAGGCACATTGCTATAAGTCTTTCGGTGATGTTTTTGACGCAGTTGATAAAGGAGAAATTACATTCGGCGTACTTCCTGTTGAAAACTCAAACGCAGGCTCGGTTTCTGCCGTATATGACCTAATACTTAAGCACCGTTTTTACATTGTCGGCGCACTTGATTTGCCTATTGATTACTGTCTTGGCGGTTTAAAACAGGCAGAGTTTTCGGATATTGAAAAGGTATGGTCGCATCCGCAGTCACTTTCACAGTGTGCAGACTACATTGCAAAAAATAATTTTGACTCTACACCATGTTCAAATACAGCAATTGCCGCTCGTGATGTGGCAAAGGAAAAGCGCCTTAATGTTGCGGCTATCTGCTCATACAAGGCGGCAGAGGAATACGGCTTAAAGGTTCTCGACAACCATTTGCAGGATAATGATAAGAACACAACAAGATTTATTGTTATTTCCAAAAAGCTGTTCATCACACCCGATTCAAACAAAATCAGCCTTTGTTTCTCACTTCCTCATGTTACGGGCTCACTTTACGGCTTACTTTGCAGATTTAATTCTCTCGGTCTTAACCTTACGAAAATTGAATCTCGCCCACGCCCAAGCAGTGACGAAGGATTTGAATACCTGTTTTACCTTGATTTTTCGGGCAATGTCAGCAGTAAAGAGGTTACAGACCTTATAGCACAGTTAAGTGCGGAAATGCCTGAATTCAGCTTTTTGGGAAACTATTGCGAATATTCAAAATGATTATAAATATATTTTTAGCTTTTGTATATTAATCGACAGAATGTTTTGGTTATGTGCAAAACGCTCAAAATTTATTGACAAATTTTGCAAATTAAGTATTGCATTGCATAAAATTTATGATATAATATGCTTATTAAAGTGATAATTCATTTTAATAAGCATTTTTATTTTGAATAATTATTGGACAAAAATAAAAACATAATTGATGAGGTGTTTAATATGGATGATAATAAAAAATTAATTTGCGCCGCAGCCGGTGCACTTGGCGCACTTGTTGCAGTATCAGCTACCGTGTTTGCTATAAAACAGCACAAGAAAAAACAAAACGCAATGCTCCTTGAAGAGCTTGACCTGTGCCTTGACGGCGATGATATTGCGGAACTTGCAAATGAAGCCGAAGAAACAAAAGCTCCCGAAACCGCAGAAGAACAAAAAGCTGAAGAACCCACAGAATCCGCACCTGTCGCAGAGGAAAAGGTTGAAGAGAAAGCAGAAGAAAAGGCAGAAGAAACTGTTGCAGAAAAAACTGCCGAATCAACCGAAAAGCCGGTACAGTGCGAAAATACAGAAGAATAATTGTTAAAACTTAAGTGCCTTGCCATATGCAGGGCACTTTTTTTGTCAAAATTTCCAATAAATTATGGTTTAGCAAATTGATTTGCCAATCAATTATAAAAGTTTGGTCGA